>JAESGM010000546.1_pt1 | contig 24829 bp, 29 predicted proteins | sample 9269721 | NCBI WGS metagenome assembly JAESGM01 (sample SAMN15720920, study PRJNA650825) | algae metagenome | isolation source: Komarekiella atlantica HA4396-MV6 and co-occurring heterotrophs from... | place: USA: Theobald House, Kauai, HI | collected 2009-07-29 | reverse complement strand
AGTGGAGCGCGAAGTCGCGCAGCGCGCTTGGCCTGTTCAACAAGCACGCCGGCACAAAGCTCGACATCAAGGTGGCGAGCCTTGGCGCACTGGATGCTGTCCGCGCGAAAGAGAGCCGGGTTTGTCCGCTGATCTGTGGCCGCGGGACGCGCCCGGAAGGCGAGACCTGCGTCGCCATTCCGGCGCCGGAGAAACCGAAGCCGCAGGCCGCGCGTCCGCCGCAGCCGGAGCGTGCGTTGCGCGACCGGCCGGTGGTGCGCGAAATCATTCGCCGCCGCCAGGAGCGCGCCAGCGAACCGCGCGGCGGTTCGGCAGCCGCCTGCGAGTCGCCCTTCACGCAAGGCGGGCGGCAATGCTGTACCTTCGACTCCGGCGGTGCTCCGCGCGTCATTTGCCAGTAGGCGTGGCTGGCGGGGGCGCACTTGCGGCAGCGCGCGCCTTCCGGTAGCTAGCAGCCGCCTCCTTTGTCTGCTTTCCCGTAACGAACATATTGCCGAGGACCGGTCATGGCCGGGTTGAAGACCTTTGCCGCGCTCATTCTGGGTCTGTTGCTGACCGGCCAGACGCCGGTCTTTGCGCAACAGCAACAACAGCCTCGGTCGCAGGGCCAGACGAAGCAGCAAGGTCAGGCAAAGCCGGCCTCGGATGCCATCGGCAGTGTTGCGAACGTCACCCAGCCGGCGACGGTCGCGCGCGGCGGCAATTCCTCGTCGCTTAAGAAAGGCGACGAGATCAAGAAGGGCGATCGCCTGCAGACCGGCGCGGGCGGTGCGCTCGGCGTGACCTTCGACGACGAGACCACGTTCAGCCTGACATCGAATGCGAGCATCGTGGTCGACGACTTCGTTTACCGCAAAGGCGCCAGGGGAAACGCCGTCATTAATGTCACGAACGGCACCGTCGGCTTTGTCGCCGCGCAGGTCGCCAAGACCGGCAACATGCGCATCACGACCCCGACTGCGACGCTGGCGATTCGCGGCACGACCGGCGTCGTCGAAGTGCCGCCGGGCCAGCCGACCAACGTCAAGCTCTATCCGGACGCCAATGGCGCGGTCGGGCGCATCGAGATCTTCGGACGAAACGGTCAACGTCTCGGCGAACTGACACGCGCCGCGACCGGTCTCGCCATCCAACTCGCCGCGCAGCAGTTGATCGCCGTGCCGCTGAACATTTCGCCGGAGCAGTTGCTGCGCGACCGCAATCTTGTGCAGCAGGTCTTCTCGCTGCAGGGAATCGGACGCCAGCTGATCAATCAGCGCCTCAACCTGCGCAACCTCGATCCGCGCAATCTGCCGGGCGTGCCGCAGATCCCGTCGATCCCGGGCCTGCCGTCGATCCCGGGCCTGCCGCGGTTCCCGTAATCTCAATCGGCCTCATGGTGAGGAGCGCAGCGTAGCTGTGCGTCTCGAACCATGGGGCCGCCCAATCCTTCGAGACGCGGCCTGCGGCCGCTCCTCAGGATGAGGGCGGATGAGATGCCGGACAATGAAAGTATGATTTGAATCAGCCGATCTGGTCGGCCATCTGCCGCGCTTCCTGCGGGCTTTCGCCGGCAACCAGTGCCTGGTTGTAGGCGCGCATGCGCAACAGCGCCTGATCCGGAACCTGCCGGACGACGCGGCGCGAGCGTTCGTCGATCACGCGGAAAATCACTTCGCGCGTCTGTGCATCGACGAAGACTTCGCGCGTCAGCGATGGCTGATGCATCAGCGGAGTCTGCGGACGCGCGGAATTCTCCGCGGCGGTTACGGCTTTGGGAGCCGCAAGCTCGGTCGCTACAGCCTGGCGCACGGGCGCGGCGTCGGGGCGGGACAAGGCCGCCGGTGCGACGATCGCGGGTGGCTTTATGGTGACTGCGCTTTCCACGGTCTGCCGATGTCTATCGAAACCACTTTCTCACTCTTCGGAGCCGATTGTGCGCCGCACGATTTTAAGGATTCGTTAGGGAACGCAGTGAACGGGCGGCGACCAAGTTTGTGCGTAGTTAATTTAAAATGGAGCGGTTTTGCGTAATCGCGCCGTGGAATGTGGAGCGACGCAGCGGAGCGGTGCAATTTTGCCTCGGCATGCTCCGCAATGCTTCAGCCCTTCGGGCGCAAGGCGCCGTCGTTTTGCGAAATTGTGTTTGATCCGTCGCCCTTCGAGGGCGGCTTCGGCCGTCGCCTCGGGATGACGGGTTTTGGTCTGAAAAGTCTTCAGGCGACCCTATTGACAATATTCCTAATAGGATTATAACCCTTGAATCCTGTTCCGAAGCAAGGGGCGTCTGATCAGCGTCATGAGATGCGGGGCAGGGTGCGGTGGCCGCGTGAGGGGTGCAGGACGTACACCCGGCGCGCGGGAGGCCCAAGCTGCGGTGATCCGGCCCACCGGCCGTGGACCACCAGCGGAGGATATCAAGGGGATGCCTTCAATCAGGGCTGTCTGTCCTCCGGGGTTGTCGCAGAGCAAGCCACTCACACCGCGCGCGGAACGCCGGAGAATCGGCTTTCCGTGGTGACTGAAGCTCATGCACTCAAATTCATTGTGCATGAGGCCGCGGGCAGGCTGAGAGCCCGGTGTTCCGCGCGCCCTTGCACATCGGGCCTGCCCGATGTGCAACACGAAAAGGGCATCGGGCCGATTTTGGACTGAAGGCGCACCCGGCGCCTCAAAGAATACGGGCGATAACGCGCGCCTCGCTTGCCCTTTTAGGGGGGCATGGCTACATCAACGCAGCTTTTCCCAGACATTGCGTCGCCGAGCGCCCCGGGCGCGGGGGATGCCGTGTTGCCGCCGACAGGAACTTCAGAATGAACGGCCGCCAGTTCATCTATTTCATGCAGGGCCTGACCAAGGCCTATCCGACCCGCAAGGTGCTCGAGAACATCCATCTGCAATTCTATCCGGACGCGAAGATCGGCGTTCTGGGCGTCAACGGCGCCGGCAAGTCCACGCTGCTGAAGATCATGGCCGGCATCGACAAGGACTATACAGGCGAGGCCTGGGTTGCCGAGGGCGCGCGCGTCGGTTACCTCGCGCAGGAGCCGCAGCTCGACCCGAACAAGACCGTCCGCGAAAACGTCATGGACGGGGTCGGCAAGCAGAAGGCGATCCTCGATCGCTATAACGAGCTTGCGATGAACTATTCGGACGAGACCGCAGACGAGATGACGAAGCTGCAGGACGAGATCGAGGCCAAGGGGCTGTGGGATCTCGATTCCAAGGTCGATCAGGCGATGGACGCGCTGCGCTGCCCGCCGGACGACGCGGACGTCTCGAAGCTCTCCGGCGGCGAGCGCCGCCGCGTCGCGCTCTGCCAGTTGCTGCTCAGCCAGCCGGAATTGCTGCTGCTGGACGAGCCGACCAACCATCTCGATGCGGAATCGGTCGCCTGGCTTGAGGGCCATCTGCGCAATTATCCCGGCGCGATCCTGATCGTCACCCACGATCGCTACTTCCTCGACAACGTCACCGGCTGGATTCTCGAACTCGATCGCGGCCGCGGCATTCCCTACGAGGGCAATTACTCGTCGTGGCTGGTGCAGAAGCAGAAGCGTCTGGAGCAGGAAGGCCGCGAGGACGCGGCGCATCAGCGCACGCTTGCCCGCGAGCAGGAATGGATCTCGGCGTCTCCGAAGGCGCGTCAGGCGAAATCCAAGGCGCGCTATCAGCGCTATGAAGAGTTGCTCGCGAAAGCCAGCGAGAAGCAGACGCAGACCGCGCAGATCGTCATTCCGGTGGCCGAGCGTCTCGGCCAGAACGTCGTCGATTTCGAGGGCCTCAAGAAGGGCTTCGGTGATGAGCTTCTCATCGACGATCTCACCTTCAAGCTGCCGCCCGGCGGCATTGTCGGTGTCATCGGACCGAACGGCGCCGGCAAGACCACGTTGTTCCGCATGATCACGGGCCAGGAAAAGCCGGACAACGGCACGATCAAGGTCGGCGATTCCGTGCATCTGGGCTATGTCGATCAGTCGCGCGATGCGCTGAATGGCAGCAAGACTGTGTGGGAGGAAATCTCCGGCGGCGCCGATGTTCTGCAACTCGGCAAGCGCGAAGTGAATTCGCGTGCCTATTGCTCGGCCTTCAACTTCAAGGGCGCCGACCAGCAGAAGAAGGTCGGTGCGCTGTCAGGCGGTGAACGCAACCGCGTGCATCTCGCCAAGATGCTGAAGTCGGGTGCCAACGTGCTGCTGCTCGACGAGCCGACCAACGATCTCGACGTCGATACGCTGCGGGCTCTGGAAGAGGCGCTGGAGGATTTCGCCGGCTGCGCCGTCATCATCAGCCACGATCGCTGGTTCCTCGACCGCATCGCCACCCACATGCTCGCCTTCGAAGGCGACAGCCACGTCGAGTGGTTCGAGGGCAATTTCCAGGACTACGAAGCCGACAAGATGCGCCGGCTGGGAACGGATTCCACCATTCCGCACCGCATCAAGTACAAAAAATTGACACGATGACCGTGGTAAGTCCCGCGCCCGTCAAAATTGTTCCACCATCGGTTCAAATCCCATGTCCATGACGCCCGAAACTCCGCTGCTCCGTGACCGCACCCTGCGGCCTCTTCCGCAACTCATTTTCGGGTCGCGCTGGCTGCAATTGCCGCTCTATGTCGGCCTGATCGTGGCGCAGGGCGTGTATGTGTTCCTGTTCCTCAAGGAACTCTGGCATCTCGTCCTGCACACCGCCGACTTCACCGAACAGCAGATCATGCTGGTGGTGCTGGGCCTGATCGACGTGGTGATGATCTCGAACCTGCTGGTGATGGTGATCGTCGGCGGCTACGAGACCTTCGTGTCGCGACTGCGCCTGGAAGGCCATCCGGACCAGCCCGAATGGCTCAGCCACGTCAATGCCAGCGTCCTGAAGATCAAGCTGGCGATGGCGATCATAGGCATTTCCTCGATCCATCTGCTGCGCACCTTCATCGAGGCCGGCAATCTCGGCACGCCGCGCGCCAATTTCACCGCCGAAGGCGTGATGTGGCAGACCATCATCCACATCGTCTTCATTCTCTCGGCGATCGGCATTGCCGCGGTGGATCGCATGAGCTGGCATGATCCCTCGCGCGAGCATGCGAAGGCGCGCGCGTCCAAGGAACAGTCGCATTGAAGGAGGCGCGCGTGATCCGGATTGTCCTTCGCGCAAGCCGGATTTTCGCGGTCGCCCTCACCGTTGTGGCCTGCAGCGGCGTTGCGCAAGCGCAGACCGCGGGTGGCGCCGCCTTCCAGCAATGGCTGCAGGGCGTCTGGCCCGAGGCACAGAAAATCGGCGTCTCGCGCAAGACATTCGATGAGGCAACACAGGGGCTCCAACCCGATTTCTCGCTGCCCGATCTTGTTCTGCCCGGCCGCCCGGAACGGCAACCCGACCAGGCCGAATTCGTGCAGACGCCGGCCGACTATCTGAAAGAGGCCTCGCTTGCGCGCCTCGCCGACCAGGGCCGCAAGCTTGCGGCCGAGCATCGCGCAACGCTCGCGAAGATCGAACAGCAATTCGGCGTGCCGCCTTCCATCGTGTTGGCGATCTGGGGACGCGAAACCGCGTTCGGCAACGCACGTCTGCCGCATGACGCGATCCGCGTGCTGGCGACGCAGGCTTATACCGGCCGCCGCAAGGACATGTTCCGCGGCGAGTTTCTCGCCGCGCTGAAAATGCTGCAGGACGGATTGGTGAAGCGTGCCGACATGAAGAGTTCATGGGGCGGCGCGATGGGGCTGACGCAATTCCTGCCGAGCGAGTTCTACAAGCACGCGGTCGATTTCGATAACGATGGCCGCGCCGATATCTTCAAGTCGGTGCCCGACGCGCTGGCCTCGGCGGCGAAGCAACTCGCCGGCAAGGGCTGGCAGCGTGGCGTGCGCTGGGCTTATGAAGTGAAAGCGCCGCCCCCGCCACGCTTCGAGTGCACGCAGGCGGTGCCCGACGTGCAACATCCCATCCACGTCTGGATCAAGGGCGGGTTCGCGCCGGTCTCAGCGCAGAAGTTGAGCAACGCCGAAGCTGCGGATACCGCGTCGGTGTTGCAGCCGGAGGGCAGCCTCGGTCCGTCCTTCCTGACCACGAAGAACTATTTTGTGATCAAGGATTACAATTTCTCCGATCTCTATGTGCTCTTCGTTGGAAATCTTGCCGATCGCATCGCCGGCGGCGGCGGCTTCGTGCAGCCCTGGGGCAAATCCGAACAGATGAGGACGGCGCAGGTCGAGGAGATGCAGCGCATCATGACGGCGCGCGGATTGTACAAGGACAAGATCGACGGCAAGGCCGGGATGCTGACGCGCGCCGCGCTCGGGGCCTATCAGAAAGCCAACCGGCTGAAGGTCGATTGCTGGCCGCATGTCTCGGTGCTGGAGCACATGCAGAGGCGCATCGATGCACGGTAGGCAAAAGGCAAAGAAAAAGCCCGGCGGAGCGTCGCTCGCCGGGCTTTTGCCTGATCAGATCAGAGGATCAGTCGCAGACGCGAATGCGGCGGCTGCGCCAGGAATACCCGTCCCAGTACCGCTCGCGAACGGTGCGGCAGGCCGGCTCCTCATAATAGTAGGTCGGAGGCGGCGGAGGCGGCGCGTAATAGCCGGGCGCAGCAGCGGCGCCACCGGCAATAAGCGCACCCGCGGCGACGCCGCCAAGGATGCCATAGGTCAAGGCGCGGCCGCTCTTGCTGGCCTCGGCCTCACCCGAGAACGCGATCACCGACCCGGTCAGGGTCACGGCAGCAACCAGCGCAATGAAAACCTTCTTCATCAGCTTGTCTCCTGAAGGGGTGCCGGCTGGGCGCCGGACACCTCGTCCCCGTGGACTATATAGCTTCGACTCGACTTGGACGGAACACTTGTGGCGGATTCTGGCGTAAAATTGATTATGATACCGTTTCCGCCGCAGTCCGAGGCTGCGGCGGCTTCGCCACGGTGGAAAACTTCAACGCAAGGTCAGTAGCAGACGCGGACGCGACGCCACACCCAGCCATAGCCATCCCAGACCCGCCGGCGCTGGAAATAGCAGCCGGGACCGTAAGCCGGTCCAGGGCCGTAATAAGCCGGGCCGGGTCCGTAATAGCCGTAGGGACCATAGGCGCCAGCGGCACCGGCGATGATGGCGCCAGCCGCGAGGCCGCCGACCACGGCGCCCGGCACCCACCATCCGCGGCGGGCTTCAGCCTCGGTCGGGGCAGCGATCGCGGCGGTGGCGACAATCGCTGCGGCGGCAAAGGCGGTCATGGTTTTCGTCATGGCGTTCCTCACGCAATAATCCGGAGACACAACGTCTCACTCCGGATCAGGTTCCAATCCAACCGGTGAACAATGACTGAACATTATCGCCGTCGCACGTGACGTTGTCGTGATGGTTTGCAAAGGGTTGCGCCACCCAAGCCCTGCCCCAAGCGTTACTGCGGCGTGATGCCGGCGGCCTTGATGATCGGCCACCATTTCGCGATTTCCGCCTTGTGGAAGGCGGCCAGTGCTTCCGGCGTCTGCTGCTCCTTGGGGAAAATCTCCTGTGCGATCTTGGTGAGCCGGTCGCGCGTCACAGGATCCGCAAGCGTTTTTGTCAACGCATCGTTCAGCTTGCCGACGATCTCCTTCGGCGTGCCTTTTGGCACCCAGAAGGCATGCCAGAAGGTGAAATAGAATCCCGGCAGGCCGGCTTCGTCGGTTGTCGGAATGTTTGGCGCGATCGGAAGACGCTTCGGCGCCGTTACCGCATAGGCCTTGATGGTGCCGCCCTGCACTTGAGACAGGGAGACGGCGGGCGTATCGAGCATGATGTCGATCTGACCCGCGATCAGCCCCTGGCTCGATTGTCCGGCGCCGCGGAACGGCACCATGGTCGGGCTCACGCCGATGGCTTTTTGCAGCAGCAGCCCGCCGACATGACTCGGTGTGCCGACGCCGGAATTGCCTTGCGAGGTCTTGCCCTCGTTGGCCTTCAGCCAGGCGATCAGCTCTTTCAGATTGTTGGCCGGCACGTCTTTCTTCGACACGATCAGGAACGGTTGCGTGGCGATGAGGCCAATGGGCTCGAAATCGTTCACGAGATCGAATTGCAGCGGATAGATCGCGCCGCTTGCGACGTTGGTGCCCCATTGGCCGATGCCGAGTGTGTAGCCGTCGGGTGCCGCGCGTGCGACACGGCCGACACCGATGGTGCCGCCGGCGCCGGTGGTGTTCTCCACCACGATGGTCTGCCCGAGCACTTGCCGCATTCCCTCCGCCATGATGCGCGCGATCACGTCGGTCGAGCCGCCGACGCCAAGCGGCACCACGAGCGTGATTGGTCGGCTGGGATAGGCTTGCGCCTGCGCCGTCGATGCAAATGTGGCAGATGCGACAGTGAACGTTGCTGCGATGGACGCAGCGACAAAAAGCTTCCTCATTGAACTTCGCTCCCGGAATACGAATCTTGATTTTCTTGTGACTACAAGCCTAGCACGGAGACTGATCTGCGTGGCAACCGGATCGCTGCGCGGTTGATGAATTTCGATGGCTTCCGGACAGAGCTAATATCCGACCGACGAGTGGCAGGTTCGCTCTTCGACGCGATGTATGAAGCGTGCCACATCTTCGTTGACGTGATGATGGTCAATGCCGCTGAAGTGCATCGTTTCGTGGCAGCGCGGACAGACGATGCGATCACCATGCACGACGCGGCGAACGCGTTCGCGGAATGTGGTGCGACATTCCGGGCAGCGAACGCGGACTTTCATGTCGTCGACGGGATCGTGCATGACACGGGTCCTGCTGAGCCAGTCGATGATGAGCAGACTTGATTGACGGACCGTTAGTCATTTTACGAGGTTACCGCGTGGTATTCGCCGCATTGCTGCGAATACTCGTCGCCCCGGCTTTGGCAGACCAGACCGGGGCGACGTGTTTGCGATGCTTCGGGATCGTGCGCTAATTGAACTTCAGGCCGGCGGCCTTGACGAGCTTGATGTTGTTGTCGATTTCCTTGCGGATCAGCGCGTCGAATTCCGCCGGCGTCAACGGCATCGGATCGATGCCCTGCGGCTTGAACTTGGCCTGCACCGCAGGCAATGCGAGCGCTTTCTTGCACTCCTCATGCAGGCGATTGACAATATCCTTCGGCGTCTTCGCCGGAACCAGCATTCCGTTCCAGAAGGTGTAGTCGGAATCGGGGAACCCGGCCTCGATTGTCGTCGGCACATTCGGCAGCGCGCTCGAGCGCTTCGGCGAGCTGACGGCAAGCGGCAGCAGTTTCTTCTCGTTGATCAGCGAAATGCCCGAAGAGACGCCGATGCACATGAAGTCGACGCGGCCCGTCATGACTTCGCTGAGTGCTTCAGGTCCGCCCTTGAACGGAACATGCGTCGCCTTGAAGCCGGCGCTGAGGCGGAAGCGCTCGGCGGCCCAGTGTGTCGCGCTGCCGACGCCGGCGGATGCATATGTCATCTCGCCGCTTTTCTTCGCGGCCTCCGCAAGCTCCTTGGCAGTCTTGATTCTCTTCTCCGGTGAAATCACCATCACGTTGGGCACGCTGCCGAACGAGATCACGCCCGCGAAGTCGTTTGCGGTGTTATAAGGCACATTCGGAAAGGCTGCGGGCGCCGCCGAGTGGGCCGACGCATTGATCAGGATGGTGTAGCCGTCGGGATCGGCCTTGGCGACTGATGCGCTTCCGATGGTGCCGCCTGCGCCGCCGCGGTTTTCGACAACAATCGGCTGGCCGAGCTGCTGCGACAAAGGTTCGAGCACGAGGCGTCCGACGATGTCGACGGTACTGCCGGCGGTGAAAGGAATAATCGCGCGGATCGGCCGTGATGGCCATGCCTGTGCGAAAGCCAGGCGCGGCAAGGCCGGCGTGGCGAGGGCTGCGCCTGCGAAGCGAAGAAACGTGCGGCGGTTGGTCCGGCTCTTCCGGTCGGTCATCTGACAATTCTCCCTATGGCTGCGCCGCCGCCCATTCGAGGGGCATCGTTACGCATCGATACTTAGTTTGCGATGTTTCGATTATGGCATCGAACCGCGCTGGAGTCCCAGGTCGCAATGCGGAAGTCCTGCGTCGCGATGCATACGGTGATGCGATATTGCGCCGCGCATTGCACCACTATCGAGCGTGAATTTCATACGGCGAAAAAAATGCGGCCGCCACGTCAGAAATGTTGCCACGCGCATTACTGTGCCGCCGAGTCCAGCGCGCCATAAAGTGTGAATGTATCCACGGGGCCGTGTACCAGAAGCGTCCAGTGCGTGAACTGGTCTGCACTCGTGCAACCGTTGCCGCGACCATGCAGCACCAGGGTTATCTTCTGGTTCGTGCCGACGGTCGCGCGGAACATCCCTTCGCCCGCAGCATTCGCGGTGAGCTTCCATTCCTTGTAGAGGATGGGACCCTGGCCTTCGTCCTTGCCGTGCCGCGGGTCGACCTCGAAAATCGAAATGGTTCTCGGCAAGGCAAGCGCCAGCGTGCCGGCCCGGCCTTTCGTGTCGCGGAACGCGAATGCCCAGCGATCCTTCGCGCGCGTGACGGCGAGTTCGTAATCCTCTTCAGGTTCGGTCACCCCCTTGATCCCGTCCTCGTCGGCTTCGCCGAGCATCAGTTTCGCTGCCTTGTTGAAGCGCACCTGACTGATTTCATCGAGATGGTGAGGCGCGAGTTTCTCCACCTCCACACGCCGCCAGGCGGTCTGGCTGCAGCATGCACATGCGTGCGCAAGGGAGGAGGCAAACACTGCGAGCAGTGTGAGCAGACATGCAAACGCGATCCATGTGCCGAACCGGGAAAATATGCGAGCGGACGACGACACGACGGACATGCAAGACTCTCTTAATGTGTGATGTGTGCGTGGATTCGCGGACGCGATTCGTTCTGCGCGAACAGATGCGAACCTTGTTTCATTATGGCACGAATAGGCTCTTCGTCATTACGTCGGTAGTGTTGCGTCGTCATTATGATTGCATCCGTTCGGATCCGCTTCCCACAATTCAGCGATGCGGCTGTCCCGTTTCATGATCTCGTCGCAGATCGAAAAAATGTCGGGCGCAAGCGGAGTGCCGATCACGTCCACGCGGTTGAGCGGGCATGTCACAAGCGGCTTCCTGCGATGTCGCGATTTTCTGAATCAATCACCATAAAGCTCAGCTCACCGTCGACCGGCCGGTAAGTGAGGCTGACCATGCAACGTCCCACCGGTGTGGTATTGCCAGGCCAGAAATTCAGGATCAGATCAAAAGACACGCCGTATCCGGTGACGCGTCCCGGCGTCCAATGCATAAAAAACATTGCGAGGTCATGATCCTTATGCCGGACGATGCCTCGAACGATGCGGCTCCTTCCGCCGCAACACCCGCAGATGCTGCTGACGTCATCGCCGAGCTCTTCAGTTATCCACGGATCGCACACCGCATCGCTACAACTTAAGATTGACTCATCGTTCTCTTTTTGTTCCAATGAGTCAGTATGGGATGACGGGGTGCGCGTATGTCCATGGAAGTTTTCGTGTTCTCGGACCGCACGCTGAATTCGGTGGCGGAGTGGCAGGCGGCCATCGATGCGGAAGGCTTTCCGCTGCAGGTGGCAAACGGCACGCCGTTCGAGAGCCTGAGCGGCTTTCTGCCGATGCTGCTCGAGGGACGCAACACAGGGTGCGAGTGCGATCACTTCGATGCCGGCGAACTCATGGAGGATTTTGCGGATATCGAGTTCGGCCGCCGCTGGCGGCATGCGCTGGCCTTCCGTTTTGGCGGCGACATGGATGCCTGCATCAGCGCCTACATGGCCGGCGCGGCTTACGCTCGCGCGACGGAAGGCTGTGTCCTTGACGGCGAGGAGGGACGCCTGCTGACGCCGCGTGAAGCGGCGAACGTCGTGCGCGAGTTGCTGAGATTCAGAAGGTGAGGTGACGCGAGCGCAGCATGCTTGTTTGCGTTCTCCGTTTCTCCTTCACCGGGCATTCCGCATAGGCGGCCTCGATTGCGTGTGATGCGCCGCGCACCGGGAATTCCGCGGTCAGGGTGCTGCCGCGCAGCCGCGTGATCCGCAGGTAGAGGGTCTGCGCCGACTGCAACTGGCCGGTGAATTGCGCGACTTCATCCTTGTTGTCGATCACAATCAGTCCATCGCGCGAAAAGAAGATGGCGTCGGCGTAGCGGCCCTCATGTGTATCGAAGCGATAGGCGAGCGCCGAGGTGCGCGCAGTGCCCACTTTCCGGTCGAGCCTGATGCGGATCACCGGCTGGCTCTTGAAACAGATGAGTTGCAGTTCTCCGGCGCGCAGAACGCCGGACAAGAGCGTGAGTCTACTGATGACCACCGAGGCGGTGGCGACCTCCTTGCCGCTGATCGGATCGTTGCGGCGCTCGAATGTCCAGAGACCGGTGTCGGGCTTGCCAGTTTCAGGTTTGGTTGCGCTGTCGCTTCGCACAACATCGCTGGCGCAGGCGCCGAGCAGAGAAATGGCAACAGCGGCCCAAAGGACCGCTCGCATCATTTCCGCAAGTGGACGCGCAGCACGCACGACCCCCCTCCACCCCACAATTTGAGTTTGCCAATTTCCCGCTATGCGTGCAATCGGATTTGCGGGTTGCAGGACACAAGGCGTCTGTGGCTCAGACCTCGCGAGGGCGCGCGGGCACTTACGTTCGACAAGCTGTCTGAGGCCTTTGCGCGGCCTGGATCAGCGGGACTGCGCCGGCGTGTCCGTCCGCAGCGTCGCTGCGACCGATGCGACCAGCACCGGCAACGCCAGCGCCCAGAAGCCGACAAAGACATACAAGACGGCTGCAAAGGCGCAGCCACCGGCAAAATACAGAATGCTCAGCGACAGTCGGCCGAAGCGGTTGCGGATCTGCGCCGCCTGCGCTTCGTTGGCGTCGCTGAGAAGATCGACGACGTCGATCGTTGCCTGCGTGGTCGAGCCGGTCATCAGCGTGGTCGGTGGCAGGCTGGCGAGGTGCACGCGCTGGATAGCGTTCTGCAGCGCCATCGCGGCGATGCCGGCAAAGCTCGCGAGCAGCGCCATCGGACTGTCGGGGTTGGAAAACGGCCCGAAAATAGCGGCGAGCAGAAAAAACGCGAGCAGCAGCACGACCTTCGCGCAGAGCAGGATGCGCAGCACCGGCAAGTCGCGGGCCCGCAATGCGCCGCCGGCGAGGCGCGCCAGCGCCACAACCAGAATGAATTCCGGCAACGCCAGCATCTTGCCGACGATGCCGTGACTGCCGAGCGCCAGCGCCGCGCCGAGCGTGACGAAATTGCCGGTAACATGCGCGACGAACAGACCCTGCAATCCGAGAAATCCGATCGTGTCGACGAAGCCGCCGTTGAAACTGAGCAGTGCCGCGATGGCGGCCGGGCCGGAGGGGGTCTTCATGCGTGCATGCTAGTGGATTCGCGCGCGCGAAAGGCCGGGCAATTGCTGCCGCGTGTCGGCAAGACGAGGGGTGACGGCCTGCTCCGACTTGCTGCTTTGATGAGCAGCGGCTGAGTCTTTTGCGGACATCCGGCCGGGCAGGCATGCGCGAGATTTGTCGGCCGTGCGGCCGGGCTCGCGAAAATTTGAACTGGCGGATTCGCCGACGCGTGACACTGCGACGGATTTTACGCTGCCTCTGTGGGGCTTGTCGGCCGCTGGTAAATCTTCACCGACCCAAAAAATTCCAAACAACGGCACGACGGAACTATTCCCGGCTGCGGCAAGTTGGCGCGGTGCTTGCTTGTGTGGATGGGGCCGGGACCATTTGGGCCAACAAAAGAAAAGCCATGTCACACATGCTGACCAACTCTGACGGGACGCCGGACGGAACTTCTCATGCGTCTCAGGCTCGGCGTTTTGGGGCCTCCTCTCGTGTGTCGCGTGGCCGCCGGCTGGCGGTTGCATCCGGTCTCGCCTTCGCGGCCTGTGCGGCGCTTCTGATCGCCGGCGTTGCCGTGGCGCGGGACTATCACTCCAACCCGTGGCTGCTGTCGTGGATTCCAGCCACCTGTTGCGTCACCAACGATTGCTGTTGGGAAATCACGGAGCGCGAAGTGAAGGCGCTGCCGGACGACGAATGGCAGGTCGTCTCCACCGGCCAGGTGCGCAAGCGCACCGACTGGTCTCCCGACGGCAAGTTCTACCGCTGCGCCTGCGATTACGACCAGGCGTCCAAGCATTGGATCAAGCATCAGGGCGCCAACACGCGCTGCCTGTTCGTTCCGATGCGCTCGGCGGCGGCGCGTTGGCTGGGTATTGCGAACTAGTTGAGGCATAGCGAGTAGCTGTCGGCCGGGCTCGCGCGGGGCGCGATCCGCGGAGAAGCGGAATGTCGCCCGCGGTGATCCGCAGGGGCGGGATGCCCCGCGAGCCATTGACGCGCGCGCGGACGCGGCAGAGGATTGCACGGATATGGAATGAGGGGTGGGCCGTGATTCTTGGAATGTCGATCGCCGTCTTTACTGTGCTTCATGTGATTATCAGCGTGATTGCGATTGCTGCCGGCTTTGTCGTGCTGGGCGGGCTGTTTTCGTCGCACCGGCTGCCCGGATGGACCGCGCTGTTTCTGGTCTTCACGATCCTGACCAGCGTCACCGGCTTCATGTTTCCGATCACCGTTTTCACGCCGGCGCTCGGCACCGGCATTATCGCTTCGCTGGTTCTGGTTGTGACCTTGCTCGCGCTATATGCGTTCAATCTGAGCGGGCGCTGGCGCGCGGTCTATGTGGTCACCGCCGTGATATCGCTTTACCTCAACGTGTTCGTCTTCATCGTGCAGGGCTTCCAGAAGGTGACATTCCTGCAGCCCTTCGCGCCGACTGGGTCCGAGCCGCCATTTCTCGTGGTGCAGCTCGCGGCGCTGGCAGTGTTCGTCGCACTGGGGTTTGTCGCGCTCGTGAAGTTTCATCCCGAGCGCAACCCAGCGCTCTAGCTGGCGTGCTCACCCGTCCGTGACATCCGTCTCCGGCCGGTCTCTGCCCGACGCCGTCTCGGTGTGCCACTTGCCGTTCTCGTCCTCCCACTCGATCTCCTCGGTGTGGCCGGGCGTGCGCTGCTCGCGCGCGGCGATGCGCGCCGCTTCCAGCGCGGCCTCATGCGTCGGGAAGGGCTCGGAAAAGACGTCGCCGGCCTTGTAGGCCCAGCCGCCGTCGTGCTGCACGATGCGGTAGGTGACGTGGGACATGGAAAATCTCCGGTGCGAGGAGTGCGCGCCACACTCACCATAACACCGACATGGACCCCTCCGTTCAATTTATCGTTTTGCCAGCTTCGGTCCGTAGCGCCCGTACAGCATCTGCGTCACCTTGACGATCGCATTGTCGGCGGTCTTGCCGGGGAAATTCGTCGTCACCACGATGGCGAGATCGTTTGCCGGATCGACCATGATGGTCGCCAGATTCATCGCGTTCGAGCCGTTATGCGTCAGCACCGGGCGGTTTCCGGTCCATGCAAACGGGACGATGCCCCAGCCAAGCGCATAGCCGCCGGAGGTCGGCGTGCCCGGCGACGGATTGTCGATCTTCATCTCCACCATCTTGCGGTGCAGCCGCTTCAGCGTCTCGGGCTTCACCAGCGCCGGACCGCGTTTGCCTTCGCCCGCATTCCAGGCCGCCCAGCGCGCGAAATCGCGGATCGACAGATGCGCGACGCCGGCCGGGCCCATGACCGGCGGCACATCGGCGCCCGGTCCCCACGGGCGCGGCGTGATCTTGCCCTTGTCGTCGACGTCGTGGCCGACCGGCGCGTCGATCCTGCCCGTCGTCGCCTGCGGGCCGAGGCCGGCCGTCTTCAGACCGAGCGGCGTGAAGATACGGCGATAGATGAATTCCTCCCACGGCATGCCCGCGACTTTCTCGACCATCGCGCCGGCAGCGATGTAGCCGAGATTGGAATACTGGAACGGCTCCTGCGGCTTCACCACCGGCTCGTTCTTGCCCCAGGTCCGCAAGAGGCGCAGACGCGAGTCCGGCAGCGTCTCCTCATAGGCATCGCCGCTGATATAGAGTTCGAAAATCTCCTTGTTGTCGGTCGGGATGCCGCTGGTATGCGACAGCAATTGCTCCAGCGTGATCGCCGCAAACTTCGGATGCACGCCGGCAAGATCCGCGCCGAACACTTCGCCGAGGGTGGAATTCCAGCGCAGCTTGCCGTCCTCCACCAGCATGGCGGCGAGCGTCGCGGTCATCGCCTTGGTGTCGGAGCCGATGTGGAATCGGTCGTCGCGCGCGACCTTGATGTCGCGGCCGAGCATGCGCGTGCCGACCACGCCTGAGGCGACGATGCGGCCGTTCTTGGCGACCGCGGCGGCGAGCGCGGGCAGGCCGAATTCCTTGCGCACAGCTTCGAGCGTGGTGTTGAGCGATTGCTCCTGCGCCTGCGCGGCAGGTGCAAAGAGACAGGCAAAGGCAATGAGGGCGGCAGACAATCGGCACGTCATGAAAGAATCTCCGAAAAGGATCGCGCGCGATCATCCGCGCAAACCGCTAACACTCTCTTCAGGTTTTGCGGGTGCATCGATTCGCGTGTCCGATTCGTTCTGCGCGAACAGACGTGAACCTTGTGCCATTGTGAAACGCTTTCGCATGTTTGCCGTCGCCGGGCGATGTCGCGGGGATTCGCCGGCGCGACGGCCGGCCTTGTGCATGCGATTTTTTATCTGCGGTCATGCGTCATTTATCCCGCGGCGCGATTGCGCCCGGGTTTTGAGCAGGCCCCTCGCGCAAAGCCGAGGGGAGGTGGAGCGCCGCGCGGCGCACCAGCCAGGTCCGCGTCTCGCGACACGGGCGCGCGTTGACGCAGCGCGCTCGCCTCGCGGCGCTCCACCGCGGCGTTCCGGTGAGGCCCGCCAGCGCGGGTCTGATCCCCACCAACCCCGGGCCGCGCTTGCGTACGTGAGGCGAACCGCGCCTCGCGCCGTATAGCGAGCTCCTCGCACAGGGGTCGTAATGCCCGTAGGGCGGGGCCCCGGGGCCACCCGGGAGCGCGGCTGACGAGGCCGCACCCGCAGGCGCCGCATCCCGCTCCATCAACAGGCGTCACCGGTTGACGCCCCTCGCTGAACGGGACGAATGTAGGTATATAATCGCACTGATCACCTTGAGAAATGTGACTTTGATCCTAGAAATGAACAAAAAAACAGAGTCAAAACAAGGGGTTACGATCACACCTCAGATGATAGAAGCTGGGGCCTCAGTAGCTCTTTCCATGCTGGGGCTTCAGGGTGGCTGGGTCAGCGTTACCCCTGAGGAACTGGCTTCCGGGATTTACCGCGCCATGTGGGATGCTTCTTTGCGTTCTCCAAAAGCCTGAGTTCCCGCGCGTAGGCGATTTGGAAAAGGCGCTCAGCTATAGCCTCCAGCCTGCTTGAGTGGTCTTTCAGATATGAAAGGCTAAGCGACATTTCCTTTTTTGGATTTTTGGCGTTTGCCGGTCTGGTGATCCGGGCGATCATCTCAGGTTCGGCCTTCTTTCCGTAGTGCTTAACTATTGGGTTGTGCATCAGTTCGTTACGCTTGATCCAAAGGTTACCGAGGGACTCCAGCAGCTTGCTTATTTCAGATTTTTCGCTGGCTGTTGGTCTGCGGGCGGCATTGATGACTGTGCGAACCATATCCAGCCGGGCACGTTGCGATATGGGAGTGAAATAGATGGCCTCAGCAATATTTTCGTCCTCTATGGACTCTGCAATCAATTTCACGAGGGTAAAGTCGAGGCTTGACCATCGCACCGCGATGCGCCCAATTTCCGTCAGATGATCATGTGAACTCTCGATTGGACTTGGCATGGCAGCCCCCAAAAAAGCCCCTGTGTTGAGAAAGCGGAAACGCGAAAAGCTGGAAACCGAATTGGAATCCGGCCCCCAGGTCGATCAGCGGCGCGACGACATCATGCGAAAAATGTTGGCAAGCCCGCCGAAGCCACACAGCGAAATGAAGCTTGGTAAGCGAAAGCCCGGCAAATAGCTGGGTTTTTTGCTCTCTAGGGTATGACTAGTTTTTCGGCCCGGAAATATTCTGCCCAAGAATGCGGTTTGCGTGTCTGGTCAATACATCCGCAAGATCTAAGGCCTGAGGTGGTGTCAAAATCAACTGCACGGCCTTGCCTGTGCCTGCTCTCAATTGATCGTCATTCTCTGCATATTCGAGACGAGCAAGAATTGCAGTGTCTGCAACAGGAACAATCGTGTAGCCCGTGAATGGGCGGGTGATGATGTTTCCGTTGGGATACGTGTCAAAGTTATGTGAGACGCTCATGACTGGCTCCGTGGTTTGAGCGGAGCCATTCGACGCGCCATTAGCGCAAATAAAAACGCCCCGCGACGGCTCCGTCTATAGCCGCAGGGTGTGCGGGAGGGTGGACGCACATCCGCCCTCCCGACTCGGTCTGTGATTCTATGCTTCTTGGGACTTGGCGCGTTGACGATTTTGCCAGTGGATAAATCGCTTGGCCGCTTGTTTTTTTGAACGAATCTTAGTTAGGCCGTCGATAGGTGAGACGCTTGCCTTCCGCACCTTTGGCAATCAACTGAGCGCGGGCAACGTCATCGATCCCAACGCCTGAGCGGTTGGAATAGCGGAAGCTGAATTCGTCCAAGTAACGCTGCAAGTGCTGCTCACCGCAGAAATGATACGTGCCGACCATGCCCTTCTTGAAGATGCCGAAGAAATTCTCGACGTTGTTTGTGGTGTAGCCGTTCTTGTTCACGTATTCGCGTCCGGCATGCAGCACCTTCTGATGATCGGCGTATTGCTCGCCAGCGAACGTGTAGAGGCGGCTTTCATCGGTGACCAGCGTGGCCTTGCGGCGAACGTTCGTGAACAGGATGCCCATCACCGTCTCAGCCGTCGCGCTCTCGACCTTGAAGGCGCGGGCGCGGCCGGTAGACGGCTCAACCAGCGCAACGATGCTGGACTTGTTCTTGTGACCCTTCTTGTAGCCCTTGGCGCGCTTGGAAGTGTTGCCGTAGTAGGTTTCATCGGCCTGCACAGGACCGCTGTTGCTGCCCATCGGTGAGGGGTCGCCGTCACGCATCGCTTCGCGGATGCGGTGCATCATGAACCATGTGGACTTGTAGCTGATGCCGAGCATGCGGCTCATCTGGTGAGCGGACATGCCCTTCTTGCTGGCAGCCATCAGGTGCATCGCCAGCCACCACTTGGAGAGCGGCAGCTTGGAGCGTTCAAACACGGTGCCGACCGTCACGGTGAACTGGCCTTTGCATTCGTTGCAATAGATCAGGCCCGCGCGGTGTGACTGCTTCTCGCCTTCAACCCGCGCGATGCGCTCTTGATCCGAGTTGCCGCAGTGAGGGCAGATCGGGCCATCCGGCCAGCGCACGGCTTCAAGGTGTGCGCGGGCAGCGGCTTCATCGGTGAAGATCGGGTTTGTGAGGTTGGCGGCCATTGGCTATCTCCTTGACCCTTTATCGCAAATCCGGTCACTTTTGTCAAGGTGATAACTGCGTATATAATCACATAGGAATTAAGTCAATATGCGGGGCGGCGATTTTTACGCGCAATTTCTTCCTATTGCGCCAGCTATCTTTATGCGCGTGATTGTAAAAATTGCAATCATTGGTAGAATTTGATGCTCGTTCGCGCGATGCCTGCGGATGCAGCGAGCGCGGAGCCAACGTCAACCGGGCCTCGCCGGTCAGCTCTTCCTCGCAGGGAGCCCAAGGCAATCGCGAATAGTGTCTCAAACCAATGGAGATGGACGAATGACCACTTACAATTATGAAAAGCATATCGAGGGCGGCACGACCTTCAACGAGGGAGACGTTGACTGCGACCGGGCCGATATTTCTGCGACCGGCTCTTTCATCCCCGCGCCGACATATACGGCGCGTACCATCAAATGCGCGAAGGACGCCACAGTGTGGTCGTCAGGCTCCGCCACGGTGGTCATCGACAATCTGATTGCCGATACGGCGGTGCTCACATGCAAGGATTCGGCTACGCTCCGCATCAAAAGTATCACGGCCAGGATCGTCACCATCGAGGCCGAAGCGAGTGCCAATTTGAGAATGGAGGCGGGTGAGATCGAAATCGTCGCGGGCACCGTAAAAAAATCGAGTTACGCCTGTTTTGCCGGCAAAATCGCGCAACAGGACAATGTCGACGCCGAAACCGCATCGACCTGGAGTGTCGGCCGGTGCCTGTAGGCGACCGCTGCGGGGCCTCGATGGGGGGAGGAGGAATGGCGAGCACGCTTTCGGCTAGCCCGCCCTGCGAATCCGGATTTTGACCAGCCCGCATGCAGCGAAGCGGAATGCGGGATTGCGTGAAGTCAGTCCCGGATTTCGCTTCGCTTCATCCGGGCTACGCGATGCCGCCGCTCAGCTTTCCTTTTTCTGCACATCGTCCCGCTGCTTCAGCAGCTCCTGCAGTTGCGCTTCCTGGTCGGCGATGCGGTCGGCGTTGCGGGCCTCGTCCGCCGCGCCGGAATAGGCGGCGGCCTGCTCGGTCAGCTGGCGGATGTTGTCGCGCACGATGGCGATGCGTTGCTCGATTTCCTCACGTGACATGCCGTTGCTCATGATGCTGCCTTCCTGCGCGCGACAACGATGCGGGACCGTACAACGCCATGTCCCGGACATTCATTATAGCATGGTCCTGGCATTGCACGGTCGCGTGAAAAAGACGCTTCAGCGCCGCGTGGATGCGCGGGCATCGGTCGCGATTCCGTGCTCGCGCTTCAGCCGGTCGATATGGCGGACAATATCCGGCGGCAGGCTGCGCACGCCCATCTGCCCGGCGGCCGCGAGCCATGGCCGCAACTGCGACTGCGAGAACCATCCCGGCTCGTGCCGCGCCGGAATGATGCGCTCGAAGACCAGCACCATGAGCACGCCCAGAAGCGCGACGCGCAGGGCACCGAGCAGCGCGCCGCCTGCGCGGTCGGCGACATGAATGTCCTCGCCCGCCGCGACATTCAGCGCACTGCGCAGAAGCGCGCCGATAAGCAGCCCGACGGCCAGCAGCACGCCGAGAAAGATCAGGACATTTTGCTGTGTGGCGGGTGCGGCGTGCGCGGAGATCAGCGGCGCGATCTTCGGCGTCATGACGACCGCGACCGGCGTCGCCAGGACATAGGCGACGATGGTGGCAAGGCTGCGCAGCAGCCCCGCCCGGAAGCCGGCAATGACGGCGACGAGCGCGGCCCCGACGACGACGGCATCGAAGATGTTCATGGCGGGGATGATCGCGGAGGGACGTAAAATTTCCGCTGACGGCGGCGCGGCGTCAGGTCCGGTTAACGATAATGCGGTGTGAAGACGATCACGGCTTGCGCGCGGTCAGGCCGATGATGGCGGACATGCCGGCATGCCCGGCGCCTTCGTTCAGTTCGCGCTCTTCCTCGATGATCTGAGCATCATTCATATCGCCGAAGGTGCGCGCGAGCATCTCGCGCGTATAGAGATGTTCGATCTGTTTCGGGCCGCCGGTGCCGTATTGCAACTGCTTGGGCGTATAGCCTTGAACGATCAGCAATCCACCGCGTTTCAGCGCGCGCCGCATACCCGCCCATTTCTGCGCGCGCTGCTCCGGCGTCGAGAACTGGGTGAAGATTTCGGCCACGACATCGAACGCCGCATCCGGGTAGGGCCAGGCATGCACGTCGGCTTCCTCGAGAGTGACGCTGACCTTGTTCTCGTCCGCCAGCTTGCGCGCTTTCGCCAGCGCGGCGGGCGAGAAATCGATCGAGAGCACGTCGAGCCCCTGTTTGGCGAGCCACACGCCGTTGCGGCCCTCGCCGTCGGCGACGGCCAGCGCCTTGCCGCGCGCCGGCAGCAGCGGCGCGCAACGCACCAGAAATTCGTTCGGGGCCTTGCCGAAGCGATAGTCCGGGGTGGAATAGCGCTCCTGCCAGTGGTCGCGTTCGGAGGTGGTGGTCATGTGCAAAAATTCCGCACTCTGAGCCATTTAGTTGTAAAAAACTCCACAACAATCACCGCGATAATTCTTGTCAATTCAGTTTCGCTTTCAATCCCCGCTAATTTACAACTTAAAATTTCAAGTATCAATTTCAGAAACCTGTGGTTTTTATGGGAGTTCCATTTGTTGGGGGTAATCAGCAATGGCGAAAAACTTTTGCGCGGCAGTATTTGTTTCAACAGCTCTTGTTGGGTGCGCGCCACAATTGAGTCCTGTCCAACTGGTTGGGCCAGAAAGTTCTGATGTGGCCGTGCTGGAATTCTTGTTTGCCGGTAGAGCTCTAGCGGGGATGTACGGCTTCGATTTTACGTTTGAGCGCGTCCCTTTGCCGGTTAAACCGGGGATGACCTTATATGGAACTCAAATAAAACATTCCATTCCATACGATATGTTCTTGGTTGCTCGAGGGTTCGATCCTAACGATAGATATCGCGCCCGAGAATATTTTATTCGTGCGGGCCACCATGCTTCGCAAATCATTTGTCGTAACTATCTTTCAGGCTTACGAGATCGCAACGAGTATTTTGAGTTTCTGCAAAAGGAATTTCAGGTAGCGGCTAATCTCACTTCAATTTTGTTGACGATTACTCATGCTGCGGAAAAGTCCAAGGATATATTTACGCAAGTGGTGGGCGCAACCAATCTAGGCGTAGACGCGTATCAGGGCTTTCGCTTTTTGGCACCAGAAATAGAGACTGTACTTCCTCTGGTGGAGGCGGCGCAGGTTGCGATGAGAGATTATTATACTATCGGAAAAGGCATTCCTGCGACGTTTGCTGGTGCGCTGAATGCGGTAAGCAAAATCGAATATCAGTGCTCGCGTTCAGGTATTCGCGCTATTCTGAATAAAACTCTGGTTCAATCCAAACCGCAATATACTGTCATCGACGGTACTTTGTACGCTCATCAAGCCGAAACTAAAAAGCCGGAAATACCTGATAAGCCTGCGCCAGCAGGGGGCAAATAATCCGAACGGGCCTCTGCAAGTATAGTTAGGCAGGGTTAGAGGCCAGCTTCGCCCAGCCTCTTCATTCAATAGTCTTAAGCTGACTAGAGAGTCTCTTTGTCCTTCACCTTCTCTGCATCGACATAGACCTGTCCGCCCATGGCGTTGAACTTGTCCGACATTTCCTTCATGCCCGCCTGAGCGGCATCGAAGCCAAGCGCCGCTTTCTCATTGTCGCCGAGGCTCGCCGCGTAATCGCGCACGTCCTGCGTGATCTTCATCGAGCAGAAATGCGCGTCCTTTGACGGCATTTTATTGCGATAGTTGCATGCACGTAGGCGGGTTTACAACGAACAGAAAAAGGCGCAATTTAAACTAAAGGTTGCAACGATGCCTAACGGCAACGACCGCGGAAAGAATGAGCCTCCCCCAGGCGGTGGCCCTCCTACGACGCCACCGGAGCAACCCGCGCCGCCGGTTCTGGTCACTCGTTCGCTTACTTTAAAACAGATCAGACGTTCCCTAGATAATTTTGAAATCCGTTCTCGAATGAAATCGTGGCTTCCCACATTGGAGACTGACCAGCGAAATAGGGCAATTCAAGATTTGTCTGGCGCGAGGGAGGCGCTGAAACAGGCTGCTGACGACACTTTAGCGACAGCCGAATTTGTCGGTGATTTGGCAACACCGGCGGGAGCTATTGCAGGTACTGCCATTGTGGCTATGGCAGTTGGGACGTTGTCGATCACACCTATAGCAATTGCTTGTGCAGGAATTGGAGGGCTAGTCTTCGTTGGCGGTCGAACTTACAAATTTATTGCTACGAGACTAGCGAGGAAAGATCTGCGAAGAGTGGATGCCTGCAACGATATCATCAACGCAAAGTAGCCGAAGCAAAATGAATATTAGAGATCCTGCAACGATTCTGGCTCTCGTGGGTACGCTTATCAGCGTGGCGTTGTCGCTGGCGATGTTCTGTATTGCTTATTGGACAAAAAAGGATGCCGAGAAAACGTTTAAGCGATTGATTGATAGTGAATCTAAATGATCAATGGTGCCAGATAGCCGTTAGGGCGGAAAAGTGAAGCCTAATCTACTATCCATGCGAAGAAAAGGCGGGTTATCCTTCCGCCTCCGCTCTTCGCGCTTCGGCGGACAAATTGGCTAACACGTGGTGGGAAAGCAAAAGGCCGGGCTTGCCCGGCCTTTTCATTTTCCGATGGATGCCCGGGTCAAGCCCGGGCATGATGATCGAGAAGGAGTTTACAGCGCCTTGTTGCTGTCCTTCACCTTGTCGGCATCCACATAGACTTGCCCGCCCATGGCGTTGAACTTCTCGCTCATCTCCGCCATGCCGGCATTTCGCTGTTCGATCTGCGCTGCCGCTTGATCGAGCGCCGTCCGCTCGTTATCCCCGAGGCTCGCCGCATAATCCCGCACGTCCTGCGTGATCTTCATCGAGCAGAATTTCGGACCGCACATCGAGCAGAAATGCGCGACCTTGTGCGCGTCCTTGGGCAAAGTCTCGTCGTGGTATGCGCGCGCGGTGTCGGGATCGAGGCCGAGATTGAACTGGTCCTCCCAGCGGAAGTCGAAGCGCGCGCGCGAGAGCGCATCGTCGCGCAATTGCGCGGCGGGATGGCCCTTAGCGAGGTCGGCCGCGTGCGCGGCGATCTTGTAGGTGATCACGCCTTCCTTCACGTCGTCGCGGTTGGGGAGACCCAGATGCTCCTTCGGCGTGACGTAGCAGAGCATGGCGCAGCCGAACCAGCCGATCATGGCGGCGCCGATGCCCGAGGTGATGTGGTCATAGCCCGGCGCGATGTCGGTGGTGAGCGGCCCGAGGGTGTAGAACGGCGCCTCGCCGCATTCCTTCAGCTGCTTGTCCATGTTGATCTTGATCTTGTGCATCGGCACATGGCCGGGGCCTTCGATCATCACCTGGCACCCTTTCTTCCAGGCGATCTGCGTCAGTTCGCCCAGCGTTTCGAGTTCGGCGAACTGCGCGCGGTCGTTGGCATCGGC
>JAESGM010000545.1_pt1 | contig 24844 bp, 20 predicted proteins | sample 9269721 | NCBI WGS metagenome assembly JAESGM01 (sample SAMN15720920, study PRJNA650825) | algae metagenome | isolation source: Komarekiella atlantica HA4396-MV6 and co-occurring heterotrophs from... | place: USA: Theobald House, Kauai, HI | collected 2009-07-29 | reverse complement strand
CGATACGGGAACCCATACCGGGCGCTCCCCCAAGGACAAGTTCACGGTCCGCGACGCGCTGACCGACGCCACCATGTGGTGGGAGAACAACAATGCGATGAGCCCCGAGCATTTCGAGACGCTGCTCGCCGACTTCATCAGCCACGCCGAGGGCAAGGCGCTGTTCGCGCAGGACCTCTATGGCGGCGCCGATCCGGCGCACCGGGTCAAGGCGCGGGTCTACACCGAACTGGCCTGGCACTCGCTGTTCATCCGCAACCTGCTGATCCGCCCGCCGCAGGGCGACATCGCGTCCTACGTCCCCGAGATGACGATCGTCGACCTGCCGAGCTTCAGGGCCGACCCCAAGCGCCATGGCTGCAGCAGCGAGACGGTCGTGGCGATCGACTTCTCGCGCAAGATCGTGCTGGTCGGCGGCTCGGCCTATGCGGGCGAGATGAAGAAATCCGTCTTCACCTATCTCAACTTCGTCCTGCCGACGAAGGGCGTCGTGCCGATGCACTGCTCGGCCAATGTCGGCCCCAAGGGCGATTCCGCCATCTTCTTCGGCCTGTCGGGCACCGGCAAGACCACGCTCTCGGCCGATCCCGACCGGACGCTGCTCGGCGACGACGAGCATGGCTGGTCGAAGGACGGCATCTTCAATTTCGAGGGCGGCTGCTACGCCAAGACGATCAAGCTCTCGGCCGAGGCCGAGCCGCAGATCTACGCCGCCTCGCAGCGCTTCGGCACGGTGCTGGAGAACGTCGTGCTCGACCCGATCACGCGCGCGGTCGATTTCGACGACCAGTCCAAGACCGAGAACACGCGCTCGGCCTATCCGCTCGACTTCATCCCCAACGCCTCGCCGACCGGCCGCGCCGGCACGCCCAAGAACATCGTCATGCTCACGGCCGACGCCTTCGGCGTGATGCCGCCGATCGCCAAGCTGACGCCGGCCGAGGCGATGTACCACTTCCTCTCCGGCTACACCGCCAAGGTCGCCGGCACCGAGCGCGGGCTGACCGGCGTCGAGCCGGAATTCTCGACCTGCTTCGGCTCGCCCTTCCTGCCGCGGCACCCGTCGGAATACGCCAATCTGCTGCGCGACTTCATCGCCAAGCACCATGTCGATTGCTGGCTGGTCAACACCGGCTGGACCGGCGGCAAATACGGCACCGGCCGGCGCATGCCGATCCGCGTGACGCGCCGTCTGCTGGCTGCCGCGCTGGACGGCTCGCTCAACCGCGCCGATTTCCGCCGGGACCCGTATTTCGGCTTCGCGGTGCCGACCTCGGTGCCCGGCGTCGAGCCGCACATCCTCTATCCGGTGAAAACCTGGCAGGACAAGGCGGCCTTCGCCGAGACGGCGAAGAACCTGGTCGGCATGTTCGCCGAGAACTTCAAGCGCTTCGAGGGCCATGTCGACGACGCGGTCAAGGCCGCCGCGCCGGCGAATTCACTGGCGGCGTGAGTATTATCCTCACCCCATCCGCGAGAGACGAAGGGAACCCCTCTCCTGTAAGGAGAGGGGCAGGGGTGAGGTGACGGCCGTCAATCCAGTCCGGCACTTTGTCAAAACAGCAGCGGTGAGGTGGTCGTGAACTCGTCAATGGGCCGACCCCTCACCCCTGCCCCTCTCCCTTCGGGAGAGGGGTTCCCCGCGCCTTATTTGGCAGGGCGCGCGCCATGTCGCTCCTGATCCTCGCGCTGCGCCTCCTCGCCACCCTGCTCATCCTCGGCGCGACCGCATGGGGCTCCGGCCTGCTGCTGTTTCGCCTCAGCGGCGCGACCGCCATCCTCGGCGCGATCGGCTTCGGTATCGCCGGCTTTGCCGGCGCGACGGGGCTGTGGACCGGCGCGGCGAGACTGCCGCTTTCCTTCGCGGTGATCTTTGTCGGCCTGCTCGGCTGGTGGGCCGGGCTGAAACCCACCCATGAGCGCAACTGGATTCCCGAACTCGCCCGCCTGCCGGCGATCGCGCGCGAGGGCGACATCCTCACCGTCACCAATCTGCGCGACTTCGCCTGGCGCACGGAGCAGGATTACGACCAGCGCTGGGAGACCAAGCGCTACGACCTGACGAAGATCGAGGGCGCGGATCTGTTCCTGTCCTACTGGTCGGGCGAGGCGATCGCCCATCTGCTCGTCTCCTTCACCTTCGCCGACCAGCCGCCGCTGACCTTCTCGATCGAGGTCCGGCGCGAGCAGGGCGAGGCGTGGTCCTCGCTGGCAGGCTTCTTCCGGACCTATGAGATGGCCTATGTCGCGGCGAGCGAGCGCGACCTCGTCGGCCTGCGCAGCCATGCCCGCAAGGAGGATGTGCGGCTGTTCCGGCTGGCCGCGAGCCCTGCCCAGGCGCGCGACGTGCTGCTGGCCTATGCCGCCGACGTCAACCGGCTGAGCGCGACGCCGCGCTGGTACAACACGCTGACCACCAACTGCACGACCGTGGTCTACACCATCGTCGGCTCGGTCGCGCCCGGCTGGAAGTTCTCGCTGCCGCTCGACCCGCGCGTGCTGCTGTCTGGCTACCTGCCGGGCTATCTCCAGCGCATCGGGGCGGTCAGGACGGACATTCCGCTCGAGGCGCTGGTGGCGCAGTCCCGCATCGGCGAGAAGGCGCGGGCGGTAGCGCTCGACGACCCGGGCTTTTCGGCGCGGATTCGCGAGGGCGTGCCGGCGGGGCGGCCGTGACGCCTGCCATCCCGCACGCGCTGCGGCGCGAAGTGCCGCTGCGCAGATGCGGGACCGTCATCAGGACCGAGAAGCCGAACTCGTCGCGCGGTCCCGTGTCTGCGCAGCGGCATTACATGCCGCAGCGCGCACGGGATGACAGCGCCTACCTGAAGAACAGCACCGTCTGCAGCACAAACAGCGGGATCAGGATCGCGCCCGACCAGAGCATGTAGCCGAAGAAGCTCGGCATCCTGACGCCCCGGTCCTTGGCGATGGCGTAGACCATGAAGTTGGGCGCGTTGCCGATATAGGTGTTGGCCCCCATGAAGACCGCGCCGGCCGAGATCGCGGCAAGGGTCAGCGCGCCGGTCGTCATCAGCTTCTGCGGATCGCCGCCCGCGAGCTCGAAGAAGACGAGATAGGTCGGCGCGTTGTCGAGGAAGGAGGACAGAATGCCGGTGAGCCAGAAATAGGCCACCGTGTTGTTGCTGCCGTCGGGATTGGAAACCAGCGCCACCAGCCCCGAGAACGCGCCGTTGGCGCCCGCCTGCAGCATCGCCAGGACCGGGATGATGCAGACGAAGATGCCGGCGAACAGCTTCGCGACCTCCTTGATCGGCCCCCAGGTGAATTCGTTGCCGGCGCGGACCTGCTTCGGCGTCAGGATCAGCGAGAGGCCCGCCAGCGCCAGCAGCACGATGTCGCGCACGATGTTCTGCAGCTCGACCCTGACGCCGTGGATGTCGAAGACGACGCCCGGCTTCCAGCTCGCCGACATCAGGATCGCTGCGATGACGCCGCCGAGCAGGACGAAATTGACCTTGCCGTAAAGCTTGATGGCGCGGTCCGGCGTCGGGTCCCGGAGCGGCGGGTACCCCTCCTCCTTGCGGAAGAAATAGGTGTCCATGGCGTAGAACAGCGCGAGCAGGATCGCGACCGCCATGATCGTCTCGGGCAGCAGATGCGTCGTCGTCCAGAAGAAATCGACCCCGCGCAGGAAGCCGAGGAAGAGCGGCGGGTCGCCCAAGGGCGTCAGCGAGCCGCCGATGTTCGAGACGAGGAAAATAAAGAAGACGACGACATGGACGTTGAAGCGCCGGTCGTCATTGGCGCGCAGGACGGGACGGATCATGATGATCGACGCGCCGGTGGTGCCGACGAAGCTCGCCATCAGCGTGCCGATGGCGAGCAGGGTCGTGTTCGTCGCCGGGGTGCCGTCGAGATTGCCCATGATCAGGATGCCGCCCGCGATGGTGAAGAGCGCGAAGAGCAGGATGATGAAGGGGATGTATTCGAGCGCGGCGGTGTGGATCAGCGCGCCGAGCGCCGGATCGAAGCCGCGAAAGAACACCAGCGGCACGAGCACGAGCACCGCCCAGAAGGCGGCGAACTTGCCGTAACTGTGCTCCCAAAAATGCGGGAACAGGATCGGTCCGAGCGCGATCGAGAGCAGCATGCCCGCGAAGGGCAGCGCCCAGACGAAGCCCATGGTCGCGCCGCCGATATCGCCGGCGGCGGACGCAGCCGTGGCGCTGAGGCACAGCGCGCCGAGACCCGCCGCGAGCGAGGCAGGCCAGACCCCTCGGCTGCGAAAGAGACCCCGCATCGCGATCAGTTCAGGTTGAGCGGCGGCGGGGCGTTGAGATCGAGCCCCGGCAGACCGCCGCCCGGCGCGCCGAAGCCGGGAATCTGGATCGAGTCGAACTGCTTGTCGATCGCCTTCTGGTCGAGCTGGATGGCCGACGCCTTGTAGTGCATCACCATCTGCGGCAGCGCGATCACCAGCGCCACCATGATGCACTGGATCACCACGAACGGCACGGCGCCCCAGTAGATTTGCCCGGTCGTGACCGGCTCCATCATCGTGCCGGTGACCTTGTCGCGATAGCGGTCCTTGGGCGCGACCGAGCGCAGGTAGAACAGCGCGAAGCCGAAGGGCGGGTGCATGAACGAGGTCTGCATGTTCACCGCGAGGATGACGCCGAACCAGATCAGGTCGATGCCGAGTTTCTCGGCCGCCGGCCCGAGCAGCGGCACGATGATGAAGGCGAGCTCGAAGAAGTCGAGGAAGAACGCCAGCAGGAAGACCATGACGTTGACGACGATCAGGAATCCGGTGGCGCCTCCAGGCAGGCCGATCAGCAGATGCTCGACCCAGAGATGGCCGTTGACGCCGTAGAAGGTCAGCGAGAAGACGCGCGCGCCGACGAGGATGAACAGCACGAAGGCCGAGAGCTTGGCGGTCGATTCCGTCGCCTGCCTCAGCAGGTCGAAGGAGAGCCGGCGCTTGCCGAGCGCCAGCAGGATCGCGCCGGCCGCGCCCATCGCGCCGCCCTCGGTCGGCGTCGCCAGCCCGATGAAGATGGTGCCGAGCACGAGGAAGATCAGCGCCAGCGGCGGCACCATCACGAAGATCACCTGCTCGGTCATCACCGAGAGCAGGTTCAGCCGGGCAAGTTTGTTGATCAGGGCGATGATGAAGGACACGCCCACCGCGATCGACATCGTCAGAACGACGAAATCGGCGCCCGCCTTGATCGTCGTGAACAGCTTCATATAGGCGTATGCCACGCTGAAGGAGATGATGGTGACCACCAGCAGCGAGAAGCGCCGGGTCTGCCCGTCGGCGTCGCGCAAGGTCTGCGCCTCGGGCGGCAGGCCGGGCGCGCGCTTGGGGTAGATCATCGTGACGAGGAAGATGTAGCCGGCATACATCGCCGACAGCACGAGGCCGGGAACGAACGCGCCCTCGTACATGTCTCCGACGGAACGGCCGAGCTGGTCGGCGAGCACGATCAGCACAAGCGAGGGCGGGATGATCTGGGCCAGCGTGCCCGAGGCCGCGATGACGCCGGTCGCCAGCCGGCGGTCATAGCCGTAGCGCAGCATGATCGGCAGCGAGATCAGGCCCATCGAGATGACGGAGGCCGCGACCACGCCGGTCGTGGCGGCCAGCAGCGCGCCGACGAAGACGACCGCATAGGCGAGGCCGCCGCGGATCGGCCCGAAGAGCTGGCCGATGGTGTCGAGCAGATCCTCGGCCATGCCGGAGCGCTCCAGCACCAGCCCCATGAAGGTGAAGAACGGAATCGCCAGCAGCACGTCGTTGTTCATCGTGCCGTAGATGCGCTCCGGCATCGCCTGCAGGAAGTTCTCCTGGAACAGGCCGAGCTCGATGCCGACGATGGCGAAGAACAGCCCGTTGGCGGCCAGTGCGAAGGCGACCGGATAGCCCAGCAGCAGGAAGACGACAAGCGCCGCGAACATCACGGGCGCCATGTTGGCGCGCATGAAGTCAGCGAAGCCGGCCGCCTGCGCCTCGCCCGTATGCAGGCCGAAAAAGGCGAATGCGGTCAGCGCGAGCAGCAGGCCGGCGACGCGCGGGAGGCGGAATGCGGTCATGGGGTCAGGTCCGGGCGAGTGCGGAAAATCAGGGAGATCGGAGCGGCGTCAGGCGAGGCCGTCGGCCTTGGCCTGGTCGAGCAGGCGCTGGGCCTCGGCCTCGGCCGCCGCGGCGTGGCCTCGCAGCGTCTCGTCATCCTCGAGATGGCCGCGCATGATCGCGACCTGCTTGATGATCTCGGAGACGCCCTGGACGGCCAGCATCACGAAGCCGATCACGACCAGCCCCTTGGCCGGCCACTGCGCCAGGCCGCCGGCCGACAGCGACTGCTCGTTGATGGCGTAGGAGCGCATGAAGAACGGCCAGGAATGGTAGATCATCAGCAGGCAGAACGGCATCAGGAAGAGCGTGTGGCCGATCAGGTCGATCCAGCGCTGCACGCTCTTGGGCAGCAGGCTGTTCACGATGTCGATGCGGATGTGCTCCTTCACCTGCAGCGTCCAGGAGGCGCAAAGCAGGAAGACCGCGCCGAACAGCATCCATTGCAGTTCGAGCCAGGCGTTCGACGAGACGTTGAAGAGCTTGCGGATGATCGCGTTGACGGTCGCCACGATCACGGCCAGCAGAATGAGCCAGGCGACCTTCTTGCCGATCTGTCCGTTGATCGCGTCGATGGCGCGGCTGATACCAAGAAGCCCCTGCAAAGCTCTCTCCCGGAATGCAATATGCGGCGGCCACGCCGCTCCCCTTGGACCTGTCGTTATCGGAACGACGAAGCCTGCACAAGATCGCAGGTTGGCCATGTTCTGCGGTCATGCCCGCCGTGTTGCCCGCAGGCCCGATACCGCGCCGCGCGGGCTGATGCCCATGCGTTTTCGGATGCGGGACCAAAGTCCGCCACGAGCCTCGGCTTGACGACGCGTGCGAACGCCGCTGCGTGCAGCGACGCCCCGGCCAAAAATCATTAGCCCGGCATTCATCGCTGGAGACTAGTCTTCCAGTCGCGGCGGTCCGGCCGCGGCCGATTCGGGACCCGAGCATGTGCCGTTTCCTCGTCTATTCCGGCGTTCCGGTCTTCCTGGAGGACCTCGTCGCCGCGCCCTGTCACTCCCTGATCCACCAGTCGCTCCATGCCGAGGAGACCAAGACCGGCACCAATGGCGACGGTTTCGGGCTGGGCTGGTATGGCGAGCGGGCGGAGCCGGGGCTCTATCGCGAGGTCAGGCCGGCCTGGTCCGACGAGAATCTGCTGTCGATCGCAAGGCAGGTCCGCTCCAGCCTGTTCTTCGCCCATGTGCGCGCCGCGACCGGCACGGCGACGACGCGGGCGAACTGCCACCCCTTCTCCCATGGCCGGCATCTCTTCATGCACAATGGCCAGATCGGCGGCTACGGGCTGATCCGCCGCAAGCTCGAGAGCCTGATCCCGGACGCGCTTTATGGCGCGCGCGTCGGCACGACCGATTCCGAAGCGCTGTTCCTGCTGGCGCTGGCCCGCATCGCCGACGGTTTTTCGCCCGGCGAGGCGCTGGCCTGGGCGCTCAGTGAGGCGCTGTCGCTGATGCAGGCGGCCGGCATCCGCGAGCCGCTGCGCTGCGCTGCCGCCATTGCCGATGGCGAGACCATCCACGCTTTGCGCTGGTCGTCCGACCCGAAGCCGCCCTCGCTGTATCTCTGCGACCGCGGCGACAGCATCGTCGTCGCCTCCGAACCGGTCGATGCGGCGCGCGACTGCTGGCAGGCGCTGCCCTGCAACACGCTGGTGAGGATCGCCGCCGGCGCGGTCTCGACGCAAGGTTTCGAGGTCGCGGCGCAGCGGGCCGCGGCCTGAAGGCGGCTTGCGCGCGGACTCGCAACGCGCGACATCGGCCCCGCCATGTGCGCTTTCGACACTGCTCTCCCGATCGACGCCGTCCTGCCGGGGCTGGCGGCCACGCTGCGCGCCGCGCCCAACGCCGTGCTCGTGGCCCCGCCCGGCGCCGGCAAGACCACGCGGGTTCCGCTCGCTTTGCTCGACGAACCCTGGACGAAAGGCGGGAAGCTGATCGTTCTGGAGCCGCGCCGGCTCGCGGCGCGGGCCGCGGCCAGCCGCATGGCGCAGACATTGGAAGAGCGCGTCGGCGACACCGTCGGCCTGCGCGTCCGGCTCGGCTCGAAGATCGGCCCGAAGACCCGCATCGAGGTCGTCACCGAGGGCGTCTTCGCCCGGATGATCCTCGACGACCCGGCGCTGGAGGGCATCGCGGCCGTGCTGTTCGACGAATTCCACGAGCGCTCGCTCGACGCCGATTTCGGGCTGGCGCTGGCGCTGGATGCACAAGCGGGACTGCGCGAGGACCTGCGCATCCTGGTGATGTCGGCGACGCTCGACGGGGCGCGGGTGGCGAGATTGCTCGGGAAAGCCCCGGTGATCGAAAGCCAGGGCCGGGCCTTTCCGGTCGAGACGCGCCATCTTCCCCGCGAGCCGCTGAAGCGCATCGAGGACCAGGTCACGGAGGCCGTGATGCTGGCATTGGCCGAGCAGCGCGGTTCGGCGCTGGTCTTCCTGCCGGGACAGGGCGAGATCAGGCGTGTGGAGGAGCGGCTGCGCGAGCGCATCCGCGATGCAGCCATCGAGATCGCGCCGCTCTATGGCGCGCTCGACCCGTCCGAGCAGGACCGCGCCGTGCTGCCGGCCCCGCCCGGCCGGCGCAAGGTGGTGCTCGCGACGTCCATCGCCGAGACCTCGCTGACGATCGAGGGCGTGCGCGTGGTGATCGATTCCGGGCTTGCCCGCGTGCCGGTCTACGAGCCCGATATCGGCGTGACCCGCCTGGAGACGCGGCGTGTCAGCCGCGCTGCCGCCGACCAGCGCCGGGGCCGCGCCGGGCGCACCGAGCCCGGCATCTGCTACCGGCTCTGGGACGAGGCCGGCACGGGCGCGCTCGAAGCCTATGCGCGGCCCGAAATCCTCTCGGCCGATCTTGCGCCCCTCCTGCTCGACTGCGCCGCCTGGGGGGTGAGCGATCCGACCACGCTTGCCTTCCTCGATCCGCCGCCCGCGCCGGCGTTGAAGGAGGCGCGTGCGCTGCTGACGAGCCTCGACGCGCTCGACGCCGACGGCCGCCTCACCACTGAAGGCAAGGCGCTGCAGCATCTGCCGCTAGCGCCGAGGCTGGCGCGCATGGTGATCGTCGCCGCGCGCTTCGGGCAGGCGCAGCCGGCGGCCGACCTTGCGGCGCTTCTGGTCGAGCGCGGGCTCGGCGGCGACGCGGTCGATCTCAGCGAAAGGCTGGAGCGCTTTTCGCGCGAACGCGGCGGACGGGTGGGTGACATGCGCCGGCTCAGCGAGGGTTGGGCGCGCAGCGCCGAGCGCGCCGCCGGAAAGGCCGGCTCGACCCAGACGCTCTCGCCCGGATTTCTCCTGGCGCTGGCCTACCCCGACCGCGTCGCACAGGCACGAGGCGGGGCCGGGCAGTATCGCCTCGCCAACGGGCGCGGGGCCGGGCTGGAGCCGGGACAGCGGCTGGCGCGCGAAGCTTTCATCGTCGCGGCCGAGATGACCGGCGCGGCGCAGCAGGCGCGGATTTTGGCGGGCGTGGCGATCACCGAGGACGAGATCGCCCGGCTGGCGGCCGCCGGACTCGCGCCGTTTGCGCTCGACGAGCGGCAGGAGACCAGCTTCGACCGTCAGGCGCGCGCCCTGCGCAGCCGCGCGGTCAGGCGATACGGCGCGCTGGTGATGGCGGAGCGGCCGCTGCCAGTCGACGGCACGCCCGACAACGCCGCGATACTGGCCGAAGGCATCGCCGCCCTCGGCATCGGCATCGGCCTGCTGCCCTGGACGAAGGGGCAGCAGCAGTTGCGCGAGCGCGCCGGCTTCCTGCGACGCGTCCAGGGCGAGGGGGCGGAGAATCCGTGGCCCGATCTGTCGGACGCGGCGCTGGCGCGGGACGCAGCAGCATGGCTCGGCCCGCATCTCGTCGGCCGCGCCGCGCTCGCCGCGATCCAGCCCTCCGATCTCGACGCGGCGCTCGACACGCTCCTGCCCTGGGCGCTGAAACGCCGGCTCGACGCGGAAGCCCCGACGCATTTTACCGCGCCGACCGGCTCGAATCTCGCTGTCGATTACGCCGCCGAAGCCGGCCCGACGATCTCGGTGCGGGTGCAGGAACTGTTCGGGCTCTCCGCACATCCGGCGCTGGCGGGCGGGCGCGTGCCGCTGGTGCTGGAATTGCTCTCGCCGGGCCAAAAGCCGGTCCAGATCACCCGCGACCTGCCGGGCTTCTGGGCCGGCTCCTGGGCGGCGGTTAAATCCGAGATGAAGGGCCGCTATCCGCGCCACCCCTGGCCCGACGACCCGGCCAAGGCCCTGCCGACGATGCGGGCCAAGCCGCGCGGAACGTGAGGCGTTCCGCTCAATTCCCCATCCGCTCGCGCCATTGCTGCTCGCCCGACAGGCATGAGGTGCGCGGCGCCCTCGCCTGCGCCTTCTGGATCAGCGCCTCGGGGCCTGCGGGCGCCTCGGCGATCTCCCGGACGAGCTTGGTGCGGGTCGCATCGACAAACTGGCTGCGCTCGCGGATCGGGATGACGAAGGCTCCGACGCCGGTGATGACGCAGTCCTCGTAATAGGCGTCGAGATTGTCGATGTCGAAATAGCTCGCCTGCTTCAGCATGACCGGCAGGCCGTTGATGCTGATGCCCTTGTCGCGGGCGTCGTCGCGGGCCGCGGCGACGGGCCTGCCGTCATTGTTGGCGCCGTCGCCGGAGATATCGATGACCTTGCGGAGCGGCAGGACATTGGCCTGCTCGAGCAGCGCCACGCTCAGGTCGATCGCTCCCGAGATCGAGGTGCGCCGTCCGCGCCGCGTCGGCGCCTCGCCCAGTTCCTCGGCGAAGGCGTTCGCCGATTGGGGTGAATCGATGATCTTCCACGGCCTGACGACATGCTGGAAATGTCCGCCGGCCCACTCGAAATAGGTCACCGCGATCTTGCCGATCGCGCCCTTGGCGATCGCATCGTGAAGCTGCTTCGAGCGAAAAGCCTCGATATAGCCGTTGCGCTGCAAGGCGAGTTCGTCGAGATCCATCGAATAGGAGACGTCGACCGCCAGCACGAGCGCGACATCGACCTCTTCAGGCGGCGCGGACGATTGCTGTGCGTTGGGCGCGCCTTGCGTCCAGAAGCCCGCAACCAGGAGACTCAAGAGACCGAACAGCCGCCGCCGCATCGCATCCTCCATCATCGTCGCCGAGAGCGGGATGCCGGGAGCGCGGAACGCCGCGAACGGGCATCGGGCTTCAAGCGAATGTCTTGCAAGCAGAATACATTGCGAGTGTGCGCCCGGTTTCGATTCGCGCCAAGTGCGAAAGCTGGGCAGCCGCCGCCATTTATTGAGCCGGGGGCGGATAGTCCCTCACGGTTCAGCGAGCGCGGCGCGACTCGACGATGTCGAACGACGCCGCCAGCGCCTCCTCGACCGTCAGCGCCGACGTATCGAGAATGACGGCGTCATCGGCCGCTTTCAGCGGCGCGTCGCTGCGGCCTGAATCGCGCGCGTCGCGCCGGCGGATATCGGCGAGGATGCCTTCGAAAGAGGCAGTCTCGCCGCGCGCCAGCAATTCCCTGTGGCGGCGGGCGGCGCGGACCTCGGGCGTAGCCGTGACGAAGAGCTTGGCCTGCGCATCGGGGCAGATCACCGTGCCGATGTCGCGTCCGTCCAGCACCGCGCCGCCGGGCTGGCCGGCGAAGCGCCGCTGCCGGTCGATCAGTCCGCTGCGCACCTCGGGAATGGCGGCCACGACGGAGGCGGCCTCGCCGATCTCGCGGCCGCGCAAAAGCTCCTCGGGATAAGCCGCCTGATCGAAGCCCGCGACCACGGCCTGGGCCGCCGCCACATCGCGCAAATCGTGACCGGCGTCGAGCATGGCGCGCGCCACCATGCGGTAGAGCAGGCCGGTGTCGAGCGCGGGCAGGCCGTAATGCAGCGAGAGCCTTCGCGCCAGCGTGCCCTTGCCCGAGGCGGCCGGGCCATCGACGGCGATGACCAGCGGCCTGCCGATCAGCGAAGGCGTGGCGAGGGCGGGCGGGCTCATCCGATCCGCGCACCCAGGCCGTTCATCAGAGCGATGAAGCTCGGAAAACTGGTCGCGATCATCGCGCCGTCATCGACCTGCATCGGCTTTCGCGTCGCCAGCCCCATCACCAGGAAGCTCATCGCGATGCGGTGGTCGAGATGGGTCGCGACGACGACGCCGCCCCTGACGGGCCCCCCGCCCGAGCCTTCGACGACGAGATCGTCGCCCTCGATGGCGCAGGTCACGCCGGCGGCCTTCAGCCCGGCCTCGACGGCGGCGAGCCGGTCCGATTCCTTGACGCGCAGCTCCTGCAGGCCGCGCATCCGGGTCGTGCCCGTGGCGAAGGCGGCAGCCACGGCCAGGACCGGATATTCGTCGATCATCGCCGGCGCGCGCTCGGGCGGCACGGTGACGCCGCGCAGGCCCGACGCCCTGACGCGCAGGGTCGCAACCGCCTCGCCGCCCTCATTGGCCTCGCTTTCGACGGAAATCTCCGCGCCCATCTCGCGCAATGTCGTGAGCAGGCCCGAACGCAGCGGGTTCGTCATCACGCTCTCGATCAGGATGTCGGAGCCCGGCACGATCAACGCCGCGACCATCGGGAAGGCGGCCGAGGACGGGTCGGCCGGCACCACGATCGGCGCGGCCGTCAGCTCGGGCTGGCCCCTCAGAATGATGCGGCGGCCATGCTCGCCCTCCGGCGTGACCGAAACCTCAGCGCCGAAATGCCTGAGCATCTTCTCGGTGTGGTCGCGCGTGGCTTCCGCCTCGATCACCGTGGTTTCGCCCGGCGCGGCGAGGCCCGCGAGCAGCACGGCCGACTTGATCTGCGCGGAGGCCACCGGCGTGCGATAGACGATCGGGACGGCCTCGCGCGGCCCGCGCAGCGTCAGCGGCACGCGACCGCCCTGTTCCTGCGAAACGATCACCGTGCCCATCAGTTCGAGCGGGTCGAGGATGCGGCGCATCGGGCGCTTGCGCAGCGAGGCGTCGCCGTCGAAGGTCGTGGTGATCGGATGCGCGCCGCAGACGCCCATCATCAGCCGCGAGCCGGTGCCGGCATTGCCGAAATCGAGCAGCCCCGCAGGCTCCCGCAGGCCGCCGACCCCGACGCCGCGCACCTGCCAGAGGCCCGGCCCCTCGTGATGGACCTGAGCGCCGAGCGCGCGCGCCGCATCCGCCGTCCGCAGCACGTCCTCGCCCTCGAGCAGGCCGCTGACATGCGTTTCGCCGATGGCGAGCAGCCCGAAGATCATGGCGCGGTGCGAGATCGACTTGTCGCCGGGCACGCGGACGCGGCCGGCGAGCGGGCCTGCCGCGCTGGCGCTGACGGGAACGGGGTGTTGCGCGTGGGCCACGTCTGGTCTCTCGGGCTGCTTGCATTGGCGGGCGTGGCTGCCTAGCACGGGGCTCGCGCGGTCGTCACCCGCGTCCGCGGCGAAATCACTATTTGACAGCACGGCCCGCCCCGACTAACGGACGCGCCTGCTTTTCAGAACATGATGATTGAAGGTCCGACGCAGTGGCGAAACCGGAACTCGGCACCAAGCGTGTCTGCCCGACGACGGGGCGCAAATTCTACGATCTCGACAAGGATCCGATCGTCTCTCCCTATACGGGACAATCCTATCCGCGGTCGGTGTTCGAGCCGCAGGCGAAGGCCGCCCCGGCGGCCAAGCCCGAGCCCGACGATGACGACGAGGCCGAGGCCGCCGACAGCCCGGTCGAGCTCGTCTCTCTCGACGAGGCCGATGCGGAGGCGACCGAGAAGGAAGCCGTCGTCACCAGCGAGGACGACATCGAGGTCGAGGACGACGTCGCGCCCGATGACGACACCTTCCTGGAAGAGGACGAGGAAGGCGATGACGACGTCGCCGACCTGATCGACGGCGATATCGAGGGCGACGAGGACGTCTGACCGCGCCCGGAGATGCCCGGCGGAGACGAATGACGATCGCGCGACAATCGGCGCTTGAGTCTTCCGCAAAGCCCGCCTATAGAGCGCTGCGTCGCCGCAGGCGGCCATGAGGACGACCGGATCGTAGCCCAGCTGGGCAAGCGCCGCTCCTCCGGGAATTACCGGCTGACCCCCAGATCAGCCGGCAAAGTGGGGCCATAGCTCAGTTGGGAGAGCGCTTGAATGGCATTCAAGAGGTCGGCGGTTCGATTCCGCCTGGCTCCACCAAATCTTCCTTAACCCGCCATACCTCCAAATTGCCGCGTCGGGAACGGTGCAATCCCTGCTGAGGCGAAGGTCTGTTTTCTGACCGCGATCGCGTCGTCGAGCATCTCGATCGCGTTCGGCAATGCGTGAAGCTCTGCCCGGCCACCCTCGACCAGCAGGGCGAGGCCCGCATCGCGCACCGCAAAGAACCCCAACGCGCAATCGGGATGCAGGCGGCAGCCGCACTCGGCCTCGCAGCAAAGCGTCTCGACCAGTTTCCGGGACGGCCAGCGCTGCAGTTCGTCCGCGATCTGCTTGATCCGGATGCGTCTCGTGTCGATCTCGGCGAATGGCATAGGCATCTTTTCGTTGTCGTGGCCGGATCGAAACGGGCCGGCGCCGGCCTAGTTCCGGATCGGTAAAATGCGATGCACCGGCCAGAGGCCGATCACGCGGCATCGACCGGCGATTCGACTCCGGGGATCAGATCGGCAACCATAAGTTGTCGCCCGCGGCACGGCGGCGATCTTGGGCAGGAGAGGGGCGGGGCGGCGATGGCGGGCGCGGCGCGACAGGGCGAGATTGGACAGACGTCCGATACCCCTTTGCCCATCGAGATCGCCTTTCTCGTTCGCCACGGCGTCGCAGCCGATCAACTGGCTGCCGCGGCCGAACACGCAAGGCGGCTCGGTGTCGAGCCGGCATGCGAGGCGATCGCCTCGGGAGCCGTCGGCGAAGCCGCCTTCTACCGCGCGCTCGCTTCCGAACTCGGCCTGCCCTTCCAGGATTCGCCCCTCCCGCTGCTGCCGGGCGGCGAGCATGGCGCGGTCCTGCGCGCCGGCATCGCGCCCGTGATCGCCATGCCGGGATGCGCCTTGCGCTTCGCGCTCGCGCCATCCGGACCGGCGCTGCGGAGCCTGCTGGAAGCCGGCCCGCGCGGGCGCGACGACATCGCGGTGACGACGCCCCGGCATTTCGCCGCGAGCCTGCGCGAGGCCAATTCGGCCAGCCTGGCGAGGCGGCTGGCAGGCCTCGACGCGGCCGGTCTCGCCCGAGACACCGCGCGCACCGGCTCCAGCCGGGGCCAGAAACTGGCGGCCGGCCTCTGCATCGGCCCCGGCGCCTATGCCGGCACGCTTGCGCCCTTCGAGACCTTTTCGCTGCTCGCGCTGCTGGCCGGGCCGGTGTTCCTGGCCGTCGCGTGCCTGCGGCTGGCGGCGGCGCTGGAGCCGCCTGCGACCGACCTCTGGCAGCGCTTCCGCTGGCGCATCGACGAGGCGAGACTGCCGGTCTACACGGTCGCCGTGCCGCTGCTGCGCGAGGAGGCGGTGCTGCCGCAGTTGATCGGCGCGCTGTCTTCGCTGGACTACCCGGCCGCCAAGCTCGAAATCCTGCTGCTGGTCGAAGCCGGCGATACCGGCATGCGCGACGCGCTCGCTGCGCAGACGCTGCCGCCATATTTTTCCGTGCTGGTCGTGCCGCCGGGCGGGCCGCGCACCAAGCCCCGCGCCCTGAACCTCGCTCTGGCCGAGGCGCGCGGCGCGTTCTTCGCCGTCTACGACGCGGAGGATCATCCCGATCCGCAGCAGCTTCGGCAGGCGGCGGCGCGATTCCTTCGCGCCCGCCCCGACATCGCCTGCATGCAGGCCAGGCTGACGATCGACAATGCCGGAGACGGGCTGTTGCCCGCCCTGTTCGCGCTCGAATATGCAGGGCTGTTCGAGGTGTTGAACCCGGGTCTGCTGCGCTTCCATCTGCCGATCCTGCTCGGCGGCACCTCGAACCATTTCCGGACGGACGCGCTGCGCGCGATCGGCGGCTGGGACGCCTGGAACGTCACCGAGGACGCCGATATCGGAGTCAGGCTGGTGCGCGCCGGCCATCGCATCGCCGATCTGCCCTCGCTGACCTGGGAAGAGGCCCCGGTCAGCCTGCCGGCCTGGCTCAGGCAGCGCTCGCGCTGGATCAAGGGCCATGTCCAGACGCTGATCTGCCATCTGCGTGATCCCGCCGCTCTGATGCGCGAGGCGGGGCCGGCGGCGAGCGCGACATTCCTTGCGCTGGCGCTGGGCAGCGTCGTCACCGCGCTGGGCTATCCGGTCTTCGCCGTCGCGGCGATTTTCGCCTGGAGCAACGGCGCGCTGGTTGGTGGGCCGGGCGGCGGCTGGGCGGCCTCGCTCGCGCTGATGGTGATGCTTGCCGGCGCGATCGCGATCCTCGCCCCGCCGGCGCTCGGCGCCTGGCGGCGCGGCGAGTACCGCCTGCTCGTCTTCCTGCCGCTGCTGCCGCTCTATTACGGGCTGGTCTCGGTCGCGGCCTGGCTGGCACTGCTCGAATACGTCACGCGCCGGCATAGCTGGAACAAGACCGCGCATGGGCTGGCGCGCTCCTCGACCCGGGTTGGGCTCACAGATGCCGCAGCCATTCGGCCGCCGCTTCGGCAGGCGGACGCTCGATATTGAACGCCCCGACGAACCCGCCGCGCTTGTCCATCAGATAGACCAGAGCGGTGTGGTCCATGGTGTAGTCGCCATCCTTCAGCGGCGCCTTCTTCGCATAGGCGCGATAGGCCCTGACGATCGCGTCGACCGCAGCCTGATCGCCGGTCAGGCCGATGATGCGCGGGTCGAAGGAGCCCAGATAATTCTTCAGGATTTCTGGCGTGTCGCGCGCCGGATCGACGCTGACGAACAGCGCCTTCAGCTTCTCGCCTCTGGGGCCGGCGGCGCGCAGCGCCTCGGAAATCTCGAACAGTTTCGTCGGGCAGATGTCGGGGCAATGGGTGAAGCCGAAGAAGACCAGGAAGGGCGCGCCGCGCAAATCCGCGTCGGTCAGCGTCCTGCCCTCCTGCGTCGTCAGCGAGAACGGCCCGCCCACGCTCGCGGTTCCGCTCTGGCCCGGCCGCTGCGGCTGAAAGGTGATGAAGGCGGCGGCGGCGAGCGCGGCGGCGCCGATCAGGAAGACGACGAGAGGCAGGACGAGGCGGCGGTTCACGAGGCTGGTTCCGGCAGGGGTGGGGCTTCGAGAGACGTGCTCAGAAGCAGGCGACGATGGCGGCGATGAGGCCGTCGGTGAAGAGCTTGTCGCCCTCGCGCCACCACAGCAGCAGCCCCGCCATCAAGAGCGCGAGAGCGCCGCCGGCGAGAAGCATCAGGCCCAGCCGCGAGGCCGGCCGGGCGTGCGGTTCGACGATGTCATGTGGTTCGACGATGTCATGGCCCTGCGTCATGGCGTCAGCATAGACCGTCGGACTGGTCCCGGAAAGCCGGGCGCGATCGGCCTGAAGCGCCTCGCCCGTGCGAGCGTGACCTCATGTCCTGATCAGAAAGATGTATCACCCTGAGGGATAGGTGAAAAAACGGTCCTGACGCTGGAATTCTCACGCGAGCCCGGTCAGCGGTCGCCCCCAGCCCCGATCGCCGACGATGCGCCCGTCCTGCATGACGACATGGCCGCGGACCAGCGTCATGACGGCCAGCCCCGTCGTCGCCATGCCCTCGAAGGGCGTGACGTTGCCGAGCGAATGCAGTTCCTCGCCTCGGATCACGCCGGTCGTCGCCATGTCGACGATGACGATGTCTGCGTCCGTTCCCGGCAGGAGCGAGCCCTTGCGCGGATACAGGCCGAAGGCGCGCGCCGGTGCCTCGCAGGCCATGCGGACATAGTCCGGCAGCGTGAGGCGGCCCGCCGCGACCTGCGTCAGCATCAGCCGCATCGAGGTCTCGACGCCGGGAAAGCCCGGCGCCGTCCGCCAGATCGAGGCCTGCCGCTTCTCCTCGGGCAGATGCGGGGCGTGATCGGTCGAGATCATGTCGATCAGGCCCGAGGCCAGCGCGTCGAACAGCGGCCCGGCATGGCCGGCCTCGCGCACCGGCGGCTTGACGCGCAGCGCATTGCCACCGGCGCGCCCGGCGTCTTCCATGCTCAGGAACAGGTAATGCGGACAGGTCTCGGCCGTGAGATCGACGCCGCGCCGCTTGGCGTCGGCGATCAACGGCAGGCAATGGCGGCTGCTCTCATGGGCGATATGGACCGGGCAGCCCGTCCATTCGCTGAACAGGGCGACGCGCTGGAGCGCCTCGACAGTGGCGATGTCGGCATGCTGGCTCAGATGAGCGTCGAGGTCGTCGCGTCCGGCAGCCTGCAGCTTGGCCTCGCGCCAGCGCAGGATCTGGGTGTTCTCGGCATGAACGGTCAGGCGCAAACCGAGTTTCGCGATCTCCGCCATGGCGTCCAGCACCGCACCGTCGTTGGGGCACGGAACCAGCGGGTTGTCGCTGCCGAGATAGAGCTTGAAGGCGGCGGCGCCGGCTTTGGCCATCGGCGCGAGATCGGCGATGTTGTCCTCTCCGACATAGCCGTAAACGCCGAAATCGATCAGCGACTGGCCAGAGGCCAGCGCGATCTTCCGCGCCACCGCCTCGGCGGTGGCGGTCGGCGGGTTCGTGTTCGGCATGTCGAGAACGGTCGTCACGCCGCCGATGGCGGCGGCGGCCGTCGCGCTTGCCCAGGTTTCCTTGTGGGAGAAGCCGGGCTCGCGGAAATGGACGTGGACGTCGATCGCGCCGGGTATGACATGGCGGCCGCGCGCATCGATGACCCGGCGGGCCTTCGGCATCGCGATGCCGTTGCCGGTCGCGACGATGCGGCCGCCATCGATCGCCACCGCGCCCGGCGCCATGCCGTCGGGCGTGACGAGGACGCCGCCCGCGATCACGAGTTCGACCATGGCTGCATCGACGCCCATCACCGGACCTCCCGGGCGATCGCCTCGGCGACCGCGAAGAGATCGGCATTGCGGCGGCGCAAGCTCGTGACGATGGCCTCGATCTCCGACAGCGCGCCGGCCGCGTCGAAGCCCGTGACCTTGCCGTTCTCCACCAGGATTTCGCCATCGACCATGGTCAGCGCGACGGCGGCTCCGGTCTCGGCGAAGACAAGCTGGGCCACGGGATCGTTGACCGGGCGCCACCATGGCGCGTCCAGCCGGTAGAGCACGAGATCGGCGAGCATGCCGGGGGCCAGCGCGCCGATCTGGCCCGCGAGCCGCATCGCCTTCGCGCCGCCCTCCGTCGCCATGCGCAGCGTGTCGCGGGCGCTGACCCAGTCGCGCCGATCGGGCAGGTCGGCGCGATGCAGCAGCGCGGCCGAGCGCATCGCCTCCTGTATGACGAGGTTGTCGTTCGCGCCCGATCCGTCGGTGCCGAGCGCTATCGGGATGCCGGCGGCGAGCATCTCGGGCGTCCGCATCCGGCCGGTGCCGAGGCGCGCATTGCTCTCGGGATTGTGGACGGCGACGACCTGCCGGTGCGCCATCAGCGCGATGTCCGCGTCGTCGAGCCAGATGCTGTGGGCGCAGGACCAGCGCCCGGAGAGGATGCCGAGCGCCTCCAGATGCGCGACCGTGGTGACGCCATAGCGCCGCGCCGCGATCTCCGCCTGCGCCCTGGTTTCCAGCAGATGAGTGTGAATGCCGAGATCGTGGCGCTGCGCCAGCTCGGCGCAGAACAGCAGGGCCTCGTCGCTGCACCGATCCGGGTTCGAGGGCGCCGGAAAGGCCGCAAGCCTGCCGCCACGGCCATGCCAGCGCGCGACGATTTCGGGCATCTGCTCGCGCAGTTGCGCGAGCGGATGCGGTTTCAGGATCTCGACCTCCCGCACCGCCCTCGCGAGGTCCGCCGGCCAAACGACGCCGCGCGGCAGGATGTCGCCGAACTCGCCGTCGAAGAAGCGCATCGCCAGCGTGGCGCGCATGCCGGTCTCGGCCCAGGCCGCCATCACCGCGTCCATATCGGCCATGCCGAAGCGCTGGCCGGGGAAATGGTCGATCACCGCGGTCGTGCCGCTCGCCAGCATCTGCGCGGCGCAGAGCAGGACCGCGAGCCGGATCTCGTCGGGCGTGCGGCGCGAGGTGTGCGCCTGGGTCAGCCACATGAAGGCGGGATGGCTGAGCCGGTCGCCGAAGCCCGACATCGTTCCGGACTGCGAATGCATATGCGCGTTGACGAGGCCGGGCACGGCGAGATGCCCCTGCGCCTCGACGACGCGGCCGGCGCGCGCCGCGATCTCCGGCGCGATGATGCCGATGTTCTCGATCCGGTTTCCGCGGATCAGGATGTCGGCGCGCGGCAGGATCGCGTCGCCCGCGTCGAGCGTCATTACCATGGCGTTGCGGATCAGGATGCCGTCGTCGCGCATGTCGGCCTATCCGCCCGCGAGATCGACGACCTGGCCGATTCCGCGCTCTTCCGCGCGCTCGACCAGATGCTGCGCCAGCACGACGTCCTGAATGGCGAGCCCCATCGACTTGAAGACGAGGACGTCGCGGCCCGGCGACAGCGGCAGCGGCCCAGTGCAGGCGCCGATCTCCGCCCGCATCTGCTCTGGCAGGAGCGCACCGCTCGCCAGAGCGAGCCGGATGTCGCCGGCCTTTTCGGTCGCGCCGGCGCGGGCGTCGAGATAGATGTCTGCGCGCCGCATCAGGGCGTCGTCGGCCTCGCGCGCGCCCGGGCGGTTGGCCCCGCCGAGCACGATGCAGGCGCCGGGCTTAACGCATGCGCCGGGGAAGACAGCCGTTTCGGAGGTGGTCACGGTCACGATGATGTCCGCTACGCGCGCGGCGTCCTGCGCGGAGGCGACGGCGACCTCGACGCCGGCGAAGTCGGGCCAGCTTCCGACGGTCCCGGCCAACGCCGCGACGCGGCCGGGATCGCGGCCGACGAGCATGACGCGGCCGAGCGAGGGGCGCACCGCCTTCATGTATCGCACCGCCAGCGGCGCGCTCTTGCCGGCCCCGAACACGGCGAGCGTCGCCGCACCGGATGTCGCCAGACGATCCGCGCCGGCAGCGAAGCCCGCCGCCGTGCGGTGATCGTTGAAGCCGCGAGCGGCGATCAGGGCGCGGGGCTCGGCCCGCCGCCAGTCCCAGAGCGCCAGAAGGCTGTTCCAGAGACGCGGGGCGTCGGGACCGTCGGGATAGGCATAGACGTTACTCTTGACCGCGAGATGGTCGGGCCCGTGCGCGCCGACCAGCACGAGGCAGCCGGCGCGGGGATCATCGCGGCGCAGGTCGCCGCGCACCGGCGCGGGCGCCGCCCCTCGGGCCTGCAGGCGATAGGCCTCGGCGGCGAGCGCGATGGCCTCGGGGATCGCGATCAGCGTCTCGACATCGGCCTCGCTCAGGACGCGCATATGGTCAGCAGCAGCCGAGGCGGGAGAGATAATGCAGGCGCACGGCGCTCTCCAGCGGCGGCAGGGCGGCTGCGAGCCCGGCGCGCTCGGCGATGCCGCTGCGATAGATGCCGCGCAGTTCGTCATGGACCGCTTCGAGATCGACGCCCTGCACGCGGCCATGGCTGACGACCGTGCGGCCGGCGACGATCAGTTCGCGGATATGACTGCGGTTCGCGCGGGCGAACATCAGGTCCAGCGGATCCACCGGCATCAGCGCATCCTCGTCGAGCGCGGCGCGGTCGAGGATCAGGAGGTCGGCCGCCTGTCCTTCCGCGACCTGCCCCCCGGCCGGCGCGCCGAGCGCGATGCGGCCGTTCTCCAGCGCCATGGCGAGCACGTCGCGCGGCGAGACCTCCGTGTCGAAACCCCAGCCGCCATGCAGCGACCAGAGCAGGCGCAGTTCGCGCAGCGCGTCGTCATCCTCGTCGAAGGCCTGACCATCGACGCCGAGCGCGACCTTGCAGCCGCGCGCGACCATCTCGGCGACGGGCGCGAGGCCGGAGCGCAAAGCGAGATTCGAGGAGGTGTTGCTGGCGATGACGCAGCCGGCTTCCGCGATCATCTCCAGTTCGTCCGGACGCGCCCAGACGCAATGCGCCAGCGTCAGCCGGTCGGAGAGCAGCCCGATCTCCTTCCAGTGCCTGACCAGCCCGCCGGGATAGGTGCGGTCGGCCCAATCGCGCTGGTACTTTGTCTCGAAGAGATGGGTGGTGATGCGCCGCCCGGTGCGGGCCGAGGCTTCGGCGATCGCCCGCCAGAGCGCTTCGGACCCCCATTGCGGACCGTTGGGGGCGTATTGGACGTCGACCATCGGGCCGGCGATGGCCTCCGCCACGGCGTCGACGCGAGCGATCTGCTCGGCGACGGGGAGCATCGGGGCGAGATAGCGCTTTTCGATTTCGGCGCGGGATGCAGGGTCGAGCGCATCGAGAACCGGACCGTGGTCGCCATAGACCAGCGGGTTCTGGTCGCGCATGCCGACGCCGAAGGCGATGCGCACGCCGACATCGCGGGCGGCGCGGGCCATGGCGGCCGCCTCGGTGGGCAGGTCGGTCAGGCCCATCGGCCGGACATGGTGGATCATCACCGCGCCTTGGCCGCCGAGCGCGGCGCGCCCGAGCGGCGCCAGCGTCGCGAGATAGGGATCGACCGGCGCGAACAGGGCGAGCCGGTGCAGCCATTGCTCCAGCGGCTTGCCGAAGCCGCCGACCGAACTCGTCCGGATCGGGCGGGCATGATCGTGGGCGTTGACCAGCGCCGGCAGCACGACGATGTCGTCCTGCCAGACGCTGCGCGCGGGCGCGACGCCGGCGATCGCGCCGGCGTCGAGGGTCAGCGTGGCGTCGTTCAGGCTGCGGCGCGCATCGAAGGCGTGGCCGGCTGTGATCTGGCGCATCATGAGGCTCTGTGCTGATGGATCGGCGCGTCTTCGCGCGCTATCGGCAAATCATGCCCCGGCCCGGCCATCCCGTCGACGGGACGACCGGGTCGGCGCTCCTCAGCTCTTCGGCGCCAGAAACTTGCGCTCGGCCAGCGGCGGCAGGAAGGAGCGGTCGAAGACGTCGGCGACCTTGGGCGTGGTCTTGAGCTCGAACGCCTCGCCGATCTGCGCGATCGCCTTGGCCATGCGCTCGTCGGACACGTCGCCGGCGCCGAGCTTCTCGGTTTCAGGCGTGAACATATGCGCCTTGTAGGTGAACTCGATGCGCTTGGACTCGATGTCGGCGTTCACGGTCGGCTCGACGCGGTTCATCACCTTGCCGCCCTCGGCGGGATTCGCGGTCAGTTCGATCATCGCCTTGTTGATCGCCCTGACAAGGCCCGCGACCGCCTTGGGGTTCTCCTTCGCGAGCTTCTGCGAGACCATGACGCCGTTCGAGTAGGACTCGATGCCATGGTCGGAATAGATGATGAACCTGTAGCTGTCGGGGTTCTGCTTCATCCCGATCAGGTTCATGTACGAGGTCACGGTGAAGACGAAGCCGCCATCGACCTGACCCTGCACCATCATCATCTCCTGAACGGAGGGGGCGATGTTGACGATCTCGACCTTGCCGGCGTCGATGCCGTTGAGCTTGGCGAAGATCGGGAACAGGCGCTGCGTCGCCGAGCCGGCGGGCGAGGTCAGCTTCCTGCCTTCCAGATCCTTCAGCGTCCTGATCGGCCCATCGGCCTTGTGGACGATGGCGAAGGGCGCCTTGTTGTAGATCATGTAGACCATCACCGGCTGTTCGCCCGGCTTGTTGACGGCCTGCTGGATGATCGCGTTCATGTCGCCGAAGCCCGCGTCATAGGCGCCGCCCATGATGCGCGTCACAGTCGCGGCCGACCCGTCGCCCTGGTCGATGGTGACGTCGAGACCCTCGGCGGCGAAATAGCCCTTCTCCTTGGCGTGGAAATACCAGGAATGGACGCCCTGGAACTTCCAGTCGAGCGTGAAGCGAATCTTGGTGGGCGTCTGTGCATCGGCCGGAACGGACAATCCGATCGCGGCCGCCATGGCGGCGGCAAGCGTGACTTTCAGGAAATGGCGACGCATGGCGGGCTCCTTCGAGAGGGTGGGGCGGCGGGAAATCAGGTCGAGGCGAGGTCGGTCTTGCGGTGCGCCCAGCCGGTGACGCGATGCTCGATCAGCGAAAAAACGACGTAGAGAGCGACGCCGAGGCCGGCGAGGACGAAGAGCCCGGCGAAGACCAGCGGCACGTTGAAGCTGGACGATGCGATCATCATCATGTTGCCGATGCCGCGGTTGGAGGCGACGGTCTCGGCCACGACCGAGCCGACGAAGGCGAGCGTGATGGCGACCTTCAGCGCGGCGAAGAAATAGGGCATCGCGCGCGGCAGGCTGACATTCCAGAGGATGTCCAATTTCGACGCCTTCAGCGTCTTCATGACGTCCTCGAGCTCGGGCTCGACGGTGGCGATGCCGGTCGCGACATTCACGACGATGGGGAAGATGCAGATGATCATCGCCGTCAGGATCGCCGGCACCGTCCCCGCCCCGTACCAGAGCACGAAGATCGGCACGACCGCGACCTTGGGGATCGAGGAGAAGCCGACCAGCAGCGGATAGGCCGTGTCGTAGGCGAGCTTCGACGAGCCGATCAGGATGCCCAGCAGAAGGCCGATGACCACCCCGATGCTGAAGCCGACGATGGTGGTGTAGAGCGTCTGCCAGGTATGGGGCCAGATCGCCGGCCAGTACTGGATCAGCGCCTGGACGATCTGCGTCGGGCGCGGCAACAGGATGTCGGAGATGCCCGCCATCAGGCAGAACAGCTCCCAGAACACGAAGACGCCGATGATGAGCGCGGTGGAGGCGCCCTTCTCGCGGATGATCTCACCGAGCCGTTCCATGGACACGCTCCTCAGACCGGTTTCGGCCG
>JAESGM010000544.1_pt1 | contig 24895 bp, 22 predicted proteins | sample 9269721 | NCBI WGS metagenome assembly JAESGM01 (sample SAMN15720920, study PRJNA650825) | algae metagenome | isolation source: Komarekiella atlantica HA4396-MV6 and co-occurring heterotrophs from... | place: USA: Theobald House, Kauai, HI | collected 2009-07-29 | reverse complement strand
GCTTCCCACAGAAGAATCTACTACCCTTATACACTTCATTCTCAATAAGTACACAAATTTTTCAAGGGGTCTTTATCCCCCAAACCTTTATCTGCCTCGGTTTAGAGGCGATTGTCGCCCCTTGAATAGGAAACTTTTCAAAACAGATAAATATCGGTGTTCATCAGTGTTCATCGGTGGTTCGATTTAACATATCTCGACTTATGCAAGAGGTCTATTGACTTGAGCGGACTGGCGTGAAACCCTAAGACCGCAGCGGCTCCCCCACGCCCCATTTTCAAGCTAGAGTTTTCTATTCTTAATCTTCATAAAGTTATAAAAAGTTATAAGTCTCATTATGAAGCTTTTAATAATACTTGTCTCAGGTTCTACATTCATGTCTAAGGTGTGGCTGGAATTGTGTAATCTGAAAACAGCTAAGCTAATGATTCAATTGAGGTCTGATGACTCCTACGATAATGCGTCAGCTTTGGTCTGTGGTTGAAACCGCCCAAGCAAAGATCCTCTTACAACTGGACGATGCTAGCTTGGTGCAGTGGTTGGTAAAACAAACCGAAACGCAAGTGTTGTTAGATCCCAACGAAACTGACTTCCTCAGCCACTACATTCAATCCCGGTTAGCCCTTATTCGTGATCTTGCTCATGAACGCCAGTGTTCATGATTATAAAATCACAATGAATTAGTCCAGAGTCAAGACTAATAACTATTGACTTTTTTGAGGTAAATAACCTTCCACTAAGCAGTCGGAACCTACTACGCGCCAACGGACGCGTTCTAGAGATAGAGCTTCAGGCATTGTGGAAAAACCTAAATCGCCCACAGGCGTGGGAGCATTACTACCACCAATGATTTTTGGGGCAATAAATGCCAGAACTTTTTGTACTGCTCCTTGAGCGATCGCACTAGCAGCTAAAGTACCACCACATTCCCACAACACACTACAAAAACCTCGCTCATATAAGTACGCCATTGCCTTATCTGGTGTAAGTGATGTTAATTCCACCACCTCCACTCCCTTTTTGAGCAATAGTTCTTGAAAATCAGGAGAGCTTCCCTGCTCTGTCAGCACTAAAGTAGGAGCCTCCGCGGTCTGCCACAAGCGGGCATTTTCCGGTAAGTTGAGATGACGACTCATCACTACCCGCAGCGGATTATGTGCCCCCGCCTGATGACTAGTTAAGTAAGGATTGTCTTGTCGAACTGTATTACCACCTACAATTATTGCATCACAAGCTGCCCGTAATTGATGTACTTCACTGCGGGCATCCTGGCTAGTTACCCAGGCACTATGACCAGAGTTGGTAGCAATTTTACCATCTAAAGTCATGGCATATTTCAAAATCCCTAAAGGTCGTTTGTAGAGAATGCGATGAATGAAAGCTTCATTTAGCTGACGACAGGCTTCTTCTTCCACTCCTACTAACACTTCTATCCCTGCTGCACGTAAACGCGCGATCCCACCTCCTGCTACCAATGGATTGGGGTCAACCATGCCCACTACCACCTTTGCCACCCCAGCCGCTATCAGACCTTCCGAACAAGGAGGAGTGCGTCCGTAGTGATTGCAAGGTTCGAGACTGACATAGATTGTCGCACCACGAGCGCGATTTTCCTGGGGAGAGGCTGCGCCAACACCTGCTGCTTTTAAAGCAAAAACTTCCGCATGAGGCTCACCTGCACGCGGATGAAACCCTTCCCCAACAATCTCGCCATCTTTAACAATCACCGCTCCCACAAGCGGATTTGGCGAAGTGCGTCCTAAAGCGCGGCGAGCGAGTTCTAAACACCGCTGCATCATCCGAGAGTCAAAGTCACTTCCAATCCTTTCCTTTGCTGGTGAATCTGATCCAACTCCCGGCGTTATTAGAAGTGAATTTTCTTGAGTGTAATTGGGTAGGGATGCATCTGCTTGTGCGACCACTGGGGAATTATCCATAATTTTGGGCAATACTGTAATATTTTGGACGCGTTGGCGCAGCCTCTTTACAGAAGAATCGCGCTTTGATCGTGATAACTAAACAGTAATATCCAGCTAATATTATTGGCTGTCTCAACTTAAATCAGCCGTAATATTCACATTACACTTCACTCTAGCTTGAATCCATATTGCCAGAGGTTGCCCAAAATCCCTAAATATTGAAAAGTGAGGGTCATAGGTTTGCCGCTTATAATTCCTCACTCATACTCTAAGAGCACAAGCTACAGGGTATGGAGAATAGTTTTCTTTTCTGTCCCCTGTACCCTCTCACCTAATTCCCCTTACTACTGCTCTAACAATTTCATCCGCTGCCACCAAAGATTTAATGGATAATAAACAACAGGTGCCCACAGACTACTGAGAATGGCAGAGGCAAGAGCGACACGCTGATAATATGTCCAGATATCTGCCACTTTACGTACACTGTGCCCGCCGTAGGCATCGCCCATTAAAGTTAATTGCAACCCAAAGATAGTTTCTGCTAAAAAAGCCATACCAAAAGCAATTAAAGCAATAGAGATAAAATCTTCTTCCATAAAACGCTGTTTCTGGAGCAGACTAGTCAGAATTCCCACTATTCCCAGACTCACAGCATGAGTAGGATTAGGTGATGTCATTGCATCTTGAAGTAGCCCCAGGACTATACCTGCCAATGCTCCTGCAAAAATTGTCCGCTTTACACTCCAACTTACTACCCAAATTAACAGCCAGTTGGGGCCAATTTCCAATAATTCCATACCTGGTAAGCGAGTAGGCAATAACAGTAAACATAACAGTACAGACCCAACCGTCACTGTCCAATTTACTAGTTGACGTAGCCCAGGATGCCAGTGAGAAAAAGGTTTGTTTGGGATTTTGGATTTTGCAGAAAATCTAAGTGCCGACTTCTGGCCCTCAGAACTTTTCAAGACGGACTCTGGCGATTTCGGCTTTTTCTGCTTGCTGCCACCAAATGAAGGTATCTTCATTGTTTTGAGAGATTTTCGAGAATCTAATTAGACTTTTGTAGTTCTTGATTTGCCGACGTTTGGTTTTCCAACTCTTGGTTTGTCGGCTTCGGGTATACACCTACCCAATCTAGCGATCGGATCGGCGGGAAAAGCTCAACTCTCGCAACTGATGCTGGGAGTTTTTTTAAATCTAAAGACTTCACACGTCCTACCGCCAAGCCCGCAGGGAACTTTTGGCTGTAAGTAGATGTAGAAATTAAATCTCCCACTTTGACATCTGGAACTTTTTCATAAAACTCCAGCACAGCTTCCGCAGAAGCATCTCCTCGTAAAACTCCCTTAGCTGCGGTGCGGCTAATCGTGACACCCACTTGACTCTTAAGGTCACTGATTAACAATACGCGGCTAGTATTGGGAGTTACACTCTCTACCAAACCGACCAATCCGCCGTCAGCTTTAACGATAAAGCCTTCTTGAATTCCTACATTCGAGCCACGATTTAACGTAACTTGTTGCCACCAGTTGTCAGCGCTACGTCCCACTACCCGCGCTGGAATTGGGCGCGATGCAAGTGGTTCTTTCTCAACGTAGCCTAATAAATCCTGTAACTTTTTATTTTGACTTTCCAGATCTACTATGCGGGTTTGCAACTCCAATAACCGGACATCCCTGAGACGTTCTTCTGAACTTGGTACTGGCTGTAACATCTGCAAAGGACGGGTAATCACTTGGTACATTTCAAGCAGCAATGCACCTTGAGTCTGTCGCAGCATCCAGGCACTACCAACTATTAGAGATAACAGACCGATTTGTAATCCTTTATGACCCCACCACCTGCGTAAAGTAACCATTTATACCTATTATTTTTATAATTTAAGGAGATATTGGATTCTATTTATATAAAACCCAAATATCACCCAAATATCACCCAAATATTTAATATTGTTTGCTACATATTGCGAGAACGCCCGCTGAAGACTCGTTCCAACTGTTTAAAGTTTTCTAACACACGACCCGTTCCCAGCACAACGCAGCTTAAAGGATCGGCGGCAATGTGTGTTACTATGCCTGTTTCATGGCTAATTAGGGTATCTATGCCTTTGAGCAAAGCACCACCACCAGCTAGCATAATACCCCTATCAATAATGTCTGCTGCCAGTTCTGGAGGTGTACGTTCCAGTGTTCGCTTTACAGCTTCTATAATTACTGATAGAGGTTCCAACATACTTTCACGAATTTCTGGCCCTTTAATTGTTACAGTTCGCGGTAGACCAGAAAGCAAGTGTAAGCCTCGGACTTCCATAATTGCCTCACCATCATCATTAGTCGGATAGGCAGAGCCAATCCGAATCTTGATGTCCTCAGCAGTACGTTCTCCAATCACTAAGTTATGGACTTTCTTCAAATACTGGATGATTGCTTCAGTCAATTCATCCCCGGCAATGCGTACTGACTCACTGATCACCGTACCCTGGAGACTCAGCACCGCAACTTCTGTTGTGCCGCCACCAATATCGATAATCATATTGCCAGTCGGTTCGGCAACAGGTAGTCCTGCACCAATTGCCGCAGCTACCGGTTCATCAATTAAGTAAACTTCTCTGGCCCCAGCTTGAGCTGCTGCATCCATTACAGCTCGCCTTTCTACACCTGTAACACCACTGGGAATACCAATGACAATGCGGGGTAAAATTAGAGACTTACCTTCATTGACGCGCTGGATAAAGCTTTTCAGCATTAACTCTGCTGTATCGAAGTCAGCGATTACACCGTCGCGCAAAGGGCGCAGAGCAATCACATTTCCAGGTGTCCGACCAAGCATTTTTTTTGCTTCTTCTCCTACTGCCAGTGCTACCTTTTCATTTTGATCAATGGCAACCACCGATGGCTCTTGGAGTACGATGCCTTTACCAGATACGTAAACGAGGGTGTTGGCGGTACCGAGGTCGATACCCATATCCCATGATGTGCGAAAGTTCCTGAAAAGACCCACGCGTCTGTACGCCCCCTATTTGCGATACTTTTTACTACAACGGTTAAGAGTGAATCGTGCTGGATTCTATTACCTTTTTTATCCTGAGTCCAGTAAACCAGACTATATTTTTATATAATTCCCGGCAATATTTACTATGTCTCAGGCCTCTACTTTTTGATATTCTCAAGTTAAGCCAGTATATCCGTATACTTTTCGAGTTTTCCCCTAATAGTTTGTATCATTTTTCATCTCCTTCATATTGTTAACTGTTTAACACATTATTTTCAATAGTTTCACAATTCGCTATGATGGGAGTCTGAATTAATGAGTACGCCTGTACTGAAAGGTAACACCCATGAGCATCAATGTTGTCACCCTCATCGGTCGTGTAGGCAACGACCCAGATATCAAATATTTCGAGTCAGGTAGTGTCAAGTGTAAATTGACACTAGCTGTTAATCGGCGCACTAAGGAAGGGGAACATACTGACTGGTTTAATTTGGAACTATGGGGAAAAACGGCAGAGGTGGCGGGTAATTATGTACGTAAAGGTAGGCAAATTGCGATCAAGGGTTCTTTGAAGTTTGACACATGGAGCGATCGCCAAACAGGAGCCAGCCGTTCCACACCAGTTATCCAAGTAGACCAACTCGATTTATTAGGTTCTAAGCGGGATGGTGAAGGCGGTACGGCAGATATGTCTTCAGAACATTTTTAAATAGTCATTTGTCAACTGTCATTCGTCCTTTGTTCAGACAAATGACAAAGCGCAAAGTCTGAGCGCCGGCTTCCGGCGCTCAGAACTTTGTAAGAGAGGACGAATGACAAAAGACGATTAATAACTAATTTGCAGCGTCACCGATGCTTCTACTTGCTGTTCACCACCAATGACAGGGGTGGAAGCATCGGCATTGGATACCTTAGCAGCCTCAGCACGATACAAAATAGGTGGTGGAGGCGCAGTAGCATTGTTAACTTGAATGTTTACCACTTCTTTAGGCTTAAGACCTAGGGTACTAAAGACAGCATCAGCTTGCTGTTGAGCGTCTTGGGTAGCCTCTTTTAATGCTTGTTTTTGAGCGCTAGCGATCGCCTCATCGTTAGCGACAAAACTAATGCCGTTAATTTGTGTTGCACCTGCTTTTACCGCGTCATCCAACAACGTACCAGCTTTATCAGTAGCAAACCGAAAACTCACGGTATTACTGGCTGCATAGCCTGTAATCCTTTGTACATTATTGTTGTAGCTATAAACTGGATTGAGACGGATACCAGTAGTTTCCAATTTTTCCACATTTTGGCGCTTCAGTAATGCCACCACAGCTGAAGACCTACGAGCTGCCTCTTGCTGTACCTCTTGTGCGGTTTTACCCTGAATTTCCACTCCTAAACTGACTTGTGACAGGGTTGTAGGAATTGTTTCCACTCCACGACCACTAACAGTAAGAGTTCGCCACAATTTTTCTTTTTCTTGCGCCAAAGCAGGCAATGTAAAAATTACACCTATTAGCAAAGCTAAAGGTAGTGTTTTCCACATATTCCCAGCTTGAAACCGAGAACCGGATAAAGCGGCTCTATGCGTCATATTTGCACTCCTCTGAAAAGTATATATCGATACGATTTATATGTTCCTACTTTGACACTGCCATAGTCAAAAGCTGAAATGGTTACATTTTTGGAAACTGAAAAAATTACACCAACCCATTTGGAGATTTTGTGATGGCGTATTGGCTGCTAAAAACTGAACCGGAAAATTATTCCTACTCAGATTTGGAACGGGACGGCAGTACAGTTTGGGATGGAGTCAACAATGCCTTAGCGCTCAAACATTTACGTACAATGCTCATTGGCGACTTGGCGCTGATTTACCACACAGCTAAAGAACGGCAAGTCATGGGTATAGCAGAGATAGTTAGTCAACCTTATGCCGATCCAGCACTCAATGATAGCAAGAGGGTAGTTGTGGATGTGCGGGCAGTGGGAAAAGTCAATCAGCCCGTCACCCTAACCCAAATTAAGCAAGACAGCAAATTTACAGACTTTGATTTGCTGCGACTTCCTAGACTATCTGTAGTTCCGATCTCTGAACTTTATTGGCAGTACTTAATTGAGTTAACAGGCGGCACAAAATAATTGAGGGGTGCTAAGCTGTCGCGCACCCATAAAAATAGCTAAATTCCATAAACGCGTAAAAATAAGGAGAAGGATTTTCGCAGAACCAAATGTATTTGTTAGAGCCAATTAACTTCTCTTTTCCTCTGCTGGCAAGCGCGACAAAAGCAGCAGACAGTTCAATGGTAGTAGCAGCGGTGCTACTGAGCTTAGTAGTAATTTATCTCGCCAGTAAACTTGGTGGGGAGTTATCAAACCAAGTGGGTTTACCGCCTGTCTTAGGCGAACTCGTAGGTGGTGTAGTAGTTGGCATCTCTGTTTTACATCTTTTGGTGTTTCCAGAAGGCGGGGCAGACAGTTCTAGTTCTTTGATCATGACCTTCCTCCAAACCACTGCGGGTTTAAGTCCTGAAGCCACTCCTGAAGTATTTGCGGCGCAGTCGGAGGTAGTTTCTGTTTTAGCAGAATTGGGTGTGATCATCCTGCTATTTGAAATTGGTTTGGAGTCGAACCTCAAAGACCTAATGGCAGTCGGTGTCCAAGCCGTTGTCGTGGCAGTGGTGGGGGTAGTAGTCCCCTTTAGTGCTGGTACTGTGGGACTAATGACTTTATTTGGTATCGATGCTGTACCCGCAATTTTTGCTGGGGCAGCTTTGACTGCCACTAGTATTGGTATTACTTCCAAGGTGTTATCAGAACTAGGACGGCTTAATTCTAAAGAAGGGCAGATTATTCTTGGCGCTGCTGTGATTGATGATGTACTGGGGATCATCGTTCTGGCTGTAGTTGCTAGCTTGGCGAAAGATGGCGTGGTAGATGTGAGCAAAGTCATTTATTTGATTATTAGCGCCAGTAGTTTTCTGCTCGGAGCAATTCTGCTAGGCAATGTTTTTAATAAGTCTTTTGTAGCGATCGCTAATCAACTTAAGACACGCGGTGGACTAGTAATACCAGCATTCATCTTTGCCTTTGTCATGGCATACTTTGCTGCCATCATCCAGTTAGAAGCAATTCTGGGGGCTTTTGCAGCAGGCTTAGTTCTAGAGGAGACAGATGAGCGCAAAGAACTGCAAAAGCAAGTCATTCCCATTGCCGATATGCTAGTGCCAATTTTCTTTGTGACTGTTGGAGCAAAAACTGATTTGGGAGTGTTGAACCCAGCAATTCCCGACAATCGGGAAGGTCTAATTATGGCAACTTTCCTGATCACAGTAGCCATTCTTGGTAAAGTGATCACAGGTTTAAGCGTGTTTGGTCAACCGCAAATCAACCGTTTAGCGATTGGTGTGGGCATGATTCCCAGGGGCGAGGTCGGTTTAGTGTTTGCTGGTGTCGGCGCTGCCAGCGGTGCTCTCTCGAAACCACTAGGAGCAGCCATTATCATGATGGTTATCTTGACAACCTTTTTAGCTCCTCCCTTGTTACGATTCGTATTTCCAGATCCAGAAACCTTGGATATGGGTTCAGAGAAACTGATTCTAGACGGCTCCTCTGGAAAATCGTTGGTAATTGAACCACCTCAGACGATGGTGTCAAAAGATCGTGAGACTTTGGAAACAGCCCCAGATTCTAAAGAGAGTTAATCAAAGTCCTGGGTATAAATCGGTTGTTGGTAGCGTCTTGATGTAGAACACAACTGAGTTCTGAGTAATTCTCAGAACTCAGAACTCTATAAGTGCTTGGTGGATTTTGCTAAAGTCAAGTGGAAACTTCTCTCCTCAAATCTCCGTCCCGTGAGATTGTAAAATTATCGTTTGTTTCTAATTTTTACCAGCATTCGGAATGTTATCTATTTCTCATCTCACTCTACTTCACAGTCCTAATCTGAATATTTTCCAAGTAATTAGGGAGTTTCCATAAATTTTGCTAGATCCGCTGACGTAGTGGGAATTATTTACTCAGTGCATGAATTACAGCAATCAAACAAATAAACATCAATTCCTGACTAACTCAATTGTTGCGGATTGGGTTTGACTGAGTAGAGTTAATTCTGGCTATCTCTTTGTTGTTACCATCTGGTAGTTTGCTAGTCAAATTTTTAGGCGCTAACAGCATGTGTATTTATATCAGCGGAAAACTCAACTAAGGCATCAAAACTCAAGTTTAAGTGGTGTCGGTGTGACGATTGCCAATATGTTGAAATATTAACTGCTCCCATAAATGTGAATCAGGAGAAAATACTGTGAAACTACACTGGTTACTACCCAGTACTATTGGAACTATCTTCATGCTGTCGTCGCCGGCAATGGCCGCCAGACTTGAATCTTGGCGTTTTGATGCCAACCAAAACAAATTAGAAATCAACACTTTGGGAGCTGTTCAACCCAAAGCGCAATTGGTCTTCAACCCGACTCGTCTGGTCATTGATTTGCCAGAAACCATATTTGGGCGTCCGCAGCTAACGCAACAGGTAGGCGGTGCAATTCGCTCTATCCGTGTTGGGCAGTTTGACCAACAAACAACACGTATAGTAGTTGAACTCACTCCTGGTTATACTATCGATCCCAAACGAGTGCAATTTGTTGGTAATACTGGTAGTCGTTGGACAGTACAATTTCCCGCGCCAGTACTTGAGAAAGTAGCATCCTCTCCCAGAAATATTTACAGTGTAGTTACACCAGGCTCCGAAACCAAACCTGATTTCTCAAGGGTTGCCGCCAACGCCACACCAGCGGCGACTCAAATTGAGAACTTGCAGGTAACAGGCGATGGGTTTTACATCCGCACCAGTGGTGGTAATCCTCAGCTTCAGGTAAATCGCAGCCGCGATCGCAATACCATTTTCATGGATATCTCTGGCGCGACTTTATCACCATCTCTGGCACGGCGGGATGATGTGTCAGTTAATCGACACGGTGTTAGTAGTGTCGAATTCACTCAACTGCAAACCCAACCACCTGGTGTCCGCATGACGTTGCGGGTAGATAAAAATAGTCCTGACTGGCAAGCAACTAGGAGTAGCAATGGTGGTCTAGTGGTTCTGCCTACTCGGATTGGAAGATTGCCCAGAAGCAATAATCTCACCAACCCACCAGATAATCGGTCAAATCCATTGCCCCGTACACCAGTTGTTGTTAGACCTGCGACGATTCAATCTGTAGAATTGGCTGGTAATGGTACACAACTGCTGATTAGATCTGACCAAAATTTATCTGCGACGGGAGGCTGGGATAGAACGTCTGGTTTGTTCCGCATTACTATTAACAACGCTAACCTAGCTCCCAGAGTTACAGGCCCCGTTTTTAATGCCAATAGCCCTATCCTGCGGGTACGCCTACAACCACAAGAATCTAATACTGTAGTTGTCTTGGTTCAACCAGCGGCGGGAGTGCAAATTGGGGAACTCAATCAGGTTAGTGATCAGCTTTTGGCTCTACAACTACAAAGCCCTCGTCGAGCCGTCACACGCTCTGGAACACTCCCCTTACCCCCACTACCACCCCCCAATCGGATACCATTCCCAGACCCAAATAATCCCAATCCTCAACCCATCACACAGCCGCGCCCAATTCCTAGAGGAAAGGTCGTAGTTCTCATTGATCCTGGACATGGTGGTAAAGATCCTGGAGCTATTGGCATTGGGGGAGTACGTGAGAAGGATGTCATCTTACCTATCGGTAGAAGAATCGCAGCAATTTTGCAGCAAAATGGCGTGCAAGCAGTATTAACACGAAATTCTGATTTTTTCGTTAGCCTTCAAGGACGAGTAGCTATGGCAGAGCGAGCTAATGCTGATGTGTTTGTCAGCATCCACGCTAATGCAATAGGGCCTGGTCGCTCGGATGTAAGTGGCTTGGAAACATATTATTACGATAGTGGTTTGGGACTAGCTCGTATTGTTCACAACAGCATTCGCCAAAGTCTCAGTGTCAGAGACAGAGGAGTACGTCGAGCCAGATTTTATGTACTCAGAAAAAGTTCCATGCCTTCAATTCTTGTGGAAACAGGTTATTTGACTGGTCGAGAGGATATCGCTAAGCTAAGAACTTCAGCTTACCAAAACCAAATGGCAGAGGCGATCGCTCGCGGCATTCTCCAGTATCTAAAGAGAAGATAAGTAATTTAATCTAGAACCTTGAGTAAAAAAATCTCAATGATTCCCGGTTTTATACAATTTAGTAGTCAATATGTTAGGAATCTTACTGGTGTCGAAAAAAAATTCGCGCCGTTTTAACTCATGAAACTCTCAAATTACCGATTCCTCTCAAGAGAAATTCATTTCTATCAGAAGTTCTGAGTGATGGCTTACTTCGCTCAGACCTCTTTTGTGTAAAATTCGACATATGTAACTGTAAATATTTTTCTAAACATTAATCTTTAAAGTGGCTGTCAACTGATGACAGCAATAAAAATTCTTGTATTGTTGCATTGCTCACTAACAATACAAAGTGAATCTCTGACTGATGCCAGTGTGATTGATTAGACTTATCTGAGTCTGGTTAATTTTTATTTTTTAGTGTAATTTGATGCTTTGCTCGTTTAATTTTTAAGCGTTAACAGCATGGCAAAATCAGAGTAAAGTGCTATAATTCTACGCCATTAAGTGTGTATTTTAGATCAACGCAAAACTCAAGCAAGGCATCAAGGCTCAAGCCTGGGCAGTGACGGTGTGAGGATTGCCAATAGGTTGAAATATTAACTGCTCCCATAAATGTGAATCAGGAGAAAATACTGTGAAACTACACTGGTTACTACCCAGTACTATTGGAACTATCTTCATGCTGTCGTCGCCGGCAATGGCCGCCAGACTTGAATCTTGGCGTTTTGATGCCAACCAAAACAAATTAGAAATCAACACTTTGGGAGCTGTTCAACCCAAAGCGCAATTGGTCTTCAACCCAACTCGTCTGGTCATTGATTTGCCAGAAACCATATTTGGGCGTCCGCAGCTAACGCAACAGGTAGGCGGTGCAATTCGCTCTATCCGTGTTGGACAGTTTGACCAACAAACAACACGTATAGTAGTTGAACTCACTCCTGGTTATACTGTCGATCCCAAACGAGTGCAATTTGTCGGGAATAGTTCTAGTAGTTGGACAGTACAATTACCCACGCCAAAAGTTGAGCAAGTAGTCTCGTCAACGAATATTGGAGGTCAGCAAAGAGAAGTTCCAGCGACAGCACCTCCCCCCAAGATATCCACGCCCTTGTTCTCCCCAAGAAATATTTACAATGTTGTGACGGAACCTGTTGTTAACACACCTAACACAGCAACAGTCAATACTGTAGCAGCAGGCGTGACTCAAATTGAGAACTTGCGAATCACAGGCGATGGTTTTTTTATCCGCACCAGTGGTGGTAATCCTCAAATTCAAGTAAATCGCAGCGATGATCAAAAAGTAATTAACATCGACATTGCTGGCGCATCTTTATCACCCAGTTTAGAACAAGATGATGTGGTGATTAATCGCTATGGTGTCAGTCGTATCCAATTTACTCAACGGCAAGCAAGAACACCTGTTGTTCGTATGACGTTGCAGGTGGACAAAAATAGTCCTGACTGGCGGGCAACCAAAAGCAGTATTGGTGGTTTCGTGGTTCTGCCCAGTCGTAGTGTTGCTCAATTATCTGGAGATAATATACCCCCCATACCACCTACTACCTCGCCTGCTACGATTCAGTCTGTGGAACTGGCTGGTAATGGTACACAACTGCTGATTAGAGCCGACCAAACTTTATCTGCTACAGGAGGCTGGGATAGAACGTCTGGTTTGTTCCGCATTACTATTAACAACGCTAACCTAGCTCCTAAAGTCACCGGCCCTGCTTTTAATGCTAATAGCCCCATCCTGCGGGTACGCCTACAACCACAAGAATCTAATACTGTAGTTGTCTTGGTTCAACCAGCGGCGGGAGTGCAAATTGGGGAACTCAATCAGGTTAGTGACCAGCTTTTGGCTCTACAATTACAAAGTTCTCAGGGAGTGACACCGACCCTTGCTTTGCCTCCCCTGCCGTCGCTAAATCAGCGACCATTGCCAGATCCTACAGACAATCCTCAACCTTTATCACAGCCACAGCCGCGTACCTCGGTTCCTAAAGGGAAATTATTAGTAGTTATTGACCCCGGACATGGCGGTAAGGATTCTGGAGCTCCTGGTTTAGGTGGACTGCTAGAGAAGGATGTAGTCCTACCTATTGGCAGAAGAATAGCAGCCGTTTTAGAGCAAAATGGTGTGCAAGCAGTGCTAACACGGGATGCTGATTTCTTCGTAGAACTTCAGGGACGGGTAGATATCGCCGAGCAAGTTAACGCTACTTTGTTTGTCAGCGTTCATGCTAATTCGGTTGAAGGTCGTCCTGATGTAAATGGGCTAGAAGTGTATTATTACGACAGTGGTTATGCTTTGGCTGAAGTAGTTCGTAATTCCATTCTTCAGAATATCGATGCCCTCAAAGATAGAGGAACGCGCAAAGCCCGATTTTACGTTCTCAGGAAAAGCTCTATGCCCTCGATTTTAGTTGAAACAGGCTATATGTCTGGTCTGGAGGATAATCCGAGATTGGCAACGGCAGATTATCAAAATCGGATGGCAGAAGCGATCGCTCGCGGCATCCTCAAGTACTTACAACAGAGGTAAAATGTAGTACAAATTACGAATTAAAGAAGTAGTATTTAGACTTCTTTTACGTGCAGTATTTAGTGGTTAATTGGTGAATTTTCTGCTAAGTTCTGTATTTTAAATCCAAAAACCTAAATCAACATCTGCCTGTGTATTCATCTTCCATTTTTGAAGGGAATCTTTACGATTTTTCTGCTCAAGAACCCCAACGTGCCCCAATTGGCATCTTTGATAGTGGGGTGGGCGGTCTTACAGTACTGCGGCAAATATATCGGCAACTCCCCAATGAATCAATTGTTTACTTTGGGGATACGGCTCGACTTCCTTACGGTATTCGTTCTCAAGCAGAAATTTTACAGTTTGCGCGTGAAATCCTCACCTGGCTGCAACAGCAGCGGGTAAAAATGGTAATTATGGCTTGTAATACCAGTTCTGCCCTCGCGCTAGAAACTGTGCGTCAGGAATTTAGTATACCTATTCTGGGAGTGATTTTACCTGGGGCAAGGGCAGCCGTGCAACAAGGAAAACGCATCGGTGTAATTGCGACTCCTGCCACAGCCAAGAGTAATGCTTATCGGCAAGCTATTCTCGAAATTGATCCTAATGTCCAAGTCTGGCAAGTCGGCTGTCCAGAATTTGTACCACTGATTGAGCAAAACCGCATTCACGACCCTTATACTACTGAAGTAGCCAGAGCCTATCTAGAGCCTTTACTGGAACAGGAAATTGACACTTTAGTCCACGGCTGTACCCATTATCCCCATCTAGCACCAGTACTGCGATCGCTCCTCCCATCTCATGTAAAGCTAGTTGATCCAGCTGTCCATGTTGTGGCAGCTTGTACCCAAGAGTTAGACTTACTAGGCTTAAAGAATACCCATCTACCATTACCAACTCGCTTCGCTGTCAGCGGTTGTCCGCAACAATTTGCCCAGTCAGGAGTAAAATGGCTAGGGTATACGCCAATGGTTGACAAGGTATGCTTCACAGATACCGCATCCCAACTCCAACAAGATCATGTTGGATAATTAATATTAGTCAAGAGTCAAGGATTAAAATTATTTTGACTCTAGACTAATGACTATTGACTATTGACAGCTTCAGTCACCGTTGTTCTTATTGATCTCTCATGTTGATGTTTACCTTTGTCAGATGAAAGCACACTTACAGAAACACTTTTTTTAACCGTTCGCTTTGCCAATGCTAATAATAAGTAAACTGTAAACAAATATCCAGCCGCTAAAATAAAAATCATCATAGACATACTTCCGTGAATCATTGTTCTACCAGCACTTTTGCCAAAGAATATGAAATTTTATAAAATTAGCAAAGCTTTAGCCAACCAAGTGCATCCTTAATGGCTAGAATTTGCTATATCAAAATTTTCCGCAGAGAGTTCAGTTCTCTTCGGTTAACGAATTTACTATTGAATTAATTTAGTTTTTTGCAGACCATACATCCTACAGCAGTTATAAATTGCTAACTGGCAATTTATAACTACACTCCTCAGCAGTCTACTTGGCCTACATTATTTTCTTACGCACTACTATGGTAGAGAAACCCTTGCGTTAAACTGCGCTGAAGACGTTTCTAACGCCAGTCATGCATGAGATAAACTACCCCAGTTTCTTCAAAGGTGAGAACTCCCCGAAGTTCTGATGTCTCTGACAAGCCAGCTACTCTTTGAGAAGCCGCTCGGCATCTACCGAACGTCTATGCCGATTCGCCTTTAGGCATTCCCATAGAGTAGCCGACGCACCCTGCGGGTTTGCGTAGCGTTCCGTAGGAAAGCAAGCTACAGACTTCTCTTGGCAACAGACTAGCTCTCTAAGAGCGTGCTGGCCCCTCCGTAGGTATCTACACTCCTCAAAAGTGTTGTGGTACTCCCAAGAAGAAAGAAACTACACAAAGCGTCTTCAAGAGAAGATCACCCGAAGGGCTCCCTATAAGGAAATTACGTAGCTCTTACTTAGGAGTTCCGTATACCGTAGGTTCAATTAAAGGAATAATCTCCTAGATTCAACCCACGACGAGTTATTTTAGACTCACAACACCAATTGGGTAAAACCACTTGTAAGTGTTCTACCTTTGGAGAGCGAATATCTGAAAAATTTAAAATCCCTTGATTTTAGCGTAACACAATGACTCTGACTTTTCAGCCAACTTGGTTGCTAAATTTAAAATTTTTTAGATGCTTGAACGTCAAGTTTCAATAAACTAATCTTAACTTTATCTGTGATGATCTTAAGTCAACATCTATTTTGTCAATAAGTAATATTACTTTATTGGACATTAATTGATGTCATAAAACGTACAACTTGGGAAAATATGTAACATAACTTTAAGAAAACCTCTTACCCGTATACGGAATACCTACGTTTTCGTACGTTTTCGTAAAAAACTAGAGCACAATTGCTTATTGACATAAATACAAAGATATATGTGTGTGAACTATTGTCAGGAAATTAGCAAAAATGCACATTACTACTTTAGAAGTAATGCTTACACACATTTATTTCGAGGCTAATGAGTGTGGAAAAGCAAAGCCAAAAGAGTAGAAATGCACAAAAAAGGTTCTTTCTGCCAGCAACAGACACTCTTTGGACCATCAAGGTTCCTTGAAGGATAAGTTAAGTGTAGGATTACTTGATGAAAACTTTGCGCTGGCACAGGGTTATCTTAAAATGAGTATAGGATATGTAAACTTTCGTAACCTAAGTCAGAGTCCGCCCATTCATGACCCCAGCCACCTCCCTGTTTACCCCTGTGGAAGCAGACTTGCGAATACTAGCAGATAACCTAAAACAGCTAGTTGGAAATCGCCACCCCATCCTCTGTACAGCAGCCGAACATTTATTCGGGGCTGGGGGGAAACGCATCAGACCAGCAATTGTCTTGCTGATATCGCGGGCGATCATGTTAGAACAAGACATTACACCTCGTCACCGACGCCTAGCAGAAATTACGGAAATGATTCACACAGCTAGCTTGGTACACGACGATGTGGTGGATGAGTCAAATATGCGACGTGGTGTTCCGACTATTCATAGTTTCGTTGGGAACCGCATTGCCATATTAGCAGGAGATTTTCTTTTTGCTCAATCATCCTGGTATTTGGCTAATTTGGACAATCTTGAGGTGGTGAAACTACTTTCAGAAGTGATTATGGATCTGGCATCTGGGGAAATCCAGCAGGGATTGAGTCGCTTTGATACTGAGACCTCAATTGAGTCTTACTTAGAAAAGAGCTATTACAAAACCGCCTCGTTAATTGCCAACAGTTCTAAAGCGGCTGGGTTACTCGGCGAAGTTTCTCCAGAAACAGCCGATCATTTGTATAACTACGGGCGTCATCTTGGTCTAGCTTTTCAGATTGTGGATGATATTTTAGATTTCACCAGTACAACAGATGCATTGGGTAAACCAGTAGGATCGGATCTTAAAAGTGGTCATTTGACTGCACCAGTTTTATTTGCTTTAGAGGAAAAACCCTACTTGGAAGCGCTAATTGAACGACAGTTTGCCCAAGAAGGTGATTTAGAGCAAGCCCTGGAGCTGATTCAAGATAGTCAAGGTATACAGCGATCGCGGGAATTAGCTGCTCACCATGCTAAGTTAGCGACTGAGCATCTTGCGGCTCTCCCACCCTCAGAATCCCACCAGGCATTGGTTAACATAGCTGAATATAATCTGAGTCGGCTCTATTAAAGAATATGGGCTGGGGACTGGTGAGACAGCGCTCTTGGTAGGATTAGCTCGGCTCTGGGGACTGCGTTCGCATGATTGCGTGCCGTAAGCATTACCCGAAAGGGGACTAGGGATTAGGAAATAGTTTTCCCAGTACCCAGTCACCAACTCAAGCGATATCAGGGGGTATCCTTCTGTGTGATTTGTTTTGTTGCAGCTTTTGTTGAACAAGATTTTGCAAGTCACTTCGTGGTACTTCAATGGCATTAGTAGTAATACCAGGAGTTTCAAAAAAAATTATGCTATCTACGGGTTCTAATGCCACTAACTGGAACAAAATATTAACGACAGGAACAGCTGTAGCCATTAGTTGAGGGTCAAGCCCAGCAGATGAGATCAGTGAGACATCCTGTAAGGTAGGAAAAGCATAAATCACGCGTTTCTCCAATTTTGGATTTGCGCGGTTGCTCAATGTAGTTAGAACCCAATTTTCCTTCAAACTTTGAAGAATATAGTACTGGGTATAGCGTAACTTTTGAGCGATCGCGCTAAGCGCAGGAGCGATTGCTGCGATAAGTTGTGGTGTAACACCATCGTGGGGTGCATTGTCAATCAGCAATTGAATTTGTGCTTCTAAATCCATAATGACTTGTAAACGGCTCCTGGGTAATGGCTATAACATTTATCTAAAGTGTGAATAATTCAAACAGAGTTGGGAACAATAAATTAAGCCAAATCCTTAACGCAGGATTGGTATTTTGTTTAGCTTATAAGCAAAACACACAAAGCCAATACCCACGGTCGCACAGGTTGTATTTAAGTATGTTAGGGCCTTTAAAAAACCGAGACTATGAATTCAGCCGCAACAGCAACTATTCTGGGAGAAAATTCTATCGGCGTGGAGGTGATATTTCAACTCCTATTCAAGGAGCTTCAGCAGTCAACCAAAGCTTCGGAACAGAATTGCCACGATGTGGCGACACGAATTAACACCGAAGTCTACCGGATTTGCAGTGAAAGCAAACGTATCCAGGCTTCTGGTGCTGTGGAAAATTCGGCAATGACCCTTGCCCGACATCGCCTACAACAGTGTCTCAGGTACTATCTGTTGGGTTCAAATCGGGGACGGGTAGAGTTACACAGTACTTTGAGTGCAATTATCTATCGTTACATTAATCCGCCTCAGAGGCAACTAAGCTACCAAGGTCGGCTGACCATAATTGAAGATTTCTTACAGAGTTTTTATCTTGAGGCCTTAAACGCTTTCCGTAGAGAAAATCAACTCAGCGCCACCTATCGTCCCCAGACATTGCTGGAGTTGGCAGAGTACATGGCTTTTACTGAGCGCTATGGTAAACGACGCATTCCCTTACCAGGTCGTCAGCAGCAGCTAATTATTTTGCGAGCGCAAACTTTTTCCCAACAGCAACCCCCAGAAACTAGCGTAGACATAGAACAAGCAGCAGAAGGTAGCAGCAACGAAGCCGATGGTTCTTGGGAGGAGCCAGCAGTGCAGCAATTGCGTTCAACGATGGCGACGCAATCCGAACCAGAACCAGAAGAAGATACATTGCGCTCCGTAGTGATTACGGAATTAATGGATTATCTCGAACAACGGCAACAATCTGACTGTGCTGATTACTTTTCTCTCCGCCTCCAGGATTTATCAGCACAGGAAATTGAGTCAGTTTTGGGTTTAACCCCTCGTCAGAGAGATTACTTACAGCAACGCTTCAAGTATCATTTGATCCGGTTTGCCTTGTTGCATCGCTGGGAACTAGTTCATGAGTGGTTGGAAGCTTCTTTGCACACAAATTTGGGCTTAACTCCCCAGCAATGGCAAGTATACACAGCACAGTTGGACGAGAAACAGCGTTCTTTACTAGAGTTGAAGCAACAAGGACAACCCGACGAAAAAATTGCGAAAAATTTGGGGCTGTCAATGGCACAACTTCAAAAACGATGGTTTAAAATTCTTGAACAAGCTTGGGAAATTCGTAACTCGTTAGTGTCCGGATCAGGTGCATCTACTCATGAATAGTGACTCAGAATCCTTACAACACCAGTTTCTCGATTTGTTACTGACATATAATGTCAAAAACTGCGAGCAGCCCTTGGTAGAGTGTAAGGAAATTGACGGGGGAGAAAACCTTTTCAAGGAAGCTGCCACTTCAAAAAGTGACCAGCAGAAATTGAGAGGGACACCCCAAACCTTTCAACTGGGAGAAATTCCTACTGTGCAAGAACGTTTCCAAGCCGTCCTTAAGCGTCGGTTACAAATCCAAATCCAAGACCACCCACCGTTGTTTCCTTGGGAAACACAGTTAACAGACTATCCTGATTTTGTTGACGAACCAGCGATCGCACCAGTACCTACCTGGGGATGGATGGCACAGCAATCGAAGCTGAATCTGCCACTTCCTCTGCCAGAAAGAGTTTTCCGGCAATTACTAGAGCAGTGTCAAGCTTTGGTAACGTCTTCAGTACCGTTAGGTGCAAAATTAGTTCAGGTGGTGGAGAGCTTTTTCCCCAACGAATCTCAGACACTTAACGACATAGCTGGACTGGTGCTAAGAAGCACCTATCGATCTGTGGATGCCCTGGAAACAATGCCCAACATTCAGAGCGATTACACAGATTTACTACCACGTCAACAGATGGCACTGTCATTGCTGGCAGCTAAACAACTGCTGGAAAATCTGACTTTACCACTTTCATCGACTAATCCAGTGGTAGAAAGACAGTGGTTAACTAGTGTCGGTACTCTGAACATCAGGGTAGAATGCCAGTCTTTAGGTAACTTGACAAAGTTGCTTGTTCAGGCTGATTTACCGACTAAAGGAATTATGACGCTTCAGGGAAATGGCACCCTAGCAACGTCACAGTCTTCCAGTCCAGAAAGCTTAAGTGTAGAATTATACTGTAGGCAACTTAGCCAGACCTATACCCTGGAATTTGAGTTTCCAGAAATAGACCAACAACCACTGTTGTTTTTGATTAGTTCCACCATGTAGCAAATTACCAGCGCTAGCACTCTACGTTAATCAACGCCAATATATAAAGATGATTTTCCTGGTTTTGAAGCTTGTCCTATTTTTCCACATGCGGTCATTAGGGGTTTAGGAAAAGCGGCTCTAAGAAGGGCATTTAATATAAGACGCACAAGGCCCCCATAAATACCTAAAGTGTCTCTAAAGAAAGGGTAAGAAAGCTTTCTCAAGGGGAGTAGCTTTAGGTGGGGGCGATTTACGTCACTAGTATTATGTCCGTGTAGCATCTACATCATTGCTTTACTTAGACTCAAAATGTTTAACTTATCCAGGATGAATCGGTTTTGGCGTCTCCCTGTAAATAATTTCTGGCGGCATACGCAGGGGTCGCCTTTAACAGAAGTGGAAGATTCTATTTCTTTGCGGGTGCTGGTGCTAGCGTTGGTTATTTTGGGAATTGTGGCAACAGATATTGCCGCTGAGACTGCATTCAGTCCTTGGGCATTACCTCTGAGTGTAGTCGGTGCAATTTGGAGTTACTACCGTCGTAGTTACGCCAATATTACAGTCAAGTTCTGCATCGCCATAGGGATGTTGATAGCACTGGGGGCTTTCTTTGGGCGGTTAGTGGGAGAATTGAATGATACGCGGTTGGGTTTGGCAGAATTATTAATACAACTCCAAATTCTGCATAGCTTTGATACGCCCCGCCGCAAAAACTTGGGTTATTCAATTGTCATAGGACTGATTTTAATAGGTGTGGCTGGGACGTTGAGTCAGACCTTAGCTTTTGCACCAATGCTGTTATTATTTTTAGTGATCGCTCTGCCAACTCTAATACTAGATTACCGCTCACGCTTGGGTTTACGGCAGTTAAAAACAAAACAGGAAATATTCCAAAAAGGTAAATTTTTAAGTTTAAATATAAAATTTTTAATTCTGAATTTTTTGATAATTGTCAGTCTAGGGCTGGCAATTTTTGCTATTTTGCCTCGGTTTCCTGGCTACCAGTTACGGACATTTCCTGTAAGTTCTCCTATCGGAGTAAAAGGAGGTTTTACGGGGCGTAGCATTATCAATCCTGGTTATGTCCGCCGAGGTAATGGTAATAAGGGGGGTAGTAATAGTGGTACGGGGCAAAGCCAAACCAGCCAACCAGGAAAAGTAGATAAAGGCTTTTATTACGGTTTTAATAGCCAGATTAACCAAAACCTCCGGGGCGAGATGACGCCTAAAGTTGTCATGCGGGTGCGATCGCAAGCTGAGGGTTTTTGGCGAGTCCTCGGATTTGACCGTTATACAGGTAAAGGATGGGAAGTTTCTCGTAATGAAGATGTTACGACGATTAAACGATCACCTTGGTCTTACCAAATTTTTCTTTCCCCACCTTGGCTCACTGGTAAAACCAAAGAGGTGGTGCAAACTTATACAGTGGTGTCAGATTTGCCCAACCTGATTCCAGCGATGGCTTATCCCAAAGAGATTTACTTTCCCACACCAATCATCGCTATTGATAAAGAAGACGGGTTGCGATCGCCTGTAGAATTATCAGAAGACCTCACATACACAGTAATATCTGAAGTACCATACCGCGATCGCACTTTATTAGGACAAGCTCCGACAAAATACCCGCAGCAAATTCAAAAGTATTATCTGCAAATTCCTCCTGAAATTGCTGAAAAAGTCCGGCAACGCACCGAAGAAATCTTCGCTAACTACAATCGGGAACGGGTGGCAAAGTCATTTAAAACACTCGATTCACCCTATGAAAAGGCTCTCTACTTAGCTCAGTACTTGAAGCAAAACTACTCTCTTCCACAAAATCCCTTAGAACTACCTTATTTAGGTGAAAAAGAAGACTTAGTAGAAGCTTTTTTGTTTAAGCACAAAGGAGGCTACCCAGACCACTTCTCAACAGTGCTCACGGTGATGTTGCGTTCCATTGGCATCCCAGCGCGGTTGGTGGCGGGGTTTAGTGCAGGAGAGTTCAATCCATTTACAGGGATGTATGTTGTCCGTAATACAGACGCCTACGCGATGACAGAGGTGTATTTCCCCAAATATGGCTGGTTTGCTTTTGACCCAATTCCTAATCATCCCCTGATTCCCCCGTCAGTTGAGGATACTCAGACATTTAGCGTCCTACGCCAGTTGTGGCAATGGGTTGCAGGGTGGCTACCCTCTCCGGTGACAGGTTTGCTGAATAATGTGTTTGGGATAATATTTAGCTGGGTGAGTAGGGCGATCGCTTGGTTTTTAGCTTTATTTTCTCAAGGTTGGTTTGGTGTATTGACTGGCTTAATCTTGACGACTACAGCGGCTTTCTTAGGTTGGCTGGGTTGGGGTCAGTGGCGAGAGTGGCGCAACCGCCGATGGTTGAATAAATTGCCAGCGATGGAAAGCCTTTATCAACAAATGCTGCAATGGGCAGCCCAAAAAGGTCTAAGTAAACATCCAGCACAAACACCATTGGAATATGCCCAAGTATCACACCAGCATCATACTCCAGCGATCGCCCAGGTAATAGATGAAATTTGTCAAGCCTATGTTAGCTGGCGTTATGGTGGTCATGCTCCTAATTTGAAGCGACTGCGACAAAGATGGGAAGGTTTGAAAAAGACTGCTAACGATCAAGCAAACTGATTTACAGCCATTTGCATTTATGTAGAGATGTTCCATAGAACGTCTCTACATAGGTTTGAATTTTAGGTATGTATTGATTTACTCCACCTTAGAAAAACGGCGATCGCATCGTGTTAATTAATATAGGCAGTATAAATATTTTCAGAACTTGATTGACAAACTCAGCAAATACTTATTAGTCTTTAATAAGATGCTTATTAAATGTCAAAGACATGATAAATATTTCAAGAGATATACATTCTCTCACCGAGTTTAAACGCAATACAACTGAGTTTTTGCAGCGTATTAAGCAAACCAAACATCCTTTAGTCCTAACTGTCAATGGAAAAGCCGAGTTAGTTGTTCAAGATGCAGAATCTTATCAAGAACTATTAGAGGCTGCTGAGTTAGTAGAAACTTTAAAGGGCATCAAACTAGGTTTGGAACAGATGCAGGAAGGAAAAGGTAAAAAAGCAGAAGATTTTTTTAATGAACTGTTTGATAAATTAGACAGTTTTCAATGAATCAAAAATATCAGATCATTATACAATCCTCAGCATAAAAGGCAATAGAAGAAACTTATTTATAGTTTAGTAATGATTCTTCCCGCAAAACAATAATATGGTTAGAAGGATTATATAAGGCTATTCTATCTTTAGAAAATATGCCTTTTCGTTGCTCTCTAGCATTTGAGAATAACTTTTTTAATGAAGAAATCAGGCAATTGATTTACGGAAAGGGCCGAAATTCCTATCGAATTATTTTTACTATTGTTGATAATAGTGTTCAAATTCTGTTTGTACGACACGCCGCTCAAGAACCGATAATAGATGAATTTAATGAGGAATAGACCGTAGGTTATCTTGACTAGGTAAGCGAGCTTGATACCAAAGCAGAACAGCTATGAATCGAACAAAAATAGCTCGCCTTTCAAATATTTGTTACAGAGCTTTTCGGTTACGTAAGGTACATCCTGCGATAGGTAATCATGTTCATTTGGCTGTGATGCTAAAAAAGCAAAATTGTCTACCGTTGACCCAATAAAGAACGCCTCCAAAATATTCTGATATTTATGGGGTAGTTGGCGCACGTTCTGATAGCCACTGAGAAACGATTTACGGTTTTCGGGAAATAGATGTTTTAGTGTAGAGGCAATGTCATAAAGATAATAACCAAAACCACAGTAGGAAAAGTCAATGGGTCGTGCCTCACTTGCATGAAAGATATAATTATTTTCATTCAGGTCTGCGTGAATCAGACCCCAACTGTGGCGTGTTTTTTTTAGTGCTTTCATTACCTCACAAATTCGCCGTACCACAGTCTCAAAGACAGAGAAATCAGCAACAGATATTGTGCCAGTATCAACTAGCGATCGCAACCTCATCAGTGAAGTATGTAGTTTTTCAAAGTCGTATTTTGGTCGCGTGAAACCAATAGGCAACTCCCAAAGGCTTGCGTGCTGGTGCAACTGAGCCATAAGTTCCCCGACTTGCCAAGCCTGTTTTGGTGTGGGTTCGGTGTCTAGGGGGGAACCATCAACCCAGTTTAATAGTGTACAGTTAAACGTTTTGCTAGCGTGAATCGCTACAGAGGTTACGAAAGTGCCGCTGAGGTTTTGCACGGGGTATGGCACAACCAAATCGGTATCTCGATGCAATGCAGTAAGCCACGCAAGTTCTGATTCAATAACAGCGTGTTGCTGCCAAATGCGATCGCAAAACTGGGCGATTGGGTGATGGATACGGAGAAGAAATGACTCGCAATTTTCAGGATCTCGTGTATCAACCCGAAATGTCACATTTTCGCTATGACCCAAAAACACCAATTGAGCTGCACTGACATTGTACTGAGCCAACACGGTTATCGCGAGACTCTTCCAATCGATTTTGCGGGTCTTGGCAACTTTTGGTGATCTTGATTGGGGATATTAGTTTAGGCGATCGCAACAAGAAAAGATGAAATAATAACTATTACTGAGATTGAGAGATGGCACGAAGTACCCACCAAGAGCGATACC
>JAESGM010000543.1_pt1 | contig 24934 bp, 24 predicted proteins | sample 9269721 | NCBI WGS metagenome assembly JAESGM01 (sample SAMN15720920, study PRJNA650825) | algae metagenome | isolation source: Komarekiella atlantica HA4396-MV6 and co-occurring heterotrophs from... | place: USA: Theobald House, Kauai, HI | collected 2009-07-29 | reverse complement strand
CTCGTAGAAGGGGATGCGCTCGACCCAGTCGATCGCGTCGACCTCCGGCCTGCGCGGATCGCCATAGGCGTCGATCCATTTCTTCACATTTCCGGAGCCGGCATTGTAGGCGGCGAAGGTCAGGATGTAGGAGCCGCGCCAGTCCTTGAGCAGATCCGCGAGGTGGGCTGCGCCCATCTGCGCCGAATAGCGGGCATCCTTGCCCAGCCGCGGCCAGTCGAAGGGCAGGCTCGCGCGCCTCGCCGTCTCGCGCGCCGTCGCCGGCATCATCTGCATCAACCCGCGCGCGCCGGCATGCGAGACCGCGGTCGGGTCGAAGGCGCTCTCCTGCCTGGCGATGGCGTGGACGATGGCGCGCTCCATCGGGTCTCCCAGCACCGGGAAATCAGGCACGCCATTGGTTGGAAACGCAGCAGTGTCGAGCGGAAAGCCACGATGCAGCGCCTGCTTCCCGAGCGCGAGCAGGCCGCGCGCGTCGCCCTCCCGCGCCGCGATCGCCGCGACGGCTTCCAGGGCCGGCGTCGTGTGCAGGCGCTGGGCGAGGTCGCCGAGCAGGGTTGCGGCGAGGTCGTGCGCGCCGATGCGGTAGAGCATCCTGATGCCCTGATGACCCGGAAGCGCGTCCAGGGACGCGGTCGCCGCGCGGCGTAGCGGCAGGTCGGGCAGGCCGAGGCGGGCGCGCGCGAGCTGCCCGTAATAGGCGATCGGGTGCTCGGCGGCGCGCTCATAGGCCTCCCTGGCGTCGTCCTCGTGTCCGAGCGCGTCATAGGTGCGGCCCTGCCAATAGGCGGCGCGTGAGACTGAAACCGGCGTTTCGGCGTGGCGGGCGGCCTCGTCGAAATGCTTGAGCGCCGCCGCTGCATCCTGCCGGAAGCGCAGCGCGATGAAGCCCGCATGCCACTCCGCGTCGATTCTCGCGACAGAGCCTTCCGCCCCATGGCCGGCCGCGACCTGATAGGCCAGCCCTGGCTCGCCCTGATCCAGCAGCTTGCGCGCGATCAGCCGGCGCTCGGTCCACCACTCGTCGCCGTCACCGAGCAGTGCCGGATCGCGCGGGATGTTCGCCAGAGCCTTGGCTGCCTCTACGGGCTTGTCCTGCCGCCGTGCCTGTTGCGCCTGCAGGAAGGCGAAAGACAGATCGGCCTTCTGCGAGGCCGGAACGGCCGCGATAAGGGCCGGCGCGATCGGGCGCTTCGCCTTGACGCTGGCGAGAAGAGCCCTTGCGAGCAGCACGTAATCGGCCGAGACGCGGGCGGCGTTTCGCAACGCCGGCCCGGCATTGCCCTTGAAGATGTAGCGCTCGGCCCGAAGCCTGTGATCGGCCATGGTCAGCGCCTCGCCGAACTCGGCGAGGACGAGCCTCTCCAGCGCTTCTCCGAGATGGTCGCGCCGCCAGACATGCGCGATAAGCGCCTCGGCCTCCGCCTTTTCGCCGTCGGACTTCAGGGCCCGCGCCAGCGCGACCCGTCCGGCCGGGGAGACCGGGCGCTGGCCATGCAAGAACGCCCGCACGGTCGCGGCATTCCTTTTCTCCGCGACAAGCGCCTCCTCGGCGCGGCGGCGAAACAAGGTCGTCGCCGGATAGTTCGGATAGGATTGCAGGAAGGCGTTCAGCCGGCTGAACGGCAGCGCCGCAGCGCCGCTGCGGATCGCGACCCATTCCAGCAGGGCGCGGATGGCGCGGTCCTCGATCGCAGCGGCGATCGCATCGCCCTCGGCCAGCGCGCCCCGGCGATAGGCAGCGACTGCGGTCCTGACGCTATCGGGATCGACGGTGTCGGCGCGGAGCCGGGCATCGCTTGCGAAGGCCGCCGTCGTCTCGACGTCGATCGCCTCCGGACGGGGCTGCTGGGCGCGGTGGTCGCCATCGTCGCCGGCCATGGCCGCGCCGGCGGCGAACAGCATCAGCAAAGCAAGGCAGGCCAGTAGCCGGGCGGCGGCGGACAGGACCATGGCGCGCTCCACGAGGGCTGCAAAGCCCGATGGTGCGTCACGCGGGTTGACGAAGCCTTAACCATGCGGCCACGGATTTTGATGGGTTGCCGGCTTTGCCTTGGCCGGCCAAAGGTTTATGTCTGTCGCCCGTTTCTTCGCTTCCGCGCCCGAGGCCGCCTCTCATGACCAAGCACACCGCCTTCACCGGCTCGATGCCCGCGCTGGTGACCCCGTTCAAGGGCGGCGCCATCGACGAGGCGGCCCTGCGCGCGCTGGTCGACTGGCAGATCGAGAGCGGCAGCACGGGGCTCGTGCCGGTCGGCACCACGGGCGAGAGCCCGACGCTCTCCCATGACGAGCACAAGCGCGTCACCGAGATCGTCATCGCGCAGAACAGGGGCCGCGTCCCGGTCATCGCCGGTGCGGGCTCGAACGACACGACCCACGCCGTCGAGTTCGCGCAGCATGCCGAGAAGGCCGGCGCCGATGCGGTGCTGGTGGTGACGCCCTATTACAACAAGCCGACACAGGAAGGCATGTACCGGCACTTCAAGGCGGTGAACGACGCCATCGGCATCCCGATCATCATCTACAACATCCCGCCGCGCTCGGTCGTCGACATGTCGGTCGAGACGATGGCGCGGCTCTACGAATTGAAGAACATCGCCGGGGTCAAGGACGCCACCGCCAATCTCGCCCGCGTCTCGCAGCAGCGCCATGCGATGGGCCCCGATTTCATCCAGCTGTCCGGCGAGGACATGACGGCTCTGGCCTATATGGCGGCCGGTGGCCATGGCTGCATCTCGGTCGTCGCCAACGTCGCGCCCAGGCTCTGCGCCGACCTGATGGGCCATGTCGCCAGCGGCGACTATGCCGGCGCGCTCAAGGTTCAGGACCGCCTGACGCCGCTGCACGACGCTGTCTTCAGGGAGCCCGGCCTCGCCGGCGCCAAGCACGGGCTGGCTCTGCTCGGCCGCTGCGAGGAGGAGGTCCGCCTGCCGCTCGTGCCGGTGACGGAGGGAACCGGCAAGGTCATTCGCGAGGCGATGGTGTTCGCCGGGCTGTTGAATGCTTAAGTGAGGCAGTCGGCAATAGGCAGTCGGCAGTCGTAGGACTGCGCGCCCGACTGCCGACTGCCCATTGCCGACTGCCGGAGTTTTCCATGTACGAGCCGAGCCATTTCAAGGTCGAGGACCGCGCCGCGCTGCACGAGGTGATGCGCGCCCATCCGCTCGCCACGCTGGTCACAGCGGGCGAGGGCGGCCTGATCGCCAATCCCGTGCCCTTCGTGCTCCATCCCGAGGAGGGCGCGCAGGGCGTGCTTCGGGCTCATCTCGCCCGCCCGAACCCGCAATGGAAGGCGATCGCGGCCGGGGCCGAGACGCTGGTGATCTTCACCGGCGTCGAGCGCTACGTCACGCCGGCCTGGTATGCCTCCAAGAAGGAGCACGGCAAGGTCGTGCCGACCTGGAACTACGTCACCGTGCAGGCGCGCGGACCGGCCCGCGCGATCCAGGACGGAGCGTGGCTTCACGAGCATCTGCAGGCGCTGACCGCGCAGCAGGAGCGTCCGCGCGAGGAGCCCTGGGCTGTGACGGACGCGCCCGAGCCCTTCATTGACGCCCTGTCGCGCGGCATCGTCGGCATCGAAATCGAGATCGCCTCGCTGGCGGGCAAATTCAAGCTCAGCCAGAATCGCCCCGAGGCCGACAGGCACAGCGTTCTCAGCGGGTTGAGCGCCGATCCGGAATCTGAATCGCAGGCGATGGCTTCGCTGGTCAGGGCGCATGCGCTGGGCGAAAGGCCATGAACAGGCCCGATCCCGATCGCTACAAGCTCGCCGCCGACAACCGCAAGGCGCGCTACAATTACGAGATCACGGAAACGCTCGAAGCCGGCATCGCCCTGCAGGGCACCGAGATCAAGTCGCTGCGCGGCGGGCGCGCGACGATCGGGGAGAGCTATGCCGGGCCGATGGGCACGGAGCTCTTCCTGTTCAACGCCCATATCCCGGAATATCTCGAGGCCAATCGCTTCAACCACGACGTCCGCCGGCCGCGAAAGCTGCTGCTGCACCGCCGCCAGATCAACAAGCTGATGGGCGCGATCCAGCGCGACGGCTACACGGTGATCCCGCTGAAGGTCTATTTCAACGAAAAGGGCCGCGCCAAGGTAGAGCTCGGTCTCGGCAAGGGCAAGAAGCTGCACGACAAGCGCGAGACCGAGAAGAATCGCGACTGGAACCGCGACAAGGCGAGGATCATGAAGGCGGGCGGGTAGCGAATTCCCTTCTCCCCTCGGAGGGGAGAAGGGAGAAATCAGCCCATCGCCTTCTTGAAGTTCTCGTTCGCCTTGTCCCAGTTCACGGCCCTCCACCACGACGCCAGATAATCCGCCCGGCGGTTCTGGTGCTTGAGGTAATAGGCGTGTTCCCAGACATCGACGCCGAGCACGGCCTGCGCGCCGAGTTCGAGCGGCGTGTCCTGATAGGGCGTCGCCACGATGGCGAGCTTCTTCTCCTTGTCGACGACGAGCCAGGCCCAGCCCGAGCCGAAACGCGTCATCGCCGCCGCGTTGAGCTTCGTCACGAGATCGACCGTCGAACCGAGTGAACCGCTGATCGCGCTGACCAGTTCGGCCGAAGGCTGTTTGGCCCCGCCCGGCGTCATCACGTTCCAGAAGAAGCTGTGGTTCCAGTGCCCGCCGAGATTGTTGCGCACCGCGGCGCGCTGCGCCTCCGGCACGGCCTCGAGATCGGCGAGGATCGCCTCGGCCGGCATCGTCTTCAGCCCGTCCCACTGCCCGGCCAGCGTGTTGAGATTGCCGATGAAGGCGTTGTGATGCGCCGAATGGTGGATTCGCATGGTCGCGGTGTCGATATGCGGCTCCAGCGCCTCGTAAGGATAGCCGAGCGGCGGCAGCCTGAAGGTCGGCGGAGCCGGCGGCGCGGCTGGCGCAGGCGCGGCCTGGGCCAGGACGAGGGACGGGCGGGCCAGCGCCACGGCGCCGAGCGCGAGCCCGCTGATCACATGACGGCGATGCAAGATGATTCCCTCCCGAGCATTGTTCTGGACGGTTACAGTGGCTGGTCCTGTCCTTTGGTCAAGAGAGTCATTGGGCGCGGCCTCCATCAACTCTCGACCGGCTCGTCGCCCTGCCGGATGCCGTAGCGCCGCTCCAGACCGGGATTGCCCGGCGTGCCCGGCGCGCCGGCGGCGGCTGCGCGCATGGTCCGCTCCGAAGGATCGCGGCCGATCTTCTGCATCAGATGCGCGAGATCGAGGAAATCGTCGCATTGCCGCCGCAGATCGTCGGCCACCATCGGCGGGTTGGTGGTGATCGTCGAGACCACCGAAACCTTGACGCCCTTGCGCTGCACGGCCTCGACCAGCGGGCGGAAATCGCCGTCGCCGGAGAACAGGTAGATCTGGTCGAGATGCGGGGCGAGTTCGAGCATCTCGATCGCCAGTTCGATGTCCATGTTGCCCTTGACGCGCCGCCGCCCGGTGGCGTCGGTGAACTCCTTGGCCGCCTTGGTAATGACGCGGTAGCCGTTGTAGTCGAGCCAGTCGACCAGCGGCCGGATCGAGGAATACTCCTCGCTCTCGATCAGCGTGGTGAAATAGAACGCCCGGATCAGGTTGCCCCGGCCCTGGAACTCCTTCAGCAGCCGGCGATAATCCATGTCGAAGCCGAGATGCTTCGAGGTGGCGTAGAGATTGGCGCCATCGATGAAAAGCGCGATGCGCGGGTCGGCGGCCATGGCAATGCTCCGTTGAAAAAAGCCGATGAAACTGCAGAATCAAAAAAGATGACGGTTTAACAATGTCGAATAACGGCCGTTTTGCCAGCAACTCAGGGTTTGCTCCGTGGCACGACGCCGCAAGCAACTGAGCCTCGCGCAGTCTTGATCAGGCCGACAGACCCCGGCTGCCGGGCTTGACGGCCGGGATCGCCGCGAGCTCCGGCGGCAGCGCGTCGGGCGCGTAGTCGGGCACGTCGAGGCTCATTAGCGAGACCAGCGGCACGCCGACATCGACCCGGCCCGCCGAGCGGTCGACGAGGCATGCCGCGCCCAGCAGCGTGCCGGGCTCGTCCGCGATCGACGCCAGGCATTCGCGCGAGGACAGGCCGGTGGTGACGATATCCTCGACCATGACGACGCGCGCGCCGGCAGGAATCGAAAAGCCGCGCCTCAGGCGGAACCGGCCGTCCTCGCGCTCGACGAAGATCGCCTTGGCCTTGAGCTGGCGCGCGGTCTCGTAGCCCGGCACGATGCCGCCGACCGCGGGCGAGACGACGTAGTCGACCCGCCCGAACGCCGCCTCGATGCGGGTCGCCAGCGCCTTGCACAGCCGCTCGGTCCGCACGGGGTCCTGGAAGATGAACATCTTTTGCAGGAACACCGCGCTGCGCCGGCCCGAGGACAGGATGAAATGCCCCTCCAGCAGCGCACCGGCATCGCGGAACTCGGCCAGAACCTCGTCATCGGTCATCGTCGAAAACCATCGCGTGAAAGCAAACGTCGCGCGTCTTTAGCTACTCCTGCCGCAGGTTTTCAAGCACGCCGGCCAACGCGGCTGTGGGCGAGTTCGGCCGGGCTCAGGGGCAGATCGTGGCGAGAGGGCCCGGCGCGAGCGGAACGGCGCGACCATCCTCGAACACGAGGACGGCCTCGGGCCTGCCCCCGGCGCAACTGAACCCGGTCGGCAGCATGATCGCGAAGCCGAAGCGCCGGCTTTCCAGATCGGCGCGGCCGAGCTCCCGCGCGGTGGCGGCCCGCATCCGGCGCATCCGGTCGATTGCGACGAGGTCGCCGCTTTGCCGGATCGCGATATGCGTCGCCAGTTCGGGCCGGTCGAGGTCGACGCCGTAGCCGCGCACGACCCAGCGGCCGTCGCCGAGCCGCGAGACCGAATCGATCTCGGCCCGCACGCCTGCGGCGGCCGCGGCCGGAACGGGCTGCGAGGCGAGGATGCTGCGCGCCTGCGCCTCCTCGGCGCGATCCCTCCGGACCTCCCACTCGGCATAGGCGCCGGTCGCGACGAAGGCGGCGATGAAGCCGAGCGCGATCAGGCGCACGCGACGGCCAGGCGCGCCGTCGATGGCGCGCTTCAGCCAGCGATGCAGCCTGAGATCGACAGGCCCGAGCAGCAGCGACAGGCCAAGCGCCGTCCCCACCATCGCGAGCCAGACCCACGGCCCCGGCAACGACTCGGGCAGCGACATCTCGATCAGCAGGAAGACCGGGACATGGCAGAGATAGAGCACATAGCTCGCATCGCCGAAGCGCGCGCCAAGCCGTTCGGGCCAGTGAATCGCCGGCTGCGAGGGGGCGCGGATCGCGGCTGCCACGAGCAGGCTCGCCGACAGCCCGGCGAGGAGGCGGAAATACTCGTTGGGCAGCACGGCGATGGGCAGCGCGGCCAGCCCTGCAGCGATGGCGAGGCCGGGCGGCAGCCAGCCGCGCCGATGCGCGCCGGCGCTGAGAAAGCCGAGCAGAAACGGCAGGTTGATCATGCTGAGCGGCAATTCGCTCAGCACCGGAAGCAAGGTGTCGACGCGCCCCGGCCCCCAGAACCACGACGCCGCCAGCAGCCCGAGCCAGCCGAGGACGAAGAGCGTGGCGTGGCGCGCCAGGCCGAGGAAGGCGAGGCAGGCCAGCGCCACATAGTAGGTCATCTCGTAGAGCAGGGTCCATTCGACGGCGAGGAAATAGCCGCGCGGACCGGCCGGCACCAGCGAGAGCGAGAGCGCGTTCAGCCCGCGTGGCTGCCCCGCCAGCATGAAGATGACGGCGAACAGGCCGGTCAGAAGCAGCATCGGCGGATAGATCCGGGCCAGCCTGCTCAGCAGGAAGCGGCCCGGCGCATCGCGCACGATCAGATCCGCCATCAGGTAACCCGACAGCGCGAAGAAGACCGCGACGCCGTAGCCGCCGAAAAAGCCGCCGAACACCTCGAGGAACCGGCCTTCGCCGCGCAGGTCCTGCAGATAGAACGAGCCGTGATAGAGCACGACCGAAATGGCAGCGACGGCCCGCAGATATTGCAGGCGGATGTTGCGCTGGCCGACCATCGCAGGCGCGGCCGCTACGCCCGCGCTCGCGCCGATCGACAGATCAAGACGGGATTTGCCCGCGACCTGGCTCACCGCGGCCGGCTCCGGCAGGGCGTGCCGGCCATGGCGGCGTTCGCCGGCGCCTTGAAGCGGGCGGAGCGCCCGAAACCGCGGGCGTCTGACGGGCCGGTCATGGGCAGGCTCTCTGCGCGGGCGTCCGACACCGTGTGTTTCTGCTTGGTGTCGGAAGATTGCTGTGTCGTGACAGCTATTGGCAAAAAAGCACGTGCTGGCAAGTCGCGTCGACGGTTGCCCTATCGGCATGCCCGTCTAGGCATATTGCGCGATGCCGGCTCCGAACGACCAGTTTTCCCGAGCGGTCTCGACCAGGTTGATGAAGATGTCGTCGGGCCGAAGACCTGGCTCGCGGCCGAGATTCTCGGCGATCCTGGAAAACAGCGCTTTCTTCTGCACAAGGCCGCGCGTGTTCGAGACGGTAAGCTGGATATAGACCAGTCCGTCCGAGCGCGCGAAGCCGAAATAGCTGGCGTTGAAGATGAACTCGTCGGCCTCGTGCTGGTGAATCACCGCGAAGAGATCGTCCTCCGGCACGTCGAATGTGTCTCTCAGGGCGCGGTAGACACCATCGACGATGGCGGCGGATTGCGAGGCCGGGCGGCCTCGTCTCATGGAAATGCGGATGAGCGGCATGGTCGTCTCCTGCGGAGCGCGGGATCGGATGGCCCCGGCAGCAACAACCTAGCCACATGCCAGAAATCGCGATACCATATCAAAGCCGATATCAATGATATGGATAGAAGATGATTGGTCATCGCTCGCTCGACATCGAGGCCGTCGCTGCCTTCCTCAATGCCTCGGAGTTCCGGAGCTTCACGCGGGCCGCCCAGGCGCTCGGCACGACGCAGTCGTTGGTCAGCACCCGCGTCAAGCGGCTGGAGGCGATGCTCGGACATGCCCTGCTGCAGCGCCATCCGCGCCTCGTGCGACTGACGGCCGAAGGCGAGCGCTTCCTGCCGGCGGCGCGGGACCTGATGGCGGCGCATCGGCGCGCCTGCGAGACGTTCGCCGAGGCGCGCGAGCGGGTCGCGATCGGCATCAGCGAACAGGCGGTCGGCAGCGACGCCCCGGCGATCCTGGCGCGGCTGGCGGCGCATGATCCGCATTGGCTGATCGATGTGCGGATCGCCGCCTCGGCCGCGCTGGAGGAGGCGTTCGAGCGGGGCGAACTCGACATTGTCGTGCTGCGCCGCTTCGGCTCGGGTCGCACGGGCGAGGTGCTGCGGCGCGATAGTTTGGGCTGGTTCGCCGCGCCCGGCCTGACGCGCCGGGAGGGCGAACCCCTGCCGCTCGTCAACCTGATGGCGGAATGCGGCCTGCGCCGTCTGGCGATGCAGGCACTCGGTGAGGCCGGCATCGCCTGGCGCGAGGCCTTCATCGGCGGCGGCATGGCGGCGGTTCTGGCGGCGGTGCAGGGCGGGCTCGGCGTCTCGCCGCTGGCGGCCCGGATCGCGCCTGCCGGCGCAGTCGATGTCGGAGCGGACTGGGGCCTGCCGACGCTGGGTCAGTCCGACGTCGTCCTGCGCAGCAATGTCTCGACGCCGCGCGGAAACGCGCTCGTGCGGGAGCTTGCAGCTGCGTTCAGGGCAGGGCGGTGACCCCGGACAAACCCTTGAACCCCACACTATCCTCATCCTCAGAGACGCGCCTGCGGCGCTCTTCGGGATGAGGGAAAATCTGTAGCCCGGCTCAACCCTTCGGAAACTCCAGCCCCATCTCGCGATAACGCTCCGGGTCGTCGCTCCAGTTCTCGCGCACCTTGACGAACAGGAAGAGGTGCACCTTCGCCTCGGCGGCCTCCGAAATCTCGATGCGCGCCTTCTGGCCGATGGCCTTGATCGTCTGGCCGCCTTCGCCGAGCACGATCTTGCGCTGGCCCTCGCGCTCGACATAGATCGTCTGCTCGATCCTGACCGAGCCGTCGGGCCGCTGCTGCCACTGCTCGGTTTCGACAGTCGAGCGATAGGGCAGTTCGTCATGCAGCCGCTCGAAGATCTTTTCGCGCGTGATCTCGGCGGCGAGGAAGCGCAGCGGCGCGTCCGAGATCTGGTCCTCCGGATAGAGCCAGGGGCCGAGCGGCAGCCGCGTCTCCAGCCAGTTCATGATGTCCTTGCAGCCATAACCGGTCAGCGCCGCGATCATGAAGGTCGCCTCGAACTGGCCCTGCTCGTTCACCTTGGTGGTGATCTCGAGCAGCTTCTCCTTCGCCACGGTGTCGATCTTGTTGAGGATCAGGAATTTCGGCTGCTTCAGCTCGGCGAGCTTCTCCAGCAGCCGCGTGTTCTCCTCATGGGCGAAGCGCTCGACATCGATCAGCACGCCGATCAGGTCGGCGTCGGTCGCCCCGCCCCAGGCGCTCGTCACCATGGCGCGGTCGAGCCTGCGCTTGGGCGCGAAGATGCCCGGCGTGTCGACGAAGATCACCTGGGCTGGCCCAGACAGCGCGATGCCGCGCACCTGTGTACGCGTCGTCTGGACCTTGCGCGAGACGATCGAGACCTTGGCTCCGACGAGCTGGTTCAGCAGCGTCGACTTGCCGGCATTGGGCGCGCCGATCAGCGCCACGAAGCCGCAGCGGGTCTGACCCGTAGCTTCAGCCATGATCGCTCTCCTGTTGCTCGGCCCAGAGGCCTTCCCGGCGCAGAAAGGCTTCCGCCGCCGCCTGCTCCGCGAACCGCTTCGACGGGCCCTGCGCCTCGGCGTCGGGCAGGCCCGCGATCCGGGCCGCGACCCGGAACACCGGCGCATGGTCGGGGCCCGAACGGCCGCGCTCGCTATAGGTCGGCGTCGGATAGCCCCGCCCTTGCGCCCATTCCTGCAGCGCCGTCTTGGCGTCGCGCAGCGGCCGCAGGGGCTTCAACAGCCGCTCGCCCAGCGCCCGCTCGACCAGCGCGCGCGCCGCGCCGTAGCCGCCGTCGATGAAGACCGCGCCGATGATCGCCTCGCAGGCATCGGCCAGGATCGCCTTGTTCTTGCGCGCCCCGCCGAGGATTTCGCCCTCGCCGAGCCGCATGAAACTGCCGAGATCCCAGCCCAGCGCGACCTCGGCGCAGGTTTCCTTCCGCACGAGGTCGGCCAGCCTGCGCGACATGTCGCCTTCCTCGGCCAGAGGATAGCGCGCAAACAGCATGTCGGCGACGCTCAGGCCCAGCACGCGGTCGCCGAGGAATTCGAGCCGCTGGTAGCTCTCCAGCCGAGGGCCGTCATGGCTCATATGGGTCAGCGCCGCGGTCAGCAGTGCGCGGTCGGCGAAGACATGACCGAGCGTGGCCTCGAGCCGGGCCAAATCCGGCGTCTTGCGCGCGCCGTCGCTGCTCTTGCTCACTTGATCCCGCTGAACAGGCGGTTCCAGCGCACGGTCCAGGGCCATTCCCAGATGCGCCAGGCCGAGGCGCCGTCCTCGATCGAGAAGAAGATGATCTCGGCGCGGCCGACGAAATTCTCGAATGGCACGAAGCCGACGCTGCGGTCGCGCGAATCGAGCGAGTTGTCGCGGTTGTCGCCCATCATGAAGAAGTGCCCGGCCGGCACCGCGAATACGGCGGTGTTGTCGAACGTGCCGTTGTCGCCCTCGTTCTCGATGATCTGATGGCTGACGCCATTGGGCAGCGTCTCGCGGTAATGCATGACGGGCCGGCTGCGGCCCCAATTGTCCTGGGAGACGTAATCGGCGATGCGCTCGCGCTTCACGGGCGTGTTGTTGATGTGCAGGATGCCGTCGATCATCTGGATGCGGTCGCCGGGCAGGCCGATGACGCGCTTGATGTAGTCCGTGCTGTTGTCGGTCGGCAGCTTGAAAACCGCGATGTCGCCGCGCTTGGGCTCCGCCGCCCAGACGCGACCGGCGAAAAGCGGCGGGCTGAACGGAACAGAATGCTTGGAATAGCCGTATGTATACTTGGAGACGAACAGATAGTCGCCGATCAGCAGGGTCGGGATCAGCGAGCCTGACGGAATGTTGAACGGCTGGAACAGCAGCGTGCGGATGACGAGCGCGATCAGAAGCGCCTGGACGACGACCTTGATCGTTTCGAGAAAGCCGCCCTCGTCCTTCGCGGGCTTGTCCTGGGCCGTCTTCTTCTTGATCTCGGCGTCGTTGGCCACGCGGGCGCTCCTGTATCGGCTTTCACCGCGCGGTCTAGCCGACTATTGCTCAACCGACAACGGCGTGCCTGCATGCGCGCAGCCATACGGATGTGTCATTTCATGGCGACGGGCGGCCTTGCCCATGTTCAAGAGTCCCAAATCTCGCGGTCGATCCGGCCGCCTTCATCCTGCCCGACCAATCGATAACCTCCTGACCCGATGATAGCGCCAGCTTTCCTGTCCGCCGCCCGGCCCAAGATCGCCGTCGGCCTCGCTATCGCGGTCCTCGCCTTCTTGGTCGCGGTTCTGGCGCGCTTTGCGCTGGACGAGGTTCTCCCGCCGGGTTTTCCGTTTCTCACTTTCTTTCCCGCGGTCATCATCACGGCCGTATTCTGCGGCGCGGCGGCTGGCTCGCTGTGCGCGATCCTTTGCGGGCTGGCGGCATGGTACTGGTTCATCCCGCCTGTCGGCTTTTCGCTGGACCGTCAGAGCGCGCTGGCGATGGGATTCTATGTCTTCATCGTCGTGGTCGTGATCGTGCTGGTCCATGCGATGCACCAGGCGATGCGCCGGCTCGACGAGGAGAGGGCGCATTCGGCGGGCCTCGCCGAGCAGCAGCGCACGATGTTCGAGGAACTGCAGCACCGCGTCGCCAACAACATGGCTTTCGTCGCGAGCCTGTTGAACATGTCGCGGCGGCGCATCGCGCAGGACCCGGCCGCCGCGCCCGCCGTCATCGACGAAGCCCGTGCCCGCATCGACACCATGGCGCGCATTCACCGTCGGCTGCACGACCCCAACAGCGTCGATGTCGCGGTCGCCATCTATCTGGACGCCCTGTGCAGGGATGTGCTGTCCGCCACCGGCGCCACCGGCATCGCCTGCAAGGTCGAGGCGCCGGAGATGACGCTCGACATCCGCACGCTGACGGCGCTTTCGCTCTTCGTCACGGAGGTCATGACCAATTCGGTCAAGCACGCCTTTCCCGACGGGCGCGGCGGACAGATCGCGGTCCGGCTGGGGCGTCCTGACGACAGAACGCTCGAGCTGACGATCGTGGATGACGGCGTCGGTCTCGATCCCGACAGCGTCGCAAAACCCGGCCACGGCCTGGGTTTGCGCATCATCAAGGCGCTCGCCGCGCAATTGCGCGGGCAATACAGCGTCGAGAGCGCGGGCGGCACGTCGACGCGGCTGGTGTTTCCGGGCTGAGGAAGAGCGGCCGGCTCAAACGCCCGACAACGCCCGCGCCTCGATCACGACAAAGGCCTGCGCCATGGGCGGCTCGTCCGTCATGGTGACGTGGACGATCGCCTCGAAACCCTCAGGCGTCATCGCCCTGAGGCGCTCGGCCGCCCCGCCCGTGAGCCTGAGCGTCGGCCGCCCGCCCGGCAGGTTGACCACCTCCATGTCGCGCCAGAACACGCCGGCGCGCAGGCCGGTGCCCAGCGCCTTGGAGCAGGCCTCCTTGGCGGCGAAGCGCCGTGCATAGGATTCAGCCCGCGTCGCCCGCCGGTCGGATTTCGCCCGTTCGCCTTCGGTGAAGACGCGCTCCGTGAAGCGCTCGCCGAAGCGGGCGAGCGATTTTTCGATGCGGCGGATGTCGCAGAGGTCCGAGCCGATGCCGAGGATCATGGCGCTCAGGCGACAGCCCGCAGATCGAAATCGGCGTGGATGACATCGTAAGGCACCAGCACCTTGCCGTCGTCGTCTCGCTCCACGAGACCCCAGTCGATCATGGCCATGACATCGTCGTGAACGCGTCTGATGTCGCGACCGAGCGCGCGGGCAAGGCCGCGAACGCTGGAAGGGCCGAGCGCTTGCAATTTCTCGATCAGCTCCCAGCGCTTGGGCGTAATCACGGAGAAGAGTTGCGCGGGCGAGCTGAAGGTGAGGGTGGCTAGGGGGTCGGAGGGTTCGCCGCTATGCCAGGCCAGTCTAAAGTCTTCCGCCATCTCTCTTAAAATCTTGCGGGTATCGCGTTCGGCCGAGATTTGGATCAATGCGCGCTTCATCGTAGGGATCCTTTTTCAACCTGAACGAAAAAATCTTCTAGAAGCACGTCCACCGATACGAATTCGTAGCGGCGCTCTTCGCCGTAGAAATGGTGATGGTCTCCCTTGCCGCGTTCGTTGTCGTAGCCGATTAGCCTGACGCCATGCCGCCCAAAGTACAGTCGGTACTTGTACAGGTGTTGGCTCCCCGGCACCGGACGCGGCACCCTCCAGATGACGATCTCAAGAATAGATCCATCAGGCAGTGTCCTTTTGGATCGGCGTATCAGGACAGCCTTCATGTTGTCATTTATGTCATCGGGCGGTTGCCGTTGTCAAACCGCGCTACGTCCGCCCCTCGTCCATCGCTGCCCGCATCCGCGCGATCGCGGCCTCGAATCCTACGAAGATCGCCTCACCGACCAGAAAATGCCCGATGTTGAACTCGACGAATTCCGGCACGGTCGCGAGCGCCCGCGCCGTGTCGTAGTCGAGCCCATGCCCGGCATGGACTTCCAGACCGAGCGAGGCGGCGTAGGCCGCGCCTTTCGCCAGACGCTCGAACTCGGCCTGCGCCTTGTCGCGATGGCCATCGGCGACGGCATGGCACCATGTTCCGGTGTGGAGTTCGACCACCGGCGCGCCGAGCTTGGCCGCCATCGCGATCGGAGCCTCGTCGGCCTCGATGAACAGCGAGACACGGCAGCCCGCCGCCTTCAGCAGCACGATCTGGGGCGTCAGAGCCGGCTCCTGGCCCACTACGTCGAGCCCGCCCTCGGTCGTGCGCTCTTCGCGCTTCTCGGGCACGAGGCAGGCCGCATGGGGCCGCAACCGCTCCGCCAGCGCGATCATCTCGTCGGTCGCGGCCATCTCGAAATTCAGCGGCTTCGTCAGCTCGGCCGCCAGCCGCTCCATGTCGGCGTCGCGGATATGGCGGCGGTCCTCGCGCAGATGCGCGGTGATGCCGTCGGCCCCGGCCGCGATCGCGAGATGGGCTGCGCGGACGGGATCGGGCAGGGGGCCGCCGCGGGCGTTCCGCACCGTCGCGACATGGTCGATGTTCACACCCAGCCGCAACCGATCCATCGCCGTCCACTCCCGCCTGAAGATCGTGCATAGACCCGGCAACGGCCCCGCTCAAGGCAAGGTGTTTGATGGTCCTCGCCACGTTCGGTGATGATTTGGCCGGTCGTGACGACGCTGTCTTCGCGATTTGGTAACCGCGCCTGCAGGGAGCGCTCGCGGATGCGGCCGGCGGAAGGCAATCCTTAAAGTCCGTCGCCTAGCGTAGATGGCGGCGCGAAGACGAAGGCGGGCGGGAAACGTGCAGCTTGCAGTGAAATCCGGGAATTTCGAGCATGATCTCGTGCCGGACCGGCGCGACGCGGGCCAGATGGCCGAGCGCGCTTTGGGCCGCGTGATCTCCTGCGACGGATCGCGCGCCACGATCGCGAGCGCCGTGTCCGGCGCGAGCCGGCTCGGCCCCGATTCCTGGACGATCGGCAAGATGATCTCGATCAATCTCGGGCATGCCCGGCTTGTCGGCCTCGTCTACCGCATACAGGCCGTGAAGAGCGATTGGCAGGAGCAGGGCGACAACGCGATCCATATCGACGTCGAATTGCTCGGAGAGGTCGTCGAGCAGGATGGGCGGCCGCATTTCCAGAGCGGGATCTCGACCTATCCGCCGATCGGCACGATCGCGCATCGCATCCGCTCGGGCGATCTCGCCCTCGTGCACGATCTCGGCCAGCGCGACGGGATCGCGATCGGGGCGCTGTCACAGGACGCCGCGATCCCCGCCAGCGTCTGCATCGCGGACATGCTGGCGCGCCATTTCGCCATTCTGGGAACCACCGGCGTCGGCAAGTCGAGCGCGGTCGCGCTGCTTTTGCGGCGCGCCATCACGGTGAAGCCGAAGCTGCGGGTGCTGATTCTCGATCCGCACAACGAGTATTCCCACGCCTTTCCCGACAAGTCGGTGACGATCGAGGCCGACAGCCTCGATCTGCCGTTCTGGATGTTCCGGCTGGACGAATTCGCCGATGTCGTCTTCCGCGGCCGTCCGCCGATGGACGAGGAAGCGGACATTCTGCGCGAGGTCGTGGCCGCCGCGCGCGGGCGCTACCGCGTCGTCGCGAACCACGACATGGCGCGCGATCTCGGCGCTTCGCTGCTCAAGCGCCCGCTCGACGCCAGCGCGCCCCGCCCGACCGGCGATCCGGTCGCGGGCTCGGCCGACGCACCGACGCCCTATCGCATGAAGGATGCGCTGGCGGTCATCGACGAACTGGTCGGCCTGCACGAGCTTCGCTATTCGCGCAGCGCGCTGCGTTCGCTGCGGGTCCGGCTCGAAAGCCTTTATGGCGACCCGCGCTATCATTTCATGTTCGCGCGCGCCAACATGATCGAGACGATGGCGCCGGTCGTCGGCCAGATTTTCCGCCTGCCGCAGCATGGCCGGCCGATCAGCGTCTTCCAGCTCGCGGGCTTGCCGTCGGAGGTCGTCAACGCGGTCGCTTCGGTGCTCTCGCGCATCGCTTTCGACCTCGCCATGGCGAGCCATGGCGGCTACGAAATCCTGGTCCTGTGCGAGGAGGCGCACCGCTACGTCCCCTCCGACCCCGCGCTGGGATTCGCGCCGACGCGTCAGGCGATCGCCCGGATCGCCAAGGAAGGCCGGAAATACGGCTGCTATCTCGGCGTCGTGACGCAGCGTCCGGGCGAGCTCGATTCGACCATCCTGTCGCAATGCTCGACCATCTTCGCGATGCGGCTGGCCAATGAGCGCGACCAGCAGATCATCCGCTCCGCCATCGCCGACGCGTCGGCGAGCACGTTGGCTTTCCTGTCCTCGATCGGCAATCGCGAGGCGATCGCCTTCGGTGAAGGCGTGGCGACGACGATGCGGATGCGTTTCGCCCAGTTGCAGCCGCATGAACTGCCGGAGATGGCGGGCGGGCATGTCGGCGCCCAGGGCAGGAGCGAACCGCTGCTGGAGGAGATGATCCGGCGCATGCGCGGGACGGGGTGAGCTTCGCCGCGTAGATCGGAGAAATCTTGCATCCCTGGCGCATTCCCTGTATGGCCCGGACCAACTCATTCTCCCTGCATCGCCGAGACTGGAAGGAGCCGCCCCATGGCTCGCGTCACCGTTGAAGACTGCATCGACAAGATCGACAACCGCTTCGAGCTCGTCCTGCTCGCGAGCCATCGCGCCCGCATGATCCAGTCGGGCTCGCCGATTCTGGTCAACCGCGACAACGACAAGAATCCGGTCGTCGCGCTGCGCGAGATCGCCGACGAGAAGCTGAAGCCCGGGGATCTGAAGGAAGATCTGATCCACTCGCTGCAGAAGCATGTCGAGGTCGACGAGCCCGAGCAGGAGACCGTTCCGCTGCTGGCGGCGCCGAACGCATCCACCCCTGACTCCGAGGTCCAGTTCGACCGCATGAGCGAGGACGATCTGCTGCGCGGCCTCGACGGCCTTGTGCCGCCGACCGAGAGCGCCGACGACGAGGACTGATCCGGCCCGGGCCGTTGCGCCCCGCGACTGAATCGGTTTCTTCACCGCATTTGCTAAAGCCCGGCCCCGCCGGGCTTTTTCATGCCGGCCATCCGGCAATTCGCCTTGCCGCCTTCGCTGGCCGCACCGATATTGAGCAGCGGAAGGAAAACCAGCGTGGAATCGGTCAGGCAGGTGAGGCCCGCATGGGCATGATGCGGCAATACGAGCTCGTGGATCGGGTCAGGAGCTACAACCCCAACACCGACGAAGACCTGCTCAACCGGGCCTATGTCTACGCCATGCGCGCCCATGGCACGCAGAAGCGCGCCTCCGGCGATCCCTTCTTCGCCCATCCGCTCGAAGTCGCGGCGCTGCTGACCGATCTGAAGCTCGACGACGCCACCATCGTCGCCGCCGTCCTGCACGACACGGTCGAGGACACCGAGGCGACGCTTGAAGAGATCGAGGGCATGTTCGGCCCCGACATCCGTCGGCTGGTCGACGGGCTGACCAAGATCAAGAAGCTCGACCTCGTCTCGAAGAAGGCGGCCCAGGGCGAGAATTTCCGCAAGCTGCTGCTCGCCATCGTCGACGATGTCCGCGTGCTGCTGGTCAAGCTCGCCGACCGGCTCCACAATATGCGCACCCTGCACTACATGGCGCCGGAGAAGCGGCTTCGCATCGCCGAGGAGACCGCCGAGATCTACGCCCCGCTCGCCGGCCGCATGGGCATGCAGGAGCTGCGCGAGGAGCTGGAGGAACTCGCCTTCCGTCACATCAAGCCCGAGGCCCACGCCACGGTGACGAAGCGGCTGGAGGAGGTGACCAAGCGCGAGGGCAGGGTCATCGGCGAGATCGAGCGCGACCTGAAGGAGAAGCTCGCCGCGCGCGGCATCCATGCCGAGGTCTCGGGGCGTCGCAAGCGGCCCTATTCGATCTGGAAGAAGATGGAGCGGAAGTCGGTCTCCTTCGAGCAGCTTTCAGACATTTTCGGCTTTCGCGTGCTCGTCGACGAGCCGGAGGATTGCTACCGCGTGCTCGGCATCGTCCACATGACCTGGCCGATGGTGCCGGGTCGCTACAAGGACTACATCTCGACGCCCAAGCAGAACGATTACCGCTCGATCCACACCACGGTGGTCGGACCCGGCCACAGCCGCGTCGAACTGCAGATCCGCACCGACACCATGGACCGGATCGCCGAATACGGCATCGCGGCTCATGCCCATTACAAGGACGGCCGCACCACCGAACTGGCGCAATACGCCGATGAGAGCCGCGCCTATCAATGGCTCAGGCGCACGGTCGACCTGCTGGCCGAGGGCGACAGCCCCGAGGAGTTCCTCGAGCACACCAAGCTCGAGCTCTTCCACGACCAGGTCTTCTGCTTCACGCCCAAGGGCCGGCTCATCGCCCTGCCGCGCGGGGCGACCCCGATCGACTTCGCCTATGCGGTCCACACCGATGTCGGCAACAGCGCGGTGGGAGCCAAGATCAACGGCCGGATCGCGCCGCTTTTGACCGAGCTGCAGAACGGCGACGAGGTCGAAATCACCCGCGCCGAGGGCCAGGCGCCGCCGGCCGCCTGGGAAGCGCTCGTCGTCACCGGCAAAGCCCGCGCCGCGATCCGCCGCGCCACGCGAAGCGCGGTGCGCCGCCAATATGCCGGGCTCGGCCGCCAGATTCTCGAACGCGCCTTCTCGCGCGCCGAGCGCGTCTTTTCCGACGACAAGCTCAAGGCCGCGCTGAAGCGGCTGGCGCGGACCGCCGTCGACGACGTGCTCGCAGCCGTCGGGCGCGGCGAGATGTATTCCGGCGACGTGGTCAAGGCGGTCTATCCCGATCTGGAACCCGAGAAGCGCAGCCCGCCGGAGCCGAAGGCCGGCGTCGGAACCGGAAACGGCAAGGGCTGGTTCGAGCTGCGCCGCGGCGACAATCTCAAGTTCAAGCTGCCGGGCGAAACGCCGGACGCCGACGCCATCCCGATCCGTGGCTTGGGCGGCGATCTGCCGGTGCGGTTTGCGCCGGAGGGAGGGGCGGTGCCGGGAGACCGCATCGTCGGCATCCTGACTCACGGAGAGGGCGTGACGATCTATCCGATCCAGTCCACCGCGCTCGCCGCCTTCGACAACGAGCCCGACCGCTGGCTCGACGTGCGCTGGGACCTCGACGACAAGGCCCCGCAGCGCTTCCCCGCCCGCATCATGCTGAAATCGATCAACGAGCCCGGCTCGCTCGCCCAGATCACCACGACGATCGCCGAGCATGACGGCAATATCGACGCGGTGGCGATGGTGCGTCCGAATCCGGACTTCACCGACGTCACCATCGACCTGACGGTCTGGGATTTGAAGCATCTCAGCGCCATCATCAGCGAGCTGCGCCAGAAGCGCGTGATCAGCCGTGTGGAGCGGGTGGTTGGGTAATCCTCTCGCCTGGGACGAGAAGCGCGGGGAACCCTCTCCTGCAAGGAGAGGGCAGGGTGAGGTGTCGGCCGTTCGACGACGCTGCTGTGACCCCACCGCCGCGCTATTCGCGAAGTATCGCTTCGCTGGTCGAACGTCCGTCACCTCACCCCTGCCCCTCTCCTTACAGGAGAGGGGTTCCCCGCGCCCCTTCGCCTGACACATGGAATGGACCGACCACGGCACGATCATCGGCCAGCGCCAGCATGGCGAGGCGTCGGTGATCCTGGAGGTGATGACGGCCCATCACGGCCGCCATCTCGGCCTCGTGCGCGGCGGGCGCTCGGCGCGCCGGCAGGCGGCGCTCCAGCCGGGCAACGCGGTCGCCGTCACCTGGCGGGCCCGGATCGACGAGCATCTCGGCGAATACCGGGTCGAACTCCTGACCTCGCATGCGGCCCGGCTGATCGAGGCTCCGGTCGCGCTCTATGGACTTGCGACCGTCTCGGCCCTGCTGCGCCTGCTGCCGGAACGCGATCCCCATCCCGGCCTGCACGAGGCGCTGGTCGTGCTCGTCGAGCATCTGCACGAGCCCGCGCTCGCGCCGGCGCTGGTGGTGCGCTTCGAGATCGCGATGCTGGCCGAGCTCGGCTTCGGGCTCGACCTGACGCGCTGCGCCGTCACCGGCAGCATGGACGATCTCGGCCATGTCTCGCCCAAATCCGGCAAGGCGGTCGGCCGCGCGGCCGCCGCGCCCTATCTCGACCGTCTGCTGGCGCTGCCGGCTTTCCTCTCGGAAGGGCAGGGCGGGCGGATGCCCTCGGTCGCCGACATCGCGGCGGGCTTTGCGCTGACCGGCCATTTCCTGCGCCGCCACCTCTGGGAGCCGCGCGGATCGCAGGAGCCGGCCGAGCGGATGCGGCTGGTCGAACTCGCGGCGAAATGCCTGAGGGATCGACCCGAAAGCACATCGGCGGGCCTGTGACAAAAACTCTGGTTCTGATCACGGGGCAGGTTTGCCAGTCAGACTAGACTAGAGTAGTCTATATTCATTCCAAGGAGGTGGTCATGGCCGAGCAGATGCCGATCTGGAGTATCCCGGACGCCAAGTCGAAGCTGTCGGAGCTTTTGCGCCGCGCGCGCCGGGGCGAGAGCCAGATCATCGGCGCGCAGGAGCCATGCGTCGTTCTCTCGATGGCGGATTTCAACGAATTGCAGCGAAAGGCTGGCGCCGTGCATCTTGGCCGCTGGTTGATCGACAACACGCCGCGTGGGCTCTCTTTCGATGCTCCGGAACGGTCTGGCGGTCGCCGTAACCCGTTCGAAGCTGATTGAGCCATGCCCTACCTCGTCGACACCAATGTCGTTTCGGAGCTTACAAAGCGCGATCCATCGCCGGCGGTGCTCGGTTTCCTGAGCGAGAACCCGGACCTCTTCATCAGCGTGATCGTGTTCCACGAACTCGAATTCGGCGTTCACTGCGCCGCGGATGCTGGACGGCGGGCCAGGCTGCAGGCTTACGCGGTCTCGCTGCGCCGGCAATTCGTCGGCCGAATCATCGATGTCGATCTCGAAATCGCGGAGATGGCGGGACGGCTTCGGGCTTTCGAGAAATCCACAGGACGCATCCTCGCGGAGCTTGACGCTCTTATCGGCGCGACGGCCATGGTGAAGGGCTGCATCCTGGCGACGAGGAACGTCAAGGATTTCGAAACGCTGAGCATCCCGTTGCTCAACCCTTGGGATCGCGCGGTATAGCAACCTTGCGGAGCCCTCCGCGGATTTTGGAACTGACACCATGGGCAAGCCCGTCGAGCCGCCGCCGGAGGATGAATCCGAGCGCATCGATCTGAAGACCGCGCTGGAGGAGCGCTATCTCGCCTATGCGCTCTCCACCATCATGCACCGCGCCTTGCCGGATGCCCGCGATGGGCTGAAGCCCGTCCACCGCCGCATCCTGCATGCGATGCGGCTGCTGCGGCTCGACCCCGGCCAGGTCCACAAGAAATGCGCCCGCATCGTCGGCGACGTCATCGGCAAGTTCCACCCGCACGGCGACCAGTCGGTCTACGATGCGCTGGTCCGGCTCGCGCAGGATTTCGCCCAGCGCTACCCGCTCGTCGACGGGCAGGGCAATTTCGGCAATATCGACGGCGACAACGCCGCCGCCTACCGCTACACCGAAGCGCGCATGACCGAGGTCGCGCGCCTCCTGCTCGACGGCATCGAGGAGGACGCGGTCGATTTCCGCGAAACCTATAATGGCGAGGACGAGGAGCCGGTCGTGCTCCCGGCAGCCTTCCCGAACCTGCTCGCCAACGGCTCGCAGGGCATCGCGGTCGGCATGGCGACCGCGATCCCGCCGCACAACGCGGCCGAACTCTGCGACGCGGCGCTCTACCTGATCCAGCACCCCGACGCGACCTCCGAACAGTTGATGACCTTCGTGCCGGGTCCGGATTTCCCGACCGGCGGCGTCATCGTCGAAACCCGCGCCTCGATGATCGAGACCTACCGCACCGGGCGCGGCGCCTTCCGCACGCGGGCGCGCTGGCATGTCGAGGATCTAGGCCGGGGCACATGGGTCGTGATCGTCACGGAAGTGCCCTACATGGTCCAGAAGGGCCGGCTGATCGAAAAACTGGCCGAACTCTTCAACGAGAAGAAGCTGCCGCTGGTCGCCGACATCCGCGACGAATCGGCCGAGGACATCCGCGTCGTCATCGAGCCGCGCGCCCGCACGGTCGATGCCAACCTGATGATGGAGCAGCTTTTCCGGCTGACCGAGCTGGAAGCCCGCATCTCGATGAACATGAACGTGCTGACCGGCGGGCTGGTGCCGCGCGTGCTGGGCCTCAACGAGGCGCTGCGCGCCTGGCTCGACCACCGCCGCGAGGTGCTGCTGCGCCGCTCGCGCTTCCGCTTAAGCCAGATCGAGAAGCGGCTGGAAATCCTGCGCGGCCTGCTGATCGTCTATCTCGACCTCGACCGGGTGATCAAGATCATCCGCGAGGAGGACGAGCCGAAGACCGAGCTGATGCGCTATTTCGAGCTGTCGGAGGTGCAGGCCAACGCCATCCTCGACACCCGCCTGCGCGCGCTGCGCAAGCTGGAGGAGATGGCGCTCAAGACCGAACTCGACGAACTCACCGTCGAAAAGGGCCAGATCGAGGCGCTGCTCGGCTCCGACGCGACGCAGTGGAAGCTGATCGCCCACGACATCCGCGCCGTGAAGAAGCTGTTCGGCCCCGAGACCGCGATCGGCAAGCGCCGCACTTCCTTCGGCGACATGCCGGATGCCGCCGACATCGATCTGACCCAGGCCATGGTCGAGCGCGAGCCGGTGACGGTCGTCATCACGAAGAAGGGCTGGATCCGGGCTTTGAAGGGCCATGTCCAGGATCTCTCGACACTCGCCTTCAAGGGCGATGACGGGCTGAAGCTTTCCTTCTTCACCGAGACGACGGCGAAAATCCTGGTGCTGGCCTCGAACGGCAAGGTCTTTACGCTGGATGCCGCCAAGCTGCCCGGCGGGCGCGGTTTCGGCGACCCGATCCGCCTGATGATCGAGTTGGAGGAGCATGCCGGCATCATCGCGGCCTTCCCCTATCGGCCGGGCCTCAAGCTGCTGATGGCGACGACGGACGGGCGCGGCTTCGTGGCCCCGACCGACGACATCGTCGCCAATACCCGCAAGGGCCGGCAGGTTCTCAATGTCGGGATGCCCGTCGAGGCGCTGCTGGCGGCGCCGGCCGAGGGCGACCATGTCGCCGTCATCGGCGAGAACCGCAAGCTGGTCTGCTTCCCGCTGTCGGAGGTTCAGGAGATGGCGCGCGGCAAGGGGGTGCGGCTGCAGCGCTACAAGGATGGCGGCCTGTCGGACGCGAAGGTGTTTACGCTCGCGGACGGCCTGACCTGGCGCGACACCTCGGGCCGGACCTGGACGGTGGCGCAGGCGGAGCTGGCGGAATGGATCGGCCACAGGGGCGAGGCGGGAAGGCTGCCGCCCAAGGGATTTCCGAAGAACAACAAGTTCGGGGGGTAGGGCACTGCGCCAGCCGCGAAAGGCGCTGGAAGAACCCCTCTCCCGGAGGGAGAGGGGCAGGGGTGAGGGGTCGGCCCGTCAACCAGCGCAACGAGACCTGTCCGCGCTTCGGCTCAGGCCAGCCTCGAAACGTCCGTCACCTCACCCTTGCCCCTCTCCTTACAGGAGAGGGGTTTCCCGTGTTTCCTCGCCAAATTCAGCGACTTGCGGCGCCTCGCGGAATCAACCCCACAACCACCTGAATCGCCGTCTCACCTGATCGGCGCGCCGACCACCCCGACTTCCAGCCCCAGCGTCAGCTTGTCGGTCACCGCCCATTCGACGCCCGCCCGGGCTTCGGGCCGCACGGCCAGTTCGCTGCGCGAGAACGGCCCGGAGAACGAATTCGCGCCAAAACGCAGGCTCTCGTTGACGGCCGTCGCCCCGACCTTGGTGTAGAGCAGCACGTCCGGCGTCACGAGCACGCCGGTCTTGATCTGGAAGGCTCCGGCGAAGTCGCGGCTGTAGGCGACGCTGTTGAAGCCCGGCGTGTTGTAGCCGCCGATCGCCGGCATGTAGTCGACCGCGCCGACGACGCCGTAGATGAAATTGCCCTCGCGCCACATCTTGCCGGCTTCGAGCCCGATCGTCGGACCGGCGCGGGTGCCGCTGTGCTTGGATGTGCTGACCTGGAAGCCCGTCGAGATGCGGGCATAGGAGCCGTCCCATTTCACGCCGCCGGGCGCGAGCGTCGGCTCGGACCAGGCGAATGAGGGCACCGTGGCGAAGCCCGTCATGGGCAGGAAGGCTTGCGCCTGCGCCATCGTGCCGCCGAGAAGCAGAG
>JAESGM010000542.1_pt1 | contig 24949 bp, 23 predicted proteins | sample 9269721 | NCBI WGS metagenome assembly JAESGM01 (sample SAMN15720920, study PRJNA650825) | algae metagenome | isolation source: Komarekiella atlantica HA4396-MV6 and co-occurring heterotrophs from... | place: USA: Theobald House, Kauai, HI | collected 2009-07-29 | reverse complement strand
CGGCCGCGCTCGGCTTCGGCTTCCGCTGCGGCTTCCTCGGCCTGCTGCATCTGGAGATCATCCAGGAGCGGCTGGAGCGCGAGTTCAACCTCAACCTGATCTCGACCGCGCCCTCCGTCGTCTATCACCTGAAGCTGCGCGACGGGACGACGCTCGAACTGCACAATCCCGCCGATATGCCCGATGTGATGAAGATCGATTTCATCGAGGAGCCCTGGATCAAGGCGACGATCTTCACGCCCGACGAATATCTCGGCTCGGTGCTGAAGCTCTGCCAGGACCGGCGCGGCGTCCAAACCGACCTCTCCTATGTCGGCTCGCGCGCCAAGGTCGTCTACGACCTGCCGCTCAACGAGGTGGTGTTCGATTTCTACGACCGGCTGAAGTCGATCTCGAAGGGCTACGCCTCCTTCGACTACGCGATCACCGACTATCGCGAGGGCGACCTCGTGCGCATGTCGATCCTGGTCAACGCCGAGCCGGTCGATGCCTTGTCCATGCTGGTCCACCGCTCCCGCGCGGATGCCCGTGGTCGGGCGATGTGCGAGAAGCTCAAGGACCTGATCCCCCCGCACATGTTCCAGATCCCGGTCCAGGCGGCGATCGGCGGCAAGATCATCGCGCGGGAAACCATCCGCGCCCTGCGCAAGGACGTGACCGCGAAATGCTATGGCGGCGACGCCTCGCGCAAGCGCAAGCTTCTGGACAAGCAGAAGGAAGGCAAGAAGAAGATGCGCCAGTTCGGGAAGGTCGAAATCCCGCAGGAGGCCTTCATCGCTGCGCTGAAGATGGATTCGTGAGGCGTCCACTCGTCACTGTTGAAAGCTCGGCATAGGGCGAGGCAGAGCCCTCGCGCGTCTCCGCACACCTCCGCCAAGCCTCCCGGAACCCTCGCCGCCCCTCCGCGTTGTCCTCCCCGGGTGCGACCAGCCGTCGCGATCGGGGAGGTCGCGGCACATATGCGGAGGTTAACGCAGTGGACAGACGTTCCTTTATCACCACGCTGATCGGCGGCTTTGCCGCTGCCAGCTTCGGCGGCGTTGCGGTGGCGCAGGCGGCTCAGCCGGTCGCGCCGACGCTCGATCCCGTCGATGACGGCGTCAAGCTCGACGCCGAGGCGCTCGACAAGACCGACGCCGAGTTCTCGCAGTATTACTATCGCAGGCGGCCGCGCTGGCGCCGACGCTATTACTACCGTCGTCCCTATGGCTACTATCGCCGTCGGCGCTTCTATGGCGGCCGTCGCCGCTTCGACTGGCGCGCCCGCGCGCGCTGAGCGGCATCGGACGATTAGGGCCCCTGCGCGATTGCGCGGGGGCCTTTTTCGTGCGCCGGCTCAAAGAGGCGCGCCCAGTTCCCGCAGTCTCACTCTCAGGTCGATCGGCTCGACGAAATGCACGGCCTGCATGCCGACCGAGCGGGCCGCCAGAACATTCTTCTCAGCATCGTCGATGAAGATGCAGTCGCCCGCGTCGAGCCCGTAGCGCTCCAGCAGCACGCGGTATATCGCGGGGTCGGGCTTGATCAGCCGTTCATGCGCCGAGACGACCACCCCGTCGAAGCTCTGCAGGAAGGGGAAGCGGATCAGGCATTGCGCCCATTTCTCGCGCGAGAAATTGGTGATGGCGTAGACGGTCTCGCCCTTGGCCTTGAGCTCGGCGAGGATTGCGACGCTGTCTTCGATCGCGCCGGGCACGGTCTCGTGCCAGCGCTCGTCATAGGCCCTGATCTCGCGCTCCCACTCCGGATGCGCTTTCACCAGCAGCGCCACGGCCTCCTCCCAGGACCGGCCGCGATCCTGCTCGATGTTCCAGGCCGCCGTGCAGACATGGGCCATGAACCAGTCGCGCTTCCCGTCGTCCGGGATCAGGTCGCGATAGAGCAGGCGCGGGTCCCAGCGGATCAGAACGTTGCCGACGTCGAAGACGACTGTGGGCTGGCGTGTGGGCATGGTCTGGTCCGTTCGGGCAGGTCGCGCTCACGCGCTTGTGTGCCATTGTGCAAGACAGAGGCAAGCTCTCTCGCGTATTCCGCGGACTGCATCGTTCAGACATCATGCTGAGAGGCGAGGCGACGAATGGCGACTGCCGGCTTTCAGGCCTATCTGCCCTGGCGCGACCGGCAGGGACGGTTTTCGTATCTCCGAGCGGCCGTCTTTGCATTCGTCGTCATACCGGCGCTAATCCTGGCGTATCAGGCCTTTACACATCAGCTCGGCTCGAAACCCTGGACACGCGCCGTCCACGACACCGGCACCGAGGCGATGCGGCTGCTGTTGGTCACGCTCGCGGTCTCTCCGCTGCGACGGATATTCGACTGGGGCAAGCTGATCGGCGTCCGCCGGATGCTGGGGCTCTCGGCGCTCGCCTATGCGACGGCTCATCTGGCGCTCTATTGCATCGATCTCGCCTTCGACTGGGGGCTGATCGTCTCGGAGATCGTCAAGCGCTTCTACCTGACGGTCGGCATCGTCGCGCTGATTGGGCTGGTGGCGCTCGGCATCACCTCGACCGACGGCATGATCCGGCGCATGGGCGCGAAGAACTGGCAGCGCCTCCACAATCTCGTCTATCTCATCACCGGCTTGAGCCTGCTGCATTTCGCGCTGCAATCGAAGATCGACGTCACCGAGCCCGCGCTGATGAACGGGCTCTTCGCCCTGCTGTTGGTCTATCGCGGGCTCGCGCGCTGGAAGATCGGCTTCTCGACGCCGGTGCTGATCGCGGCCGCGCTGGCGACGGGCTTGGCGACCGCGCTCGTTGAGACCGCCTGGTATGCGCTGACCACCGGCGTCTCGGCCTGGCTGGTCTTTCAAGCCAATGGCGATGTCGTGCTCTATCAGGACTTGTCCTTCCTGCGGCCGGGCCATTGGGTGGCGCTGACCGGCCTCGTCGTCGCGGGGCTGCACGCCTGGCGCGCCCCGGCGGCGAGACAGCCGCGCGGGCGGCGTGGGTCACCTGTTTCACCGGTCGCCGATCAGCCCTCGTCCTGAGCGGCCACGTTCGCAAGCAAGGTTGGCAGGCCGCGCCCGAGCCTCTAACCCTTGAACCATGCCTGCCGATCTCAAAGCCCAGCCGGTGGAGGACGTCGCGGCCGCCGAACTCGCGGCCGAGGGCGTGGCGCTGCCTGAGCGCGCCTCGCCCTTCGTGCCGCTGCGCCAGCCCATCTTCCGTGCGGTCTGGTTCGCCAGCCTCGCCTCCAATTTCGGCGGTCTGATCCAGGCCGTCGGCGCGTCCTGGCTGATGACGTCGATTGCGGCCTCCGCCGATCTCGTCGCTCTGGTGCAGGCCTCGACCACGCTGCCGGTGATGCTGTTCTCGCTGGCGGCCGGCGCTATCGCCGACAATTACGACCGCCGCCGTATCATGCTGACGGCGCAGCTCTTCATGTTCGCGGTGTCGGTCGGGCTCGCGGTCTTCGCCTGGTTCGGCTGGCTGACGCCCTGGACGCTGCTGGCTTTCACCTTCCTGCTCGGCTGCGGCACGGCGCTGAACAATCCCGCCTGGCAGTCCTCGGTCGGCGACATGGTGCCGAGGCAGGACGTGCCCGCCGCCGTCACCTTGAACAGCGTCGCCTTCAACATCGCCCGCAGCGTCGGTCCGGCCATCGGCGGCGCGATCGTGGCGGCGTCGGGCGCCTTCGCCGCCTTCGCCATCAATGCCGTCAGCTATGTCGCGCTGCTCGCCGTGCTCTGGCGCTGGACCCCGCCCAAGGTCGAGCGGCTGCTGCCGCGCGAGACGCTGGGCATCGCGATGGGCGCGGGCCTGCGCTATGTCGCGATGTCGCCCAATATCCGCAGCGTCATCCTGCGCGCCTTCACCTTTGGCTTTGGCGGCATCGTGGTGCTGGCGCTGCTGCCGCTTATCGCGCGCGATCTCGTCAAGGGCGGCCCGCTGGTCTTCGGCGTGCTGCTGGGCGCATTCGGGGCCGGCGCGGTCGCCGGCGCGTTCCTCAGCGCGCGCCTGCGCCGGATGCTGACCACCGAGGCGCTGGTGCGGCTGACATTCGCCGCCTTCGCGGTGGCCGTGGCGGTGATGGCGGCCAGCACCAGCCTGTGGCTGACCATGCCGGCGCTCTGCGTCACCGGCGGCTCATGGGTGATGACGCTCTCGACCTTCAACGCCACCGTGCAGCTCTCGGCCCCGCGCTGGGTCGTCGGCCGGGCGCTGGCGCTCTACCAGATGGGCGCGTTCGGCGGCATGGCGCTGGGGAGTTGGGTCTGGGGCCGGGCGATCCTCCACATCGGCACCGAGCTGACGCTGCTGGTCGCGGCTTTCGCTCTGCTCGCGGGGGCGGTGCTCGGCCTGCGCTATGCGCTCCCCCCGCTGGAGGCGCTCAATCTCGATCCCCTCAGCCGCTGGCGCGAGCCGACCGTGACGGTCGACATCGAGCCGCGCAGCGGCCCGGTCATCGTCACGATCGAATACGTCATCGCCGAAGCCGACGTCGTCGCTTTCCTGAGCGCGATGGCCGAGCGCCGCCGCATCCGCCGCCGCGACGGCGCGCGCCACTGGGCGCTGTTGCGCGACCTGACCAACGCCGAACTCTGGATCGAGCGCTATGACAGTCCGACCTGGGTCGAGTACGTCCGCCAGAACCAGCGCGTCACGCAGGCCGACGCCGAGATCGGCGACCGCGTCAGGGCGCTGCACAAGGGGCCGGCTCCGCCGGTGGTCCACCGCATGATCGAGCGCCAGACGGGCTCGTTGCCGGGCGCGCGGCCAAGCCCGACGCCGACGTTGAGCGAGACCGGGCCGCATTGACGGTCGTCCCGACGGAGGGCTATCGCATTTGAACCCACTGCCCTCATCCTGAGGAGCGATCCTAACGGGATCGCGTCTCGAAGGATGCTCCAGAAGGCGCTTCCAGAGCGAACTGGAGCATCCTTCGAGACGCAGCCTGAAGGCTGCTCCTCAGGATGAGGGCCGAGAGGTCCAAATGCGATAGCCCTGCGTCCCGACGGCTCGCGGCCTGTTATTCCGGGTTCGCGCCGATGGCGCGCCCCGGACTGACAAGGGGGCTATCCCACGATCCACAACCCTGCCAGCCCGACCATGCCGACAATGATCCGCCACCAGGCGAAGAGCGCGAAGCCGCGTTTCGAGACATAATCGAGGAAGACCCTCACCACCACCAGCGCCGAGCAGAACGCCGCCACGAAGCCGACGCCGATCAGCACCGTGTCGTCGAAGGTCAGGATCTTGTAGTTCTTCAGAAGGTCGTAGGCGAAGGCCCCGCCCATGGTCGGCATGGCGAGAAAGAAGGAGAACTCGGCCGCCGAGCGCTTGCTCGCCCCCAGCAGCATCGCGCCGACGATGGTCGAGCCCGAGCGCGAGACGCCGGGAATCATGGCGAGGCACTGGATGAAGCCGATCTTGAGATACATCGACAGCGGAAAGGCGGTGGCGTCGGTGTGTTTCACCTCGAGTTCGAGCTCGTCGACCACCATCAGCACGAGCCCGCCGGCGATCAGCGAGCAGCAGACCAGGAACGGGTTGAACAGCACCTCCTTGATGAAGCCGTGCAGCACGGCCCCGATCAGCGCGGCGGGCAGGAAGGCGACGAGCACGCCGATGACGAAGCGCCGCGCGGCTGGATCCTTGCCGAGCCTGAGCGCGATATCGAGCAATCTGCGAAAATAGACCAGCATGATCGCCAGGATCGCGCCGAGCTGGATCAGCACCTCGAACGTCTTGCCTTTCGATTCGAAGCCGAGGAAATGCCCGATCAGCAGGAGATGGCCCGTCGAGGAGACGGGCAGGAACTCGGTCAGCCCCTCGACGATGCCGAGCACGAGCGCGACGAACAGGTTTTCCATGGCGAAGGTCTCGGGACAACGGATCGGGCAGGCGCTGTCGACCCCGCGGCAGGGGTAAACCGCTTCTCGTCATGCGCCCAGCCTCTTTGCGAATTGGTTACCACTTCGCCAAGACGAACGGGTCAAATCGAAGCGCGGACGGGCCCTGCGCTTGTGAGCCGGCAGGCCTGAGACTATAGCAGGCGTCCGGCGCATGGCTGCGCCGCGCTTCTCCTTCGGCCCTGCTTGCGCCGCATCCGCCTGTTTCAAGAGCATCATGGCGACCCTGCATCATTATCCGCTCTGTCCGCATTCGCGCTTCGTCCGGCTGGTTCTGGCCGAGTTCGGTCTGGATGCCGAACTCGTCGAGGAGCGCGTCTGGGAGCGCAGGCGCGAATTCCTGGAGATCAACCCCGCCGGCACCACGCCGGTGTTTCGCGAGGATTCGGGCCTCGCCGTGCCGGGCGCGGGCGTCATCGCCGAATATCTCGACGAGACGCGAGGCCTCGCGCTCGGCCAGAACCGGCTGCTACCGGAGGGGCCGGGCGAGCGCGTCGAGGTCCGCCGCCTGCTCGACTGGTTCAACCAGAAATTCGACGCCGAGATCACCGGCCCGCTCGTGCTGGAGAAGGTGATGAAGCGCTTCATGGGGCGCGAGGAGGGCGGCGGCCCGCCCGAGATGGGCGCGATCCGCGCCGCCCGCGCCAATGTGCGCTATCATCTGCGCTACATCGCCTGGCTCACCGCCAAGCGGAACTGGCTGGCCGGATCCGATCTGAGCTATGCCGATCTCGCCGCCGCGGCGCATCTCTCCTGCGTCGACTATCTCGGCGACGTGCCCTGGGACGAGGACGAGGCCGCGCGCGCATGGTATGCGAGGATCAAGTCGAGGCCGAGCTTCCGGACGCTGCTGGCCGACCGCGTGCCGGGGATGGCTCCGAGCGCCCATTACGACGATCTGGATTTTTGACGCAGGCAACAACCCAAATCCCTCATCCTGAGGAGCGCCGCAGGCGCGTCTCGAAGGATGCTCCGGCGCGCTCTGGAGCATCCTTCGAGACGACCGCTGCGCGGTCTCCTCAGGATGAGGGATTTGGATACAGGGCCGGTAGCAAGGCCGAACGGCTGAAGGAGGCGGTCGTCGCGCGGGCGCTGGCCGAAGGCTTTTCGGTGGCCCGCGTCGCCGCCGCCGACTCCATTCCCGAGGCTCCCGCCCAACTCCGCGAATGGCTCGCCGCCGGCCACCACGGCGAGATGGGCTGGATGGCGGAGCGCATTGCCGAGCGCGCCGCGCCGCGAGCGCTCTGGAGCGAGGTTCGCTCGGTCGTGATGTTGGGCATGAGCTACGCCCCAGACAGCGATCCGCTCGCGATCCTCAGCCAGCCCGACAAGGCTGCAATCTCGCTCTATGCCCGCCGGCGCGACTATCACGACGTCGTCAAGGGCAAGCTCAAGAGCGTGGCCGGCCTGCTGGCCGCGCGCGGCGGGGCGGACGTAAAGGTCTTCGTCGATACGGCCCCGGTGATGGAGAAGCCGCTGGCGCAGGCGGCAGGCCTCGGCTGGCAGGGCAAGCACACCGTGCTGGTCTCGCGCGAGCACGGCTCCTGGCTGTTTCTGGGCGCGATCTACACCACTGCCGAATTGCCGGCCGATGAAGCCGAACCGGATCATTGCGGCTCCTGCCGGCGCTGCCTCGACATCTGCCCGACGGACGCTTTTCCGCAGCCCTACACGCTCGATGCCCGCCGCTGCATCGCCTATCTCACGATCGAGCATCAGGGCCATATCGACGCAAGCCTGCGACCCGGCATCGGCAACCGCGTCTTCGGCTGCGACGATTGCCTCGCCGTCTGCCCCTGGAACAAGTTCGCTCAAGGCGCGCAGGAAACGCGCCTGGCGCTGAAGGACGATCTCGCCGCACGCCCGCTCGCCGAACTGGCGGCGCTCGACGATGCCGGCTTCCGGAGGCTCTTTGCCGGCACGCCAGTCAAGCGTACCGGCCGCGACCGCTTTGTCCGCAACGTTCTGATCGCCATCGGCAACAGCGGCAGGCCCGATCTCGCCGGAAGCGCCGGGGCGCTGCTCGGCGACGTCTCGCCACTGGTGCGCGCCATGGCGGTCTGGGCGCTGGGCCGGCTCGCGCCCGGCCGCGCCGCCGCGCTTGCGCCCGGCGCACTCGCTGCCGAATCCGACGCCGCCGTCCGCCAGGAATGGCTCGCCCTCCCAGCCCCACCGGGTCGCGCCGCATGAAGCTCGTCATCCTCGGCCTCGGCTATAGCGCCGGGTTCTTCGCGCGCGCCGCGATGGCGGAGGGGTGGGAAGTCACCGGCACGGTGCGCTCGGCCGAGAAGGCGGCAAAGCTCAGCGGCGAGGGCATTCCGACACTGGTTTTCGGCGGTTTCGCGGTGTCCTCGCGTCTGTCGGCGGCGATCGCCGAGGCCGACGCCGTGCTCGTCTCGGTCCAGCCGGGCGAGGACGGCGATCCGGTGCTGGGCGCCCTGTCCGCCCAGCTCGAAGCCGCGCCGAACCTGCGCTGGATCGGCTATCTCTCGACCATCGGCGTCTATGGCGACCATGGCGGCGCATGGATCGACGAGAGTGCCGAAACCCGTCCCGGCTATGCCCGCTCGAAGCTGAGGCTCGCGACCGACGAGGCCTGGCTCGCCTTCGGGGCGCGCACCGGCAAGCCGGTTCAGATCTTCCGACTCTCGGGCATCTACGGACCCGGCCGCAACGCCATCGTCAATCTGCGCGAGGGCACGGCGCGGCGGCTGGTCAAGCCGGGGCAGGTCTTCAACCGCATCCATGTCGAGGACATCGCCGGCGTCCTGCTGGCCTCGCTGGCGCGCCCGCGCAACGGCGCGGTCTACAACGTCACCGACGACGAGCCCGCCCCGCCGCAGGACGTCGTCACCTTCGCGGCAGGCCTGATCGGTATGGAGCCGCCGCCAGAACAGCCCTACGACGCGTCGAAACTGTCGCCGATGGCGGCGAGCTTCTACGGCGAGAACAAGCGCGTCTCGAACGCGCTGGTGAAGCGGGAGCTCGGCTACGCCTTCCGCTATCCGAGCTATCGCGAGGCGCTGCGCGCGCTGGCGGCGGGCAGAGAATGAGGCGATGCTCCGGCGTCGGCGCGCGCCGGGCTCAGCTCGGCATGAACAGCCCATCCTGCTCGCGCCGCAGGCGCAGCAGCGTCCCGCCCTCCTTCAGCGCGAGGTCCGCGCCGACAAGGATCGCGCCTTTCGCGACCGAGCGCGCGACCCGGCTGTCCGTGGCGAGGTAATAGGGTACGGGCTCGCTCGCGCCCAGCGGCCGCGCCGGCTTAAGCAGCGGATCGAGCCCGTCTAGGACATGGCGGGCGCCCATGGCGAGCGTCTCGCCGGGCTGGAGGTCGCGACTGGCGCGCGCCACGAGATCGACCCGGGGCAAAACCTCGCCTCCGCCGGTCGATGCGCCCAGAAGCGCCGCCGACAGGGCCGACATCGGGGCTTCCGCGCCGAGCAGATGGACAGGGTTGTGCAGCAGCACGTAGCGCCCGTCGGGCGAGGCCGGCATGCCCTTGGCCGCGAAGAGCCGGCCTGTCTGCGGATCGGGCGTCTCGACCACGACGAAGACGCCGCCCGCGAAGCTGAGCTCGTCGGAACGGCGCAGGCAGTTGAACATGTCGATGCGGCCGGTCCCCGACAGCAGCCCGCCTTCCGAGGCCGGCCTGAACAGCGATGGCAGCTCGATCGTGCGGGCGATCGGCGCGTGCAGCTCCGGCGTGTCGGGCGTCAGCCCGGTATGGTTGGCGACGATGCCCATCTCGCAGAGATCGGGCACGGTCGTGCGCGGGAACGGCAGCGCGGCGCGCGCCGAAAGCAGCGCCATCGCGTCGCTGTCCCTGTCGCCGAACGCCGCCGGAAAACCGGTGGCCGCGACCGCGCGCTCCCAGGCCGTGATGCTGCCCGACGCCGCATCCCAGACGAAATCGGATTCGCTGGATTTGCCGGCGGCGATGACGGGCAGGCCCAGCATCCGGGCCCAGCCGATCAGGCCGATCAGCAGGCTCGGCTGGTCCCCGTCGACCGGCGTGTGGACGACGCCGTTCCGCGCCGCCAGATGCGCCAGGATCGGGCCGATCACGATCTCCGTCTCCTTGGTGACCATGACCAGATGACGCCGGTTCTCGATCGCGGCGAGCGCGGTCTGGGCCGCGCCCTCGGGATCGCCCGTTGCCTCGATCACGACGTCGAGCGGCAGGCGCGCCAGAAGCGAGGCGTCGTCGACGAGCGCCACCTGCCCGCGCGCGATCGCCGCCGCGCCCTCGGCCTCGTTCCGGCAGACGGCAAGATGTTCGGCGTCGAAGCCGCCCGCCACAGCGGCGCTCCTCGCCCTGTCGAGGTCGCGGTCGCAGATCGCACGCGTGGCGAATTGGGGCGTGCGGCGGGCCTGCGCGACGAAACAGGCCCCGAATTCGCCCGCGCCGACGAGGCCGGCCGAAATCGTGGCGGACGAGCCGCTGCGCTGGCGCTCGAAAATCTGGGCGATGTTCAAGAGAAGACCCCGCGATATGGGCGGCCAGGAACAGCCGGAAAGGAACGGGCGCCATCCGTTTGCCCGCGATCGGCGTAAACCGCGGGATTGGATGAATGGCGAGCGCCGGCTATAGCGCCATCTTGCATGCAAGAAAAATTGGCAGTCAAGTGGGCGGGAGCACGGGGCGGTCATGACCACCATCAACGACACGACGCCGCTGGCGGCATTGCTGGCGAAGACGCCTCTGCCCGAGTCCGACAGGCGCAAGGGACGGCTGCATGGCAGCACGGTGCAGCAGCTTCGCAATCTCATCGTCACGGGCGTGCTGGCTCCGGGCGCCAGGCTCAACGAACGCGAACTGTGCGAACAGTTCAATGTCTCGCGCACGCCGGTCAGGGAAGCGATCAAGACGCTGATGCAGGACGGGCTGCTGCGGGCGTTGCCCAACCAGTCGCCCGTCGTCACGGACCTCGATCCCGACGAGATCGTCGCGCTCATCGACGTCGTCACCGCGATCGAGGGATTGGCCGGAGAATTGGCCGCTGCCAATGTAAGCGACGAGGCCGTGGCCGAGATCGGATTGCTGCATTACCGGATGATGCTGCACCACAGCCGCGACGAATTGCCGGGATATTTCGAGGCCAACAAGGCCTTTCACCGCAGGATCGTCGAACTGTCCCGCAACTCGATCCTGATCTGGGTCTGGGACCTGCTGGCGCTGCGCGTCGACCGCGCGCGTTACTCGTCCAATCTCTGGCCGACGCGCTGGAAGACCGCGATCCAGGAGCACCAGCTGATCCTCGACGCGCTGGCCGCGCGCGACCCGGCCCGCACGGGCCAGGCCTTGCGCGATCACGTCCGCAACGGCCTGTCGGGCCTCGTGGCCGCGCTCCAGGACGATGGCCGGCGCGCGGCGGCAATGCGCGGCGCGCCCCTCCGGAACGATTGACGCCTCAATTCTTGCATGCAAGATTTTCGGCGATCCCGCAGAGGATCGGCGGAGCGGCCGCGCCCATGGCGCCCTCCCGTCAGACAAGACGCCGCCCGGCGCGGCCAGGGAAACGGAGGACGCCATGACTTCACGTCTCGAGACTTCACGCCTGAAGACCGTCTCGGCGAGCGGCCTGACCCGCCGCGGCGCGCTGGGCGCCGCCGCCGCCTTCGCCGCGACGCTGCCGGCGATCAGGCCGGCGCGCGCCGCCGTCGAGCTGCGGCTGACGCACCCGGCCGATCTCAGCCACCCGGTCCATATCGAGGGCGAAGCGATGGTGAAGCGCATCGCCGAGCGCACCAATGGCGAGGTGAAGATCACGATCTTCCCCAACAACGCGCTGGGCTCGCCGGTCGAGGCCGCGCAGCAGACGCGGCTCGGGGCCATCGACATGATGCTGCTCAACCCGGCCAATATCGAGGCGCTGTCGAAGACGATCGGCGTCATCAACATCCCCTATCAGTTCGACAGCTACGAGCACGCCCACAAGACGCTCGACGTCACCGGGCGCGACTGGATTTCCGAGCAGCTCAAGGCGGCCGGTTTCGTCTGGGTCGCCAATTTCGAATGGGGTTTCCGCGCCACCACCAACAGCCGCCGCCCGATCGTCCAGCCCGCCGACGTGCAGGGCCTGAAAATCCGCGTTCCGCCCGAACTCGCGATCAAGGCGGCCTTCGAGGCGTTGGGAGCCTCGACGCAGACTATCGCCTTCCAGGAGGTCTATCTCGCGCTGGCCAACAAGGTGGTCGATGGCCAGGACAATCCGGTCGGCACGACCTTCGCGGCCAAGTTCTTCGAGGCTCAGAAGCATCTGGCGCTGACCAGGCACATCTACGCCTCGATCATGTTCTGCTCGAACCCCCGGACCTGGAACTCGAAGCTCAACGAGGCCCAGCGCAAGATCGTGCAGGAGGAAGGCGCGAAGGCCGGCGCGGCGGCGCGCAAGAGCGTGCGCGAAAACGAGGAGGCCAATCTCGCCGCCATGCAGAAGGCCGGCGTCGAGATCACGCGGCCCGATGTCGCCCCGTTCCGCGACAAGATGGGTCCCGCCTACGATCAGCTCCGCAAGGCGCTGGGCGAGGAGACCTGGACCGCCTGGACCAAGCTGGTCGCCGCCGCGCGCGCCTGAGCGCCGTCAAGACGGGCTGACTGCCAAGACATGCTCATTGCCGCGGTTCTCGTCTCGATCTGCGTCGTCATCCTGATCGGCATCCCGATCGCGGTGGCGCTGGGGCTCGTCGCCATCGCCGTCATGGTGGCGACGGCCGGGCCGGACCTGCTCGTCATCTTCATCCAGCGCACCTATGCCGGCACGACCTCGTTCCCGCTGCTGGCGATCCCCTTCTTCGTTCTCGCCGGCAATCTGATGAATGTCGGCGGCACGACTGAGCGCATCTTCCAGGTCGCCCAGCTCTGCGTCGGCCGGATTCGCGGCGGGCTCGCCCATGTCAACGTCATCGGCTCGGTGATCTTCGCCGGCATGTCGGGCTCGGCCGTGGCCGACGCCGCCGGCATGGGCGTGATCGAGCATCGCGCCATGACCCGGGCCGGCTATTCGGGGCGCTTCGCCGCGACGATCACGGCCGTCTCCTCGACCATCGGACCGATCATCCCGCCGAGCATCCCTTTCGTGATCTATGGCAGCCTCGCCAATGTCTCGGTCGGCGCGCTGTTCCTGGCCGGAATCGTGCCCGGCCTGCTGATGGCCGCCTCGCTGATGGGCGTGATCGCTCTCGTCGCCAAGCGCATGGACCTGCCCCGCGGCGAGGCCCTGCCGCCGCTGCGGGAGGCGCTTCCGATCATCGCCAAGGCCGGGCCGGCCCTGCTGCTGCCGCCCACCATCCTGCTCGTCATTCTGACCGGCATCGCCACGCCGACGGAGGCCGCGGTCGTGGCCGCAGCCTACGCCTTCGTGCTCGGCCGTTTCGTCTATCGCGAGCTTGGCTGGGCCGCGACGGTCGACGTGCTGTGGGACACCGCGCGCCAGACCGCGCAGGTGATGTTCATCATCGCGCTGGCGGCCCCCTTCGGATGGGTGCTGATCCAGCAGCAGATCCCCAACGCGATTCTCAACGCCTTCCTGGCGATGTCGTCGGAGCCCTGGGTGATCCTGCTGATCATCAACGCGGTGTTGCTGCTGCTCGGCATGTTCATCGAGGGCATCGCCATCATGATCATCGCCTATCCGGTGCTGCTGCCGATCATTCTGAAGATCGGCGTCGATCCGGTGCATTTCGGCGTCATCCTGGTGCTGAACATCATGATCGGCCTGGTGACGCCGCCGGTGGGCTTGTGCCTCTACGTCGTCGCCGGCATCGCCAGGATCTCCATCGCCGAGATCACGCGCGAGATCTGGCCCTATGTGCTGGCGCTCGTCGGCGTGCTGCTGCTGATCACCTTCGTCCCGGCGATCTCGCTCTGGCTGCCCAATCTGATGGGTTACGGGGTGATGCGATGACGCTGCTCAGAGGCCTCGATCGCATCGTCTTCCTCGTCGCCAAATATGGCGCCATCGTCTGCTTCCTGGCGATGTTCGGACTGCTCGGTCTGGCCATCGTGCTGCGGCTCGTGCCGCTGTTCACGATCCCGGGCTATGACGAGATCGTCGAATGGCTGTTCATCTGGCTCGTCATGCTGACCGCTTTGGCGCTCTGGCGCGAGGGCTCGCTCTACCGTGTGGTGATGTTCGAGGACATGCTGCCGGCCGGCGGCCGAAAGCTGCTGGAGATCGCGATCAACCTCGCCATGCTCGCCTTCGCCGTAACGCTTGCGGTCTACGGCTACGACTTCATGCTGATGTCGGGCGAGACGACGCCCTTCCTGCGGCTCGACAAGGCGTGGTGGTATGCGGCGATCCCGCTCTGCGCGGCGCTGATGGCGCTCTACAGCCTGGCCTGGCTCTGGCGGGTGATCCGCGGCGAGGCCAGGCTCGAATCCACCGCCACCCTGATCGGCTGACGATCGCTCACTTTGACGGAAACGACGACATGGCGCGCTTGAACGGCAAGGTTGCGATCATCACCGGGGGCGCGGGCGGCATCGGCGCGGCCACCGGCGAAATCTTCGCGTCCGAAGGCTCGGCCGTCGCGCTTGTCGACATCGACGCGCAGGCGCTGGCCGAGGTGGCCGCAGCCATCCGCGAACGCGTGCCCGGCGCGCGCCTGCTGGAGATCGCGCGCGATGTCGGCCAGGAGGCGTCGGCGGCGGAGATCGTGGCGGAGACGCTGGCAAAATTCGGCGCGGTCGACGTGCTGGTCAACAATGCCGGCATCCGCTCCTACGAGCCGCTCGACGCGGCCAAGGCCGAGACCTGGGCGAAGATCCTCTCGGTCAACCTCTTGAGCTACGCCTATCTCGCCCGCGAGGCGCTGCCGGCGCTGCGCCGGTCCGGCAGGGGCGCGATCGTCAACATCTCCTCGACGCACGCCTTCAATCCGCGCGGCGGCATGGGGCAGTACGACGTCGCCAAGGCCGGCATCATCTCGATGACGAAGACGCTGGCCTTCGAGGAGGCCGATCGCGGCGTCAGGGTCAACGCCGTCTGCCCCGGCCTGACGCTGACGCCCTTCCATGTCCGCCGCTTTGCGCCGCAGGGCAAATCCGAGCAGGATTTGCGCACCGAGAAGGTCGACCACAACATCCAGCGCCGCTGGGCCGATCCGCGCGAGGTCGCCTGGCCGATCCTGTGGCTCGCCTCCGACGAGGCCTCGTTCATGACCGCCTCGGTGGTCATGGCCGATGGCGGCACACGCGTCTGAACCGGGAAATGACAACCATGGCAAAGCCGCGCATCGGCTTCATCGGCATCGGCATCATGGGCGAGGCGATGACCCGCCGCCTGCTCGATCTCGGCTACGAGGTCACGGTCTGGAACCTCGAGCCCGAGCGGCTCGACACGGTCGTTCCCCATGGCGCGAAGCCCGCCGCCTCGCCGGCCGAGGTCGCGGCCGCCAGCGACGTGGTGATGCTCTGCGTGCTCCACATGGCCGCCGTCGAGCGCGTGATCTTCGCCGATGACGGTGTTGCGGCAGGCGGCTCCTCGGCCAAGCTCGTGATCGACCTCTCGACCGCCGATCCGGAGGGGACGCGGCAGGCGGCGGGCAAGCTCAGGGAACTGACCGGGGCGGGATGGGTCGATGCGCCGGTCTCGGGCGGCCCGCAGCTCGCGCGCACCGGCGGCATGACCGTGATGGCCGGCGGCTCGGAGAAGGACTTCGCGGCGGCAAAGCCGCTGCTGGCGCAGATGGCGGCCAACGTCACGCATATGGGGCCCGTCGGCGCGGGCCAGACCACCAAGATCATCAACCAGGCGATCGTCGGCACCGGCTATGTCGTGATGGCCGAGGCGCTGATGCTGGCTGAGGCCGCCGGCATCGACGCCGCCCGCCTGCCGCAATGCCTGGCGGGCGGACATGCCGATTCCAGCCTGCTGCAGCGGCTCTATCCGCAGATGCAGCAGCGGGCCTTCGAGCCGCCGGCGAGCTATGCGCGCCAGTTGCTGAAGGATCTCAAGGCGGTGAAGGTCTTTTCGCGCGATCTCGGGCTCGAGCTGAAGGTGATCGAACAGGGCGTGGCGCGCTATGGCGAGTATGTCGCGCTCGGCCACGAGATGAGCGATTCCGCCGCCGTGGTGAAGCTCTACGAGCACGAGGCGCGCGAGCGCGGGCAAGGCTGATGGCCGGCCTCGCGCCAAAACCCGGGATGGCCGACAAGCCGGCGGCGGTGATCGACGCGCATCATCACGTCTGGGACCTCGGCGCGAACCGTCACCCATGGCTCAGCGACGAGCCGCCGATCCCGTTCCGCTATGGCGACTATTCCGCGATCCGCAGGGACTACATGCCGGCCGACTACCGCCGCGACACTGCCGGCTGGCCGGTCGTCGGCTCGGTCTATGTCGAGGCCGAATGGGAGCGCGGAAACGCACTCGGCGAGAGCCGCTGGATCGCGTCCGTGGCTGCCGAGCACGGTCTGCCCTCGGCCGTCGTCGCCTGGTGCGACCTCGCCGATCCGGGCGCGGCCGAATTGCTCGCAGCCCATGCGAAATTCCCGATCGTGCGCGGCATCCGCCACAAGCCGGCGGCCGCCGCGAGCGCGCGCGAGGCCCGGCGCGGCCAGCCGGGCTCGATGGACGATGCCACCTGGCGCGAGGGCTACGCGCATCTGGCGCGCAACGGCCTGTCCTACGATCTGCAGACGCCGTGGTGGCATCTCGATGCGGCGGCGGAACTCGCCCGCGACGTGCCCGGCACGCAGATCATCGTCAACCACACCGCCTTGCCCTCTGATCGCAGCCCCGAGGCGCTGGCGGCCTGGCGGAGCGCGCTGGAGCTGGCGGCCGGCCAGCCGAACATCGCGCTCAAGATCTCCGGCATCGGCCGGCCCGGCATCCCGTGGGCGCTGGCGGGCAACAACCCGATCATCCGGGATGCAATCGCGATCTTCGGGATCGACCGCGCGATGTTCGCCAGCAACTTCCCCGTCGACAGCCTTGTCGGCGATTTCGACACGATCTTTTCGGGCTTCCTCGCAGCGACGTCCGACCGGTCCGAAGACGACCGGCGCAAGCTCTTCCACGACAATGCGGCGAGGTTCTACCGGCTCTGAGAACGGGCCGTTCGGCAACGACAAAGAACAACCAAACGGGAGGATGAGATGAAGAAGCGCGACGCCTTGAAGATGCTGGCCCTCGGCCTCGGTCTGTCCTTCGGACTGGCCGCGCCGGCGCAATCGCAGGTCACGATCCGCTATGCCCATGTCGGCTCCGAAGGCGACATCCAGTACTGGTACGCCGACGAGTTCGCCAAGCGCGTCAACCAGCGCACCGAAGGCCGGGTCAGGGTCCAGGTGTTCCCGAATTCGCAGCTCGGCGGCGCGCAGGAGACCGTCGACGGCGTCCGCAGCGGCGCGATTCCGCTGGCGCATCACGAATTCGCCTCGCTGGCCCGGCTGATGCCGGAGATCGCGGTCTTCGCCGCGCCCTTCGCCTATCGCGACGGCACCCACGCGATGACCGCGACCGACCCGGCAAAGTCGGAGGTGATGAAGGAGCTTTCCGACAAGCTCGTCACCACCGCCAACATCCGCATCATCGGCCGGCTCTATCGCGGCGCGCGTCAGATGACGGCCAAGATGCCGGTCTATTCGCCGGCCGATCTCAAGGACAAGCGCTTCCGCGGCGTGCCGCTGCAGCTCTGGACCACGATGATCAAGGGCATGGGCGCGGTGCCGACGCCGGTCGAGGTCGGCGAACTTCCGACCGCGCTGCTGACCGGCCTCGTCATCGGGCAGGAGAACCCGCTGACCATGATCAACGCCAACAAGCTCTACGAGGTGCAGACGCATGTCATGCTGACCAGCCACATGCAGAACGTGCTGCCCGTCTTCATCAACGAGAAGGTCTGGCAGTCGATCCCCGAGAAGGACCGCGCCATCGTCGCCTCCACCGCCGCCGAGATCGGCGAGGAGACGCTGAAGCTCGGCCTCGAGGCCGAGGTCAAGCTGATCGACGAGCTCAAGAAGAAGGGCATGAAGTTCGTCACCGAGGCCGACGGGCTGAAGGTGGACGAGTTCCGCAAGGCCGTCGGCGCGCAGGTCCGCACCGATTTCCCGAGCTGGGGCCCCTATATCGAGCGCATCGGCGCCGTGAAGTGAGGCGCATGCTCCGCTGACGGCCGGGTGGCCCCGCGCCGTCCGGTCCGCGTCCGGCGCAGCCCATGCGCCGGACGCTCCGCCCAATCCGCGCCCGCGAGATCGGCCCATGCAGTCCGAGACCTTCATCCCCGACGCGCCCGTGGCTGCGATCGCCGTCGACAGCCGCAGCTTTGCGATCGACCGCGCCATCGAGCCGCTGCGCTGGCTGTTTCGCTGGGGCAGCCTCGTCATGCTGGTCGCGATGGTGACGCTGCCCTTCGTGCAGGTGATCGCCCGCGAGGTCTTCGGCGCGCCGCTGATCGGCAGCGACGAGTTCGCGCGCTTCATGCTGATCTGCACGGTCTTCATCGCGCTGCCCTATGTCGCCGCCGGCGGCGCCAACATCCGGATGGAGGAGGTGCTGTCGCTGTGCCCGCCGCGCTTCGTGCGGGCGGTCAAGGTGGTGATCGCGCTGGTCGCGACCGCGACCTTCGCCACGGCCTCCGTCGCGAGCGCCATCGCCATCGGCAGCAATCTCGACAACGCCACGCCGACGCTCGGCATGCCCTACTGGCTCTTTCTCGGCGCGGCCCTCGTCAGCTTCACCATGACCACGCTCGAATGCGTGATCCAGCTCGTCAAGGTGCTGCAGGACAAGCCGCTCTACATCAGCTTCCCGCAGGAGATGGAGCCTGCCGAAAAGCTCGACCTGCCGCCCGAGATGAAGATCTGAGCGGCGGAACCGGCATCATGTCCTTCGTCGTCATCCTCGCCTTCGTCGCCTTCTTCATCCTCGGCTTCCCGGTCGTCGTGGCCATCGCCGTGCCGGCGCTGCTCTACGTCATCCTGTCGGGCTTCCCGATGGAGCTGATCGCCCAGCGCATGACCTATGCGCTCGATTCCTTCCCGCTCGTCGCGGTGCCGGTGTTCATCTTCGTCGGCAGCCTGATGAACCAGAGCGGCATCACCAGCGACATCTACCGCTTCGCCCATACGCTGGCCGGGCGCGCGCCCGGCGGCCTGGCGCAGGTCAACATCGTCGGCTCGCTGATCTTCTCCGGCACGTCCGGCGCGGCGCTGGCCGATATCGGCGGGCTCGGGCGCATCGAGATCAGGGCCATGGTCAATGCCGGCTTCACCCGGGCCTATGCGGCCGCGATCACCGGCGCGTCGGCCGTGGTCGGGCCGATCTTTCCGCCGTCGATCCCGATCATCATCTACGGCTCGGTCACCAGCGTCTCGATCGTGCAGCTGCTCGTCGCGGGTATCGTGCCGGCGCTGCTCTATGTCGCGATGCTGATGGCGACCGTCGCCTGGCTCGCGCAGCGCCACGGCCATCCGCGTTCGCAGCGCTGGCCGACGCTGCAGGAGGTCTGGTCGACCTTCCTGCCGGCCGCGCCCGCGCTTTTCACGCCGATCCTGCTCGTCGGCGGCATGCTGCTCGGCGTCTTCACGCCGACCGAGGCGGCCTCGGTGACGGTGGCCTACATCCTGCTGATCACCTTCGTCTTCTATGGCGGCATGAGCTGGGCGAGGCTGCGCTTTGCCCTGTTCGACACCGTCAAGACGACCTCGGCCGTGCTGATCATCGTCTCGGCGGCGGCCCTGTTCGGCTGGATCCTGACGATCGAGCAACTGCCTCAGACCTTCACCCGCACCATCCTGTCGATCTCGACCGATCCGCTCGTCCTGCTGCTGATCGTCAATGCGCTGCTGCTGGTCGTGGGCATGTTCCTCGACTCGACCACGGCGACGCTGCTGGTCGCGCCGCTCGTCACCGCGCCGCTGGTGCTGGCCGGGGTCGACCCCGTCCATCTCGGCATCATCTTCATCTTCAACCTGATGATCGGCCTTTTGACGCCGCCGATGGGTCTTGCGCTCTTCCTGCTCGCCGACATCGCCAAGGCGCCGATGCCGGCGATCTTCAAGGCGCTGATCCCGTTCTACATCCCGCTTTTCGGCGCGCTGGCGATCATCACCTTCGTCCCCGAACTGACGCTCTGGCTGCCCAGGATGCTGCGCTGAGCGGCGTCTCGCGCGCGGGCTCGGCCGTCGCGCATGCCCTGGCCGGCCCGGCGCAGTGGCGGTCCGTCGTCGCGTGGCCTATCTGAAGGAGATGATCGCGCTTCCTTTCGACAACTCTTATGCCCGGCTGCCGGAGCGCTTCTTCGCCAGGATCGCGCCCGCCCAGGTCGCCGCTCCGCGCCTGATCGCGCTCAACGCGGCGCTGGCGACCGAACTGGGTCTGGACCCCGATAGCCTGTCGGCGCCGGAGGGCCTGGAAGTCCTGGCCGGCAACCGCATCGCGGGCGGGTCTGAACCGATCGCGACCGCCTATGCCGGGCATCAGTTCGGCGGCTTCAGCCCGCAGCTCGGCGACGGCCGCGCCATATTGCTCGGCGAACTTGTCGACCGCGCCGGCTGCCGCCGTGACGTCCAGCTCAAGGGCTCGGGCCCGACGCCGTTCTCGCGGCGCGGCGACGGGCGCGCCGCGCTCGGGCCGGTGCTGCGCGAATACATCGTCAGCGAGGCGATGGCGGCGCTGGGCGTGCCGACGACGCGCGCGCTCGCGGCCGTGCTGACGGGAGAGACCGTCAGGCGCGAGACGCTGCTGCCCGGCGCGGTGCTGACCCGCGTCGCCGCGAGCCATATCAGGATCGGCACCTTCCAGTTCTTCGCGGCGCGCGGCGACGCCGAGGGCCTGCGCCTGCTGGCGGACCATGTCATCGCGCGGCACTATCCCGCGCTCGCGGCCGGCGACGCGCCTTATCTCGCGCTGCTCGAAGCCGTCATCGCCGCGCAGGCCGGCCTGGTCGCGCGCTGGATGCTGATCGGCTTCATCCATGGCGTGATGAACACCGACAACATGTCGATCGCCGGGGAGACGCTCGACTACGGCCCCTGCGCCTTCATGGACGCCTATGATCCGGCCACCGTCTTCAGCGCCATCGACGAATATGGCCGCTATGCCTACGCCAACCAGCCCGCGATCGCGCGCTGGAACCTGACGCGGCTGGCGGAGGCGCTGTTGCCCCTCCTGTCGGACGGGCAGGACCGTGCCGTCGCGCTCGCGCAGGACGCGCTCGCCGGTTTCGACGCATTGTTCCAGTCGGCTCTGCTGGCGGGCTTGCGCGGCAAGCTCGGGCTGGCCCGCGAAGAGCCCGACGACGTCGCCCTGGTGAACGGCCTCTTCGACGCGATGAAGGCCGGACAGGCCGATTTCACGCTGGTCTTCCGGCGTCTCGGGGAGGACGCGACGCCGCCCGCGCCGGGACAGGCCTGCCGCGATCTGTTCGCCGACCCCGCCGGCTTCGATGCATGGGAGCCCGTCTGGCGACGGCGGCTGGCGCTGGAGGAGACGTCGCCCGCCGAGCGGTCGGCCGCGATGGCCCGCGTCAATCCGCTGTTCATCCCGCGCAACCACCGCGTGGAGGCCGTGATCGAGGCCGCCACCGAGCGGAGCGATTTCGCGCCCTTTGCGGAACTGGCCGATGTGCTCGCGAACCCCTATGACGAGCAGCCTGGCCGTGAGGCCTACGCCCTGCCGCCCGCGAGCCATGAGCGCGTGCTCGCGACATTCTGCGGAACCTGAGGGCCGGGGGCAGGGCTTGCCCCGCGCTCTCGAACCGGGCCGCCAGCCGATGGAGACAAGGATGCGCCTGCTCGAAATCATCGGCCCGCCGCCGGCAGGCCTCGCCGCGATGCTGGCCCCGTCGGGCGTGCTCAGGGCCGGCATCAACCTGTCGAATTTCCTGCTCGTGACCGGCAAGACGTCCGACGGCGCTCCGGCCGGCGTCGCGCCGGACATGGCGAAAGCCTTCGCCGACGCGCTCGGCGTCGGTGTGCGCTACGTCCCCTATGCGTCGCCGGGCCCGATCGCCGACGCTGCCCCGCGCGACGAATGGGACATCGCGCTGATCGGCGCGGAGCCGCAGCGCGCGGAGGTGATCGGGTTCACGCCGGCCTATACGGAGATCGAGGCGACCTATCTGGTGCCGCAGGGCTCGACGCTCGAGAACGTCGCCGAGGTCGACCGGCCGGGCAAACGCATCGCCGTCACCGACCGCACGGCCTATGGCCTCTGGCTGGAGCGCAACGTCGTGCATGCCGAACTCGTCAGGGCGAAGACCTTCGACGATGCGCTCCTGGCCCTGCGCGAGCAGAAGCTCGACGCGCTGGCCGGCCTGCGCGCCGGCCTGCTCGCCGACCAGAAGGCCCTGCCGGGATCGCGGCTTCTGCCGGGCCGCTATATGACCGTGCAGCAGGCGTTCGGGACGCCGCGTCGCAAAGACGCCGCCCTCGACTACATGGCCCGCTTCGTCCGGGCCGCGATCGTATCGGGATACGTCGCCGGGCTCATCGCGAGGCATGGCGTCGAGGGGCTGACGGTGGCCGAACCGACGGAGCCCGGCGATGTCGCCGCCGCGTCGGTCTGACGCTTCCGCAGCCCGCGCCCGCTATTCGGTCCCGGCCGGCACGGCGCCTTCCGCCTTCAGCACCTCATGGGCGGCCTTGAAGGCGTCGAGACCGGCCGGGATGCCGCAATAGACCGTGGCGTGGAGCAGGACCTCCTTGATCTCGTCGACGGTGACGCCGTTGCCGAGCGCGCCCTTGACGTGGAGCTTGAGCTCGTTGGGCTTGCCGAGCGCGGTCAGCATGGCGAGGTTGAGCATCGAGCGCGTCTTGTGGTCGAGGCCCGGCCGCGTCCAGGCATAGCCCCAGCACCATTCGGTGGTGATCTCCTGAAAACCCATCATGAAGTCGTCGGCCTTGGCGAGGCTTTTGTCGACATAGTCGGCCCCGAGCACCTTGCGGCGGACCTTGAGCCCCTTCTCGAACTGGTCGCTGCGGGACATGGTCGCTCTCCTGGATGACGGCGCTGCCGGAATGGCCCCCGCCCGCAAGCGCGAGGGGATGCCGGCCGGAGACTGGGAAGCCCGCAAACCCGTGTCAATCGGCATCGGCGAGGGCGACGGGAGAGCCAGGCCGCATCGGCGTTCGCTTTCCCACCGGATTGGCTATCGAACGTCGCAAACGACGTTCCGCACGTCGGACGCGTTGGCGGAGGGCCGAGCTTGAAGACCGACCATCACGTCCCGCGCGCGCTCTTCGATCTCGCCATCATCGGCGGCGCGGCAAGCTCGACCTGCGGATGACGGCGCAGGAAAGCCAGGCGCTCGACGAGTTCATGCTGGCGGCGAGCGCCTAAACAGGGGCGTCAGGCTCGCTTTGCGGCCGCCTGAGCCTTCCAGAGGTCCCAGGGTCGCTTGATCTGGCCCTCGATGCTGACCATCGTGGCCGCGCTCTCGCCCTCGGTGAGATAGGTGATCTCGCCCATCCGCATCGCCTCGGTCTGGTAGCGCGCATTGAGCTCGGCATAGATCGCCCGGTAGACCGCGCGCGGCACGCTGTCGGCGACGACGGTCGAGCCATGACCGCGCATCAGCACGATCGTTCCATCGCCCAGCGTGTCCGCCAGCGCGCGCCCGAGCGCATCGCTGGAGATCAAGAGGTCGGTGGCGTCGCCGGCCGTGTCGCGGATCTCGAAGACCGGGGCGCATTGGCCGATGAAGCCGGCCATGTGGAAGACCGCGCGCAGCCGCGTCTGCTTCGACACGCTGAGCGGCACGATGGCGTGCGAATGGCTGTGGATCACCGCCATCACGTCGGGCCGCGCCCGGTAGATCGAGCCATGGATGAAGCGTTCGAGATAGACGCGCCGCCCCTTCGCATCGAGCGGATCGCCGTCATGCGTGAAGGTGACGATGTCGTCCGCCGTGACCTGTCCCGGCGCCATGTTGCGGGCGAGCAGAAACAGGCCCGGATCGGCGTCGTGCCTTGCGCTGACATGGCCGAAACCATCGACCACGCCCTGGTCGAACAGGATCTGGTTGGCGACGACGAGATCGGCGATCAGCTCGGGGCTGGCCGGTGGGCAGGCGCGTCCGCTATCGGCTGCGGCGGCCGACACGGCGGCGGCCTCGTGGTCTGACTGGGCGCACATCGACGCAAATCCTCCGTCTCGTTTCAGGCCGCGAGCCCGGTCCCGCCATAGAGCCAGGCCAGCGTCTCGTAGAAGTCGGCCGAGCTCTTGGCCCGCATGATCTCGTTGCGGACGAGCGCATGCGCCCCGGCCGGGTGATAGATGTGCTCGCCGATCTGGCGCGATTGCAGCTGCACGCGCGCGGTGCGGACCACGCGCTGCGCGCGGTAGCGTTCGAGCGCGGCGTCGACATCGTCCGTTGTCGCGAGGTGATGCGACAGGCAGACCGCGTCCTCCAGCGCCATGCACGCCCCTTGCGCGAAATACTGCATCATCGGGTGTGCGGCGTCGCCGAGCAGGACGATGCGGCCATCGACCCAGTTCTCGACCGGATCGCGGTCGCACAGCACCCAGAGCTTCCAGTCGCGGCCATGGCCGATGATCGAGCGGGCGCGCTCATGGACATGCTCGAAGCCCATGCGGACCTCGTCCTCGGAGACGGATTTGCCGGCAACGGGCTCGGCCGCGTCGTTGTGATAGGTCACGACGAGGTTGAAGCTCTTCCAGCCCGAGAGCGGGTAATGCACGATGTGGCATTTCGGGCCGGCCCATAGCGTGGCCGCGTTCCAGCGCAGGTCTTCGGGCATCTGTTCGGTCGGGATCACCGAGCGATAGGTGGTGTGGCCCGAGACGCGCGGCGGCCCGTCGCCCACCACCTGCCGGCGCAGATTGGACCAGAGCCCGTCGGCGGCGACCAGCAAGGATCCGGCGACGCGCTCGCCCGAGGCCAGCACGGCCTCAACGGACGCGCCGTCCTGCTCCGCCCGCACCACCTCGGCCGAGGTCCGCAAGGTGATCGCCTTATGCTCGACGCAGGCGCGCAGGAAGACGCCGTGCAGGTCGCCGCGATGCACGACGGCATAAGGGTTGCCGAAGCGGGTGCGAAAAGCGTCGCCGAGATCGATATGGGTGATCTCCTCGGCGGACATCGCGTCCATCAGCCGGAGCTGATCGATGTAAACCGCCA
>JAESGM010000541.1_pt1 | contig 24993 bp, 24 predicted proteins | sample 9269721 | NCBI WGS metagenome assembly JAESGM01 (sample SAMN15720920, study PRJNA650825) | algae metagenome | isolation source: Komarekiella atlantica HA4396-MV6 and co-occurring heterotrophs from... | place: USA: Theobald House, Kauai, HI | collected 2009-07-29 | reverse complement strand
TCGGATCTCGATGCCCTCGCCGCCTTGCCGCTGTTCCTGTCATTGCGCGCGGCGATCCGCGCCAAGGTGACGGCGGCGCGGCTTGCGCATGCAAAGCCGGACAAGGCCGACGCGATCTGCAAATCCGCCAGAAGCTATTTTGCACTGGCGCTGCACCTGATCGCACCGCCGCCGCCACGCCTGATCGCGATCGGAGGACTATCGGGCACCGGCAAGTCGGTGCTGGCGCGCGCGCTGGCGCCGGAGCTTGCGCCGGCGCCGGGCGCCGTGGTGCTGCGTTCCGATGTCATGCGCAAGCGCATGTTCGGCCGTGCAGAAACCGAGAAGCTGCCGCAGGAGGCCTACACGGCGGAGGTCACCGAGCGGCTCTACGGGCTCATGATCGACAAGGCGCGGCGCACGATTGCCGCCGGCCATTCCGCGATTGTCGACGCCGTCTTCGCGCGGCAGGACGAGCGCGACGCGCTCGTGCATCTGGCGCAAACAAGCAAGGTGCGGTTCAACGGGCTGTTCCTGACCGCCGACCTCGCCACCCGCATCAAGCGCATCGGCGGGCGTGTCGCGGATGCTTCGGACGCTGACGAAGCGGTCGCTCGCCGTCAGGAGCAATACGATCTCGGCTCGTTCGACTGGGCCGAGGTCGATGCGTCGGAGACGCCGGAAGAGACACTGGCAAGGGCAAAGAGAGCGATTGCATAGAAGATAGCTATTTAGAGCTTCAACTTGCTCCGCTCGTTCCCGCGCAAGCGGAAACCCAGATCAACTCACGCGCTCGACTGCCGCCTTGGGTCTCCGCTTTCGCGGGGACAAACGGAGATGCCTCACACGCGCTAAAGTCCGTAAGCGCGGCAGAGCGTCGCCACCGCGACGCCAAGGGCCACGGCAAGAAACTCGTTGCGGCGCCAGATCATGAATCCGATCACCGCGCCAATCGCCAGATACGCCGTCGGCCCGGTCTTGACGATCACCGGCAAGGTCAGCGCGACGATCACCGATCCCGGTAGCGCCTCCAGCATACGCCGCACACGCGGCGTGATCGGGACATGCCCCATCAGCCAGTAACCACCGAGCCGCATCATCTGTGTGGCAGCCGCCATGGCGAGGATGGCGATAATCGAGGCATAGGGCAGAACATCATTTGCGCTCATCGATAAAGCCTCCGCTGAGCGCGCCAGCCAATGCGCCGCACACGACGAACCACCAGCCGGGAACAAGCCGCTCGACGATCAGCGCCACGAGGCCGGCGACCGCCCAGGGAATGCCGCGCCGGGCACCCGGCCAGATCGGTACCAGCATGGCGATGAAATAAATCGGCACGATCAGATCGAGGCCGAAGCGGCGCGGATCGGCGATCATCGCGCCGGCAAGATAGCCGAACACCGAGACAGGAACCCAGACCGACCAGACCGCAAGGCTGCTGCCCAGCAGCACGCTCGCGTCGGCTCCGCCCTCGCGGCGATAGCGCACGGCGTTGATCCAGCTGATGTCGGTGACGATGGTCAACATCGGATAGACCTGCCAGGGCGGCAGCGAGCCGAGCCAGGGCCGCAGCGAGGCTGTCATCAGCAGCATGCGCATGTTCACCACAGCGGTGATCAGCGCGAGCGTCAGGATGGTTCCCGCCGTGAACTGGTGCGACCAGATCTCCATCGCGACGAGCTGCGAGGCGCCGGCAAAGACGATGGCGCTCATCAGCGCAGCCTCGCCGAGAGAAAGGCCCTTCTGCGCGGCCACGGCCCCGAATGCGGTTCCAAACACGGCCGCTCCCGCGACGACGGGCAGCACACACCGCGCGCCTTCGCGCAGGCCGGCAAGGCTCCAGTACGGCCGCGGGCCGCCGTCTTCCGCTTCGGATTGCATGGTTGTCATGTCGGGATGGGGGTGCACAGGCCTAGCAAAGCCACACCGGCTGAGCAATGTTGCCGGTGCATTCGTCCCATTCCCACCCGTTTCCGGCCTGGCATGACTCTCGACACCCGCCGCCTCGCGGTCGCTCTCGCCGGCGGCGGCGCCTTCCTCAATCTCTATTCGCCGCAGGCGATGCTGCCGCTGCTGTCGGCCGAATTCGGCGCCACCGCGGCCGATATCAGTACGATTATGACCGCCTCGACGCTGGCGGTCGCGCTGACAGCGCCGTTCACCGGCGCCATCGCCGACGTGCTGGGCCGCAAGCGGGTGATCACCGTGGCGATGATTGCACTGGTCATTCCCGCGGTGGCGATCGCGTTCGCGCCAAGTCTCGACATGATCGTATTCTGGCGCTTCGTGCAGGGACTGCTGCTGCCGCCGATCTTCGCCGTGACGCTGGCCTATATCGGCGGCGAATGGCCAGCCGACGAGGCGGTCGGCATGACCGGCATCTATGTCTCCGGCGCCGCCATCGGCGGCTTTCTTGGACGCCTTCTCACCGGGCTCCTCGCCGACCCGATCGGATGGCGCGGCGCATTTCTTGCCGTCGCGGCGCTGACGGCGATCTGTGCGATCGGCGTCATCCTGCTGCTGCCGCGCGAAAAGAAATTCGTGCGCGCAGCGAATCTCGGTGCGTCACTGCGGCAGATGCTCGATCATCTGCGCAAGCCGCAATTGCTGGCGACATTCGCGGTCGGTTTCGGCGTCCTGTTCAATTTCATCGCCGCATTCACCTTCATCAACTTCCTGCTCGCCGCGCCGCCCTACAACCTTTCGCCGGCCGCCCTCGGCGCGATCTTCCTCGTCTATCTGCTCGGCACCATGGCGACGCCGATGACCGGACGCTGGGTCGCGCGCTTCGGCCGCCGCTTGTTTGTCATCGGCGTGCTGTTCGGCTGGGCCTGCGGGATCGCCCTGACGCTCGTTCCTTCGCTGCCCGTCATTATCGTGGGACTTGCAGTCGCGGCCGTGTGCGGCCTGCTGGTGCAGGCGGCGTCGCAGAGCTTCGTGGCGAGCTATGCCAAGACCGGCATCTCCTCCGCCGTCGGACTCTACGTCATGGCTTTCTATCTCGGCGGCAGCGCCGGAGGGTTCTTTCCGGGCCTCGCCTTCGAATATGGCGGATGGCGTGCCGTGGCCTGCTCCGTGCTTGCCATGCTGACCTTCATGGCGCTGATTGTTGCTTTGATCTGGCAGAAGGACGGCAAACGGTCTTAAAGTCGGTTCCTGCCGGTCAACAGGAACTCCCCCCGCCATGCGCTTTCGTCTCTCCCTGCTGCTGATGGTGGCAGCCGTCGCGCCGGTTGCCGCCCAGACCGAGAAGAAGGCCTCGCCCCTGCCCTCGCATCTGCCGCTCGCGACGGAAGCCTGTTTCGGACGGGTCTATGACACCAAGCATCTCGCCAGCCATCCGAAGCAGCAAGTGACCGCTTTCCATCTGTCGCGCGAGTTCAGATCCGACCCCCAATCCGAGGACGAGCCTTCGTCCGAAGAGGAAATGAAGGGCTATGACGGCGAATATGGCCGCATCAGCGTGACCGCCTATGTGCGCTTTCGCGGCCGCAGCGGCGTGTATGCCAACAGCCTGAGTTGCGGGAAGAACGACACGGGCAGGATCACCTGCGGCGTGGATTGCGACGGCGGCAGCTTTCACTTCAAGCCGTCGAACACCTCGCTGATCCTGGAGAATAACGGCTTTGTGGTGGTCGGCGGCTGCGGCGCGAGCGACGACGAGCGCGAAAACTCGGCGCATGTCACCACCACCACCGACGACAAGGTGTTCCGGCTCGATCCCAGGCCTTTTGCTGCCTGCATGGCCGAGCGCGACGCCATGGCGCCGGTCTGGGCCAAGCTCGGTACGCCGCTGCGCACGCGCTTCAGCGACAACGAGACGCTCTGCTTCAGCCGCAGCTATGATGCGGCGCATCTCAGGTCGCACCCGAAACAGGCAGTGAAGCGCATCGCCGTGCTGAAGACGAAGGAATCGCTGAAGGAGCCCGGCGCGCAATTCTACGAGCTGACGTTCCGGGTTGAGACGCGCGACGGCAAGATATTCGAAGGCAAGACCGATTGCGCGTCGGACAGATACGCCTATGGCTGTCAGCCGAAGGTACCGATGGACGCCGACCGCTATTTCTATCTCACGCGCGCCGGCAACAACGACATCCTGCTACGCGACAGGCACGCGCTGCTGGAGAAACTGTTCGATGCGAGGCTTGGCGCCGACGATCGCGTGTTCCGCCTCAGGACCGAAGATGCCGCCGCGTGCCAGTTCTAGGCCGCTTACTGCGGATCGTATTTCTTCAGAATGAGGATCGAGAGATTGCCGTCCGGACGGTAATCCTTCTTCAGCACCTCGAACTGCGTCGGCGTGATCTTCTTCACCGCGCCCGCCTCGCAGAAGCTGACCAGATTGTCGGGGTGGCCCTTGTCGACGACGAGACGAAATTCGCCGATCGGACCCGACCAGTTGGCGCCGGTCTTGAGGATGTAGTCGATCCGCTCTTCCGTGAATGGCGCCGAAAAATCGTTTTTCTTCTTGGCGCGGCTGGCTGCGGCCAGAAAACCTTTGTCGATGCAGTATTTGCGGCTGTACTCCGCGAACCATTCTTCCCTTTCGGCGTCCTTGCTGCCGAAGCCGGTGCCAGCGGTGCCGCCGACGCTCGGCTTGTAGCGGTGCTCGATCAGTGTATCGGCCCCGGCGGGAAAATTCTGCTCCCAGAAGAACGTGGTATGCAATGTCCAGCGGGCGCTCAGGTGCTGCTGCATGCCCTTGCCGACGTCGTATTCCTCGATGTCGGCCAAGCCTAGCCGGATCAGTTCGGCCCATTTCTCGCGCGGTAGGCGATCGAGCGAATCGTTGGTGGTGCCGAGATGCGGCGCCAGCGGCAGACCGAGTTCCAGAAGATATTTCGTGCGGTCGATTCCGGCCGCGATCACGCGCTGCTCGACTTGGGTATTGACCGGCTGGCCGTTCACGACGGTCGAGAAATCGAGCGCGTTGACCGGATCGTCGCTCGGCAGCGCGATCGCGACCTCCTGCTCGGCCTTGATCTCCGGCATGGGAAACGCGACCAGCACCTTCACGTCACGCTCGGTCTTGTTGAAGAAGCGGTAGCGGACCTTCACCTCATTCGCGGAGATGAACAGATCCTCGTGACGCAGTTCCACTTTATCGTTGTGCACGAAGATCAGGCCGCTGGTGGCCAGTTGGGCGGTGGAGTCATTGGCGTGTCCACCGTTCACACCCAGGATCAGAAAGGCCGTCGTGACACCAACGCCCAATGTCTTCATCGCACTCATCACGCCCCTGACCATGCCGGCGGACGCCAGACCAGCCGCGGGCCATAAATTCCCGCAAAGCCGGCAAACGCCAAGACCCATGCCGCGGCGGCAATATGCATGAGAACCATGTCGCCTGTGAAGGCGGATGCGATGCGAAGAATCGCGGCGCAAAACGCGCTGCCATAGATCACCTGCGTCATGGCGGAGGCGACCAGCGGCTGGCCGGTATGGCCCAGGCTGGCGCGGGTCATCACCGCGAGGGTCATCATGCCGATGGCGCCCGCCGTCCAGGCATGGATTCCGGCGCTGGCGGGGACCAGATCGGGTCTCAGGATGGACAGGCCGGTCAGCACGAAGCCGGCGGGAACGAAGACATAGGCGACGTGCAGAACGAGGACGAGCCGGTCCGCGAATGTCCGGTCCCCGGCCCAGCGCGCCAACCGGACGGCATGCAGCAGGCCCACTGCCACGAGCAGTCCCCCGCTCGCTGCTCCCCCCGGCGCGACAACCCAGGCGGCAAAGGCGAGCGCCGAAGCGGCAAGGACGATCATATCGAAGCGCCCGAAGGAACGCGGCTGGCGGCCGGGATTGGCCCGAACCAGCCAGTTATGCGTGAAACTCGGGATGATGCGTCCGCCAACCAGGCTGATCAGCAGCAGGACCGCCGCCAGACCCAGCCGGATGCCGTAATCGGTATGGCCGGACCGGGCGATCTCTGCATGAAAAACGATATTGGCCGCAATCAGCACACCCACAATCGCCAAGACCCGCAGATTGCGCCAGTTCCGTCCCGCCACGATCTCGCGCATGGCAACGCCCGCCAAGACGGCGAGGAATGTCACATCAATCACGGCTGCGACCGCGAGCCCGATGGCGGCGGTCGAGAGCATGGCCACGCGCCCCGCCAGCCAGAGCGTGACCAGCCCCGCCAGCGGTGCGCCGCAGACCGGCAACCGCCCGGTCCAGTTCGGAATGGCGGTCAGCAGAAATCCGGCAACGATGGCCGAGACATAGCCGAACAGCATTTCGTGGATATGCCAGTCGAGCGGAGAGATCGCCGACGGCACCGCAAGGTCGCCGGCATATTGTGGAATCCAGAGCGCGATCGACAACGCCGCCCAAATTGCGCCGACGAAAAAGAACGGGCGGAAACCGTAGGAGAATATCGCCGGGCCAGCGTAGTTGCGGCGTCGCGCCAGAGCTGCGGGAATTGTCATCGGCGGACTCCGGATTGTGGACCCGGAAGTTTCCTCGAATGAGCGTCTCCCGCCCTTGATCTGGATCAGCACCCGGCCTGAAAGCAAAACGCCCGCCGAAAGGCGGGCGTTTCAGGTTCATTGTTCGCCGCTCAGGCCTGCGGCTGCGGTTCCATGCCGCCGGCATCGGGGCGCGGACGCGGTGTCTTGCCGGCGCTGGGGACCGCCGAGGCGCGCGGGGCCGAAGGTTCACTGACACCTTCGCGCACCGGCGGCTTGCCGCCGAGCAAGTCCTTGATCTCGTCGCCGGACAGCGTCTCGTATTCCAGCAGGCCCTTGGCCAGAGTTTCCAGATCGGCGCGCTTCTCGGTCAGGATCTTGCGCGCTTCGGCCAGGCCCTCCTCGACCAGCCGCCGGACCTCGGCGTCGATCTTCTGCGCCGTGGTCTCGGAGATGTTCTGCGTGCGCGACACCGAGTGACCGAGGAAGACCTCCTCCTGGTTCTCGCCATAGGCGACCGTGCCGAGTTCGGGTGAGAAGCCCCAGCGCGTGACCATCATGCGGGCCAAGCGGGTCGCCTGCTCGATGTCGGACTGCGCACCGGAGGTGACCTTGTCATGGCCGAAGATCATCTCCTCGGCGATGCGTCCGCCCATCATGATGGCAAGGCGCGAGGTCATCTGCTCGTAGCTCATCGACAGCTTGTCGCGCTCCGGCAACTGCATGACCATGCCCAGCGCGCGGCCGCGCGGGATGATGGTCGCCTTATGCACCGGATCGGTGGCCGGAACGTTGAACGCGACGATGGCATGGCCGCCTTCGTGATAGGCGGTGAGGAGCTTCTCCTCCTCCGTCATCACCAGCGACTTGCGCTCGGCGCCCATCATCACCTTGTCCTTGGCGTCCTCGAACTCGTGCTGCGTCACCATGCGCTTGTTGCGCCGTGCCGCCATCAGCGCCGCCTCGTTGACGAGGTTCATCAGGTCCGCGCCGGAAAAGCCGGGCGTGCCGCGCGCGATGGTCTTCAGATTGACATCAGGCGCCAGCGGCACCTTGCGCACGTGAACTTTCAGGATCTGCTCGCGGCCGACCACATCCGGGTTCGGCACGATGACCTGACGGTCGAAACGGCCCGGACGCAGCAGCGCCGGATCGAGCACGTCCGGACGGTTGGTCGCGGCGATGATGATGATGCCCTCGTTCGCCTCGAAGCCGTCCATCTCGACCAGCAACTGGTTCAGCGTCTGCTCGCGCTCGTCATTGCCGCCGCCGAGACCGGCGCCGCGATGACGGCCGACCGCATCGATTTCGTCGATGAAGATGATGCACGGCGCATTCTTCTTCGCCTGCTCGAACATGTCACGCACGCGGCTGGCGCCGACGCCGACGAACATCTCGACGAAGTCGGAACCGGAAATGGTGAAGAAAGGAACATTGGCTTCGCCCGCGACCGCACGCGCGATCAGGGTCTTGCCGGTGCCGGGAGGGCCGACCAGCAACACGCCGCGCGGAATGCGCCCGCCGAGTCGCTGGAATTTCGAGGGATCGCGCAGGAATTCGACGATCTCCTGCAGGTCCTGCTTGGCTTCATCGACGCCGGCGACGTCCTCAAACGTGACGCGGCCATGCGCTTCCGTCAGCAGCTTGGCGCGCGACTTGCCGAAGCCCATCGCCTTGCCGGCGCCGCCCTGCATCTGGCGCGACAGGAAAATCCACACGCCGATCAGCGCGATGAAGGGCAGCCACGAGACGAGAAGCGATACGAACCACGGCACCTGTTCCTGCGGCGAGCGCGCGGTGATCTGCACGCCCTTGCCGTACAGGCGCTGGACCAGCGAGGGGTCGTTCGGGGCATAGGTGTTGAAGGGGCGACCGTCGGTAAACGTGCCGTGGATCTCCTGGCCCTGGATCAGCACGTCGCGGACGCGGCCCTGGTCGACCTCGGTCAGCAACTGCGAGAAGGAGATGTCCTGCGCCGACTGGCGCTGGCTCGGTGACTGGAACAACGTGAAAAGGGCAAGCAGCAACAGGACGATAATCACCCACAGGGCGAAGTTGCGGAGATTGGTGTTCATCCGAAGTCCTTGTTCTGCCGCCGGAGCCTCAGGCGGGTGTTAAAAGAAGCGGCGCGTCGCTTAAGTCAGTGTCCCGAGGGGATGAATGTAGGTCCGGCCCTGCCCGCTGCCAAGGGAAGCCCTGCAAACTCGGTGTTTTTCATCCTAACCGCGGGGACCGCCCCTCGCTTTTCCCAGTTTTACTCGTGGTTAAGGCCGAAATTCGGCGGCCCCCCGGCCGACGCCGCGGCGGGGCCGGCTCCACGACCAGGATTTTTGGGCCTTTTGTCACCAGCGCCCCTGCCAGCGTGCGGCGAATCGGCCCGGACTGCGCAAGGGCCGTCAGTAACGCTTCCAGCTTGCCGAGTTCCACGGGGCCTTCATCGCCAGCATGTGCGACGGCCCGACCGAGCAAACGCAGCGCGATTTCCTCAGGCAGCCGGCCGAATGCGTCCGCATCGAAGAAGACGATTCGCTGCCCGCCTCCGGACGGAGCCTGGGATACGAGCTTTGCGGCGGCGGCCACAGCCTGCTCAAGCGTCCTCTCGGCGCGCCGTATCCGCCGGGCCAGCAAAGCCAGCCGCTCGGCGGACATGCCTTCCTTGGCCAGCAGCGGCATCACGCCGCGCAGCCGGGCCCGGGTAAAGCGCGGGTCACGATTGGAGGGGTCGTCGGCATATGACACGCCGAACTTGCCCAGGGTCGCAATCAACCTCGCCTTGGGCAGGCCGAGCAGCGGCCGCACAATCCTCGTGCGAAACATCTCATTCTCCCGCGCCATGGCGGCAAGGCCCGACAGTCCGCTGCCGCGCGCGAGCCGGATCAGGACCGTCTCGGCCTGGTCGTCGAGCGTATGCGCCGTCAGCACCATGCGTGCGCCCGCTTTTGCCGCCTCACCCGACAGCAGGCGATAGCGCGCCTCGCGTGCAGCCTCCTGCAATCCGGTCTTCGGCTTGGCACCGGTCCAACGCAACGTGCGGTGCGCCACGCCCAGTTCGCGCGCCTGCCGTTTCACGGCATTTGCCTCTTTCGCCGATTCCGGCCGCAGGCCGTGATCGACGGTAACGGCAACCAGCGTCGGCCCGCGCTTCAGCGAGGCCCGCCAGCGCGCCGCAAGCGCAAGCAATGCCATGGAATCCGGACCGCCGGACACCGCAAGAACAAGGACTGATTCAGATGTGAGATCGGCGAAGAGCGCCTTCGCTTCGTTCAGCGTGACCGGCGAATGCGGATCAGCAGCCGACACGCTTCTGTTCCCGCTCGACGCCCTGCTTCACGGCGAGCGACGCACGCGGATATTTGCGGCCGATTTCGCCGAGCGTCGCACAGGCCGCATCCCTTTCGCGCAGAGCCGCCAACGATTGTCCGAGACGCAGCAAAGAGTCCGGCGCCTTGGCCGAGGTCTCAAACTTGGTCGACACCTGCAGGAACGCTTCGGCCGCGTCGCGATAGCGCTGCCGCTGGAACAGGCTTTCGCCAAGCCAATACTGGACGTCCGATGTCAGGCGGTCGCCGGGATAGCGCGTCAGGAAATCGCGGAATGTGGCTTCCGCCGCGGCATAATCCTTGCGCTGGATATGTCCGTAACCGAGATCGTAAAAATCTTTCGCTGTCTGCGCGGGAGGCGAGATCGAAGCCATCGTACCGGTGGCATTGGGATTACGTCCGGGCGGCGGCGGCAGGCCCTGATCGCGCGCGGCATTGCCCGCCAATGTCGAAATGTCCAGCGGCGCGCCAGCTTCGCGTCCGCCGCGCGCACCGACCGGCTCTTCGGCCGCGATATCTGCGAGCGGCGCCGAAGGCTGACCGGGCGGCAGCGCTCCAAGCGTGCGCGGCGCTCCCGGCGCATTCGGGTCAAAACGTGGGTCGTAGACATCGCCGCGCTGGTTCATCGCGCCCTGCCGCGATGGCTGCTGCTGCGCGGCATTCGGATTGGCGTAGTTCGGATTCTCCGCAGGCTCCACTTCCGAGCGACGACCCGGCACGGCCGACGGTGCCTGCTGGAATTGCGGCTGCGGCATGCCTTGCGGCTGCGGACGCGCCGGCTGCTGCGCGCCGCCTTGCATGGCGCGAAGCTGCTGCTCGAGTTGCTGGTTGCGGAACTGCAACTGCTCGATCTGGCCAGTGAGCTGGCGCATCTGGTGCTCGATCGCTTCCAGACGCATGGCAGCGTCGGTCGCGGACATCTGCGCCTGCGCCGGCACAACGGCGCCGGCGGCGATGAGGATCGGAACGGCAAACAGGATCGGAAAACGCATGGCCTCGGCCGGTTGGCTGTGATGTGTCGAAGGGGCCTATAGCATAGGCCTCGCTGCGACCAAATTATGACTGTTTTTCAAGGCTCTGGTCGCCTTATTCGGCCGCGACAGAGCCCGCCGCCAGAGCCGTCTTGCGGGCCGCCCGCCATTCCTCGAAGCGCTGGATCACGACGAACATCGAGGGGACGAACACCACCGCCAGGAGCGTCGAGGCCAGCATGCCGCTGAACACGGTGAGGCCGATCGACTTGCGGGCGCTGGCCCCCGCGCCGGTCGCCAGCACCAGCGGCACCATGCTGATGATGAAGGCGAAAGACGTCATCAGGATGGCGCGGAAGCGCGCGCGCGCGGCACCCACCGCGGCATCCGTCAGCGCATGACCGTGGAACCGGCGCAGCTCGCGCGCCACCTCGACGATCAGAATCGCGTTCTTGGCGGCAAGCGCGATCAGCAGGACAAGCCCGATCTGCACATAGAGATTGTTGTCGACGCCGAGGCTCTTGAACGCCACTACCGGCCCGACCAGCGCCAGCGGCACCGAGAGAATGATGGAGATCGGGGCGTACCAGCTTTCGTACTGGCCGGCGAGGACGAGATAAACGAGAAGCATGGCGAGCGCGAACACGTAATAAAGCTGATTGCCGACGGCCTTTTCCTGGTACGACATCGCCGTCCATTCGAAAGCCGAGCCCGGCGGCAGCGTGCGCTCGGCCACCTGCTCCATCAGATTGATCGCCTCTCCCGAGGAGAAGCCGGCGGCCGGAAGACCGATCACGGTGGACGCCGGATAGAGATTGTAAAGTGTGATGAGCGAGGGGCCTACCACCGGCGTGATCTTCACCAGCGTGCCGAGCGGGATCATCGCGCCCTGCTGGTTGCGGACCGAGAGTTGCTCGATGTCGGATGGACGCAGCCGGAACTGCGAATCGGCCTGCACATAAACCTGGAAGGTGCGGCCGAACTTGTTGAATTGCGCCACATAGCTCGAGCCGAGATAGCTGGCGATAGTCTGAAACACCTGATCGACCGACACCTGCAGCGTCTGCGCCTTGGTACGATCCACATCGACGGCGAGTTGCGGCACGTCGGACCGGAACGAGGTGGACACCCGCTGCAGGCCGCTCTGGCTCTGCGCGTTGGCGACGACTGCATTGGTGATCGCCTGCAGCTTGGTGAAATCGAACGAGCCGTCGCGCAACTGCACCATCATGGTGAAGCCGGCGGCGTTGCCAATGCCCTGGATCGGCGGCGGCGGCAGCACGTTGATCTTGGCGCCGATGATCTGGTCGAGTTCGCGGTTGAGTCTTGTGAACAGGGGCAGTAACTGCTCGTCCTTGCCGCGCTCGCCCCAGTCTTTCAACACGATGTAGACGACGCCGGAATTGGCCAGCGAGGCATTGTTGTCGAGCGCGGAGACACCGGCGATGGACAGCACCTTGTCCACGCCCGGCGTCTTGCGGGCGATGTCGGAGACATCCTGAAGCGTCTTGTTCGTGCGCTCGAGCGACGCGCCGTCCGGCAATTGCACGGTTGCGAGCAGATAGCCCTGATCCTCGATCGGCAGGAAGCCGGTCGGAATGCGCGACAATCCGTAAACCGCGCCGCCAATGATCGCCAGCGCCACCAGACAGGCAATGCCCGCATGATGCGCCATGCGACGGACAAGCGCCGCGTAGCCTTTCTCGCAGCGATCGTAGATCGCGTTGAATCCGCGATAGATGATATTGCGTTCCTGCGGAGGCACCGGACGGCGCAGCCAGAGCGCGCATTGCGTCGGCTTCAGGGTCGCGGCGTTGATCGCGCTCAGGAGCGCAGTTGCGGCAATCACCAGCGCGAATTGCGCGTACATCTGGCCCGTGAGTCCGGGCAGGAATGCGGCCGGAATGAAGACCGACATGAGAACGAGCGTGATGCCGATGATCGGGCCGAAAAGCTGGTCCATGGCCTTGATCGCGGCGTCGTGCCCCGACATGCCCTGCTCGATATTGTGAGCGGCGCCCTCCACCACCACGATGGCGTCGTCGACCACGATGCCGATGGCGAGCACGATGGCGAACAGCGTCGACAGATTGACGGAGAATCCGAGCGCCGCCATCGCTGCGAAGGCGCCGATGATGGTGACCGGCACCGTCGTCGCGGGCACAAGCGTCGCACGCCAGTCCTGCAGGAACAGCAGGATCACGATCAGCACCAGGAACGCCGCCTCGATCAGCGTGTGGTAGACCTCCTTGATCGATTCATTGACGAACTTCGTCGTGTCGAAAGGAATATCGTGGACCAAGCCTGGCGGAAACGCCTTGGCGAGCTCCGCCATTTTTGCGTCCACCGCAGTCTTCACATTCAGCGCGTTGGCGCCCGGCGTCTGGAAAATGCCAAGCGCGGCCGCCGGCTGGCCATTCAAAGTGAAGGTCTGGCCATAGGTCTGCGCACCAAGCTCGACGCGGCCGACATCCTTGACCCGCGTGATCTCGCCGTCGCTGCCGGTCTTGACGATGACGTCGGCGAATTCCTGCACCTCGCTGAGGCGGCCGGCGATGTCGATGGTATACTGGAAATTCTGCCCGCCCGGCGTCGGCGGCATGCCGATCTGGCCGGCGGTGACCTGCTGGCTTTGACCCTGCAGTGCCTTGATCACGTCCTCCGGCGTGAGCGACCGCGCCTGCAGCTTGGCCGGATCGAGCCACACCCGCATGGAATACTGGCCGGCGCCGAACACGGTGACGTTGCCGACGCCGGGAACGCGGGACAGTTCGTCGCGCAGGCTGATGGTCGCGTAATTGGCGAGATAGAGGCTGTCGTATTCCCCCTTCGGAGAACTCAGCGTCACAAACATCAGGATCGCGGTGGACTTCTTCTGCACCGTGACGCCCTGCGCCTGCACCGCCTGCGGCAGCGACGACAGCGCGCTCGACACGCGGTTCTGCACCAGAACCTGCGCGAAATTCAGATCGACGCCGATCTTGAATGTGACCGTCAGCGTGTAGCTGCCGTCGGCGGCGCTGGTGGACTGCATGTACAGCATGTCCTCGACGCCGTTGACCTGCTGCTCGATCGGCAGCGCGACAGTATCGACAACCGTGCGCGCGCTGGCGCCGGGATAGCGTGTGGTGACGGAGACGGTCGGCGGCGTGACATTCGGATATTGCGCGACCGGCAGGTTCAGCAGCGACACCAGGCCGATCACGACCATGAGAATCGCCAGGACGTTGGCGAGGACCGGGCGTTCGATGAAGAACTTGGAAATCATCGCGCGTCCCGGTTCAGTTCGACGCGGCTTTGGCCGGGGCCGGCTGCATTTTCGGATCGACCTTCTGTCCCGGAATGGCGCGCAGCACGCCATCCACCACGACGCGATCGTCGGGTTTCAGACCCGTGTTGATCACGCGCATGGTATCGACCACGAAGCCCGGCTCGACCTTGCGCTGCTCGACAACATTGTCGGCGTTGACCACCAGAACGTAGCGGCCGGCCTGATCGCTGCCGATGGCGACTTCCGGGACCAGCAACGTCTCTTTCGCCTCCAGCGGCACACGCACGCGGACGAAATAGCCGGGCAGCAGATCATATTTGGAATTGTTGATGATGCCGCGCGCCGCCAGCGTACCTGTCGACGGATCGACATTGGGTGCGGCGTAATCGAGCGTGCCCTTGTGCGGATAGCCGGTCTCGGTCTGCAGGCCGACTTCGACGGGAATCTGCTTGATTTCGGAGAGCGTCAGCCCGCGCGCCCGGAGGTTGGCGCGCACGCGCTGCACGTCCTGCTCGCTGACGTTGAAATTCACCCAGATAGGATCGAGTTGAACGATGGTGGCCAGCTTCGTCGGCGAATTGCTGGCGCCGACATATTCGCCAATGGATACCTGGCGCGCGGTCACGACGCCGTCGAAGGGCGCCTCCACTAGCGTATAGCCGTAATTTATCCCTGCCGTCGCTGTATTGACCTGCGCCTGCTCCACATTCGACTTGTCGGTGTCGCGCTGCGCCAGCGCCTTGTCGTAATTGGCCTGGGTGGACACGCCGCGCGACTGCAGATCCTGCTGCCGCTTGAACTCGGCTTCCGACTGCACCAGCGCCGCCTTGGCGCCTTCCTCGGCTGCCTTGGACTGGTCGAGCTTGAGCTTGTAAGGCTGGCGCTCAATGGCGAAGAGCGGCGTGCCCTTCTTCACGGCCGTGCCGTCCTTGTAGTCGATCGCCTCGACGAAACCCGCCACGCGCGCGACCAGATCGACCGTGTTGACCGCCGCCAGACTGCCGGTCGCCTGCAGATACTCGGTGACCTTCTGCTGGGCAGGATTGGCGACCGCCACCTGCGGCGGCGGCGGCGCGACATAGCGGTTGCTTTCCTCGCACGCGGCCAGCAGGGCGGCGGCGGACAAGCTGGAAATGGCAGCCAGAATCTGCGGGCGCGGATATTTTCTCATCCCACCACGATCCCTCGCGGATGGAACTTTGGCAAGCGGCCAGAGCGCGATCAGCAAAAAGTGTCACCCGGCAATTTGCACGGGATTTGCGCGGCCGCGGCCGATACCCAAAACAGGTACTGTGCCGCGGCTCGATGTCCGGACGATGAAGCCTACGAACTGGCGTTCAGGACGGTGACGACGCGGCGGTTCTGCGACCAGCAGGAGATGTTGTCGCACACCGCGACCGGCCGTTCCTTGCCATACGAGATCGTCCGCATGCGCTGCGGGTTGATGCCGCGCGAGGCGAGATATTCACGCACCGTCTGGGCTCTCCGGGCGCCGAGCGCGATGTTGTATTCGCGCGTACCGCGCTCGTCGGCATGGCCTTCCAGCGTGAAGGTATACTGGCTGTAGCGCTGCAGCCACTGCACCTGCGAATCGAGCGTGGCGCGCGCCTGCGGCGTCAGTTCCGACGAATCGGTCTCGAAGAAAACGCGGTCGCCGACATTGACGACGAAATCCTGCTGGCTGCCGGGCGTCGCCGCGCCGGCTGCGCCGACCTGGTCCGTCTTGTTGGCGCAGGCGGACACGGCGAGCGAAGCCGCCAGCATCGCCACAAGACCAAACGCGCGGAGCAATCGACTGGCACGAGTCATTCCGGTGCCTCCATTCTCGAACTCTTACCGAACCCTTTCCTCCGGTCTAATCCCCGTTCGTTAAACGAACGTTCCATCAACCTTGACGAGGCCTTGAAACGACGGGGAAAAACACAGGAGGCGTGGAAAGCTTTTGGAATGGTTACCTATCTTTTAACGCCGAAATTGCGGCGAGACGGGAGAAAATCACGACAAAAGCGGCGACCAGGCCGGATCCGACGCAAATGAGGGGGTCGGAACCCGCTGTTCGTTGCGGCCTGTGATGTCGATTGTGAAGAGCGAAGGGCCGGAATTGCCGCCCGGATCGCGGAAGAACATCAGGACCCGCCCGTTCGGCGCGAAAGTCGGCCCTTCGTTGTGGTAGCCGTCGGTCAGCAGGCGCTCGCCGGAACCGTCGGTGCGCATGATGCCGATGCCGAAACGGCCGCCGCCCTGCTTGGTGAAAGCGATGGTATCGCCGCGCGGCGACCAGACCGGTGTCGAGTAAGAGCCCTCGCCGAAGCTGATGCGCTGTGCATTGCCTCCGCTCGCGCTCATGACGTAAATCTGCTGCGAGCCGCCGCGATCGGATTCGAAGCAAATGCGGGTGCCGTCCGGCGAATAGGACGGCGCAGTGTCGATGGCCGGCGTCTGCGTCAGGCGTGAGACGGCCTTCGAACGCAGGTCCATCACGAACAGGTTGGCGTTCGACCCCTGCTGCAGGCTCATGATCACGCGCTGGCCATCCGGCGAGAAACGCGGCGCGAAGGTCATGCCCGGGAAATTGCCAACGACTTCGCGCTGACCGGTCTCGATGTTGAGCAGCAGCACGCGCGGATCGCCCTGGCCAAACGCCATGTAGGTGATCTCCTGCGTCGACGGCGAGAATCGCGGCGTCAGCACGAGTTCATCGCCGCGCGTGAGATAGCGCACATTGGCGCCGTCCTGGTCCATGATGGTGAGGCGCTTGATGCGGCGCTCCTTCGGGCCGGATTCGTCGATGAACACGACTCGGGTGTCGAAATAGCCTTTCTCGCCGGTGAGACGCTCGTAGATCGCGTCAGAGATGATGTGACCGATGCGCCGCCAGTTGTCCGGCGTCGTGAAATATTGCTGGCCGGCCTGCTGCTGCCCGGCGAAGACATCCCAAAGACGGAACTCCGCCTTCAGGCGGCCGTCCGGCTGGCGCGTGACGCGGCCGGTGACGAGCGCCTGCGCATTGATCGCGCGCCAGTCGGGAAAGCGCGGCACGGCGTCCGGATTGGCGATCTTCTCGATATAGGCCTGCGGATCGATCGGCGCGAACAGCCCGGAGCGGCGCAGATTGTTGGTGATGACGCCGGTGACGTTGCGGGAGACTTCGCTGTCGGCCGGGCTGCCGCCGACAAAGTCCGGCAGCGCGATCGGCATCGGCTGGACGTTGCCCTGCGTCACGTCGAGCTTGAGCGCGGCAAATGCATCGCGCGCATGGAGCCCGGCAACAGCGCCTGCGGTCACGCCAGCGCCCATGGCCAGCATGCGCCGGCGCGTCAGCTTCAAGGACATATTGTCGGAATCCCGGCCGCTCATCTGTTTCAATCTGTCACTTCATCCGCGGAACAGCATGTCGCGGGGATCGAAGGTGACCTCAATGTCTTTCCAGGTCTCATACGTCTGCGGCTTCAGCATGTCGAACGGCTGACCGCGGTTGATGGCCCGAACCGCGCTGTCACGAGCGGATTCAAACATTGGCCCGCGGCCAGTGGTCAAGACCTCGGGCTGTCTGGCGAGTGTGCCATCTGGCCGCAACACCATGCGAATACGAATGATCATGTCGCCGGCATTGCGGATGCCGATCGGCGGATTCCAGAGCTGGATCAGGCGTGCACGCAGCGCGTCCAGTTCGCTTTGCGACAATTCCGGGGAATTGGCGCCGGGCGCACCAAGCGAAGCGGTGCGGTTGACGACATCTCCGGTTGCGGCATGACGCTGCGGATCGCGCTTGTCGAGCAAGGCTGCGACCTGCGCCGGATCGAATTTCGGCTGCGGTTTCTGCGGCGGCTTTTTCATCGGCAGAGGAACCGCTTTCGCCTCGGCCTTGGCCTCGGTCGGCTTCTCTTCCGGCTTCTTCTGCTTTTCTTCTTTCTTCAGCGCCTCGGCGATCGGATCGACCTTCGGCTCCGGATTCTTCTGCTCCGCCTTTTCGGGCTTTGGCGCGGGCTCCGGCTTGGGCTCGGCCTTTTTCGGCTCGGGCGTGGGTGGCGGCGGGGTCGCCTCCTTTGGGGTCACGATTTCCTGTTTCTCGGTGAGCTTTTCCACCTGCTCGATCGCAGGCTTCTTCTCGCCCTGCTTCTCGACCAGCGGCTTCGGGGCTTCCTGCTTGGGGGCGTTGCGCACGCCCTCGGTCATCTTCGAGAATTCGGTGGCGGAGACGAAGTCAACCGGGATCGATTCGACGCCCGCATTTTCCAGCGGCTTCACGTCGAAGACCAGGACCGCCCACAGCAACACGCCGACATGGGCCGCCGCGGATATTGTCGTCCCTGTCCTCATTCCCCCGATCAGGATCCTTGCTCTACCTCGGTGATCAGTGCGACCCGCTTGAACCCAGCCGCCGACAGCCGTCCCATCACCCGCATCACAGTACCGTAATCGACTTTCTTGTCGCCGCGGACGTAAATCCGCTCATCCATCCCGCCACGGGTTTCGGTCACGGCCTTGAGCTTGGCGACGAGGTCATCGACCGAGATTTCGCTTTCCTGCAGGAAAACCTGGCCCTTTTCGTTGACGGAAACCGCAAGCGGCTCCTTGTCCTGGTCCATGCTCTTTGCCTGCGTCTGCGGCAGGTCGATCGGCACCCCGACCGTCAGCAGCGGCGCCGAGACCATGAAGATGATCAGCAGCACCAGCATGACGTCGACCATCGGGGTGACGTTGATTTCAGCCATGACCGGCTTGCGGCTGTGCCGCCTCCGGCTGCCGCCGCCTACGCCTGCGCTGCCTGCGCCCATGCCCATGACAGCCCCCTAGCCCCGCTCGTCGATCTGACGTGAGAGAATGGCCGAGAATTCATCCGCAAAGCCTTCCAGCCGCTGCGACTGCTTGTTCACCTCGGCCACGAACTTATTATAGAAAATCGTCGCCGGAATGGCGGCAACAAGGCCGATTGCCGTCGCAAACAAAGCTTCCGCGATGCCCGGCGCCACAACCGCTAACGATGTGTTCTTCGAGGCGGCGATCGACTGGAAGCTGTTCATGATGCCCCAGACGGTTCCGAACAGGCCGATGAAGGGGCCAGCCGAACCGACCGTCGCCAGCACCAGCAGCCGCCGCTCAAGGCGTTCGATCTCGCGCGCGATGGTGACGTCCATCACCTTGTCGATGCGCATCTGCAATCCGGCGAAAGAGCGCGCCTGACCTTCGAAGCTGCGCTTCCATTCGCGCATCGCGGCAACAAAAAGGGCGGCCATCGAATGGGTCGGTCGCGATGACAAGGAGCGATACAGCTCCTCCAGCGACTGGCCGGACCAGAACGCCTGTTCGAAACGATCCATCGCACGCTTGGTGCGGCTGAACAGCAGGGTCTTGTCGATGGCGATCGCCCAGACCCAGACCGAGCAGACCAGCAGTCCGAGCATGACAAGTTTGACGACCCAATGCGCCTGCAGGAACAGGCCCAGGATGGAAAGGTCTGCGGAGACCGGCAAAGCCGACTGCGCGACGTCGGCAGGATTCATGGAATTGTCCTCATCGGAAACATCTCAACTGGCACATCATTGCGGATCGGCTCGTCCGATTCCGTGCGCCGCACCCTGCTTGGACCAATTGGAATCGCGGAGGGCGTCTCCTCGAGGCGCTCCGACCCGACCCGGAATTCACGATGACTTCGCCATCCACCACAGGCGACCCACGAAATCCCCATGAAACTTGGCCAAACTAGGGCGCGTACCGGCCTTTTCAGACCGTAACCAGCGCCGATTATGGTTAAGGAAGGGTTACAATCGTGAGACTGCAAGGGAAAGCGCGTTTGAACGTTTTTTGCGCCGACGGCACAAAATAATTGAACAAACACGGGGGCTTATTTGAATCTTTCCATTCTGATCGGGCTCATCGGCAACCTCATCCCGCTCGCCGGGGTCACCTACTGGCAATGGGACCCGTTCCAGCTTCTGATGCTCTACTGGATGGAAACGGTGATCGTCGCCGGTTTCGCGCTCGCGCGCCTCGGAACCGTGCCGAAGGAACTGCTCGGCAAGATCAAGATCAACGGCGTGACTCGCCCGGCCACCCACCGCAACCTGATCGAATTGTTCGGCCTGATGGCCGGGACCTTCATCTCCGTGCATTTCCTGTTTCTCTGGCTGCTGTTCTCCGGCGACTGGACGAAAAAAGTGCGCGGGCCGATCAGCTTCGTGCAGGAATTCGTGATTCAGTCCGGCGCCTGGATCCCGCTGCTGTTCGCGCTGCTGGCCGGCACCATCGCCTTCCTGACCTCGCCGACGCGTCCGCAATTCGTGCGTGACCTGCAGGCGCGCTTTCTGCGCACCAGCGTCGTCACGGAGACTCCAAAACTCGATGAAGCCACGCACGGCGTTGGCGCCGCGGTCGGCGGCATGCTCGGCCGCATTGTCGTCATGCAGATTGCAGTGATCTTCGGCGCCATGCTCGCGAAGAACTATGGCTCACAAGCCCCACTCTTGATCGTTATCGGACTAAAGACTTTGTTCGATCTGAGCGGAGGTCGCGGCTCATCGACCAAAGGGATCGAGATCACGTCCAAAAGCACCTCATTCGGCAAGACGACCGAGACAACCTTCCGTCTGCCGGACTGATCTTCCACGGATAAAAGAAAACCGCCCGCGACTTGCATCGCGGGCGGCTCAATTACCGAACCCCGATCACGACTGGGGGGCAGGTGGTGAATTATCCGGGGACCGGCGTCGTTCGGCCATGAACTGGTCGAACTCGGACTTGTCTTTCGCGAAACGCAGACGCTCGAGGAAGTCCTGGAACTCGCGCTGCTCGTCTTCGAGACGGCGCAGCGTCTCCGCGCGATAATCGTCGAAGGCCTTGTTGCCGGACGACGGCGGCGTCCAGAACCCGCCTTCGCCCATGCGGCCGCGCATGCGGTCCATTTTTGCCTGCATGCGGTTCATCTTGTCCTGCCAGCGGTCCATGCTGCGAGGTCCACACATCATCGATCTGCTCCATATCATGAAGGCCAATGCCGCGAGGCCGATCGGCCACCACAGCAGAAAAGCGATGACGACAATCGCGATGACTGCCGGTTTCGGAAGTCCCGCGGCGCGCCGCTCCCATTCACCGAACTGGGTGGCCCAGCCTGTTTCGGCGGTGCCGGCCGTGGTGCCTGTTGCCATCCTGGTCTCCCCTGGTGAGGCATGTGAATGTTAATAACATTAACATAGAGCGGAGGGGTTGGACGGTCAAGGGCGGCCGCAGGATTTTTCGGAATCTCCCTTCCTGACGGGGGATCAGCCGGTCTGGCCGCCGAGACCCAGACCCTTCAGATAGATAAGCACCTCGGCTTCCAACAGGTCCTCGGCCGACATTGGCAGCTTGCGCTGGGACGCTTCGCCGCGGGCAAAGAGCGAGGCGATGCCATGCGACATCGACCAGATGTGCAGCGCCATCATCAGCGCCGGAGGCCGCTCCTTGCCCGGCAGCGCCACGACCAGGGCCTCACAGGCATTACGCACGATCGCAAAAGCGCGATCCCCTGCCGCGCGCAGTTCGGGCGTGGCATCCATCGGAACCCCGGCTTCGAACATCGCCGAGTAGAAGGCCGGCTCCTCGCGCGCGAAAGCGAGATAGGCCTTTCCAACACGCTGGAATGCTGTGGGCGGTGTCGGACGCCCCTCATCCCAGGCGCGCGTCAGCCGCTGCTCGAATTCCTCGAAACCGCGGCGCGCGACATCCGACAGCAATTCCTCGCGGTCTCGGAAATGGCGATACGGCGCCGCCGCGCTGACGCCGGCCCAGCGCGCGGCATCGGCGAAGGTGAAACCCGCCGGCCCTTTCTCGGCGATCAGTTCCAGCGCCGCGCGCACCAGGGCTTCCTTCAGGTTGCCGTGGTGATAGCCGCGCGATCCGCGCCCGCCTTGTTTCGACCAGACCATGTGAAGGGCATTTACATCAGTCCGCCGGTCCCGTCGATGGCGGGAAGGCAAAGTGTTGGCCGAATGATTAGCGCCGCGGCGGCGCTTCCAACGGAAGGCGGTCGAAGAGGGTCGGACCGCCCGGCTGCGCGCCCTCGATCGTGAGCAGGCGCAATTTGGTGATCGTGCCGCCGGGCGCCGAAAAACCGCCAGCCTTGCCGCCGGCGGCCAGAACGCGGTGACACGGAACGATCAGCGGGACCGGATTTTCGCCGAGCGCCTGTCCGACCGCCCGCGCCAGTGATTTATCGCCGAGCCGTTCGGCCACCTCGCCATAGGTCAATGTCTCGCCGGACGGGATCGCACGCGCAATCGCGTAGACTTTTCGATTGAACGCGGAAACGCTTTCAAGATCGAGGTGAATGCTTTCGAGATCATGTGCTTTGCCGCCGAGCAAAGCCGTCATGCCGGCGATGGCCTGTTTCACCTGCGCCGGCGGCTCGGATTCAAGCGCGCCCGGGAAACGTTTGCGCACGCGTTCGCGCGTCGCGCGTTCATCCCGCTCCGGAAGCTGCACGCCGGCAATGCCGCGATCGCTCCAGATCACGGCGCATGTGCCGATGGCGGTCTCGAACAATGCAAAGGCGGAAGTCGACGTCATGCCGTCAATTTAAGGCGTGCGGCCGATTCCGCCACCCGCTCTCCGCCCAACGCTTCCAATCCAGGACTGTGCGCTAAGACTGCGCAGCATCCTGGTCGGCCTTCATTGCGATGCGCAGGGGCTTGGGGATCGGCTTGGCGCGGCCGTTGGAGACGAAGGCAACGCGCACATGCGCCTCGACGATCAGATCCTCGCCGCGCATCACCCGTTGATGCAATGTGACGGACGCGCCCTTCACCTCCGAAGGCTCGGTGACAATGTGCAAGATGTCGTCCATCACCGCCGGCTTGTAGAAATCGAGCGTCATCGATCGCACCACGAAGGCGAAGCCCGGCGCTTCCTTCTCGGTTTCCTCGAACAGCTTGCGGTGGTCGGCGCCGATCAGCCGCAGGTAATTGGTGCGGCCGCGCTCCATGAAGCGGAGATAATTCGCGTGATAGACGATGCCGGAAAAATCCGTGTCCTCGTAATAGACCCGCACCGGCTGGATGTGCCGGCCGCTGTCGATTTCACCGTCGAGATCGGGATGCGTATCGCCCATAGCTACTCTACTCGTCTCAAATCTATCGAACCGCCAGCGGCAGGATGTGATCGCGGGTCAGCGGCGCGAGCGGATATGCGCCCGGCCGCGCCGGATCGACCCAGATGATTTCGTCGATTTCGGCGGCCGGCCTGATGTCGCCCGTCACGTCCACCGCATAGACGACGGCCTTCACGTCGCGGCCAGGCTCGTTTGCGGCCGCGCAAATGAATTCGCCGATATGCCGCACGCTGTCCGCAATCACCCGGCAGCCGAGCTCCTCGTCGATCTCGCGCGCGAGCGCGGCTTCATCGCTCTCGCCGGCATCGCGCTTGCCGCCCGGCTGCATGAATGCAGAGGTGCCGCGCTTGCGCACCAGCAGCGCCCTGCCTTCTGAATCGCGGATCAACGCGGCGACGATTTCAATGGGTGGCATGATCAATCGTCTTCGCCAGAGAACAAGCCGAATTGTGAAGCATCTCTGGTGGGCTCGGCGAGGCCGAGATGGCGAAAGGCATGCGAGGTGAGCAGGCGTCCGCGCGGCGTGCGCTGCACGAAGCCCTTCTGGATCAGATACGGCTCGATGATGTCCTCGATGGCATCACGCGGTTCCGACAATGCCGCAGCAATGGTCTCGACGCCGACCGGCCCGCCGCCATAGTTCATCGCGATGGTCGTGAGATAGCGGCGGTCCATCGCGTCGAGCCCGGCATTGTCGACCTCGAGCGCACCCAGCGCCTTGTCGGCGATGGCGCGGTCGATCGGCTTGTTGCCTTCGACATGCGCGAAGTCGCGCAGGCGGCGCAGCAGGCGTCCCGCGATGCGCGGCGTGCCGCGCGCCCGGCGCGCAATCTCGTTGGCGCCGTCCGGCGTGATCGCGGTGCCGAGCACACGCGCACCGCGCGTGACGATGTGTTCGAGTTCCTTCTCGGTGTAGAAATTGAGCCGCACCGGAATGCCGAAACGGTCGCGCAGCGGATTGGTGAGCAGCCCCGCGCGCGTGGTCGCGCCGATCAGCGTGAATTTCGAGAGCTCGATCTTTACCGAACGCGCCGCCGGCCCTTCGCCGATAATCAGGTCGAGCTGGAAATCCTCCATCGCGGGATAGAGGATTTCCTCGACATGCGGATTGAGGCGATGGATCTCGTCGATGAAGAGCACGTCGCGCTCCTCGAGATTGGTCAGGAGCGCCGCAAGGTCGCCGGCCTTGGCGATCACCGGGCCTGACGTGGCGCGGAAATTGACACCCATCTCGCGCGCCATGATCTGCGCCAGCGTGGTCTTGCCGAGACCGGGCGGGCCGACGAACAGCACGTGGTCCAGCGCCTCCTTGCGCTCGCGCGCGGCGCGGATGAAGACTTCGAGATTGGCGCGCGCCTGCTCCTGCCCGACGAATTCGGACAGACGCTGCGGACGCAGATGCGCTTCCGCGGGGTCCTCGTCCCGTTTGTCCGCCGACAGCAATGCGCGCCCCGATGCCGACATCTCAGCCCGCCTGCCCGCGCGTGTATTTGTTCGGCAACAGATCGGAGATGAGCACGACCTCCTCGCCGCTGCCGTTCGGCACGATCACCCGCGCCTTCGCGTCGTAATCGTGGATGGTCTCGCGGCACATGCCGCAGGGCGACACCACCTTGATGGTGCGGTCCTTGTCTTCGGGCTTCGGATGGCGAACCGCGACGATGGTCTCGATGCCATTGTCGCCCGCCTCGGTGATCGCGCGGCCGATGGCGATGGGCTCCGCGCAGACCGCCATGCGCCCGAGATAGGCGTCGATATTCACGCCGGTCACGATCCGGCCGTCGCGCGTGCGGAGCGCCGCGCCGACTTCCTGCCAGTCGTTGCGGTAGCGGCTCCTGATCGCGTCGCGCGCGGCCTCGATCAATTCGCGGTCCTCTTTGGTCAGCATCGTCTCACGCACTCTTACTTTGCCAGTTCCTTCAACCCGAAGCGTATCAGCTTTGCGGCGTCGGCGCCC
>JAESGM010000540.1_pt1 | contig 25039 bp, 22 predicted proteins | sample 9269721 | NCBI WGS metagenome assembly JAESGM01 (sample SAMN15720920, study PRJNA650825) | algae metagenome | isolation source: Komarekiella atlantica HA4396-MV6 and co-occurring heterotrophs from... | place: USA: Theobald House, Kauai, HI | collected 2009-07-29 | reverse complement strand
TATGATCGGCAGGTCATCAAGGGGTACGGCCACATCGACTGCATCTTCGGCAAGAACGCAGCGCAGGATGTCTTCCCGCTGATGGTGGCCCATCTCGACAAGACGGCCATCGTCTAAGCGGCGCCGGCAATCCGGGCGCGGCGCACGTCCTTCATCAACATGCGGAAGGCGTCGCCGGAGATGTGCACCAGGCTGCGGTGGTCTCCGCCCTCCAGATACACATCGGGCTGCTTGTCGAAGCTCTCGTCGACGAACGCCTCTACAGCGTAGGCCTCAGGGACGGGCGGCACGGCGCCGACGTCGCAGTCGGGAAAAAGCTCGCAGATCTCGTCTTCCGTTGCCAGCTCCACACGGCAGTGAAGCATGCGCTCGATCACGTCGAGACGGACCTGCGCTGCCGCCGGGACGACGGCCACGACATATCCGCCCTCGCGCGTCAGCACGACTGCCTTGGCAACTCTGTCTGCGGGGACATGGGTGGCGCGCACCGTATCGTAGGAACAGCCGGTGCGCTTGTGGACCATCACGTCGTAGGGGACGTGGTTGTCGTCGAGGTATTCCTGCAGCGTCAGTGCGATTGCCATGGCTGCTCTCCTGACCATTCCGCCTGCCGGGCTCTCGGTCCATACCCGATGAGCGCCGCGCAGCTACGAGGTACGAGGAGGAAGACTAAAACCGCGCGTTCGCGGCCGCAAGATTAGCGACGCACGGGTCGGCGCAATGGCTAACCAATGATTTCGGCCCGCCCGCCGTCCAAGCTCCCCGACGCTCAGGCTTTCTTCCTGGCCTTGCCGGCGATTGCCGCCGTTACGAGGGGGGACAGTCCTTCCGCGCCGCCGGCGACATACTCGCTGAGCTGGGTGCGCATGCGCGGGTTCCAGAAGTTGCGGATATGATTGGCGATGCCGTCGAGCGCCTCGGTACGCGGGTAGGCTTCGAAGTAGGCCGCGATCTGATTGGCCATGCGGATCATGTCACGGTTTTCCATGCGGCAGCTTCTCGAAGCCCTTCGTGGTCTATGAGTTGAGGATGACGACGCCGCCGGCGCCGAGCGAGGCGACGAATAGCCGGGCTTTGCGGGCGATGTCCAGAGCGAGTGATGTGGGGGCAGATACGGTGACCAGCGCGCCGATGCCGTAGGTAGCGCACTTCTGCACGAGTTCGAAGCTGCAGCGGCTGGTCATGATTACGAAGCCGGTGGCGAGGTCGGTGCCGGCCTCGGCCATGGCGCCGACCAGCTTGTCGAGCGCGTTGTGCCGGCCGACGTCCTCACGGACGATGAGGATTTCCCCTTGAAGGCTGGCCCAGGCAGCACCGTGGACCGTGCGGTTATGCCGGTTCATCTCCTGGCGCCGAGGCAGCTCGGCGGCCGCCCTGAGCATGGCATCGGCGGTTGGGCGAATGGTATTCGGGACCGGATCGGTCACGCGCACGACGTCAGCGATATTCTCCACGCCGCAGAGACCGCACCCGGACCGGCCTTCTAGTGAGCGGCGGGGCATGCGCGCATCGGCGAGTGCCTCTTCGTCGATGGCGACGTCGACGGCGAACCCATTTTCCACCGGCATCGCGATGACGCCGAGAATGTCGGACCGCTTCGGGATGACGCCTTCTGCGAGCACGAAGCCGATGCCGAAGTCAGTGAGATTGGCAGGCGTCGCCATCATCACCGTGTAGGGCTCGGAATTGATCTGCAGGGCGACCGGCACTTCTTCCGGAATCTGCCAGACGATGGCTTCCGACTTGCCGTCCGCGTCGACCGCCACGGCCTCGACGGCTACTGAGCAGAGCTTGCTGCTCGCCTCGAGGAGGTCGGTTGGACTGGACATGACGGTTTATCGCTGGAGCTGAGTACGCGGCGGAGCGGCGCGAGGCACGGAGGCTCTAATTGAGCTCCGTGCCTCGGCTATCATTCCGCTGCGACGAGAGGCTTCTCGATGCGCTTGTTCTCGCGCTCGCGCTCCTCCCACTCGTCCTGCCACTCGGAAGGACGATTCGACGGGTTCACCTGCACCGCCGTGACCTTGTACTCGGGGCAGTTGGTCGCCCAGTCCGAGTTCTCGGTGGTGATGACGTTGGCGCCGCTGATCGGGAAGTGGAACGTGGTGTGCACCACTCCCGGCGGTACGCGATCGCTGATCTTGACGCGCAGCGTCGTGCCGCCGGAACGGCTGGTGACCGAAGCCAGAGAGCCGTCCTGGATGCCGCGAACCTCTGCGTCGCTGGCGTGCATCTCTAGGATGTCCTCCTCGTGCCAGACGACGTTAGCGGTGCGCCGCGTCTGGGCACCGACGTTGTACTGACTGAGGATGCGGCCGGTGGTGAGGATGAGCGGGAAGCGCGAATTAGAGCGCTCCGGCGTCGGCACGAACTCGGTCAGCATGAACCGGCCCTTGCCACGCGTGAACTCCTCGATGTGCATGACCGGGGTGCCATCCGGCGCCTCGTCGTTGCACGGCCACTGGACGCTGCCGACCTCGTCGAGCTTCTTGAACGAGATGTTCCTGAAGGTAGGCGTCAGGGTCGCGATCTCGTCCATGATGGCGGCGGCCGATGTGTACATCATCGGGTAGCCCATTGCCGACGAGAGCCGGCAGACGATCTCCCACTCGGCCATTCCCTGCTTTTCACGCATGACTGGACGCACGCGGTTTACCCGGCGCTCGGCGTTGGTGAAGGTGCCGTCCTTCTCGAGGAACGACGTGCCCGGGAGGAAGACGTGGGCGAAGGCGGCCGTCTCGTTGAGGAACAGGTCCTGCACGATCACGACTTCCATCGCCTCCATGGCGTGCGTGACGTGGTTGGTGTTGGGATCCGACTGAACGATGTCCTCGCCCTGCACGAAGAGGCCCATGAAGGTGCCGCTCGTGGCTTCGTCGAACATGTTCGGGATGCGCAGGCCCGGGTTGCCGTCGAGCTTCACGCCCCAGTGCTTCTCGAACAGCTTGCGCGTCGCCTCGTCGGAGACGTGGCGGTAACCGGGGAACTCGTGCGGGAACGAGCCCATGTCGCACGAGCCCTGCACGTTGTTCTGGCCGCGCAGCGGGTTCACGCCGACGCCTTCGCGTCCGATGTTACCGGTCGCCATCGCGAGGTTGGCAATGGCCATGACGGTGGTCGAGCCCTGGCTATGCTCGGTGACGCCGAGACCGTAGTAGATAGCCGCGTTGCCGCCGGTGGCGAAGAGGCGGGCAGCGCCGCGGATCTCCTCCGCCGGCACGCCGGTGATCGGCTCGACAGCCTCCGGAGAGTGCTTCGGATCGCTGATGAACTTCTCCCAGCGAGCGAAGTCGTCCTTATCGCAACGCGCGGCGACGAAGCTGCGGTCGACGAGACCTTCGGTCACCACGACGTGGCTGAGCGCATTGAGCACCGCCACGTTCGTCGACGGCTGCAGCTGAAGGTGATGATCGGCCACGACGTGCGGGCTTTTCACCAGATCGATGCGGCGCGGATCGACGACGATGAGCTTGGCGCCCTCGCGCAGACGCTTCTTCATGCGCGAGCCGAAGACGGGATGCGCGTCGGTCGGGTTGGCGCCGACCACCATGATGACGTCCGACTTGTCGACGCTGCGGAAGTCCTGCGTGCCGGCCGATTCACCGAACGTCTGCTTCAGACCGTATCCGGTCGGGGAGTGGCAGACGCGGGCGCACGTGTCGACGTTGTTGTTGCCGAAGGCGGCGCGGATCATCCGCTGCACGACGTAGACTTCCTCGTTAGTGGTGCGCGAGGAGGTGATGCCGCCGATCGAGCCCTTGCCGTACTTGGCCTGCACCGCCTTCAGACGGTCGGCCGCGTAGGTGATGGCCTCGTCCCAGGAAACTTCGCGCCAGGGATCGGTGATCTTTTCGCGAATCATCGGGTTGAGCACGCGATCCTTGTGCGTGGCATAGCCGAATGCGAAGCGACCCTTGACGCAGGAATGGCCTTCGTTGGCCCCGCCGTCCTTGTAGGGAACCATGCGCACGACGCGCTCGCCCTGCATCTCGGTCTTGAACGAGCAGCCGACGCCGCAATAGGCGCAGGTGGTGACGACGCTATGCTCGGGCTGGCCGTGATCGACGACAGACTTCTCCATGAGTGTCGCCGTCGGGCAGGCCTGCACGCAGGCGCCGCAGGACACGCACTCGGATTGCAGGAAGTCCTCGTCCATGCCGGCGGCAACGTGAGAAGCAAAGCCGCGGCCGTCGATCGTCAGCGCGAACGTGCCCTGCACTTCCTCGCAGGCGCGCACGCAGCGCGAGCAGACGATGCACTTGGAGGGTTCGAACTGGAAGTAGGGGTTGGACTTATCCTTCGGCTGCCATAGCGGGTTCTCCTCGCCGTTCTGGCGGGCGAACACGTGGTTGGCGCCGTCGTATCCATAACGGACCTCGCGCAGACCGACCGCGCCGGCCATGTCCTGCAGCTCGCAGTCGCCGTTGGCGGCGCACGTCAGGCAGTCGAGCGGGTGGTCGGAGATGTAGAGCTCCATCACCCCCTTGCGGATCTTGGCGAGACGATCGTTCTGAGTCGTCACCTTGATGCCGGGTGCAACCGGAGTGGTGCACGAGGCGGGCGTGCCGCGGCGGCCCTCGATCTCAACCAGACACAGACGGCATGAGCCGAAGGGGTCGAGGCTGTCGGTGGCGCACAGCTTCGGCACCATGATGCCGAGGTCGGCTGCCGCCCGCATGATCGACGTGCCTTCCGGCACCGAGACCTCGCGACCGTCGATCTCGAGAGTCACCATGTTGTTGTTGAGGGCGTGTACGGGCTTGGTCCCGTAGTCCTTCTCCTTGATGAGCGTCATGGCGTTGGCTTCGCTCGTCATGGGTTGATTTCCTCGTCTATCATTCATTCGGCCGCTTCAGCGCGGACCGGTCGATTGAAGTCTTCAGGGAAGTGCCGAAGTGCGCTGGTTACCGGCAGCGGCGTCAGGCCGCCCATGGCACACAGCGAACCGTCGGTCATCGTCTCGCAGAGATCCTTGAGGACCTCGATGTTCTTTTCACGTTCGACCCCGGCGATAATGCGATCCATCGTTTCGACGCCACGAACTGACCCGATACGACATGGGGTGCACTTGCCGCACGATTCAATGGTGCAGAACTCCATGGCGAAGCGCGCCATGTGCGCCATGTCGACGGTGTCGTCGAAGACGACGATGCCCCCGTGTCCGACCATGGCGTCCACCTTCATGAACGCCTCGTAATCCATCGGCGTGTCGAGCTTGTCATTCGGCAAGTACGCACCCAGCGGGCCGCCGAACTGAACCGCGCGCAACGGCCGGCCGGACAAGGTGCCGCCGCCGTAGTCCTCGATCAGCTCGCGCGCGGTGACGCCGAAAGCCTTCTCGACCAGTCCGCCACGCTTGATGTTGCCGGCGAGCTGGAAGGCAAGCGTGCCGCGTGAACGACCAACGCCGTAGTCGCGGTAATAGTTGCCGCCCTTGGCCAGAATGATCGGCACCGAGGCGAGGCTGAGAACGTTGTTTATCACCGTCGGCTTGCCGAAGAGGCCTTCGATCGCCGGCAGCGGCGGCTTGTAGCGCACGAGCCCGCGACGGCCCTCGAGGCTTTCAAGCATCGAGGTTTCCTCGCCGCAGACGTAGGCGCCGGCGCCCATGCGCACGTGCAGCTCGAAGGTGTGCGGCGAGCCCTGGATGGTGCGGCCCAGCCAATTCGCCTCGTTGGCGATGCGGATCGCTTCGCGCAGCGTGGCGACGGCATGCGGGTATTCAGAACGGACGTAGATGTAGCCCTTGGTGGCCCCGACGGCGATGCCGGCGATCGTCATGCCCTCGATGAGGCAGTAGGGGTCGCCTTCCATGAGCATGCGGTCGGCAAACGTGCCGCTGTCGCCTTCGTCGGCGTTGCAGCAGACGTACTTCTGGTCGGCCCGCGCGTCGTGCACCGTCTTCCACTTGATGCCGGTCGGGAAGGCGGCGCCGCCGCGTCCACGCAGGCCAGAGTCGGTGACCTCGGTGACGATGTCGAGCGGCGCCATGGTCAGCGCCTTGCCGAGACCCTCGAAGCCGCCATGCGCGCGGTAGTCATCGATCGACAGCGGATCGGTGATGCCGCAGCGGGCGAACGTGAGGCGCTCCTGCTTTTTGAAGTACGGAATTTCCTCGGTCAGGCCGTGACAGAGTTTGTGCTTCTCGCCCTTGAGGAAGCCGGCCTTGAACAGGCCCGGGACGTCCGCGGGCTTCACCGGCCCGTAGGCGACGCGGCCCTTGGCGGTCTCGACCTCGACCAGCGGCTCCAGCCAGAGCATGCCGCGCGAGCCGTTGCGAACGATCTCGACCTTGGCGTTCTTCTTCTTGGCTTCCGCAGTGATGGCCTTGGCGACGGCATCGGCGCCCATCGACAGGGCGGCGGCGTCGCGCGGTACGAAAATCCTGGTCATGCCGCAGCTCCCCGGTCGAGATCCGCAACGATGCTATCGAACCGTTCCTTGTCGACACAGCCATAAAGATCGCCGTCGACCATCATGGCAGGGGACAGGGCGCAGTTGCCCAGGCAGTAGACGGCCTCGAGGTTGAACTGGCCGTCGGCGGTCGTCTCGCCGAATTTTACGCCCAGTTTTTCCTCGGCGTGCTGGCACAGGTGCTGCGTGTGCATGGCCTGGCAGGCCTCGGCGCGGCAGATCTTGATCGTGTGGCGACCGCCGGGCGTGCGGCGGAACTCGTGATAGAAGGTCAGCACGCCGTAAATCTCGGCGCGAGAGCGGTTGAGCGTTTCGGAGATGATCGGCAGTACCTGCTCGGGCACGTAGCCCAGCTTGTGCTGAATATCGTGGAATATCTCGAGCAGCTCGTCGGGGCGGTCACCGTGCTGCGCGCAGATCTCGCGGGCCAGCTCTACGCTGCCGGAGGGCGCTTCGGGGATCACTTCTAGGTTGGGCTTCGACATTCAACTCGTGCCTTTGCGGCCTCATTCTGCGTCAAACTGACGTTCTCTCAACTTGCGAGCGCCGGATCAAATCGGCGCTCTCGATGTGGCAATCGAGCAGGTCAATGCTGCGATGCACAATTTTAAGGGGGTTACGCGTCGACGCGGTCTTCGAAGATCACCGGGGTCAGCGAAGCTGCGGTTTCTCGCAACGCCTCGATGAGCGGTGAAATAGGGTCGCGCGCCGCCACGACCAGACCGACGCTGTGCTCCACCGTCGGTGCATCGAGCGGAATGGCCTTCACGCCCGACATGGTCCCCAAGACCTCTAATATATACTGGGGCATGATGCTCGCCAGCCCCATCAACCTTACATTCGAACACAAATTAATGACCGAGTTGGTCTCCAGTGCCGGGCTCGGATGGCACTTCGCCGTCTCGAAGGCGCGGTCGATGATGCGCCGGTTCTGCATATTCGATGTCAGGAGGCATAGCGGCTCTTCGGCTGCCTCTTGCCACGTTACGGATTTGCGGGCGGCAAGCGGATGCGTCTCGGGAACGAAGAGGCAATAGCGTTCTACGTATAGCGGCGTCGCCAACATTCCATCGATGGGCTCATTGTCGAGATAGGTGATCCCGACATCGAGGGAGAAATCTGCAAGGCCACGCAGGATTTCTTCTGAGCTGTGCGAGAGCACGGTGAAGTCGATGCCCGGATGAACCGCTCTGATCTTCTTGGTCAGCAACGGGATCATCGGCAGGGCGGATGGAATGCCGCCGAGCACCAGCCGGCCCGAGAGCCCCTCGTGATCCTTGAGGTGGCCGAGTTCCTCCTGCATCGACTGCCAGTCCTTGAGGATCACCTGCGCCCACTTAAGGACGCGCTCGCCTTCCGGTGTGAGGCCGCGATAGCGCTGGCCGCGCTCGACGATGGGCACCTCGAGTTCGAGTTCGAGCTGCCGGATGCGTCCCGACAGCGTCGGCTGCGTCACGTTGCAGGCGGCGGCGGCGCGCGTGAAATGTTTTTCGCGAGCGAGCGCGGCGAGATACTGAAGCTGGCGAATATCCATTGCGCCCCCTCCCGGGGCAGGCGGGATTCGACTTCCGTCCTCGCCGCTGGTCGTCAAAGACGATGGCGGAAGATTTTGCCTCGCCGCCGCCACGATCATCGATTGTCTGACCGCGAAAAGCAATTGCACGAACGATTTATCCGCTATCTGCGGGCCTTTGCCGACGCCATGTTGTTGCCTTGGACGGGACCAATAGTTTTGACCATGAAACGGCGGTGGCCGTCGCGGACTTCGCGTCCGCGGGGAGCGGGGTTGAGTTCCCAGGGCAGCACCGCCGAGCACGACAGGAGCCGACGCAACGCTGTCTGTGCAACTTGGGTGGGTGGGAGCAGCAGCTCCGAAAAGTGCCAACTGAGGGTCCACAGGACCCGATAACCGGTACTCGACTACCGGGGGGTGATGCGTATGAAAACGATCAAGATCACGGCTCTAGTCGGTCTCGCCGCTACAGCGGGCCTGACCGCATGGACGCCTGCGGCCTGCGCTTTCGACGCCGGCAAGCCTGCCGCGCAGAATGCGATCGAACCAGCGGCAGCATTCACGCTGCCGATCTACCTAGATAGCGACCGGCTTGCAGACCTGCAGAGCGCCTGGCGCGCACGGCCGGGCTTCAACGAGGCGGCTGTACCTGTTGTCGACAAGACGACCCAGGTCGAAGTCATCAACGCCGTGATCAACACCGACGAGATCGTGCGGGCACGCCCGAAGGTCGAAAAGGCAGTCGCGGTGCCTCCGCTCCAGCCCGCGGTCGCTCAGCCTGCCGCTGTCGATGTCATCCACGCGCAATTGCAGGCTGAAGAGGCGGCGATGCAGTCCGCCCAGGTCGCGATTACGCGCGCCGAAAGGGTGAGCCGTGAGACAGCTTCCGTCCGCGAGCGGGCGGAAGAACTCAGCCGCCGGTTCCTGGTTGCGGCTTCGGGTGGGACGACGATCACCGCCCCGCTCGATCCAAAGATCGATTTTTCGGCGCGTACCAGCCTCGGTGGTCCCGCGCCGGCCGAGACGCCGGCAGCCGTTGCGCCAGCCGTGCTCGTCTCCGCCGACACCGACGCCGTCATAGATACTGAGGTGCCCGCCGCGTCGGTCGCCGAGCCGGTGCCGTCGGTTGAGGCGGAGGTCCAGTCAGCAGCGGTGACGGACGCCCCGGTCGAAAAAGCGGTCGCCAAGCCAAAGCCGACCAAGCGCACCGCCGCCGCCCGTGCGCCAGTCAAGCCGGCTAAGCCCGCCGCCACTGTGGCCGCCGTCGCGGAACCGGCTGCCCCGGAAAAGCCGGCGGTCGAAAACAGCGGCATACCGACGGAATTTTCGGCCTTCGGCTGGAACTCGCAGCCGAACGGCGAGCGCTTCGGCGCGCAGTAGAGGCTTCATCGCCGCCAAGATGCAAAAAGGCCCGGGCAATGCCCGGGCCTTTCGCTTGTCCGCAGGACTGGGCTTACATGCCCATTCCCATGCCGCCGTGGCCATGTCCGTGATCGTGGCCGCCGTCCTTCTTCGGAGCTTCCGAAACGGCAGCTTCGGTGGTGATCAGCAGGCCGGCGACGGAGGCTGCATCCTGCAGCGCGACGCGCACGACTTTGGCCGGATCGATGATGCCCTTTTCCAGCATGTCGCCGTACTCGCCGTTCTGGGCGTCGTAGCCGTAGCCGTGACCCTTGCCCTCGAGCACTTTGCCGACGACGATCGAACCCTCGACGCCGGCGTTGTCGGCGATCTGGCGAATCGGAGCCTGCAGCGCGCGCTTGACGATGCCGACGCCGGCTTCCTGGTCGGGGTTGTCGCCCTTCACCGAGACGGCGTTGCCGGCTTTCAGCAGCATGACGCCGCCGCCGGGAACCACGCCTTCCTCGACTGCGGCGCGCGTTGCGTTGAGCGCGTCGTCGACGCGGTCCTTGCGCTCCTTCACCTCGACCTCGGTCGCACCGCCGACGCGGATGACGGCGACGCCGCCGGCGAGCTTGGCCAGACGCTCCTGCAGCTTCTCGCGGTCATAGTCCGAGGTGGTCTCCTCGACCTGCGCCTTGATCTGGCCGACGCGGGCTTCGATGTCCTTCTTCTTGCCGGAGCCATCGACAATGGTCGTGTCGTCCTTGGTGATCGACACGCGCTTGGCACGGCCGAGCATGTCGAGCGTCACGTTTTCCAGCTTGATGCCCAGATCCTCGGAGATCGTCTGGCCGCCGGTGAGGACGGCGATGTCCTCGAGCATGGCCTTGCGGCGATCACCGAAGCCCGGAGCCTTGACGGCGGCAACCTTGAGACCGCCGCGCAGCTTGTTGACGACGAGCGTGGCGAGCGCCTCACCCTCGACTTCCTCGGCGATGATGAGCAGCGGGCGGCCGGACTGCACGACGGCTTCGAGCACCGGGAGGAGCTGCTGCAGGTTGGAGAGCTTCTTCTCGTGGATGAGGATGTAGGGATCATCCAGCTCGGCGATCATCTTTTCCGGGTTGGTGACGAAGTAGGGCGAGAGATAGCCGCGGTCGAACTGCATGCCCTCGACGACTTCGAGCTCGGTTTCCAGGCCCTTGGCCTCTTCCACCGTGATGACGCCCTCGTTGCCGACCTTCTGCATGGCCTCGGCGATCATGTCGCCGATTTCCTTTTCGCCGTTGGCCGAGATGGTACCGACCTGAGCGATTTCGCCGGAATTCTTCACCTTCTTGGAGCGCTTGGCGATTTCCTCGACGACCTGAGCAACCGCCTTGTCGATGCCGCGGCGCAGATCCATCGGGTTCATGCCGGCGGCGACGGCCTTGAGGCCTTCGCGAACGATCGCCTGGGCGAGAACGGTGGCGGTGGTGGTGCCGTCGCCGGCGAGGTCGTTGGTCTTCGAAGCGACCTCGCGGACCATCTGGGCGCCCATGTTCTCGAACTTGTCTTCGAGCTCGATTTCCTTGGCGACGGTGACGCCGTCCTTGGTCGTGCGCGGAGCGCCGAACGACTTCTCGATCACGACGTTGCGGCCCTTCGGACCGAGCGTGACCTTCACTGCGTTGGCGAGCGTGTCGACGCCGCGGAGCAGCCGCTCACGGGCGTCGATAGAAAAGCGTACGTCTTTAGCAGCCATAGTTGGGGTCCTTGTATTTCGCTCGAAACGAGCGAATGGCGATTAGGGAATTGCGAATAGGGGGCCGTGGGGGCGTGATGCAGGTAGCGAACAACTATTCGCTACTCGCGATCTCGCTAGCTCCTCACTTCTCCAGCACGCCCATCACGTCGCTCTCCTTCATGATGAGCAGGTCCTGCCCGTCGATCTTCACTTCGGTGCCGCTCCACTTGCCGAACAGCACCTTGTCGCCCTTCTTCAGATCGATGGGGACGAGCTTACCGGCTTCGTCGCGGCTGCCAGGACCCACGGCTACGATCTCGCCCTGCTGCGGCTTCTCGGCAGCGGTGTCCGGGATGATGATGCCTCCGGCGGTCTTGGTTTCGCTCTCAACGCGCTTGACGACTACACGGTCGTGCAAAGGACGGAATTTCATGAGGATTCTAGCTCCAGATGGGGCTCCGGCCGAGGCGGCCGGGATAGGATTTTCGGGGTTCTTTTGGCACTGGACGACTGTGAGTGCCAACGGCGCTGGTGATACGCAGCAGCGGGGCCGGCTGTCAAGGAACGCCAATCGCCTGCGCCTTTAGCGGGGGCTTAGCGAATAGCGGGTTAATTGGGACTGGGCGGCATGGCCGTCGCTGCGAGCGGTGTCCGTGGTCGATATACAAGGTTTGACGCAGAAATGGATCGGGACGCGGGCCGAGATGTGGCCGCGCCTGCGTCAGGCTATCCAGACCACCTTCGCGGCGTGCATCTCCTACGTGATCGTCGACATGATGGGCGTGCCGCAGGGCTTCTGGGCGGTGATGACAGCCATCCTCGTCACCCAGGCCAATGTCGGAGCCTCGCTCGGCTTGGCGGCGGAGCGCCTCTTGGGCAGCCTGCTCGGTGTCGTGGTCGGCGGTGGCGTGGCGCTGCTTCTCGTTGATCTCCAAGAGCTGAAATTCGCCGGGCTCGCAGCCACGGTTCTCGTGCTGGGGTTCTTCGCCGCCAAGCGGCCGTCGCTGCGCATCGCCTCGGTGACCGCCGCCATCGTCCTCCTCGGCGATCCGCGCCTCGGTTCGCCGATCACTTCGGCCGAATACCGGATGATCGAAGTGCTGATCGGATCGGTAGTAGCGGTGCTGACGACGCTATTCGTCTTTCCTTCGCGCGCCGCGCCGGCATTCGCCGCTCATGTGAAGCGGACGTTCGAGCCGCTGTTCTCGGTGCTCAACGACGTATTTTCTGCAGCGCTGGGACATCCCCTGGACGCCAACGCCATGGCTGTCGAAGGTGCACGCATCCGCACAGCGTTCGCCGCCGGGAACAAGCTGGCGCAGGAAATGGAGCTGGAGGCGGCCGGATTTCTGGCCGATCATGCAGATCCAGAATCGATCCTGCGAGCACAGCGCCGGATGTGGCACACCGAGATCATGCTGATGCGCGCGGTCTCGCAGCCCTTGCCGCCGGAGGCTTTGCAGCGGCTCGGGCCGACTATAACCGAACTCCAGGAAGCTGTGGCTGAAGTCGCCAAGCATCTCGCCGAAGGCACTACGGCGCTCGATCCGCCGGAACTCTCACGCGTGGAGACCGCGCTTGCCGCCTTCGAGCAGCGCACCGAGGAAATGCGCGCCAAGGGCGAACTGCGCGCCCTTTCCATGGACGGCATCATTCGCCTGATGGCGTTCGACTTCGCCCTGGGCCAGCTCCGGGTCAACCTGCGCGACATCGCCGAGCGCGCGCCGGCACTGGAGCGTTTTGCCGGCGCCACAAGCCTGTGGCCCTGGCCGGCGAAGAAGGCAGCCTGATCGCCTCAGCAGCCACGCCGCGCGATGCCGGCGGCATCGAAGACGTGCCCGCTCAGCCCGCGGCCGGGGCGCGAGGCCAGGTAAAGGGCGAGGGCGGCAATGTCCGGCTCGCTGGCCAGGCTGGCGTCGGGTTCGAGCGACGTCGAGGGGCCGACGGCATTGACGCGAATGCCCTGCGGCGCCCAACGCTCCGCTTCGCCGCGCGTTACGGCGGCAAGCGCCTGGCGCACGACACCAGCAAGCGCCGCATCGGCAGGCGTTGCCGGGGCGGGCATGGTCATGACGTTGAGGACGAGGCCCTCGTTCAGCGTCAGGCGCATGCGGTTGGCGACGATGCGCGTGACATGTACCGGGAGCATCAGCTTGCGCGACACGAGATCCTCGATGTCGTCGATGCCCTGACGGCCGCGCATCTCGGCAGCCGAGATGGGGACGAGGTTGACGACCACGTCGAGCCCGCCAAATGCCTTCGCGGCGGCTTGCGCGAAGCTGATGGCGGCATCCGAATCACTGCAGGCATCGGTGAACAGCCGGACTTCGCTCGCCGTCTCGGCCAGCATGGTGGTGACCGCGTCTAGCTCCGGCGAATGTTCCGTGGTGTGCACCACGATGCGCCCGCGGTGATCGGCAAAGCGGCGCGCGACATCGACGCCGCAATCCGCCGACAGTCCCGTAATCAGGACGCGGACGCCCGCCAACTCGCCATAATAAGACGCACTCGAATCCCGACCCATCACCGTCATCAGCATGAGCATTCCCTTTTATTGTACGCCGGGACAGCTAGGGAACGCCCCGACACAACTGATACCACGTCGATTCGACTAACGACTTCTAAACAGCCCCTCGATTCCGTTCCCCGGAAGGCTCGGCTGAGGCGGCCGTGGGGCAGGTGGTGGCAATCCCCGGGCATCAACACGAGTTCCGCTGCCGGCCGACTTAGGCTGTGGATGAAGCGCGACCGCCTCGCGCCTGCCCATGTTTCCTGGCTTGGCGGATGCAGACATGCCGCGATCGATTCGCGGCGCATGTTGCGAAAGCTGGTGAAAGTGGCAGTGGTGTCATTGCGTCATGGGAGTACGGGCGAAAAGCTCGATCAGATAACGAATCGGCAAGGGGGCATCGTCACTCTTCCATGGCGAGCATTGATAACAGCGAGGCTGGCATGCCGAAGCAGAACGGCATGGCCGATCTCATCGTGAAGGGGTCCATCGCACTCACGACCGTGGCCTTCTTCGTTGGCGCATATTTGCAATTGGGCATGTCGCTGGTGTCGGCGCTGATTGCATCCGGGGTGATATTCGCCGTCCTGGCGATGGTGCACGCGCTCACCCGCAGGACAGAACGTGAGAAAGATCTGGTCGGAGAACTCGAGCGTCTTGAAGACGAGGTGGCGCGTCTGAAGTCCGACACGCCTTCGAAGCCCGAGGGATTGCCGTCCAGACTGCACGGCCCGGGCTTTGCTCCGACGCCGCCGCCGATGCCGCTGGGCGTGGCCAAGGCCGGCGCGGAAGCAACCGATGCGCCGCCGTCACGCATATTCCGCAAGCCGCCTCCCTTGAGCAGCAATCCTCAGGAGGATATGCCGGCCGAGCCGGACCTGGATTTCGCGGCGCTGCGTCCCGGCAAGGAATCGACGGACGAAAAGCCGGCCCGTCCGGAGCCTTCGCTGTCGATCCCCCTGAAAGCGGCGGAAAAAACTTCCGCTTCGCCCAAGGCGGCGGCGGCACCGAAGCTGCCGGAGCGCAACGCTCCTCCGCCTTCGCGCGAGCCCGGCTCGCTGCACGACTATTGGCCTGGCCGGACAACAAAGCCGACTTTGGCCGACGTTGCGCCGCCGGCCGCTTCGGCGCCGCCCGCGGTTCCGCCCGCCGCGGCTGTGCCGCCGGCTCCGCCGGAGCAGCATGCTTCGGTTGAACGCGAGACCGATCTCGACGCCGTGCAGGGCATGATCAAGCGCCTGGCTGACGAAGTCGGCGTCGAAGATGGCGAGCCCACGCTCGAGGGCCTGCCGCCTCCGCGCCAGGAGAGCGCGCTGCGCGCCTCGCTCAACGCCTTGCAGGCCACTGCCAATGTCATGCGGTCCGGCAAGAGGAAGTCCGGCGCGGCAGGGGCGGCATCGAAGGGTGCTGCAACTCCGCCACCGATCATGCCGCAACACGCCCGCATTGCGGCCCTTGCCGAGGCTGTTGCGGCCGGCCGCATCGATGTGGAACTGGCCCCCATCGTGGGCCTCGCCGACCAGCAGGTGCACCACTACGACGTCGTCGCTTCGCCGCGCGACCAGCGGGGCAACAAGCTGACGACCAGCACCCGCGATCCGCAGTTGGCGCTGGCAGGCTTGCTACCCATGCTGGATAGCGCGCGCCTGCGCCAGGCGGCCGACGTCGCCCGTTCGATAGGCGAGGAAGGCCGCGAGGCCAGCCTGCTCACTTCGGCCACGGCAGTGTCCCTGGCCAACGATGGCTACCTCGACAACATCGCGGATGTCTATCGCGACCGCGAGGGTGTTGCCGGCGATCTGGTGCTGACGTTCGCCCAGGCTGACGTGCGCACGTTCGGGGGATCGGAGTGGAGCGCACTCACCGACATGCGCGATCTCGGCTTCCGGTTCGGCGTCGAAGATGTGACCGACTTCGATTACGAGTTCACGGTGCTCTGTGCTGCCGGCTTCGCGTTCGTAAAGCTGGATGCGGCAACTCTGCTGGCCGGTCTTGCGGCTCCGAACGGCGCCATGTCGGCCGAAGAGGTCTGCAACAACCTCAGCGAACTCGGGCTGACCCTGATCGTGACGGGCATCGACGATGAGGACATCCGCGACAAGGTTGCCGCGGCCGGGGTCCCACTCGGACAGGGCGCCATCTTCGGCGCACCGCTCCCCGTCGCCGGCGACGGTATTGTCGCAGCCGACGACGCGGCCGCTTGAGATTTGAGCGGGCGGCAGCTAGGCAATTGCCATGCCGCCCGCTTCCTCGCCTGAATTGGCTTCCATCCCCCTGATAGATTCGATCGCTCCGCTTGGCGCGCCCAAGGCTGCTTGGCTCGTCGACATCTGGGGCGTGATCCATAATGGCGTGCAACCGTTCGCGCCCGCGGGCGACGCCTGCAGCCGTTACCGCGGCGATGGCGGCATCGTCGTGCTGGTTTCCAATTCTCCCCGCCCCAATCACAGCGTGATGGCGCAGCTGGACAGTATCGGCGTGCCGCGCACGGCCTACGATGCGATCGTTACGTCGGGCGACGTCTCGCGCACGCTGATCGCCAGATACTCCGGCCGGCCGATCTTCCATATCGGTCCCGAGCGCGATCTGGCGACGTTTGCCGGCCTCGGCGTCGAACGCGTCTCCGCCGAGCAAGCCGACGCCATCGTGTGCACCGGCCTGTTCGATGACGAGCGTGAAACGCCGGACGACTACCTCGCTACGCTGACCGCTTGCGCCGCGCGCGGCCTGCCAATGGTGTGTGCCAATCCGGACATCATGGTGGAGCGCGGCGGGCGCATGATCTATTGCGCCGGCGCCGTCGCCCGCGCCTACGAGGAGCTCGGGGGAGCCGTCGCCTACGCCGGCAAGCCGTACCTGCCGATCTACGAGCTGACCTTCGAGACGCTGGAGCAACTGAAGGCTGGGAGTTCAGCCAAGCCGGGGCTGATCGCCATCGGAGACGGCATCGGCACCGATATCGCTGGAGCGCAGACTGCCGGCGTCGCGTCGGTGTTCGTCGCGAGCGGGGTGCATGTCAGGGGCGCACTAGACGAGGCTGCCATCGGTGAGCTGTTTCCGCCCGGTAGTCCCCGCCCTATTGCCGCCATGACCAAGCTCGCCTGGTAGCTTGCTTGACGCGGCCCGTGCCGAAGCCGATTTATCCCCGATGCCTGACGAGGATACAACGACGACGCCCGAGAAGCCGGCGCAGGACGTACTGCTGGAGCAGCCGGTTGCCACCGGCGCCAGCGGGCCGGAGGTTATTGCCAGCTATCTGAAGCTGCTTCCGGCTTCGCCCGGTGTGTACCGCATGCTGAATGCGGGAGGCGAAGTCATCTACGTCGGCAAGGCGCGGAACCTGAAGGCGCGTGTGTCCAACTACACGCGCCTCGGAGGACACACCAACCGCATCGCGCGGATGATCGCCACGACAGCATCGATGGAGTTCGTCTCGGTCAAGACCGAGGCCGAGGCGCTGCTGCTGGAAGCCAACCTCATCAAGCGTTTCCGGCCGCGCTTCAATGTTCTGATGCGGGACGACAAGTCGTTCCCGTACATTCTCATCGCACGCGACACACCCGCACCGCAGATCATGAAGCATCGCGGTGCGCGCAATCGCAAAGGCGATTATTTCGGACCCTTCGCGTCGGCGGGGGCCGTCGGCCGCACCATCAACATGCTCGAGCGCGCGTTCCTTCTGCGGTCGTGTTCGGACAGCGTGTACGAAAGCCGCACGCGGCCATGCCTTCTGTATCAGATCAAGCGGTGCTCGGCTCCGTGCACGGGAGAGATATCGCTGGAGGATTACGGCCGGCTCGTCGATGAATCGGTGCGCTTTCTGCGCGGCGAAAGCCAGAACGTGCGGCGCATGTATCAGAAGCTGATGGCAGAGGCGTCCGAGCGCCTGGAGTTCGAGCGCGCAGCGCGCTTCCGTGACCGGCTGGCCGCGCTGGCGCATGTTACTGCCGATCAGGCGATCAATCCGGAAGGGATCGAGGAGGCCGACGTGTTCGCCGCCGCACAGGAAGGCGGACAGACGTGCATCCAGGTGTTTTTCTTCCGCACCGGGCAGAACTGGGGCAACCGCGCCTATTTCCCGAAAGCCGATCGCGCGCTGTCGGTCGAGGACGTTCTCGACAGCTTCATCGCGCAATTCTACGACGACAAGCCGGTGCCGCGGCTCATCCTGCTGTCGCACGATGTACCGAACCGCGAGCTGCTGGCGGAGGCGCTGTGCATCAAGGCGGACAGAAAAGTCGAGATCCGTGTTCCACAGCGTGGCACCAAGTCAGGTATTGTCGAGCATGCACTGGCCAATGCGCGCGAAGCGCTGGGCCGCAAGCTCGCGGAAGGATCATCGCAACGCCGTTTGCTCGAGGGCGTTGCGGAGCGGTTCGGCATGAGCACGGTACCGCGGCGTGTGGAAGTCTTCGACAACAGCCATATCCAGGGCGCCCATCCTGTCGGCGCGATGATCGTTGCCGGGCGCGAAGGCTTCGTCAAAGGTCAGTATCGCAAGTTCAACATCAAGTCTCCGAACGTGGCACCGGGTGACGATTACGCCATGATGCGCGAGGTGCTGACACGACGCTTCAAGCGGTTGGCGCTGCAGATCGAGCAAGCCGACGCGAAGGAGGACGATCTTGCCGACATCGACAGTGCGGCAGCGGCCATGAGCGGCAATGCGGTCGCGGAGGCGGTCGCCGTCGAGCGAGAGGTCGAAGATGATGACGTCATGCCGGATCGTCCTGATCTGGTGCTGATCGACGGCGGCGCAGGGCAATTGGCGGTTGCACGCGAGGTGATGGCCGAACTCGGCCTTCATGACATCTGTCTCGTCGGCGTTGCCAAAGGGCCGGACCGCGATGCGGGGCGCGAGCACTTTCACTTTCCCGGTCGCGAGCAACCGATGATGCTGGAGCCGCGAGATCCTGTGCTCTACTTCGTGCAGCGGCTGCGCGACGAAGCACATCGCTTTGCCATCGGCTCGCATCGCACCCGCCGCGCAATGGCGATCAGCGCCAATCCGCTCGACGACATCGAGGGTATCGGCGCTCGTCGTCGCCGCGCGTTGATGAACCACTTCGGCTCGGCGAAAGCCGTGTCACGTGCCGGCGTCGAAGACCTGAAACAAGTCGACGGCATCTCCGCGGAAATGGCGCAGCGGATCTACGACTTCTTTCACGAGCGGCGCGGCTAGCCTGACAAAAAACGACCCGGCCAGGAAATCCCAGCCGGGTTGTTCGAATGCGTTATCGCCAGCTTCAGATGGGCGGCGTGGTCGTCGCCGCTGGCGGCAGCACCATCGCTGCAACCCAGTAGTACCAAAGCACGAAGAAGATAGCGAAGAACAACGCCGTCAGCACGGCACCGGCAAAGCGATTGCCCATCGCGATGATGTTGCCGACGATTGCTGCAAGAAAGGCGATGCCCGAATAGATGGCGACGGTGACCCAGTCAACGCTCGCCAAGTCGAATGGCAGTTCCGGCATGCGTACTGCTCCCCCTAGAAGCCCGTTCTTTTTGTGGGCTTGTTTGCTGTGCTCTATGCGCTGCCATTTTCCGCCAACGGCGCGCCGTATGCAAGGCTGCGGCGGCACACCATTGTGCGCGGCAACACGCTGATACTTCGTCTGTGTGACAGTGCGATTGCAGGCAGCGCTACGGCGCTACGCCGTGATCGCGGAACCAGGCGAGCATTTTTTGCCAGGCATCGTTGGCATTCTCGGGCCGGTAGCTCGGCCGGTAGTCGGCGTTGAAGGCATGCGGCGTATCCGGGTAGACGACGATCTCGCATTCCTTTTGTGCTGCCTTGCACGCTGCACGCATCTTCTCGACTGTATCGAGCGGGATACCCTGGTCGGCGCCGCCGTATAATCCGAGCACGGGCGCCTTGAGTTCGCTAGCTACATCAACAGGATGGCGCGGCGTGTTGGACGTCTCGTTGCCGACCAGCTTGCCGTACCATGCGACGCCGGCCTTGAGTTGGTCGCTGTGTGCCGCATAAAGCCAGGTGATGCGTCCGCCCCAGCAGAAGCCGGTTATGCCGAGCTTCGCGATATCGCCTCCGCCGGCCTCCTTGGTCCACGCTACGGTAGCGTCGAGGTCGGACATCACTTGCACGTCGGGCACCTTGGAGACGACCTGAGCGATGATTTGCTGAACATCGGTCATCTCGGCAACGCTGCCCTGGCGCACATAGAGTTCCGGGGCAATCGCGAGGTACCCGAGCTTCGCAAGTCGCCGGCACACGTCGCGGATGTGCTCGTGAACCCCGAAGATCTCCTGCACGACCAGGATGACCGGGTGCGGGCCGCCGGTCGCCGGCATGGCGCGATAGGCCGGCAAGTCGCGGTCGCTGGCGGGGATGCGAACGTCGCCCGCCGTGAGGCCCTCGGTGTCGGTCTGTATGACCTTCTGCGCGGCGGCGGGACGAACGGCGGCAGCAAATCCGGCCGCGAGGCTCGCGGTGAGCATTTCCCGCCGGTCCACGTTGAGTTTGGGAGCGAGGCTGGCGCGATCGTCCTCGAAATCGTGCATGCGAAAACTCCTTACTACGGTGGCCGCTCGGCAACCGCACCTTCACGGGTGGGTGCGATAATGCAATCCCATTTTCGCCGTGCTCGTCTTCGATAGTTGGGTCGGGGGAACACGCACCAATGACGAACAGTTTCGAAGCCGGCAGGTAGCATGGCTTCCATACCGTCCGTAGATAAATCTTTAGGCGCGCTCTCGTCGTGGCTGTCGGCAGCGGCATTCTGCGGACTGGTGGCGCTCGCCTTTTTGCCGCCGGTAAGCTCGCCTCCCGCGATCAAGTCGAAGGACACTCTGACAGGGTCCGATCGCAGCGCGGCATCTAAGCCTCCCGCAGCGGCAGTGCCCGCTGAAAAGCCTGGGCAGACAGTAGCGGTCGAGCCACCGGCTGCCGCGGCCAAAGCACCCCCCGCGGCCACATATCCTGCCGCCGCCCCTCCGGAAGAATGGACAACCGAGGAACTCACCGCCGGCTTGCGCCGGTGCCTCCAGGTGCTGGCGCCGGCCGCCATGGAAATCGTGATGGAAGAGCCGATGAAGCGCGGCCAGTGCGGAACGCCGGCGCCGCTGGCGCTACGCAGCATCGGTGAGGCGCAGAAAGTGGAGTTCACCCCGGCGCCTACGATGAACTGCAACCTGGCCGCCAAGGTCGCCGAATGGGTCGAGAAGGTGCTGCAGCCGGCTGCCCGGCAGGAACTTGGATCGCGCATCAAGCGTGTGATCGGCGCCTCGTCCTACTCGTGCCGCAACATCTACAACAATCCGCTGGCGCGGCTGAGCGAGCATGCCACCGGCAACGCGATTGACATCGCCGGTTTCGAAACCGCTGACGGGCAACGGATCCTCGTTCTCAAGGGGTGGGGCCCCACCGGGCGCGACATCGCTGCAGCCAAGAAGAAGAAGGCCGACGACGCGAAAGCCAAAGCCTCAGGCAAGGAAAAGGCGAAGGAAACGCCCAAAGGTACCGACAAGTCAGCCACGCCGGAGGGCAGCGAGGACGCCTCGGTCGGCTCGATCGGCAAAGTGGCGAAGGCGGGAGCGTCGGGAGCCCGAGTCCACAAGGCGGATTTCAAGCAGGCGCAGGCTGCCGGCAAGGCTGCCGCACCGGGTACTGTCGTTGCCTCCAACTCGAAGGAAGCCCGCTTCCTGAAGCGGGTGCATGACGGTTCGTGTGACCTGTTCTCGACGGTTCTCGGTCCCGAGGCCAACGAGGCCCATCGCGATCATTTCCACCTGGATATAAAAACTCGTAAGAGTCGCGGATATTGCAAGTAGGCTAGCCGTTTGGTGCCTTGTTAGGCGTTGCGGTTGTGCGCCATTGACGGACGCTCGGCTGAATGCTGTACCAGGAACCCATGGAACACGCCGCCACCTCTCGCGCCATGCCGATGAGCCTTCCGAATGTGCTCACCTACGTTCGGATCGCCGCTGTTCCTGCGCTCGTCGCCTGCCTCTTCTTCGGATCGGGCGATACGGCGCACTGGCTGGCATTTGCGCTGTTCGTCTTCGCTGGCGTTACGGACTGGCTGGACGGGTATCTGGCCCGTGCCTGGGAACAGCAATCGACGCTCGGCCGCATGCTCGATCCGATCGCGGACAAACTCCTGGTCGGAGCGGTGCTGATCATGCTCGTCTATGACGACACGATCACCGGCTGGTCGATCTGGGCCGCGATAATCATCCTGGTGCGCGAGATACTCGTTTCGGGGTTGCGGGAGTTCCTGGCCGAGCTGAACGTCAAGGTGCACGTTACGCAGCTGGCCAAGTGGAAGACGGCCATGCAGATGATCGCCCTGGCGGTCCTGTTGGCTGGTCCGGCGGCAGAGAAGATCATTCCCGGCATCATGATGGGCGGTATCGTCATTCTCTGGATCGCCGCGCTCCTTACACTCTGGACCGGGTATGACTACCTGAAGGCCGGTGTCGTGCACGCAATGGAGCGGTGATCATGGCGGACGAGACGGGCCGTAGCGTCCGCCTCCTCTACTTTGCCTGGCTGCGTGAAAAGGTCGGGCACGCTGAGGAGCAGATCGAACTACCCTCGCAAGTGGCGACGGTGGCCGACCTCGTCGACTGGCTGCGCCAGCGCGGCCCGGAGTACGTGGACGCCTTCTCGCGCCCGCAGGTGGTCCGTGCGGCTATCGACAAGGTGCACGTCAAATCAACTGCATCCCTGGGAGCGGCGCGGGAAATTGCTTTCTTCCCGCCCGTCACGGGAGGCTGAGACGTGGCCGTCCGCGTCCAGCGCGAAGACTTCGACGTCGCCGACGAAACGCGCAAGCTGATCGGCGACCGTAAGGATGTGGGTGCAATCGTAACCTTCACCGGCCGCGTTCGTGGCGACGACGCCGGGCGCGAGGTGGCCGCGCTGACGCTTGAGCATTATCCCGGAATGACGGAAGCGGAGATGGAGCGCATCGAGGCGGAGGCGCTCGCGCGCTGGCCGCTGCAGGCTTCGCTAATGCTGCATCGGGTCGGAGAAATGCAGGCCGGGGACAACATCGTCCTCGTCATTGCCGCTGCCGCGCATCGCCAAGCCGCCTTCGAAGCTGCTGAATTTCTGATGGATTACCTGAAGACGCGGGCTCCCTTCTGGAAGAGGCAGACGAGCGGCGAGGGTGACAGCGCTTGGGTCGAAGCTCGCGACAAAGATCAGGACGCAGCCAAGCGCTGGTAGCGAAGCATCGACAACACATGCCGGCTGCTCGTCGCTCGTTAGCGAAGTATTAAGGCTTATTGTGCGATAACCCTAACAATGCCTGAAGAGTGACTGCAAAACGCCATCATCTCAGGCAACCTTGACTGTCCTACCTTTTGATTTGTGTTGCGTAGACGGGGGTCAAGACGTCATGGTTTACGGCATGCCGTGGCTCATCCGCCGCGGGACACTAGCTGTGTTTGCCTTGCTCTGCGCGGTCACACCGCTGCAGGCGCAAAGCATCTTCAACAGCGTGGAAGAGCTGCTGCAGGGCCTCGGCGCCAGCAAGGCGCCGGCTGTCGAGCAGCGCGCAGGACTGGACGAGGAACGCAAGCGCACGCGCTTCGTGATCGGCCTGCCAAAGACGGCACCCTACGAGGTGTTTACCCTTAACAACCCGCACCGCGTCGTGGTGCAGGTCAAGTCGACGAAGCTGCAGCTTCCAGAGCAGCCGAAGACCGGGCCCGTCGGTCTCATCAAGTCTTTCCAGGCCGGCGTCGCCGGCAAGGAACGATCCAGGGTCATCATTCATGTGACCGAGCCCGTGATCATATCGGGCACGACCATGGAGAACGTCGGTGCCGGACCGAACCAGCATCTGACGATCGAAATCGTGTCGTTCGTCCCGATTACCGCTGGCATTGCGGCGGCAAGCGCGACACCGACGTCGAAAGCCGACATCCCTCCGCCGCCCTATTCGCTAGGCGCAGCCAACGTGCTGCCGCCGCCGCTGCCGCGTCCGGCAGTCAATCCTGAGCTCCAGGCAGAACGTGCATTCAAGCCGGTCATCGTTATCGACCCTGGGCACGGCGGACACGACTCCGGTGCCATGAAAAACGGTGCGGTCGAGAAAGAGATCACGCTCGCATTCAGCAAGCTGCTCGCCAAGAAGCTGGAGGAAACCGGTCGCTTCAGGGTGCTGCTCACCCGCGAAGAGGATGTCTTCATTCCGCTCGGTGACCGTGTCGACTTCGGCGAGAAGCACAAGGCCAACCTCTTCATCGCTGTGCACTGCGACTATGCCGGCGGCGGCTCGAAGGCCAGCGGCGCCACCATCTATTCGCTGCGCGATTCCGTAGCCGACAGTCTGCGGCGGTCCACGCGCAATTCGGTAAGCAGCAAAGTGTTGACCCAGTCCGAGGTCGAGAAAGTGAAGCAGGCGGGTGGTAGCGATGACGCCCGCTTCGTTCGCGGCATCCTTGCCGATCTCGCAGAACGCGAGGTCGATGCAACGCACGATCGGACGAACGTGTTTGCACGCACTGTCATCGAGACGATGGGCGCCAGCACGACGATGCGCAGCCGGCCCGACCAGCAGGCTTCGTTCCGCGTGCTCAAGACGGCGCAGTTTCCTTCCGTCCTGATCGAGCTGGCCTACGTCACCAACAAGCAGGACGCGGCCAACCTGCAATCCGACGAGTGGCGGGACAAGGTCGCGGATTCGATCCTGGATGCCGTCGAGAACTACTTCAGCAATCAGGTAGCGCAAATTCCCATGTGAGGCGTCGAGCGGTCGGCTCGGGCAAAATAAGAAGCAAAAAAAGGCCGGTCCCTCGGGACCGGCCTTAAAATTTGTGAGCCGGTCGGGTCGCACTCCCTCCCGGCTAAACCCCCGTCAAGTCATACTCGGAGGACGTATCTGTTTTTGCCGCCAGAGCAGAAGTCTATGCCATTCCAAATCAAGCCGAAGCGAATGAGCGACACGCGAACCAGAAGATACGGTGTGTGGGACCTTCTCACGATGAAGGCGCTTCAGCATTTGCCACTCCATCTTCAAGTGTAGCCACAGAGTCATCTGCAATTCGAACCACGGTCACCGGGGGCAGCAACGCACTCGCACGCCAGCCAGGAAGGGCAAGGCGCACGGTTAGCGGCATCCGGGAATTGCGAAGATTGCGGCGGTCGCGGACAAGGTTCGGCAGAGGCCGATAGGCCAAACCGGCGGATGCTCCCTGGGGCGGCCTTATCCATGCCCGCCACGCATCCCACCGGCATATAGCGCCAGTCGATAGCCAGTTCTGGCTCAGAGACGTCAAGGGCAGATAGCCCTCCTTCTCCGACGCGCACCAGCGGCTCCTGAGCGGAAGCCGCGAGAGGTCGGCCCCCTCGCCACGCAGACTAAGCGATTCGCTGGCCGGTCGGGGCGCGAGGCGCCGGAAATTAATGTTGCATGCGCGTGCTTGTGGCCCGGATGCATAAATCCGGGCTGGCGGCCATTCTTTGCCGCTTTTCCGGTCATAATTCGCCTTCATCGAATCGGAAAGCCAAAGAGGAGAGATTATGCGCGCCACGAAGATAATTGCTGCGGCGTTGCTCCTG
>JAESGM010000539.1_pt1 | contig 25128 bp, 24 predicted proteins | sample 9269721 | NCBI WGS metagenome assembly JAESGM01 (sample SAMN15720920, study PRJNA650825) | algae metagenome | isolation source: Komarekiella atlantica HA4396-MV6 and co-occurring heterotrophs from... | place: USA: Theobald House, Kauai, HI | collected 2009-07-29 | reverse complement strand
ACGCCGAGCGCTTCTCGCAGCTGGAAAAGCAGTTCATGATGACCTTGTGCAACGGCACGCACAACTCGGCGATCATCACCATGTACAGTGTGCTGCACGAAGTGCGCAAACAGCCCCAATGGTGCGCGGACAAGAAGCGGAAGCTGACGCCGGACCGGATACGGCAGGCGCAACGCGCGTTGCGCTCGCTCTTTACTGCACTCGAGCGACGGAACGTCGAGAGCGCGGTCGAGTGCATGCGATTGTATATTGCATCCTCACAAGAGGACATGATCTACGCCGCACCCTGACGGATCGCTATCGACGCGCCGCCTTCAGTATGGAGGCTTAAGGAGTTGGCGGGAGAGACTTCGCGAATATGACTACGCGCCCAAGGAGTTCGCTGGCATCTGCACTGTCGCTGGCTCACACTGATCACTCGCTTGAATCCGATACCGTGCTCAAGGTCGGCTTCCTGGCGCCGCTTTCGGGAAAACTGAAATCGTGGGCCGAGCCCGGCTTGAGCGGCTGCCTGATGTGGCGCGACCGGGTGAATGCGGCGGGCGGCATCAAGGTCGGCATGCGCCGCTACATGGTCGATCTCGTTCCGTTCGATACGAAATTCCAGCCCGATCTGGCGCTCGCTGGCGCCAAGAAGCTTATCTATGAGGATGGCGTGAAGTTCATCCTCATGGTCGGCGGTAACGATTTCACCGAGCAGGTGCGCCGCGTGGTCAACCAGAGCCGCATGCTGGTGGCGACCACGCTGCCGAGTGACCTGACGCCGGACGCGCCGACACTCGTGGCGCCGAGCGAGGTGCACCCGATATATAACGTGACCGGCGTCGACTGGCTGAAGCGGCACGACCCGAACCTGAAGACAGCCGTGATCTGCACCCAGAATGATCTGCATGGACTGCCTTCGATTGCCACGTACCGCGCGGCGTTCGAGGCGGCGGGCATCGAGCTTCTCGCCGAGCATCTCTTTCCGGTCGAGACCACGGACTTCGGCCCGATCGTCGAAAGGCTGATGGCGCTCAACCCCGACATTCTATGTTGGGACACTGCCTACGAACCATTCATGCACGCCATGACCAAGGAGGCCTTCAAGCGCGGTTTCAAAGGGCGCTTCCTGTCCTGCACCTGCGACAACTATCAGGAGCTGGTGGCGCAGACGAGCCGCGAGTTCATGGAGGGGTTCGTCTTCCAGTTCCCCGATTTCGACGATCCGCGGCTCAACGACTCGCAGATCAATTTCGAAAACCCGAACGAGTTTTACGCCGAGTTCTGTCAACGCTTTCCCAACACGTGGAGCGCGGTGTCGTGGGAGTACGCGTCCACGCTGGAGCTATGGCGTATGGCGGTGCAGCGCGCGCGCACGTTCGAGCCGTTCTCAGTGCTGGCGATGATGAAGTTCGGCGGCGTCGGACATCACGCATTCGGCGAGGCCCGCTGGTGGGGCGACGAGTTGTTCGGAATCGACAACGCCCTGGTCGGCTACTGGCCGGTGGTTATGATTGAAGACGGCAAGGCACGCATCCAGGAGTTCGCATCGATCCCGGACTGGTGGAGCAAGCATAAGGGGCTGCTGATAAAGCACATGCGCGACCTCAAGCTGATGTGGGACCAGCGGGACCTCGAGCCGTTTACGCCCGGGTTGCCTTAGCGTTGCACCAGCCCAGCTCCGGCGCGCCTGCGCTTGTCGCCCTCACTGGCCGCCGCTGAGGATTTCGTTAACCAGCGTGGGGATGGTGTCGCTGGAACTGGCATCGAGCCTCGGTCGTTATCCGTGAAAACAACAACGACCGAAATAATTTATCCAGATGCATCCAATCTCTGACATCGTCAGCCTCTCGGCTGCCGAGACACTGAAGATCGCCGATGAGCTCAAGGAATTCGTGGCCGAGCCGAACTTTCCCTGCGTCGGCGCGAAGGCGGCATTGCGACGCCATCAGCTCGATGTGGTCGTCGCTTCAGATATTCGGCGCAGCGCTTTCGACCGAGCGGTGACCCGTAAGCTGAAGGACTTCGCCGTGCATCACGACGCGGACGACAAGATGTTCGTCAGCCAGGCTGTCATCTATCGCGGCGATAGCGAGCTCAACGAGATCGAATTCGAGACATATCTCTGGCAACGTCTCAGTGCGTTCCATGCCATCGATGCTGAAGAGTTTCACTGGGACCCCAAAGTAGATTCCGACCCCGGCTCCCCGCATTTCAGCCTCAGCATCGGCGGTAAGGGCTTCTTCGTCGTGGGCCTGCACCCCAATGCCAGCCGCTTGGCGCGTCGGTTCAAATACCCGACACTCGTTTTTAATCTGCACGCGCAGTTCGAGAAGCTGCGCGAGGAAGGGCGCTACGAGACCATTCGATCCGCCACCATCGAGCGCGACATCGCCTTGCAAGGATCACCGAATCCCATGCTTGCCCGCCATGGCAAAGGCAGTGCGGCCGCCCAGTACAGCGGCCGCAAGGTTGGCAACGCGTGGAAATGCCCGTTCCGTCATGCGTGAGCGGATTGCGCCGCGCACGGGACTCGCCTTCCTCCTGAACCGCGGCCAGACGTTGACTGTAATCGATCCGACGGGCGAGCAGGTGTCGGACATGCTTGCCTTTAGTCGCGACGATACGCGCGAGGTGATCTCGTCCGGCCGCTCCCTCGATTATGCGAGCAAGATCTACCTCACCAGCGGCGATGCGCTGTATTCGAACCGCAGTAACGTCATGCTGCGTATCGAGGAGGATACCGTTGGCCGCCACGATTTCCTCCTCACGCCCTGCTCGAAGGACACCTTCCGCATCATTTACGGCGATACGCAGCCGCATCATGGCTGCCAGGGAAACTTCGAGCGCGCTCTCGCCACATACGGCATCGAGGCTGACGCCATTCCGGTTGCCTTTAATGTCTTCATGAATGTCGTGCTCAACGATGCGACGGGAGAGCTGTCTGTGCAGCCGCCGCGCAGCCGCGCCGGGGACTACATTCGCTTCAAGGCGGAGATGGATCTGATCGTGGCACTGACGGCTTGCTCTGCGCCGCAATCCAACAACGGATCGTTCAAGCCGATCGACTTCGAGATCGCTTAGCCCTAGCGGGTATCATGGGCGAGGTTGGTCTGACGGCATTCTCCGCCCAGGTTCCGATACTCGTTGCTGCGGATGCCTGCCTCGACGGGCCGCACGCCTGCGTCACCGAGCTTTAGCGTGTAAAGGACGATGCGCGTGCTTTCGTCCGGCGACGTCAGGGTGGCCCTTCCGTCCTCATCGAGGCTGTAGCCCCAGGCCGGGCGCCGATCGCCAACGAAATCCGTTCGCGTGCCGTCGCCCTGTACTACGGCTCTTTCGTAGAAACGCGGCCCCTCGCTGCTCCGGACGACCACATCGAAATAGTAGGACACGACCGCGCGCGTGCGCATGAAGTCGTGGAAGGCGCAGTCGAGAGAGGGCCGCAATGCCTGCGGCGCTGGCGCGGTCTCCGCCGGAGGCGCCGGATCGGACCGATGCAACGCGGCGAGGGCTGCCATGACCAAGACTGCGGTAACTCCAGCCGGAACTAGGAAGGGCAGTCGTTTGGTCGGTTGCGCAGTCATCGGGCGTGACTCCAGTCGACGGTCACGACACCGAGCACAGAGCGCAGGTGACCGGCAAGTCTCGTGCAGAGTACTTGGCAAAGTATCCTGTCGTTTCGGGATATAAGCCTTAGTAGACCCAGTACTTTTGCAGGACGTATGTCTGGATGCTGGCAACGGCGTCGGCGAGGACGAGGGCCACGAGCGATGGAAGTCCTGCACTCGACGCAAGCAGGACCATCGCGGTGGCGAGGGTGAGGCCGAGGGCTTGTGTGGCCACGTAGCGGGCGAAGGCCACGGGATGCCGCCTTGATGAGTGGAATGTGATGTAGCGCTGGCCGAGATAGGCGAGCGGTATGCAGACGAGATAGGCAACCACGGTGGCCACCGCCAGGCTGACCCCGCTCCAGTGCAAGGCCTGCGCGATAGCGATGAAGGCGAGGGCTGCCGAACCGCCCACCACCAGGAAGGAAAATTTCTCTGCCAGCAGCAGGTTGGGCATGTGATTGCTGCCGTAGCTACATCCTGCGGCTCAGCGTCAATGAGCTGGCATAGAGCCACAACAGCAGCAGGCCGCCGCCGACCAACAGAGCATACGAGATAGTCGCGGCTTGTCGCGACGCGCCCATCTGCGTGGCTACCAGGTTTGGCAGCTGCCGTTTGGCGAGCTTGGGTAGCAACGTATCGACGACGACGTTTTCGACGCGGGCGGTGTGCCGCTCATAGTCCCACGGGGCAAACATCTGGATGCTGGCCATCGCGAAGCACAGCATCATGCTGACGATGGCGAGTATGCCTGTCGTCCAGCGGAGAACCGCTCCGCTGCGGTCCCACAGCCAGGCGAACGGCAGCGCGAGGAAAGGCAGCGCGGGGGCCATGTAACGCGGTCCGGTGCTCGCGCCCGCGTACCAGTTGACGTAGGCGGCGTTGACGAGAAGGAACGCCAGGAAGATCGACACGCAGAGGAGTGTGATCGCGCGCGCGCCGGCGCGCCACATTATCAACCAAGCCAGCGGCGTCAGGATGAGAATGGGGGAGAGCCACAGGAGGCCCCGTCCGCCGCCAAACAGCAACTTCAAAGCGATCGTCGGATCGGGCAAAACGAAATCGATTGCTGCGCCGTCAAAGCCTTCCGGAGCGATCGAGTGACTGTAGCCGACGGATAGAGGGTCGCTGAATAGAATTGCGTTGTGCAAGAAGTACGGCGCACCTGCGGCCAGCCCACCGAGGAAGGCTGCGGCGATCAATGGGAATATCCGGTCGGGCATCGAGTTCGACACTCGCCACAGTCCGTAGACGGCGATGAAGATGACGGCGGGAGCTGCCGTCAGTTCAAGGAGGATGGTTGCGCCGAGCATCAGCCCGGCCAATCCGCCAACGGCAAGCGTTCTTGCTCGCGGCCATCGAATGCTGCCGGGTGTCGTCGCCGCGACGATGGCAGCCAGGGCGAAAACCATGAATGCGCCACACGCGGCATGCGAGAAGAACGTCGTGGCCCAGCCCCATGTGGGCGTTGCAAAGCCATACACGAGGGCAGCGAAAAGCGATGCCTGCAGGGAAGCGCCGAGCAGCATCGCGGTGCGAAACAGGACGACGACAGCCAACGCCGTGAAGAGGGCCGATGTCGACAGCGTCGCGATCCACTGCACCCATTTCAGCTTTGGGGCAAGCCGCTGCGTCTGATCGGACGGGTTCGCCTCGATCCAGCCGGTGTTGCTGTTGAGCAGGTGCAGGACTTTGACCGACGCGGCAACTGCTGGGAGAGCGAGGAAGCTCAATCCGGGTGCCTTGTCGGAGATGAAGTGCCCATGAGCCTCGCCCTTGTCGTCGGTAAAGGGAGCGAATTCGTCGATAAAAAAGGATCCGCGTTCGACCATGGCCAGCGTCATGGCGATGCGCGGGACGGTGTTGCCGTTGCCAACGCCGCTGAAGATCAGGCCGAATGCGGTGAACGCAACGAGAAAAAGACCGAGTGAAATACGACGGGTTGCGATGCTCATGACAGCTCGACCTCGCGGGATTGCACGTAGCCTTCGGTAAGCAGTGCAGAGACGGGTGCCGCAGACGCCAGATTACCGTTGGTCCACGCGGGCGCGTGGCCGTCATGACGACGCTCGACGTGCCAGATGCGGTCCGGCAATGCCGGCGCTGAGAGGAGACAACGAAGTTCATCGATGCGACGCTCGACGAGCCCATCGCGCTCGCCCAGTTCGCGGTCCACGTAACCTGGATGGCACATGATCATGTGGCAGTGCCCCGTGCACCGGAAATAGCTTTCGAGCTCCGCCGCGTAGGGGATGGCGGGATCGAATGCCGAAAAGCCTGAAAACCCCCGGTTGGTTGGGAAGCCGAGCGTGCGGACCGCGGAGCCGAATCCTGCGGCCAAGGTCGCGACCGTCACAGCTTTGCCGATTGCGCCGTTGCGTAAGATGATCGGTAGCAGCCCGTCGCCCGGGTTGCGGATGAGTGGCTGCCGGCCCGGAAACACCGACTGGATCGCATCGAGGAACGCGTGCCTGATGCCGGGAAGGATGTGAACGTGCTGGTGCCCGTCTATGAAATCAGGGGCATAGCCAGTCACTTGCTCAAAGCGGTCTACTTGCCGCTGAACTTCGAGCGTTACCTCGCGTGCATCCGGCGGACGTAACGTGAGGCAGCGCTTGATGAGGGTGGCGACGGTTGAGAAGGTTCCCGATGGCGCCAAGTCGTGCGCTGGTGTCAGTGGGGCGCCGAGCGTGAGATTGACGTGCAGGCCGATGGCGATGCGGTTCCGCAGGGAGGCCAGCCGCTGGCCTTCCCGCTGCCAGTTAGGCAGCGTCACGATGGCGCTGGCGGCCGAGACGCGGCGCGACGCGGCGAGTTCCGCGATGCCGGTGCTCACGCTCGCGGAGATGCCGAAGTCGTCGGCGCAGAGAATGGGGCGTGTCGCTTGGCTAATTGGCGACATCGGCGTCTCCGCGGATCGCCACCACGCGCGCGTCGGTTTTGTACGGATTGGCGTGCCCGATCTCGTCGGCGACGATGAAGAGCGGCCGCCGCTTCACCTCTTCGAAAACGCGACCGAGATACTCGCCGACGATGCCCAATGAGATGAGCTGGACGCCGGCGAGAAACATGATGGAGATGATCAGGGTCGCAAACCCAGGAGAGTCGCGGCCGAAGACCAGCGTTTCAACGAGGACGACGAAGCCGTAGGCGAACGAGGCCAGCGAAATAAGCAATCCGAGGAGCGACCATATGCGCAGCGGCATCGTGGAGAAGGACGTGATGCCGTCTACAGCAAGGCGCGCGAGCCGGCGCAGCTTCCATCGGGATGCGCCGTCTGCGCGTTCTGCGACGGTGTAGGGAATGCCGAGGGTGCGAAAACCGATCCAGGAATAGAGGCCCTTGCTGAACCGCGATGATTCCTGGAGCTGGTTGAGTGCGTCGACGGCGCGGCGGTCGAGCAGACGAAAATCGCCGGATCCTTCGGGTAGGTTCACGTGTGCTAGCGCGTTGAACAGCCCGTAGAAGAGCTTGGAAAATAGACGCCTCGAACGCGGCCTGCCGGCACCGGCGCTGTCATCGACGCGCTGTCCGTACACAATCTGCCAGCCGTTGCGCCACTCGTTGACGAATCTTTCGAGCAGCTCGGGCGGATGCTGCAGATCGGCATCCATCAAAATGACGGCGTCGCCCTTAGCGTGATTGAGCCCTGCTGCCAGCGCGATCTCTTGGCCGAAGTTTCGGCTCAAGGATATGGCGCGGATGCGGTGATCGCGCGCGTTCAGCAGCTTCACCTTGGCGAGACCGTTGTCGGTCGATCCGTCATCGACGAACAGCAGCTCCCAACGCGTCTCGAGCCGTTCGAGAGTAGGCACCAGCCGGTCAAAGAGGCGATCGAGGTTGGCCTCCTCGTTGAAAATCGGAATGACGATCGTGATGAGCTCTTGCCGCATCTATGATCCACCAATGCTTGATCAGCACAGGCTCGGAGCAGCCGGAGTTCAACGACGAAGGGGAGCGCGTGTACTCCGCTTGAGGACGCGCGTCCAATTCTCTGCTTGTCGCAGCGGACGTCGATTGACTTGGCGGTATCGCGAGTAGGTGCTGGCGACAGGCCATACGGCTGCCGCGTCAATGAACAGTTGGCAATGGACGCGCACAGGGTGATGAAAGACTGCGAGGAATACGGACGCCTCGCCGGTAATCGCTAGAAAAAATCTTCTTCTATGAAATGGGCTGCGCAGGACATCGGAAAGCACGCACCGTGCACCTTACCGACGAGGAGCTTCGACGGCAAACCATTGCAGCGGACAGCTGTGGATGACTTGGCCGTGCTCCGCCGCCCCCAAACTCGTCTAGGTGCCGGCACCCGGCGCGCCTGTTTGCGATTTGAACCAATCCGTAATCTGCGAGCCGGTCCACATCACTACGCCGTCGTGACCGAGGATGTAGTCGTAGAGCTGCTCGAGGTATTTGATCCTGTGTGGGACACCCGTCAGGTAGGGGTGAATTGAGATCGCCATGACGCGCGGCTGGTCGGCGCCGTCCTGATAGAGGCGGTCGAACTGGTCTCGGCCGCGCAGCAGTATCTCGTCCGAGCGATGCCCTTGAACGGCGGTCATTACGACGTCGTTGACCTCCACAGTATAAGGAACCGAAACGATCGGACCCGAACTGGTAGTCAGCTCGACGGGCTGATCGTCAAGACACCAGTCGCATACGTATTCGATGCCTTCGGCGGCGAGCAGGTCGAGCGTTTCAACGGTCTCCGTCAGGCCGGGGCTTTCCCAGCCGCGAGGTGCAACGCCGGTAACGTCGCGAATAGAGGCGATGGTCTGGCGGATCGATATGCCCTGCCCCTCGACGCTGTGCATGGGACGCTGGACGAAGCCGTGACCGATGAAGTCCCAGCCGGCATTGTGTGCCGCCTCGCAGGCCTCTGGATAGACCTCGCACGCCGAGCCGTTGACTGCGAAGCTGGCACGCAGGCCGCGAGACCCGAGCGCATCGAGAAAGCGCCAGAAGCCCACGCGCATTCCGTATTCGTGCCATGCCCAGTTCGGGATATCCGGGAGCAGCGGCTGCCCCATGGGCGGCGGCAGTACGGCGCGCGGCATCGGCGACGTGGGGAGCCAGTTCTCGACGTTGATGATGGTCCAAACCGCGACGCGTGCGCCGCCGGGGAGCTTGAGCTTCGACCGCATGTGGATCGGTCGATAGGGAAGGCGTCCGCGAATACGGGCACCATCAATGGGAGAACTGCTCATGTGAAACTCAGACTGCCTGCGTCGTGATGACTCTCGCTGCAAACTGATATATTAGATATCAGAAGGCAAGACGTTATTCGCCGCGTCGGAGCGCTCTATGAAGCTGACACGACAAGAGAGAGAGCTGATGAAGGCTCCGCTCAGCCGTAAGGATGCGGTGCTGTCGCTCTTGCGTGGCGCCATCATGGATGGGCGCCTTGCCGCGGGAGAAAAGCTCGATCAGAACGAAATTGCCGACTCGTTCGGCGTCAGCCGCACGCCGGTGCGCGAAGCACTGAAGCAGCTCGAGATCGAAGGTCTGGTTGCGGTCTATCCGTATCGCGGCGTCGTCGTCAGCAGCCTCGATGCTGATGAGCTGGAAGAGCTGTTCGAAATTCGTATCGCGCTTGAGAAAGCCGCTGTTGCAGGCGCTGCAGGGAAGCTGTCGACGCGGCAGGTGGCGCGGCTGCGCTCGGTGCTGCGCGACATGGACGCGATTGTCGACGACCCGCAGTCGGACGACGAGTGGATGCAACTCAATCACGAGTTTCACAAGATCATCAATGACGCGTGCGGCCGGCCGCGTCTGATCGCGCTCATCGATCAATACCGCGGCAACGTTCAACGTTATGTCCGCACTTACCTGAAGATCTTCGGACGCGAGCAATCGCAGCGCGAGCATTGGGAGCTTTTCGACGCCTGTGCCGAGGGGCGCGTTCAACTCGCGCAGAAGGTGATCGAGCGGCACCTGCGCAACACAGCGCGCGCTTTGCAAGCCGCGCTGCAGGCGGTCGAGCAGGACGGAAGTGCCCGGATCCGCAAGGAACGCGTCAAGCAAGGCAGGTCGTGAGTGATGTCAGAAGTCTCCGTGCGTCCGGTGCTGGGAATCGATACGCACGCACACTATTATCCGAGGAAATACCTGGATCTGCTTGCGCAAGAGGGCTGCACCTGTGGCGCCTGTGTCCATGAGGATCCGAGCGGCCCCGTCATCGATGTCGGCCCTCTGCATGCAGGTCCGCTGGCGGCTCGGTTTATCGATCTAGATCTGCGCATCGCTGACATGGACGCCCAGGGCGTCGCTGTGCAGGCGCTGTCGCTGACGCAGCCCATGGTCTACTTCGCGCCGCCGGCGCTGGCCCGGCGGTTGTCGGCGGCGTTCAACGACGCACTGGTCGAAGCGCACGAGCGCTTTCCGCGCCGGCTCTACGGGCTGGCGATGCTGCCCATGCATGATGCGGATGAAGCGCTGCTCGAGTTGCAGCGGATAGCCGGCGCGCCGGGCATCAAGGGCGTCTACATGGGCACGACGATCGGTGATGTGCCGCTGGACGATCCCAGCCTGCTGCCTATCTTCGAAGCCATCGAGGACACTAGGCTGCCGGTTTTCCTGCATCCGCTCAAGGTGATCGGGATGCAGGACCGGTTGACGAAGTATTTCCTCGCCAACCTTCTCGGCAACCCGTTCGACACGGCAGTTGCGGCGGCCCACTTGATGTTTGGCGGAGTTCTGGACCGCTTCGCAAAGCTGCAATTCGTGCTGCCGCACGGTGGTGGCGCGCTGCCGTTTCTCATCGGACGCTTACGCCATGGCGCTGAGCGGCGGCCCGAGCTGGCGCATGTAGATCGCGATGCGACGCGCTATTTGCAGCGCTTTTACTACGACACCATCACGCATTCGGATGCCGCGCTGCGCTATCTCGTCGACTTGGTCGGCGCCGAGCGCGTCTTGCTCGGCAGCGATTATTGTTTCGACATGGGGGATGAAAGGCCGCTGGAAAAAGTGACCCGGGCAAAGTCGCTGTCCGCGGATCAGCGCAACGCAATCATCGCTGAAAACGCCGCGGCGCTGCTGAGGTTAGATGTCGAGCGAGAGCCAGTCTAGAACGTGGGCGGGGTGTTGATCCACAGAACGCGCGTCGTCCCTTGGCTGAGATTCTTGTACGAGTGCGGCCGCTCGGAGCGGAACGAAAAAGAGTCTCCGGCGGATGCTACGTGGCGCTTGCCGTCGACGATGATCTCGAGCTCGCCTTCGAGGATGTATCCGAACTCCTCGCCTTCGTGCTTGAGCTCGCCGCCGCTGCCGTCGCCCGGCGCAATATGATGGAGATGGCACTCGAGCATCGAGCTGGTGGAATGCGGAGAAAGCGGCTCGACTTGCGTTCCGTTATCGCCCTGCTGGCCGGTCTCGAATGCAACGCGGTTCGCCGCGTGCATGACGACGTTGTCGGCGTTGTCCTCCTGCGCAAACAGCTGGCCGATCGTCAGGCCGAGCGCGGCGGTTAAGCGTTGCAGCATCTTGAGCGAGGGATCGGCGCGCCCGTTCTCGATCTTCGAAAGCAGCGATTCGGAGCACTCGGCTGCGTCTGCCACCTCCTTGAGCGTGAGGCCGCGCAGGCGGCGCGTGTACCGGATTTTGCTGCCGACCCGGGCTTCGGCGGAGGTCTGTTCGGTGCGTGAAGGAGGACGAGGTTGGAGAGTATCGACGCTCATGGTCCTGCCTTGGGTTTAACTAATAAACAAACGGCGCGTCAGGTGATCAAATCATGTTTTAATCATGAGCTGCGACGTCGAGGCTTACAAGGGTCCTACTCCACGAGCAGGGGATGAGCAATAGTACTCCCGTGACTTGAATGGCTGTGACGCGGCTTATTTTTCATATAGTTGCGGATTATGCGCGGTGCTTGGCTCTCTGGCGGAGTTTTGTCGCATCGCACAAAAAATCATCACTTTCCGCCTACTTTATCATCATTCAAGTTACTTGACAACGTTGAGGCATAAGGGGAATTTGGTCACCGCAGAGGTTAGTCAGCGGTGTCTTCGTGTCTCAATCCGAACAGCCAGTTCTCCGGGCAGCCGACATAACCAAGACCTACGGCCCGGTCGTCGCCAACAGCGGGGTGACGGTCGATCTGCGGCAGGGCGAGATCCATGCCGTGCTCGGCGAGAACGGCGCCGGCAAGTCGACCTTCATGAAGGTCCTTTACGGGCTGGAAATTCCCGACACCGGCACCATCGAGCTGCGCGGTAGCGAACTGCAGCTCACCTCTCCGAGCGATGCCATCGCCGCCGGCATCGGCATGGTCCACCAGCATTTCATGCTCGTGCCGACACTCACGGTGCTCGAAAACCTCATTCTCGGGAGCACCATCGGCGGCAAGCGCCTGCTCGATCGCAAGCATGCCAAGGCGCAAGTGGCTGCGCTGGCCAAGCGGTACGGTATGTCCGTGGACCTTGACGTCCTCGTCGGGCAACTCTCCGTCGGCGAGCAGCAGCGCGTTGAAATTCTCAAGGCGCTGGTGCGGGGCGCCACCATCCTCATCCTCGACGAGCCGACCGCGGTGCTGACGCCGCAGGAGATCAAGAGCCTGCTGGTTACTCTGCGCGAGCTCGCTGCGCAGGGCATCAGCATCCTCCTTGTAACGCATAAGCTTGCGGAGGTGATGGAAGTCGCCAGCCGCGCGAGCGTCATGCGCGCCGGCCACCTCATCGGCACCTGGGATATCTCCGAGACGACGGCCGAGCAGCTCGTTTCGCACATGATCGGTCGCAGCCGAAGTGCACCTGCCGAACGCGAGGAGCGCAGCAAAGGCAAGGACATCGTGCTTGAGCTGGCCGCCGTAAGCGCTCGCGGATCGCGTGGGCATGTCGCCCTCAAAAAGGTGAGCCTGCGCGTTCGCGCCGGTGAGGTCGTCGGCCTCGCGGGCGTAGAAGGCAATGGCCAGCGCGAACTTGCCGAAGTCATCACCGGGCTGTTGCCGGTCGACAGCGGCGATATCTTGATGTCGGGTGTTCACATCGCCGGTGCGCCAACCGACGAGATACTGAGGCTGGGCGTCGCACACGTTCCCGAAGACCGACACAAGGATGGCCTCGTCCTCGATTTCACCATCGCCGAGAACGCTATTCTCGTTTCCCACAACACGCCGGAGTTCCAGGGCGGCGGGATTATCAAGTCGGCAGCGGTGCACAGTTTTGCCGACCGGCTCATCCGTGACTTCAAGATCCGCTGCAACGGATCCGAAACCCCCATTCGCAACCTCTCCGGTGGCAATCAACAGAAGCTGATCCTCGGCCGGGAGATTTCGCGCCAGCCGAAACTGCTCATCGCCATGCAGCCGACACGCGGCCTCGACATCGGCGCCATCGACTACGTGCACGCGCAGATCATGAAGCTGCGCAACGAGGGCGTGGCGATCCTTCTCGTTTCGGCCGAGATGGATGAGCTATTCGCGCTCAGTGACCGCATCGCCGTCATGCGGGCCGGAGCCATTGTCGGCATCGTGGACCGCTCGCAAGCGACGGTCGACGGCATAGGCCAGCTGATGCTCGGCGAAGAGAGGCTGGCGTCATGAGCGCGGAAGCACTCCAAGGCGCGCCGCAAGAGCGCACTCTCGCCATCAAGCCGCTGCTGACCAGCCCGCTGGCCATCGTTCTCGCCGCATTCATCGTGGTCGGCCTCGTGCTCGTCCCGTTTGGCATCAACCCGCTGGAAGTGTACGGCACGATGCTCGTCGGCGCGCTCGGAACGCCGAACGCGGTTGCCGAGACTCTCATCTACGCGGCGCCGATCCTGCTGACCGCGACAGCTACGATTGTCTGCTTCCGCGCCGGCATGTGGAATGTCGGCGCCGACGGCCAGCTCTATCTCGGAGCGATTGCGGCCCTCGGAATCGGTTTCAACACCTTCGGTCTGCCGTCGATCATCCTCATTCCCGCCATGGCCATCGCGGCGTTTGCCGGCGGCGGACTGTGGGGCGCCGTGCCGGGCTATCTGCGCACACGCTTCGGTGCCAACGAAGTCATCGTCACTATCATGATGAACTTTCTGGCGACGATTTTCGCGACTTACCTCATCAGCGGGCCGTGGGCGTCGGGTACCACGCCGGTCACCAAGCCCATCGCCGAGGAAGGGTTCCTACCCATCCTTGTCGAAGGCACGCGCATGCACGCAAATCTGCTGCTTGCCGTGATCGCCGCAGCCGTCGTCTACCTGATGCTCAATCACACGGTGTTCGGTTACGAGATCCGCGCCGTCGGTCAAAACCCGCGGGCTGCACGAGCAGCGGGCATGCCGGTCAAGCGTATCGCGCTGCTCGCTTTCATCGTGTCCGGCGGCATTGCGGGTCTCGCGGGCTTCGGCGAGATCGGTGGAATCCACCACGCGCTGCCAGATCAGCTATCGCCCGGCTACGGCTACACCGGCATCGCGGTGGCGCTGCTCGCCAATCTCAATCCGTTGTGGGCGATCGTGTCGGCGCTATTTCTCGCCGTGCTCAATGTCGGCGCCAACTCGATGCAGCGCGCCATCGGCGTGCCGGTCGCTCTCGTGTGGGTGATCCAGGGCTTCATCCTTCTGTCGTTGCTTGCAAGGGGAGCTCTGAAGCGCAAATGAGCGACTTTCTCGACCTCTTCACGCTTACTGCGCTGATGGCGATCCTTGCAGGCGCCATCCGCATCGCCACGCCACTTCTGCTCGCGGCGCTGGGTGAATCGATCAGCGAGCGGGCCGGCGTGCTGAATGTCGGGATCGAAGGTCTGATGGCGCTTGGCGCCCTGACGGGCTTTGTCGTCGCCTTCTGGACCGGCAGTTTGTGGCTCGGGTTCCTCGCCGCGCTGTTTGTCGGTGTTCTCGCGAGCCTCGTCTTCGGCATGATGACGGTGCTCTGGGGCGCCGATCAGGTGGCGACGGGCATCGTCATGAACCTGTTCTGCTTCGGGCTCGCCAATCTGACATATCGGTCGTTGTTTGCCGGGGCGCGCGAAATTCCTTCCGTAAGCACCATGCGCGCCTATCGCGTGCCGGAGCTCAGCAACATCGACTACATTGGCCGCGCGCTCTTCGCGCACACTCCCGTGGTCTACATCACATTCATGCTGGTACCGGTCGTCTGGCTGGTCATGCAGCGGACGGTGTGGGGGCTCAACGTGCGCGCCGTCGGCGAGAATCCGGCGGCCGCCGATACGGCAGGTATTAATGTCTGGGCCGTGCGCCTCGGCGCCGTGATGGTCGGCGGCGCTTTCGCCGGCGTCGCGGGGGCAGTGCTCTCGATCGCGCAACTCGGCTCCTATCTCGACAACATGACAGCCGGACGTGGTTTCGTCGCGCTGGCTGTGGTCGTCTTTGGCGGCTGGAACCCGTGGCGTATCGCGGGCGCCTGCTTGATCTTCGGCGGTGCCGAAGCGCTGCAGCTGCGCATGCAGGCGACTGGCGTTCCAATCCCTTCGGCATTCCTCGTCGCCATTCCCTACGTGCTGACGATCGTCGTTATCGCCGCCTTCGCAGGTAAGGCTTCCTACCCTTCAGCCATCAACGTCCCATACCTGCGCCGCGCCGCGCGACGAAAAAAGTCGCGTGCCGCACGCGCGCAGTCAACCCGATCACTGTCACTTCCTGATGTCCCAAGCGGGACTGGCCGACAGGTCGTCAGTGCCCAACGAGGCTAGCCTCCAGCGAAAGGAAACCGCTATGCGCAAGTGTCTAACTACGCTCGCACTAACCGCCCTGACCGTTACGGCCTCAGTCGCAGCACAGGCCGAGGAGTTGAAGGTTGCATACATCCCGTGCGGCCAGGTCAACGACCAGTCGTGGAGCCAAGCCGGATACATGGGGGCGCAGGATGCCCAGAAGGAGCTCGAGGCCAAGGGCGTCAAGATGAAGCTCGACTACAGCGAAAGCCTGCCGCCCGCGCAGGTGGAAGCTGCCGCCCGGGACTACGCTTCGCGCGGATATCAGATCGTCGTCTTTCACTGCGGTACATTTGCCGATGCAGCAGTCGCGGCGGCCAAGGCTTTCCCGAAGACAAAGTTCCTGTTCGCCACCACGCCGCCCGCCGGCGAGCTTCCCGAAAACTTCTGGGCCTATGACGTAGCGCAGAACGAAGCATCGTTTGTTTCCGGATACCTCGCCGGCCTGGTGAGCAAGTCCGACACCGTGGGCAGCATCGGTGCCTTCGACTTTCCAGTGCTGACGCGTCAGGTGGAAGGTTTCCGTCTGGGTGCGCGCTATGCCAACCCGAAGATCAAGACGTACGCCACGTACATCAATAGCTGGGAAGACGCCGGCAAGGCGAAGGAAGCAGCACGCGCACAGATCGACGCCGGTGCGGACGTCGTGTTTGCCGCGACCGACCAAGCAGCCCGCGGCGTATTCGCCGCTGCCGAGGATGCCGGTGTCTACGCCATCGCCAGCTATGCCGATCAGGCCAACCTGGCGCCTGATGCAATCCTCACCAGCGCTATCTACGACTTCATCAAGCTGCTGAAGGAGATGATCGTCAATGCGCAGGCCGACAAGCTCGAGAAGGGCAAGTTCTACAGCGTCGGTCTTGATGGCTACAGCTTCCTCGTCGCCAATCCGAAGCTTTCCAGCGTCGTAACGCCCGAGGTGCAGGCCAAGGTCGACGCGCTGATCGCCGATGTGATCGCCGGCAAAGTCAAGATCCCGCAGCTTACCACTGCCGATGCCTCCGAAAAGTACGACCTGCAGACCGTTGCCGCCAACTGATCACCGGCACCGATAGGAGATGATCATGAGCAAGCAGCCTCCGCGCATCGTCACCATCGAGGTGAACGGCCAGCAGAAGGAGCTGATCGACAAGCTTGTCGCCAGCGATCCGGCGAAGCGTCCGGCGGAAGAACTCATCCGCCACGGCTTCTCCGAGTTCGTGAAGATGAAGCGCCTCGGTCTGGTTTAACTGGCTCGGGAATAGAGCGATGTCAGAAAGAAAAGTACTCACCGAGTTCACCATGGACCCGACCACGGGGAAGGCAATTCCCGTGCTGCGCGGCCAGGTGCTGAGGATCACGCAGGTCGGCAAGGGGCAGTGTCTCGATTTCAATGCCTTCAATCTGCACGACTACAAGGAGTTCTTCCACTGCGGGCGCACGCGCCACATGCATGGGCTCAACCCGACGCTGGGAGATCACCTTTGGTCGGCGCCTCCGCGCGATCGGCCGATGTTCACCATCATTGCCGACACCGTGGGCACCAACGACATCAATTACCCGCGGTGCAGCGCCTTCCTGTTCGAATATCACTTCGGCTACGACAAGCATCCTGCGCACAGCAACTGCCACGACATACTCGCCGAATCCATTCGAGAGTATGGGCTGACGCCGGATGACGTGCACGACAGCTTCAACGGCTTCATGCACACCGGCGTGCACAACGGCAAGATGTACATCGACAAGATGCTGGCCGCCGAGGGCGATTACATCGAGCTGCTAGCTCAGATGGACACGCTGGCGGTGCCGATCTGCTGCGGCGCCGACGTGATGGCCACGAGCAACTACGAGCTCAAGGCATTGAAGGTCACCGTCTACGAGGGTGATGACGTCGACAAGTCAAAGCTCGTCGATGCCAAGTTCACGCACCAGCGCTCTCCCGAAGAGTTCAGGCAGCCGAAGATCAAGGCGGACCGCCCGCTCTATCGCGACGAGGCATTCAAGGCGGAATGGCCGTGGCTGCAATCCGTAAAGGCGCGCTATCCGCACACCGTGACGCTCGATGAGCGAGAGGCTGTGCTTCTCGACGAGATGAAGAAGGACCCGGATTTTCACGGCTTCTCCGATGCCGAGATCGTCCGCTTCTGCTTCTACCGCTGGTACGCGATCAACTTTCAGCAAGGCAGCCGACACCTCGTCGGACAGGACTAAGCAAAGGCCGGTGGCGCCGCTCGGGGCTAACTCACCGGAAACGACTACTTTTACTCAGGCGCATGCCAAAAGCTCAGGGAGATAAAAATGAGCACAGTCGAAATCGTCGACAGATCGGTGATGATCACCAAGCTCAACAATGGGATCGCGCTAGATCCCAAGGAGACGGCGATCGTCACCATCGATATGCACCGCGGTCACCTCGATCCCGGCGTCGCCACAATGCCGGCAAAGCCAGAGGACTGCGTCAGCGTCATTCAGCACTCCAAAGAAATCCTGGACATGGCGCGTGCCAGTGGCATGCCCATCATTCACGTCATTCTCGTAATGCGTGACCTGCCCGAGATCGGCAGCGAGGGCATGGTGGTTCCGTTCTGGAAGGCGCTGCACGATCTGACGAGTGATGAAGACCGCTTGACGCCGGGGCGCCGCTCGACCGTTGCCGGGCACAATCTCGAAGGCTCGCCGGGCACGGAGATCATCCCCGAACTGCTGCGCGAGACAGACTACATCATCGATAACAAGAAGCGGCTCGATTGCTACCACGGAACCGATCTTCAGCATCTGCTGCGCACGCTCGGGGTGAAGAACGTCTGCCTCATGGGCATCAACACCAACACGTGCGTGCTCAACACGGCCTTCACCAGCTTCAACCTCGACTTCCGCGTCGTGGTGCTGTCGGACTGCGTCGCCAGCATGTACGGCGATGATCTGCACGTTCTCGGCCTGCAAAACGTTGCGCGCTGCCTCGGCTGGGTGCTCGACAACGAGCAGTTCCGCACCGTCGTAACCCGCAACAACTGATGGGACCCACCGGCACGAAGTTCCGCAGCCGCGGACTTCTGCAAGTCCTCGGTCGCCGCGTGATCGGCCAGAGCGCGGCGGCCGGGGACACCCATATGCGAATGCAAGCATTCGATAGCGACACCGGCACAGATGGAGAGTTACGCATGAACCAGCACACAGCAACACCGCCGGCTGCGGATCCCAAAGCGCCGGTTTCGATCGTCCCCGGTAACGTTCCGACGCCGAAGATGGCTTACAGCCCGGCTGTAAAGGCGGGGGACTGGGTGTTCGTCGCGGGACAGCTTGCAACCGACTTCAAGAACGGTCTTGCACCCGAAGTCGTGCCGAAGAATAGGAATGTCGCCAGCCAGCTTGGCCTGGAGGCGGATTTCATCTTCAAGAATTTGAAGACGACATTCGATGCCGCCGGCTGCGACATGGATCGCGATTCCGTGCGCATCTGGCAGTGGTATACGTCCGACTATCCGACCCTCGATGAGTTCGCCGCCGGCAACGCCGATCCCCGTTTGTGCGTCGACGCCTACCAGCGCGCGCAAAAGGAATATCTGTCTGAGCCACGGCCGGCGACGAGCGGTGTCTCGATACGCCAGTTGGCGATCGGCAAGGCGGAGCTTGAGATCGATGTTATCTGCATAGCCGACGGCAAGCCCTCGGTTGGTTTTGGTGGCTCCGAGGACTGGCCCGCTCCGGCAATTCGTCACGGCGACTGGGTTTTCATTTCGGGACTGGTCGCTCCGTCGTTAGGGGAAAAGCCGGGCACCTGGTTCGGCAGCTCAATCGAAGCGCAGACGGATCGTGTCTTGCAGAAACTGGCCAAGCTGGCCGAGTCTGCCGGCACGTCGCTCAATCGCGCGGTGAAGGCTGACGTCTATCTGCCCAACCCCGCGGATTACGCCGGCATGGATACCGTCTGGAAGCGATGGTTCCCGAACAATCCACCCGCACGCAGCGTGGTTCCGCATGTGGGGCTGGGCGCGGCAGGGGCACGCGTGCAGATCGCGCTGACGCTTCTGGCTTCCGGTTCGCAGCTTGCCATCGAGACGATAGAGACTTCGGAAGCGCCAGAGCCGTTCAGTCACGAGCCGCAGGCGGTGAAAGTCGGGAACTTCCTGTTCCTGAGCCAGCAGATGGCAGCCACGTCGAGCGGCGAACTGGCCCCGGGCATGCTCCGCGTTCCGGAGTACCCCTGGTACGGAGCGCCAGGCACGGCGCAGATGCGCTACATGATGCAGAACGTTGCCGCGATCTGCGAGAAGGCCGGTACCAAGCTCGAGTATGTCGTCAAGCGGCAGTGCTTCCACAGCGACACGCAGTGGTTCCAGGAATCCATTAACGAGTGGGCCGCGCACTTCCCGGGCGTCAAGCCGGCGTCCACTACACTGAGGCTCGGCGGCCCCCTGGTGGTTCCGGGAGCCAACACAATGCTCGATCTGATCGCCTACGTGCCCGATTGAGCTGACCCAAAAACGATAACGAGACCGAGAAGCGAGGGCGTTCCGCGTCCTCGCTCTTTTCGTCCCTGGAAGAAGAAAGGCGCGTGCATGTCGAGTAGGGCGGGGCGTTTGCCGAATGTGGTGCGGATCATGGCGGCGGCAGCCGGGGTGGCGGCGGCGAATTTGTATTACGCGCAGCCACTGCTGCCGCAAATCGGCGCCGAGTTCGGCATTGCTTCAGTGGTAGGATTCCTGCCGGCCGTAACCATGCTGGGATTTGCCGTCAGCATTCTGTGCGTGCTGCCGCTGGGCGACATCCTCGAACGTCGCTCGCTCGTAGTCACGATGCTGACGCTCGTTTCCGCCGCTCTCGCATTGCTCGCGCTGGCACCCACTCCAGGGATACTGTTCGCGGCCGCGCTGCTGCTTGGCCTGGTGGGAATAACACCTCAGCTGCTAGCACCGTTCTCGACGCTGTTTGCGTCCAAAGGGATGGAAGGCGCCGCTGTGGGCCTCGTCCTCTCCGGCGTATTGAGCGGAATACTGCTGTCCAGAATCGTCGCCGGCCTAATCGCCGAACTGGCCGGATGGCGCGGGGTCTTTGCGGTCGCTTGCGTCATGGCGCTGTGTCTCGCAGCTGTGCTGCTCAAGGTGCTCCCGAAGAGCCGCGCGGAGAACAGCCTTGGCTACTTCGGCCTCATTGCCTCATCGGTTCGGATCCTGCGCGAGGAGCCGAGGCTGCGGCGTCACGCGCTCTACGGTGCGGCAACATTTGCGGCGTTCATGGCATTCTGGTCGACCTATGCGCTACACCTGCACGAACAGTTCGGCTTCGGCACGGCCACCGCGGGTCTGTTCGGTTTAGCCGGTCTGGCCGGCATTGCCGCCGCTCCGATTGCCGGGCGGCTCGTCGACCGAGGCCGTTTCCGTGCTGCCTGCGTCGGCGGGGCAGCACTGCTCTGCGCCGGCTTCCTCGTGGCCGTGGCGCTCGATTGGTCCGTGCCGGGGTTGCTTCTGGGCGTGCTGCTCATTGATGCGGGTGCCGGCATCTGTCACGCCGCCAATCAATCCTCGGCGCTGCGCCTGCGTCCCGAGGCGCTCAGCCGCGTCAACAGCGTGTACATAGCCTCCTACTTCGCCGGCGGGTCGGTCGGGACTTTGCTTGCTGGCGCGAGCTACGGGCACTTCGGCTGGATGGGTTCGTGCGCTGTCGGCATTGCCGCCGGGCTCATCATCCTTACGGGCGAAACGGCGCCAGGCTTCCGCAACCTGTTTGATTCCCGGGCGTGAAGTTTCCACGCTGTGAATAAATGTGCGTGGTGGCGCAGTAGAGCGACGCAAGTTGGACACACACTTGCAAAACTTTGCGCTAATTGGGACTCTGCTTCACGTGGCTTGAATAATTATTATTCGTGCGCTCCCCAAGATATTATGCGGTTTTCCGCACGTAATGAACGAATGCCAGCAATTGCATCAGCAGCAGCCTGCTTTCTAAGCATTCAAGTAGCTTGACCATTATTCTCGCCGTGTGAAATCCTCGGAAAGTCGTTGGTTTGCAGCGCAACACGGCGCTGCTCGGCCGAGCCCGCGACACAGGCAGGCGTCGCGCCAGATACAGGCTGGCGCGCACGGAGGGGAAAGAAATCATGGCACTTTGTAATCGACGTGTGTTGAGTGGGGCGCTGACGGCGGTAATGACTGCGGCAAGCGCCATGGTGACGACTCCAGTTCAATCGGCCGAGTGGAGCGTCACTGAACTTCAGTTCCAGTACGGCAAGCTGAAAAGTCCATTCGCCGGGGGCGAATCTTGGACGCCGATCGTGACGCTGCAGCATGCGAGCGGTTGGAAATTCGGCGACGTGTTCTTCTTCGTCGACTTCATCAACGACGACATGACGGACGGCTTCAACGACAAGGATGCATACGGCGAGTTCTACGCCAACTTCAGCTCCGCCAAGATCCTCGGCCTCGATTACGGCAACGGCCTGGTGAAGGACCTCGGCTTCATGGCCAGCATGGACTTCGATGCCGACGCCGGTTACTTCGCCTGGGTCATCGGTGGCTACGCTGACTGGAATGTGCCGGGCTTCATGTTCCTGCGCACCTATCTCGCCGGTGTCATCGATCAGAGCGACATTGCGCAGGACGACGGCTGGCAGGCGGATATCGCCTGGGCATATCCATTCAAGATCGGCGGCCAGTACTTCAGCTTCGAAGGACACGCGGAATATACCGCCAACTCGGCCAACATCTACGGCAAGCAGCTCGACTGGATCCTCGCCCAGCCGCAGTTCCGCTGGGACGTCGGCTATGCGCTCGGCGGCGACAAGGACCGTTTCTTTGTCGGCACCGAGTATCAGTATTGGCGCAACAAGCTCGGCACCAACGTCGATGAAAGTGCCTTCCAGTTCCTCGGCGTCTGGCGCTTCTAAAGTAGAATATCGAGAACTGCTTCCCGTCTTCTGCAGGCCGCCCAACCGGGTGGCCTGCTTTTTTATGGATAGGGGAAGTGTTGTGAGCCGATCCGGCAAGCCCGGGACCCAATCGCCCAATAGCGGCTGTGACCGTGACTGTGACTTTGACTGCGACGGCGCGGTGTCTGACCTTCGGCTTCGGTGCAGGAGGCGGTCAGTGCGAAAGGGCGACGCCGAGGCTGGCGGGAGCGCGCCCGCGCTTCATAAAGGCGATCGCGATGATGGTTACAGCGTAAGGAGCCATGACCAGGAATTGATAGGGTACTGAGATGCCGAGGAGCTGCGCGCGCACCTGGATCGCTTCGGTGAAGGTGAACAGCATGACCGCCACGAGTGTGGTCCCCGGCATCCACCGGCCGAAGACGACGGCAGCCAGCGCGACGAACCCCCGGCCGGCGGTGACGTTCTGCGTGAAGGCGCCGAGACCGGCGAGTGTAAGCTGCGCGCCGCCGATGCCCGCCAGAGCGCCGCACGTGAGAACGGCCAGCCACCGGATGCGCATCACGTTGATGCCCATCGAGATCGCGGCGGATGGAGCCTCGCCGGCGGCTTGCAGCGCGAGGCCAGCGGTGGTGCGCTTGAGGAACCACCAGACGGCGACGACGGCGACGAACGCGAGATAGACCATGATGTTCTGGTCGAAGAGTGCCGGACCGAGGATCGGAATTTCGGCGAGACCGGGGATCGCAATTTTCTCCAGCGTATCGGCAGCTACCGCGGCGCTCGGACCAAAGATCGGCTTCATCGCGTAGGTGGTCAGCCCCAATGCAAAAATGTTGAGCACGATACCGCTGACTACCTGCTCGGCGCGGAAAACGAAGCAAAGAAGCGCGTGCAGCGTTGCGAGCATCAGCCCGGCAACTGCTCCACCGAGGAAGCCTGCGGTCATGCTCCCGGTCTGCATCGCGGCCCAAACGCCGGAAAAGGCGCCGACCAGCATCATTCCTTCGAGCTGAATGTTGATGACGCCGGCGCGCTCGGAGATAAGCTCGCCCATCGCCGCATAGACGAGCGGTGCCGAGAAGGCGATGGCGACGGCAAGCAATTGGGCGATCGTCGTTGCATCCATGACAGCTAGCCTTGCGAAGCTTTCAGCGCCCTGCGCGTCATTTTTCTTTGATCGAGCATCTGTGACAGGCCGAGCGCGGCAAGCATGAGCATCAACGCAAGGGCTTCGATGATGGGAACGATGGCTGAGCTCACGCCGGCCGACGCGACCTGCAGGCCGGCGGCTCCGGCATCGAGGATGCCGAAGACGAATGCGGCGGCCACGATGCCGGCGGGATTGAGGCGTCCAAGGAGAGCCACCGCGATGGCCTCGAAACCGTAACCCGGCGAAAATCCCTCGAGCAGGCGCCCGCGCACGCCGGTCACCTCGGTGGCGCCGGCGAGGCCGGCAAGGGCGCCGCTCAGCGCCATGGCGGCGATGATCATCGTGCGGTTGGGAATGCCGATGACCTCGCTGGCGCGCGGGTTGCCGCCAATCGCGCGCAAGCGGAGACCGAACGCCGTGCGGCTGACGATAAACCAGACTCCGATTGCAGCTGCCAAGGCGATCAGCGCGCCCGCATTTACGAGCGTCCCTGACCAGATGCGCGGCAACCGGTACTCGGACGGAAAGATGGCGGTCGCCGGGTAGGTGCTGTTGGCGACGAGCCAGGGGCCTTCGATAAGGTAGTTTGTGAGTTGGATGCCGACGTAGACGAGCATCAGGGAGGTGATGACTTCGTTGACGCCGCGATACGCGCGCAGGGCTCCCGGGATCGCGCCCCAAGCTGCCCCTCCGGCTGCTCCAGCCAGCAGCGCGAGCAGCAACGCCAACGGTTGCGGGAGAGGAGGTCCGAACAGCGCGACGCCGGCAGCGGCGGCCGCACCGACATAGAGCTGACCCTCGGCGCCGATGTTCCATAAATTGGCGCGAAGTGCGAGCGCGATTCCGAGTGCCGGTATCAGGCGCGGGATCGTCTTGTTGATCGTGACGCCTAGCGCAAATTCGGAGCCGAGCGCCGTCTGGAACATCCCAACGAAAGCGCTCCATGGATCGGCGCCTGCAGCGGCGATGAGGCCACCCGCCAGAATAGTGGCCAGCGCGATCGATCCGGCCGACAGAGCAACGTTGCGCAGCACGGCGGAGAGGTTCGGAGGCCTCATGGCATCGTCTCTCCGCCAATAAGCAGGCCGAGCTTCTCTTCGGTCAGGTCAGCAGCCGAGCCACCGCCGCAAATGCGTCCCCCCTGCATGACCAGGACACGGTCGGCCAGATCCAGAAGTTCGGCGAGGTCGAGCGACACGACGATGACCGCGGCGCCCCCGGCGGCGGCTTCGCGCAATTCGGCGTGGACGGCCGCCGTTGCCGCGAAGTCGAGCCCACGCGTCGGATAGCAGCACAGAACGATACGGGGGCGCCGGGAGAGTTCCCGCGCCAGTATGACTTTCTGCTGGTTTCCGCCCGATAGCTTCGAGCACGGAATGCTCATGCCTCCGCAGCGAATGTCGAAACGGGCGATCGATTTCTTCGCGTGCTCGGTCATTGCGCGCGTGTCGAGCACGCCCGAACGACTGACGGCGGGCCTTATGCCGTCGGCAGCAAGGGCCAGGTTGTCGACGATGCTGAGGGATCCGACGAGGCCGTCTCGGCGGCGGTCGGGAGGAATGTAGCCGACGCCCAGCCGTTGCCGTGCCCTGGTGGAGAGCATAGTGATATCGGCGGTGCCGAGAAGGATGGTGCCGCCGCTGCTCGGGCGGACACCTGCGATAGCCTCGAGCAGTTCGACCTGGCCCGCTCCGACGACGCCGCCAATGCCGAGGATTTCACCTTGGCGAACTTCCAGGTCGATTTCGCAGGCGGCCGGCAGGCCGAGGTCGTTAGCAACGGCGAGACGGCTTACGCTGAGCACGACATTGCCGACGGTTGCGGGCGCGCGGTCAGTGCGCGCCTTCGTCTCGACGCCGCCGACCATGAGCGCGCCGAGCGATT
>JAESGM010000538.1_pt1 | contig 25151 bp, 23 predicted proteins | sample 9269721 | NCBI WGS metagenome assembly JAESGM01 (sample SAMN15720920, study PRJNA650825) | algae metagenome | isolation source: Komarekiella atlantica HA4396-MV6 and co-occurring heterotrophs from... | place: USA: Theobald House, Kauai, HI | collected 2009-07-29 | reverse complement strand
ATCCTGCGCGGTGTAGACCACGTGGCCGGTCTCGTCGGAGAGAACATCGTCGGCACCCGCATCGATCGCCGCTTCCAGCATGGCGTCGGCGCTGGCCTTGTCGGCATCGAATTCGACCACGCCTACATGATCGAACATGAACGACACCGCGCCGGTTTCGGCGAGATTCCCGCCGCTCTTGGTGAAGGTGGCGCGGACTTCGCCGGCGGTGCGGTTGCGGTTGTCGGTCAGGGCCTCGATGATGATGGCGACGCCGCCCGGCCCGTAGCCTTCGTAACGCACTTCGTCATAGTTTTCCGAGTCTCCGCCCTGGCTCTTCTTGATCGCACGCTCGATATTGTCCTTGGGCATGTTCTCGGCGCGGGCGGCGATGATGGCGGCGCGCAGGCGCGGATTGAAGTTGGGATCGGGCAGGCCCATTTTCGCGGCCACGGTGATTTCACGGCCGAGTTTGGAGAACAGCTTGGCGCGCACTTTGTCCTGGCGCCCCTTGCGGTGCATGATGTTCTTGAATTGTGAATGACCTGCCATGGTCCGGACCGCTTCCTGATGAATTGGGCGGCTTTATAAGATGATGAGGCGGGAAAGGGCAATTGCCTTTCCGGCTCATCCGCGGCGGCCGGGCCTTGAATCACAAGGGCGCGCCCATGCGCGCCCTTGTCAGTTCATGTCGATCTCCACGCGAGCCCGGATCGGTCTAGAATCGATAGTTCAGGCCGGCGCGGACCACGTTCGTGGACACCCGGTTGCTCTCGGTGACGCCGGAAGCGGCGTAGGTCGTCGAGTTCTTGCCGAGGTCGATGTAAAGATATTCGAGCTTTGCGCTCCAGTTGCGCGCGAAACCCCATTCCACGCCGCCGCCGACCGTCCAGCCGGAACGAGTGTGGTTGAATGAGGCGGATTCGGTAAGGCCGCCGTCAACGACTGTCGTCGTGTTCTTCACGCGGCCATAGGCGTAACCGCCGGTCGCATAGAACAGCCAGTTGTCCGCAGCATAGCCGACGCGTCCGCGGACGGTGCCGAACCAGGGCAGCTTCTCGTCAGACTGGATCGTGCCGCCAGGAAAATTGAGCGTGCCGATGTTGCCCTTGATGCTGCTGAACTGAAAATCGGTTTCAACGCCGAGCACCAGCGCACCGCTCTGCCAGTTGTAGCCGGCCTGCACGCCGCCGATTACGCCGGAATGCGAGCTTGTATTGTTGGCGACGGCTACGCCGCTGTCCGCGAATTCATGGCGCGACTTCGACCAGGCGCCGCCAAGATTGGCGCCGAGATAAAAGCCGCTCCAGTCGTAGGCGGCGCGGATGGCCGGCGGTGTGTAGGCGGGACGATACAGGTCCGCGGCATTTGCCGCGCTCGCGCCGATCGTCAATCCGGCCACGAGCAACATCAATTTACGCACGACGACTCCCCCTATTTCTTAGGTGTACGGACCACCGTTTCTTGATGGCCGTCGCCGCTTATGACTGAGGGAATTTAGGAATTCGCAAATTTGGCGGCCATTGCCGCGCCACGGCGCCGGAAAAGATGTGCAGCATTAACAGGCTTAACCGGCGTTAATTACAATTTTCCGGAATGGCGCAAGACGCGCGTCAACTATTGCCAGAACGCCGGCACCGCCTCTTCCAGCCGCGCGCCGAGCCGCACTGCCGCAACCCGCCGCGCAAGACCGGTTGCGTCGTCGGTCTCTACGGCGATGCCGCACAATGTCGGCACGCCAATGGCCGCCTCGAATTTCGCCGACGGGATCTTGCGCAGGAAGCGCGACAACGGCTCGTCCTTCACCATGCCGATGACAGAGTCATAGTCGCCGGTCATGCCGGCGTCGGTCATGAAGGCGGTGCCGCCCGGAAGGATTTGATGATCCGCCGTCGGCGCATGCGTATGCGTTCCGACGACCAGCGATGCGCGTCCGTCGGCGAAATGCCCCATCGCCTGTTTTTCGCTCGTCGCTTCGGCATGAATGTCGATCACAATGGCGTCTGCATCTTGCTTGAGCGCGCAGACTTTCAACTCGTGCTCGACCGCCGCGAAGGGATCATCGAGCGGGTCCATGAAAATGCGGCCCATCGCATTGATCACCAGCACACGCGCGCCGTTCTTCGCCTCGACCAGCGCGGCGCCGCGACCGGGCGTCCCCTTCGGAAAATTGATCGGCCGGACAAGTCGTGGAGCGCGTTCGATGAAGACCAGCGCCTCGCGCTGATCCCACGCGTGATTGCCGAGCGTCACCACATCGACGCCGGCATCGATGAACTCGTTGAAGATCGTCTCGGTGATTCCGAAACCGCCGGCGGCATTCTCGCCATTGAGCACGACGAAATCGAGCTTCCAGTCGCGGACAAGCCCCGGCAGCCGCTCATTCACGATGGCGCGGCCGGAGCGGCCGACGACGTCGCCGATGAAGAGAATGCGCACTTAGCTCAGGCTCCGGAAATCGATCACTTCGCGTTCCGTTAGCACGAGGTCGAGGCAGGCGTCGAATGCAGTGGCCGGAACCTGGTTAATCTCCTGGGCGGCAAAGGCGACGCCGATGGCGGTGACGGGCTTCATGCCGCGCAGGCGGGCAATGGTCAGGTCGTAATAGCCGGCGCCATAGCCGATGCGGTGTCCCCTGCGATCGAATGCGGCGAGCGGCACCAGCAGAATGTCGGGAAATACTTCCGGCGCGTCGGGTTTTGGCTCACGAATGCCCCAGACTCCGGACGCGAGCTCTTCGCCGAACGACCAGGCGCGCATCGTGAGCGGTTTGCCGCGGCCCGCCACGACCGGCAGCGCGAGCTGGGCGCCGGCATCGCTGAGCTTGCGCATCAGCGGCACGGGATTGAGCTCGCTCTTCATCGGCGAATAGCCGGAGACGACAGCGCCGTGGGGCACATCGACGGGAAATGGACGTTGGGCGATGAATTGCGCGGCAGCCGCGCGCTCCGCCGCTGGCAACGCATCGCGGCGCGCGAGGGCAGCCGTGCGCAGTTCAGCTTTGAGGGATTGAGACAAGGCGGCGTCCGGCATGCGCTACCAATAACGTCATTCCGGGACGGCGCGAAAGCGCCGAGCCCGGAATCCAGAAACAAATCCAGAATTCCCATCTGGATTCCGGGATCGCTCGCTGGCGCTCGCGCCCCGAATGACGATTGAGAAGAAAGTGCGGGCCGCGTGAGCCGTCGGATTTGCGACCCCGGGAACCTACAGAAGTAGGTGGGCGCCATATGTCCGGGCCCACGGGCCCGGTCAGGGACAGCTCCCTTCAGGATCGTAAGGCCCCGGGAGTATGAATATCCATCGCACTCCGCAGCACCGCGGGGCCAATGTAGTGCTTTCGCGCCTTAACCGCCACCCGGCACGGGCGGCAAACGGTTAACCGCCAACAGCAATTCCGTTGCCGTTGCTCACGGTCTGGTTGAGGGTCTTGGTGATGCCCTCAAGCCGCTCGGACGCCGCGTTGAGCGCGGCGATGATCGCGGCCTGGGTCTGCTGCGCGCGGTCGACGGAGGCCACGCGCGCGTCTTGCAGGGCCGCCAGTTCCTCTTCCAGCCGGCGGATCTTTTTTCCTGCCTCCGCCAGATCATCGGCGACCGTCAGCGCCGCCATCACCGTCAGCCGGGAATCGCCGACTTCGCCGAAATTGCCGCGCAGGTTTCCGATGCGCTCGTCGATATCCTTCGCGAGCTCCATCAGATGCTCTTCCTGCCCGTCCTCGCAGGCCATCCGGTATTGCCGGCTGTTGATCGTGACATTCACCTGGGCCATGCGGCTGTTTCCCGGCTATCGGTCGTTGGCTTCGATCACGGTGCGGACACTGTCGATGGCGATATCGAGCCGACGGGCGATTTCGCGATTGGCCGTCTCGAGCTGCCTCGCATGGGCGGTGGCGGCATCGAGTTCGGACGCGAGGCGGGACCTGTCGCTCCCCAGTACATGCAACTGGGCGACAAGCCGCTCCTCGCCGTGATCGGCCTCACGGCGCCGTTCGACCGCGGCTTCCAGTGCGTCCAGCGCCAGAGCCAGACGGCGCGTTGCAGTCTCGATCGCACTCGGATCGGTCATGATCCTGTACTCGCACGCGTGGGCTGGAACCTTGCGTGAAACGAAAACTCTTTTGCAGCAAGGCCTTAACTCCAAAAGCCTAATTTGCTGGTTCAACGGCGTCAACGTTCCCGCAGATTTCGTCCCCATATTCCCGTAGGGCCTGTGCAAATTGCCCGGATGCCCGGCGCCTGCGCGTTGGACTCGCGGCTGACGCATGTTATGTCCCCCGCCAACGAACGGTCCCAAGCCACAATGAACGCAAGACCTTCGACGGCGCCAGCCGTCGCACAACCGGACATTTCCGCCATGTCACGTGCCGACCATGACCGCATGGCGAACGCCATTCGCGTTCTCTCGATGGATGCCGTCGAGCAAGCCAAATCCGGCCATCCCGGCCTGCCGATGGGCGCCGCCGACATCGCGACCGTTCTCTTCTCGCAGTTCCTGAAATTCGACCCGACCGCGCCAAAATGGCCGGACCGGGACAGGTTCGTGCTGTCGGCCGGACACGGCTCGATGCTGATCTATTCGCTGCTGCATCTCACCGGCTACGCATCGGTCACGCTCGAAGAAATCAGGAACTTCCGCAAGCTCGGCTCGAAGACACCCGGTCATCCGGAGAACTTCATCACCGAGGGCGTGGAGACAACCACAGGGCCTCTGGGGCAAGGCATTGCCAACGCGGTCGGCATGGCGATCGCGGAGCGTCATCTCGCCGCGGTCTTTGGCGACGTTGTCGATCACAAGACCTATGTGCTCGCCTCCGACGGCGACCTGATGGAAGGCATCAGCCAGGAAGCCATCGCGCTTGCCGGCCACCTGAAGCTCAACAAGCTGGTCGTGCTGTTCGACGACAACGGCATCACCATCGACGGCAAGCTGTCGCTCTCCGACTCCGTCGATCAGGTGAAGCGTTTCGAATCCGCCGGCTGGCGCGCGGAACGCATCGACGGTCACGATCCCGAAGCCATTGCCGCAGCGCTCGAACGCGCGCAGACATCCGATCGTCCCTCGCTGATCGCCTGCAAGACCACCATCGGCTTCGGCTCACCGGCAAAGGCCGGCAGCGAGAAGGCACACGGTTCACCGCTTGGCGCCGACGAGATCGCGGCAACCCGCAAGAAGCTTGGCTGGGATTACCCGGCATTCGAAGTGCCGGCCGACATCCGCGCGCTCTGGACCAAGGCCGGCCAGCGCTCGCAGGACGTCCGCAAGGCGTGGGAGAAAAAAGTCGCCGCACTTCCGGCCGCCACGCGCGGCGAATTCGAACGCCGCATGAAGGGCGAGTTGCCGGCAGCAAAGCTGTCCGCCGCCGTGCTGTCCGTGAAGGAAACACTGGCGAAGGCGCCGAAGGAAATCGCGACACGCTCCGCCTCCGAATTCGCGCTGGAGAGTCTTGTCGAGGCGGTGCCGGAAATGGTGGGCGGTTCCGCCGACCTCACCGGTTCCAACAACACCCGCACCAAGTCGATGAAGGCGATCAACGCGTCGGATTTCTCCGGCCGCTTCATCCATTACGGCATTCGCGAACATGGCATGGCCGCCGCGATGAACGGCATGACGCTGCATGGCGGCATCATCCCCTATTCCGGCACGTTCCTCGTGTTCTCGGACTATTGCCGCCCGGCGATCCGCCTTGCGGCGCTGATGGAGGAGCGCGTCATCCATGTGATGACGCATGACTCCATCGGCCTCGGCGAGGACGGTCCGACGCACCAGCCAGTCGAGCACATGGCTGCGTTGCGCGCGATCCCGAACCTGCTGGTGTTCCGCCCCTGCGACGTGGTCGAGACGCTGGAATGCTGGCAGCTTGCGCTGGAGGCGAAGGATCGCCCGAGCGTGCTGGCGCTGACGCGCCAGAACCTGCCGCAGTTGCGCAACGGCGTCGATGCCGACAACATCTGCGCGAACGGCGCCTACGAGATCGCAGGCCCGGACGGTCCCTCCGACATCTCGATCTTCGCGACGGGATCGGAAGTCGCGATCGCGGTCGAGGCCGCGAAGCTGATCGCCGAAAAGGGCGTCGCCGCTCGCGTCATCTCGGTGCCATCGTTCGAATTGCTGCGTGAATCACCGGCTGCAGTGCGCGCCGCCATTATCGGAAACGCCAGGGTGAAGGTTGGTGTCGAAGCCGGCGTGCGCCAGGGCTGGGACGAGATCATCGGCTCCGACGGCGTGTTCATCGGCATGAACGGGTTTGGCGCGAGCGCGCCCTACAAGGACCTGTACAAGAGCTTCGGCATCACACCCGAGGCCGTGGCTGCGGCGGCCCTGAAGAAGCTTGGCGCGCGCTGACACGCGCTTGCCTGCCGGAAACCCGGCAGCAACCGTGCCGGCCTGCGGACGGCACGCCGTCCCGCCACGTGACCCGTTCAGAAGTGGCCCGTTCAGAACCGCTCGAAAAAGCCGGTTTACCGCGCTGACATGCCGGTTCGCCGCCGGCCCCGATAGCGATTGAGTTGGGGGCAAAAACCGCTATATCCAAGCCACAAAATTGTCATCCAAGCCACGCCAGCCGGGAGTTTCCGCACATGACAGTCCGCGTCGCCATCAACGGGTTCGGCCGCATCGGCCGCAATGTCCTGCGAGCCATCGCCGAGAGCGGCCGCAAGGACATCGAAGTCGTGGCGATCAACGACCTCGGCCCGGTCGAGACCAACGCGCACCTGCTGCGCTTCGACTCGGTGCATGGCCGCTTCCCCGGCGAAGTCACAGTCGACGGCGACACGATCTCGGTCGGCAACGGCAAGATCAAGGTCACCGCGATCAAGGACCCGGCGACGCTGCCGTGGAAAGACCTCGGCGTCGACATCGCGATGGAATGCACCGGCATCTTCACCGCCAAGGACAAGGCCTCGGCGCATCTGACCGCCGGCGCCAAGCGCGTGCTGATTTCGGCACCGGGCGAGAATTCCGATCTCACCGTCGTCTACGGCGTGAACCACGACAAGCTGACGAAAGACCACAAGATCGTCTCCAACGCCTCCTGCACCACCAACTGCCTCGCGCCGGTGGCGAAGGTACTGAACGACGCGGTCGGCATCGACAAGGGCTTCATGACGACCATTCACGCCTATACCGGCGACCAGCCGACCCTCGACACCATGCACAAGGATCTTTATCGCGCGCGCGCAGCCGCGCTCTCGATGATCCCGACCTCGACCGGCGCCGCCAAGGCTGTCGGCCTCGTGCTGCCGGAACTCAACGGCAAGCTCGACGGCGTCGCCATCCGCGTGCCGACGCCGAACGTCTCGGTCGTCGACTTCAAGTTCGTCGCCAAGAAGGCGACCAGCAAGGACGAAATCAACGGCGCGATCAAGCGCGCGGCCGAGCAGCAGCTCAAGGGCATCCTCGGCTTCACCAATTCGCCGAACGTGTCGATCGACTTCAATCACGATCCGCATTCCTCGGTCTTCCATATGGACCAGACCAAGGTGATGGACGGCACACTGGTGCGCGTCATGTCCTGGTACGACAACGAATGGGGCTTCTCCAACCGCATGTCGGACACGGCTGTGGCGATGGGCAAGCTGATTTGACGACCGCGTCGTCCCGGATGCGGTGCAGCGCGCCAGCGGTGCGCCGCTGATCCGGGACCGTCCTGATATTTGACCCGAATAGCGATCCCGGGTCTGCAGCGCATCACTCCGTGCTGCGCTGCGCCCGGGACGACGGTAACTCAAAGATGTCCCAGTTCCGCACCCTCGATCAGGCCGACCTCAAGAACAAGCGCGTCCTCGTCCGCGTTGACCTCAACGTGCCGATGGACAACGGCAAGGTCACCGACGCAACACGCATCGAGCGTATTGCGCCGACCATCACAGAGATCGCGAACAAGGGCGGCAAGGTCATCCTGCTCGCGCATTTCGGCCGGCCGAAGGGACGCGATCCGAAAGAGTCGCTGAAACCAGTCGCCGCCGCCGTCGCCGAGATTATCAAACGTCCGGTCGCCTTCGCCGACGATTGCATCGGCGATGTGGCGCGATCGGCAATTGACAAGATGAAGCCGGGCGACATCCTTTGTCTTGAGAACACGCGCTTCTACAAGGAAGAAGAAAAGAACGACCCCGCCTTCGTCGACAAACTCGCCGCGCTTGGTGACATCTATGTCAACGATGCGTTCTCGGCCGCGCACCGCGCACACGCCTCGACCGAAGGCCTCGGTCACAAGCTGCCGACCTATGCCGGCCGCACCATGCAGGCGGAAGTCGAAGCGTTGTCGAAGGCGCTGGAAGCGCCGACACGCCCGGTCGCGGCCGTCGCCGGCGGCGCAAAGGTCTCGACCAAGCTCGACCTCCTCGGCAACCTGCTCGACAAGGTCGATGTTCTGATCATCGGCGGCGCGATGGCCAACACGTTCTTGTTGGCGCTCGGAAAGCCGGTCGGCAAGTCACTTGTCGAAGCGGACCTCGTTTCCACTGCCCGCGACATCATGGACAAGGCGAAGGCCAAAGGCCGCGAGATCGTGCTGCCGGTCGATGTCGTGGTGGCGAAGGAATTCAAGGCGCATGCGCCCTCGCGCGTCGCCGGCATCGACGATGTCGCGGCCGACGAAATGATCCTCGATATCGGCCCCAGGAGCATCGAATACGTCGTCTCCGTGCTGGCCCGCTGCAAGACGCTGGTGTGGAACGGGCCGTTCGGAGCCTTCGAAATGGAGCCGTTCGACACCGGTACAATCGAGGCTGCCGAAGCCGCCGCGGAACTGACACAAGCCGGGAAGATTGTTTCCGTCGCGGGCGGCGGCGACACCGTGGCCGCCCTCAATGCGGCCGGCGCCGCGGACCGGTTTTCCTATGTTTCCACAGCCGGCGGGGCCTTCCTGGAATGGCTGGAGGGCAAAAGCCTGCCGGGCGTCGAGATATTGAGGGCAAAATGACGCCGCCCCTTTCCGCCCGGCGCGGGAAGGATGTAAAGAATGCCGCAAATGGCCGGGCCGCCCGGCGCGTGGCTTGAGGGAGACGCAAGAATGAATCTCGCTGAACTGAACAAGGTTGCCGTCGCCATGACCGCGTCCGGCAAGGGCATTCTGGCGGCCGACGAATCCACCGGCACCATCAAGAAGCGTTTCGACGCCATCGGCGTGGAATCGACCGAGGATAATCGCCGCGACTATCGCGAGATGATGTTCCGCACCACCGAGGCGATGTCGAAATACATCTCCGGCGTCATCCTTTACGACGAGACCATCTGGCAGAAGGCCAAGGACGGCACGCCGCTGGTCGACGTCATCAGGAAATCCGGCTCGATCCCCGGTATCAAGGTCGACGAAGGCACCAAGCCGTTGCCGAACTGCCCGGGCGAACTCATCACCATCGGCCTCGACAAGCTCGCCGACCGTTTGCCGAAATACTACGACCAGGGTGCGCGCTTCGCGAAATGGCGCGCGGTGATCGACATCGCACCCGGCATTCCGAGCTACACCGCGATCCGCACCAACGCGCATGCGCTGGCGCGCTATGCCGCGCTATGCCAGGCGGCGCAGATTGTTCCGATCGTCGAGCCGGAGGTGCTGATGGACGGCGATCATGACATCGACCGCTGCGTCGAGGTCACCGAATTCGTGCTGAAGGAGACCTTCCAGGAGCTCTATTATCAGCGCGTGCCGCTGGAAGGCATCGTGCTGAAGCCGAACATGGCGATCTCCGGCAAGAAGAATGCAAAGAGGGCGTCCATTCAGGAAGTCGCCGAGAAGACCGTGCGCATGCTGAAGAACTGCGTGCCGGGTGCGGTGCCGGGCATCGCCTTTCTGTCGGGCGGCCAGTCCGACGAAGAGGCGACTGCGCATCTCGACGCCATGAACAAGATCGGCAACCTGCCCTGGAACCTCACCTTCTCGTATGGCCGCGCGCTGCAGGCCGCGCCGCAGAAGGCCTGGTCGGGCAAGAGCGAGAATGTCGCCGCCGCGCAGCGCGCCTTCCTGCACCGCGCGCAGATGAACGGCCTCGCCGCGCTCGGCCAGTGGAAGCAGGATCTGGAGAAGAAGGCGGCGTGAGTTCTTCCCTCCCCCGCACAGCGGGGAGGGAAAAATCCGCCCCCATTCTGCCGGATTGGAACTGCATCGACACCAGATGAACTCCCGTCCGCAAAAAGACCAGGAACGCCCCGCCCCGCGGCTCTATCTCGTCACACCCGAGATCGCGGACGCCAAAGGCTTCGCGCAGGCGCTGGGTGACGCGCTCGCCGCTGCCGACGTCGCCGCGGTGCTGCTGCGGCTCGCGCCAGCCGATGAGCGCACGCTGATCAACAACGTCAAGACACTGGCGAAGATCGCGCAGGAGAAAGACGTTGCGCTGATCGTCGACGGACATCCGGAGGTCGTCGCACGCGCAGGCGCCGACGGCGCGCATCTGAGCGGGATCGAGGATTTCGAAGAGAATGTCGGAGGCCTGAAGCCGGACCGCATCGCCGGCATCGGCGGACTGGAGACGCGGCATGACGCCATGCTCGCCGCCGAACGCGGCACCGACTATGTGATGTTCGGCGAGCCGGACGACGCCGGCGAGCGCCCCTCGCTGGATGCAGTGTGCGAACGTGTCACGTGGTGGTCCGAAGTCTTTCAGACACCTTGCGTCGGCTATGCCGGCGATCTCGACGAGATCACGGCGCTCGTCCAGGCCGGCGCGGATTTCGTTGCGGTCGGAGATTTCGTTTTCACAGACCCGGCAAAGATGACAGCGGCGGCTAAGCGCGCATTGCTGGCGGAGCCCGTGTCATGACCGCGCTGCGCTTCCCAATCGCCGCGGCGCTTGCAGCAGCGCTGATCACTCCGGTGGCTGCGCAAACCGCAAAGCCTGCGCCGAAGGGCAAGCCGGAACCCGCACAATCGGCGTCGCCAGCCCCCTCGCCCGACGGCGATCTCGCCTACGGCGCCTATCAGCGCGGCTATTACATGACCGCGTTTGCCGTCGCGACCAAGCGCGTCGAAGAGAAGAACGACCCGGCCGCAATGACGCTGCTGGGCCTGCTCTATGCGGAAGGCCTCGGCGTACCGCAGGACGACGTCAAGGCGGCGGAGTGGTACAAGCTCGCCGCCGACCGTGGCGATCGTGAAGCGATGTTCGCGCTGGCGATGTTCAGGATTGTCGGGCGCGGCGGCGCGAAGAACCGCGACGAGGCGGCGCGACTCTTCGCCGCCGCCGCCAAGCTGGGACATGCGGCCTCCGCTTACAATCTGGCTTTGCTTTACATCGAGGGCCAGCAATTCCCGCGGGATCTGGTGCGCGCCGCGGAGCTGCTGCGGCAGGCGGCCAATGCCGGAAATCCGGAAGCGCAATACGCGCTGGCGACCTTCTACAAGGAAGGCCGTGGCGTCAAAAAGGACGACCGTGAAGCCACGCGCCTGCTGGGCGCGGCCGCCCTCGCCAACAATGTCGACGCCCAGGTCGAATATGCGATCGCGCTCTATAACGGTACAGGCATCACCAAGAACGAAGCCGCAGCCGCCGAATTGCTGAAGAAAGCGGCCCGCCGCGGCAGCCCGATCGCGCAGAACCGGCTGGCCTGGGTCCTGGCCACCGGGCGCGGTCTGAAAGCCGACCCGGTCGAAGCCGTCAAATGGCACATTGTCGCCAAGGCGGCCGGCGCCGGCGACCCCTGGCTCGACGATTTCATGCAGAAGCAGAGCCCGGAGACCCGCAGCGCCGCCGAAAAGGATGCCAAACCCTGGCTGGCGCTGATTGCGGCATCCCGCTCTTGAGCGCGATCAGGAAAAGTGGGGACCGGTTTTCCGTCAAATCGCGCGAAAAACACACACTTGACGGCGGTCGCACCGGCGGGGCACACCACCGGCCGAAGCAGTCCCTTCCCGAAAACACAACGGAACGCCTTATGGCCAAGATCAATGGCAATGAAATTCGTCCCGGTATGGTCATCGAGTACCAGAACACGCTCTGGGTCGCGGTGAAGACCATGGCCGTGAAGCCCGGCAAGGGCCCGGCCTACAACCAGGTCGAACTGAAGAACCTGATCGACGGCCGCAAGTTGAACAACCGCTTCGGCTCCGACGAGCGCGTCGAGCGCACGCGGCTGGAGCAGAGGGATTTTCAGTATCTGTACAAGCAAGGCGACGCGCTGGTGTTCATGAACAATGACACCTACGAGCAGCTCGAATTGCAGGAAGAGTTCGTCGGCGAGCGTGCCGCCTTCCTGCAGGACGGAATGACCGTCACGCTCGAAATGCACGAAGAGCGCCCGATCGGCATCAAGCTTCCCGATCAGGTCGTGCTGCAGATCGTCGAGGCCGACCCGGTCGTGAAGGGGCAGACCGCCGCGTCGTCCTACAAGCCGGCACGTCTCGAAAATGGCTTGCGCGTCATGGTGCCGCCTTTCATCACCACCGGCGAAAAGATCATCGTCGATACCAACGAAGTCACCTACATCCGCCGCGCGGACTAACGAAAGTCGATCTCTCCCTTTCAAGGGAGGGCAAAAGGGCAAGATGCTTCACTCCGCGCTCATGAACGTGATGATCAAGGCCGCGCGCAAGGCTGCGCGTGGCCTCGCGCGCGACTTCGGCGAGGTGGAGAAGCTGCAGGTCTCGGTGAAAGGACCCGGAAATTTCGTCTCCGCCGCCGACCGCAAGGCCGAGCAGACTCTGCGCGAGGAATTGATGGCGGCCCGCCCCGGCTATTCCTTCCACGGCGAGGAAGGCGGCCGGATCGAGGGTAGCGACAAGACCCATACCTGGATCGTCGATCCGCTCGACGGAACGACGAATTTCCTGCACGGCATTCCGCAATTCTCCATCGCCATCGCGCTGGAACGCGAAGGCACGATCGTTGCCGGGCTCGTCTACAATCCGATCAGCGACGAGATGTTCACGGCCGAGCGCGGCAAGGGTGCTTTCCTGAACGAAACGCGGCTGCGCGTCGCCGGCCGCCAGCGCATGGCGGACGCGGTCGTTTCCTGCGGTCTGCCGCATCTCGGCCGCGGCGATCTTGCGCTGTTCCGGCAGGAATTCGGGCTGGTGCAGGAAAAGGTCGCGGGGCTGCGCCGCTTCGGTTCGGCGGCGCTCGATTTCGCCTATGTCGCGGCCGGCCGTTTCGACATCTACTGGGAGCGCGATCTCTCGCCGTGGGACATGGCACCGGGCATCCTGCTGGTCCGCGAGGCAGGCGGCTACGTGTCCGACTGCGACGGCCTCGATGCCATGCTCATCAAGGGCAGTATCGCCGCCGGCAACGAGACGCTGCACAAGGAACTTCTGAAAATCCTCAAGGACGCCGGCCGGCAATAATCCGGATCGCGCCGGGATTGTCATGAACCTGCCATCATTCCCGCTTCGATGGCAGATGCGGGCGTTGTGCATGTGTTTCAAAAACACGCCGAAAAACACGTCTTCGCGCCGGAAAAAGGCAAATCCGGCCTGATGCTCCGGATGTTTCCTTTCGCCGTGTCTGTGCCATAGTCTTGGCCTGCTTTGGCGGGGGGCCCCGGACCAGCCAACACATCACTCACGAGATGAGCCAAGGACGCGCAATGGCACGCGACAGCGACCCTTTCAAACTCTCCTCCCCGCGTATCTTCCTGGTGCGGATGCTGGTCTTCCTCATCCTCGTCGGGCTGGTTGGGGTGGTGCTGTACCGGCAAATCCTGGAAGCGTTCTTCGCCAATCCCGGCCTCAACGGCCTTATCGTCGGCGTGCTGGTCATCGGCATCCTGCTGTCCTTCCGTCAGGTGATCCGTCTGTTCCCGGAGGTGCGCTGGGTCAACAGCTTCCGCCTCGCCGATCCCGGCATCGCGGTCGACCGCCCGCCCGCTCTGCTCGCGCCGATGGCGACCATCCTTGGCGACCGGCTCGGCCGCATGGCGATCTCCTCGCAGATGATGCGCGGCATTCTCGACTCGATCGCGACGCGCCTCGATGAAGCGCGCGACCTGTCGCGCTACATGACGGGCCTTCTCATCTTTCTCGGTCTGCTCGGCACCTTCTGGGGCCTGATCGAAACCGTCTCGTCGGTCGGCAAGGTGGTGGAAAGCCTGAAACCGGGAGGCGATGCCACAACGGTGTTCGAATCCTTGCGCGAGGGCCTTGGCGCACCGCTCGGCGGCATGGGCATCGCATTCTCGTCTTCGCTGTTCGGCCTCGCCGGCTCTCTGGTGCTCGGCTTTCTCGACCTGCAAACCAGCCAGGCGCAGAACCGCTTCTATACCGATCTCGAAGACTGGCTCTCGACGACCGTACGCGACAGCGACGCCGATGCGACGGCACCGGCTGGAAGCCCGGCAATCTCCAACGACCTGCGCGTCGCCATCGAGCGACTGCGTGAATCGATTGCCGAGACAGGCTCGAGCCGCGCCGCAACCAGCGCGATGGCCAATCTCGCCGAGGCGATCCAGGGACTTGTGCATCACATGCGCGCCGAGCAGCAGATGATCCGCGACTGGGCGGATTCGCAGGCCGAGCAGCAGACGGAAATCCGCCGCGTGCTCGAAAACCTGACGCGGGAGCGAACATGAGCGCGTCCAGGAAAAGCGGCCACCGGTTTTCCGTCCGCCCGATCTCGGGTTTACCCGAGATCGGTTGTATCGTGCGCAAGTCGGCTACAGCCGACTTGCGGTGCGGAGAGAAATCATAATGGCTTTGGCGCGCGCGCGCCGCGACCGCGGCGTCGATTACTGGCCGGGCTTCGTGGACGCATTGTCCACTCTGGTTCTCGCCGTGATCTTCATGATCTCCATTTTTTCGGTCGTGCAGTTCTATCTGGCGCAGGAAGTGAGCGGCAAGGACACGGCTCTCACCCGTCTCAACGCTCAGATCGCCCAGCTCACAGAATTGCTGTCGCTGGAAAAAACCGGCCGCTCCAATCTGGAAGAACTGGTGGCGACCTTCCGCTCCAATCTCGCCAGCACCGAAGCCGAGCGTGACCGCTATCGCGGCATTGCGGAGGGCGCCGGCAAGGCCGCCACCGAACAGGGCCGCGCGCAGGAACTCGCCACACAGCTCGACAACGAGAAGAACCTGACCGCGCGGGCGATGTCGCAGGTGGAATTGCTCAACCAGCAGATCCTTGCCCTGCGGCGCCAGCTCAACGCGCTGGAATCCGCACTCGAAGCCACCGAAAAGAAGGAACGCGACTCGCAGACCCGCATTGCCGATCTCGGTCAGCGGCTGAATGTGGCTTTGGCCCAGCGCGTGCAGGAATTGTCGCGTTACCGTTCCGACTTCTTCGGGCGTCTGCGCGCCATTCTCGGCAACAGACAGGATGTCCGCATTGTCGGCGACCGCTTCGTGTTCCAGTCGGAAGTCTTCTTCGATGCCGGACAGGCCGTGCTGAAGCCGGAAGGCCGCGCCGAAGTCGACAAGATCGCGGATGCGCTGCTCCAGCTTGAAAAGCAGATTCCCGCCGACATCGCCTGGGTGATGCGGGTGGATGGCCACACCGACATCCGCCCGATCGCCAATCCGCAATTCCCGTCCAACTGGGAATTGTCCTCGGCGCGCGCCATTGCGGTCGTGCAGTACATGATCGGCCGCGGCGTCTCTCCGCAGCGTCTCGTCGCCGCCGGCTTCGGCGAATTCCAGCCGATCGACCCGGAGAAGACCGACGAGGCCTTCCGGCGCAACCGCCGCATCGAGCTGAAGCTGACCGAGCGGTGAGCATTTCGCTGCGCCCTTACGCTGCCGCGGACGCGGACGCCGCCATTGCGCTGTGGCAACGGGCCTGGCAGGTCGCCTATCCGCAGATCGCCTTCGCCAAACGCCTCGAATGGTGGCGCGGGCGCTGGCAGGACGATCTCGTACCGGTCGCGACCATCGTGGTGATGGAGAATGCCGGCGGCATGATCGGCTTTGTCACCGTCGACCAGAAGACCGGCTATCTCGACCAGGTCGTCATCGCCCCGGAGCATTGGGGACACGGCCTCGCACAGACGCTGATCGACGAAGCCAAGCGGCTCTCGCCGGCGGGCATCGAGCTGCATGTCAACCAGGACAATGCGCGCGCGCTGCGACTCTATGACAGGAACGGCTTCGTGATTGCCGGAGAGGCCGTGAACAAGCATTCCGGCGCGCCGGTCTATCTGATGCGCTGGCGACCTCAGGTGCCCTGAAACTGCAGCTTGGCCAGCCGCGCATAGAGCCCGTCGGACGCGGCAAGCTGTTCGTGCGTACCCTCCTCGACGATGCGGCCGTGATCCAGCACAAGAATGCGGTCGCAGGACAACACGGTCGCCAGACGATGCGCGATCACCAGCGTGGTGCGGCCCTGCATCGAATGCTCCAGCGCCTCCTGCACCAGCGTCTCGCTTTCCGCGTCGAGCGAGGACGTGGCTTCGTCGAGCAGCAGCAGCGGCGCGTTGCGCAGGATCGCACGCGCGATCGCGATGCGCTGGCGCTGACCGCCTGACAGCGTGATGCCGCGCTCGCCGACCATCGTGTTGTAGCCTTCCGGCAGGCGACGGATGAATTCGGCGGCGGCAGCCATCTCGGCGGCGCGCTCGATTTCGGCGTCGGAGGCGTCCGGCTTGCCGAAGCGGATATTGTCGCGCACCGACGCCGCGAAGATCGCCGTCTCCTGCGGCACCAGCGCGATGTGGCGGCGAAGGTCGGCGGGATCGGCGTCGGCGAGTTTCACGCCATCGAAGGTCACCTCGCCTGAGGTGGGATCATAGAAGCGCAGCAGGAGATGAAAGATCGTGCTCTTGCCGGCGCCGGACGGGCCGACAATCGCGACTTTCTCGCCTGGCTTCACATGGAACGAGACTCCCTGCAGCGCCGAGACATCCGGCCGCGTCGGAAACGCAAAATGCACATCGCGGAAAGCGACCTCGCCGCGCGCCGGCTCCGGCAGCCGCACCGGCTTTTCCGGCGCCTTCACGTCCGGCCTGATGTGCAGGATTTCGAACAGCCGTTCGGCCGCACCGGAGGCCTGCGAGACCTCGCCCCAGACCTGCGACAATTCCCCCAGACCGCCGGCGGCGAACACCGCATAGAGGACAAACTGGCCGAGCCGTCCCGGCGTCATCTCGCCGGACAGCACATCCTGTGCGCCCACCCACAGAACCAGCACCACGCTCGCAAACACAAGAAAGATTGCGATCGCCGTGAGCACAGCGCGCGAGAGCGTGGATTGCCGCGCATCCTCGAACGCTTGCTCGACTGCCGCACGGAAGCGCGAGGTGGCCGCCGCCTCTCCAGTGAAGGCCTGCAGCGTGCGCACGGCACCGATGGTCTCGGCGGCATAAGCTGACGCGGAAGCCAGCGAATCCTGTGCCGCGCGCGAACGCTTGCGCACCGCGCGACCGAAAGCGACCAGCGGCAGCACGATGATCGGGATGACCGCCAGCACATACAGAGACAGTTTCGGCGACGTCACCACCATCATCGTGGCGGCGCCGAAGAACAGGAACAGGTTGCGCAGCAGGATGGAGATCGAAGCGCCGACCGCCGCCTTGATCTGCGTGGTGTCGGCGGTGAGACGCGACATCATCTCGCCGGTCTGTGAACGGTCGAAGAAGGACGGCGACAGGGTTGTCAGATGCGCGAAGACCTGTTCGCGCAGATCCGAGACCACGCGCTCGCCGAGAGTTGTCACCAGGTAAAAGCGCAACGCGCTCGCCATCGCCAGCACGAAGACGACGCCGATCATGACCGTGAAATAATTGTCGATCAGTCCGCGATCGCCGGAAAAGCCGAAATCGATCATGCGGCGCAGGGCAAGCGGCACCGCCAGCGTTGCCAGCGCCGCCACGGTCAGGGCGGCAAGCGCTGCGAGGGCACGGAGCCTGTAACGGGCCACATAGGGCACCAGCAGCAGGAGCGGCTTCAGCGCCGGCCGCCGGCCGGACGCCTCCGCCCCGGCCGGGGCCTGCCCGGCAGCGCGGTCCCAGTCCGACTTCCCACGCTCGGCCATCAATGCCATTCCCGGCTCCCCCTGCCCGTTTAACCGCTTGAATGCCGTGCGGAATTGACGCGCGCAAGGCCGATTTCTCGCCCGGCTTGTCTGGCGGGGCCGGGTCGGCTATAGACCCGGCCAATCCCGATCAACCCGCAGCATCGAGCGCGGCCGCCCGCGCGGAAAGCACGAGCCATGAAGTCCGAGATTCATCCCGATTACCACACCATCACGGTCAAGATGACCGATGGCAGCGAGTTCACGACCCGCTCCACCTGGGGCAAGGCCGGCGACACGATGCACCTCGATATCGACCCGAAGTCGCACCCGGCCTGGACCGGCGGCTCGCAGCAGCTGCTCGACCGCGGCGGCCGTCTGTCGCGCTTCCAGAAGAAGTTCTCGGGCTTCATCAAGGAAAGCAAGTAAGCCGGCTTTTCCGACACCCGCGAAAAAGCAAAACCCCGCGCCTGGCGCGGGGTTTTTTATTTTCTATCGACCGCCTTCGAAGGCCGCTTTCAGCAGGCCCAGCTGGTTTTCGACGGGATTGTTCTTCTGCGCCACCGGCTGATCCGGGCCGTGCATCGTGGCGTCCAGACGCCGCACCTGCTCGGTGAGCTGATGCGAACGCGCGATGAGCGTGTTCAGCATTTCCGGCAGCAGCTTCAGCGAGTCCGGATCGGTCGGATGGCCGGCCGACAGCTTGACCTTGGTCTTTTCCTGATTGACCTGCGCCAGCGACATCTCGCCTTCGCGCACCGCGCGATGCAGCAGCAGCCAGGACGCGAGCTGCATCAGCCGCGTGGTCAGCCGCATGCTTTCTGTTGCGTAGACCAACGCCGCCGCGCGGCTCAATTGCTTGGATTCCTTGCGCCCCTGACCGTCGAGATAGGCTGCGGTCTCCTCGACCAGCGTCATGCCTTCCTTGAACAAGTTCGAGAATGCCTGCGAATTTGCGAGCTTGTCCTTGAACAGGACCGGCCCGGAATCCTGAAAGGATTTTTCCGACATGATACGCCTCACCCAACTCCGGGGCGAACAATACGCGCGTGGAGCCCGCCGGGTAAAGCAAATGAAGAGCTAATTTAATTTCATAGTTGCCAAGCGAGATGAAGAACTGACCCGAAATGGGACAGAGCAAAAAAAGAGCCGCCGAAAACGGCGGCTCAAGTTAATAACAGGGAGGCGTCAAACAGAGTGGACAGGAGCCACTCAACGTCCAGAAGATGGACGAGCCCCAGTAATAACTTGGAAAGTTTAAGTTTGAGTTAAATGAGAAATAATCAGTAAAACCAGAACGTTGAATTTGAATGATCAACCGTTGCGTTTGCGACTTTCGATTTCACTTTTTAAAGAAAAGATCAGCGCTCTGCCGCGATGCCTGCTTGGATGTCATCGCGCTTTCCAGCCGCGCAATTTCCGATTTCAGCAATCCGACGCGCTCGCTCAATTCCTCAAGCGACAGAAGAGACAGATCCTGACCGATCTCATGCTGAATCTTCTTCTTCGGACGGTCGTCATCGTCGATCGCGGGCATGGCGCACCTCACTCGGCAGCAAAATAGCGGCGCATTCTAGTCGCAGCGCAAGCGGGTTGTCACATGCCGCCGCGGCGACTAAACCACTATCCAATCTCAGCGAAATCACCGGCTTTCAGGACACCCCATGACGTCTGTTCCCCCACGCATGACCGCGATCGGCATCAAGTCTCCCGGCAAGCCGGAGGTGCTTGTTCCCGAAGAACGCCCCGTGCCCGCACCCGCGGCAGGTGAAATCCTGGTCAAGGTCGCGGCCGCCGGCGTCAATCGTCCCGACGTCATGCAGCGCATGGGGCTTTATCCGCCGCCGCCGGGCGCGCCGGACATTCCGGGGCTGGAGATTGCCGGCGAAGTCGTCGCGCTCGGCGCGGGCGTGACGCGCTGGAAAACCGGCGACAAGGTGTGCGCGCTGGTGATCGGCGGCGGCTATGCCGAATATTGCCTCGCGCATGAGAGCCACGCGCTGCCGGTGCCGGCCGGTTTTTCGATGGCGGAAGCCGCCGCCATTCCGGAAACCTTCTTCACCGTCTGGCACAATGTGTTTGAGCGCGGCGCCTTGAAGAGCGGCGAGACGCTGCTGGTGCATGGCGGCTCGTCCGGCATCGGCACCACCGCGATCCAGCTCGCCAAAGAGTTCGGCGCGCGCGTGATTGTCACCGCCGGCTCCGACGACAAATGCGAAGCCTGCCGGAAGCTCGGCGCCGACGTCGCCATTAACTACAAGACGCAGGATTTCGTCGCCGAGACCAAGGCTGCGACCGGCGGCAAGGGCGCCGACGTGATCCTCGACATGGTCGGCGGCGACTATATCGAGCGCAATTACGAGGCCGCCGCGGTCGAAGGGCGCATCGTGCAGATCGCCTTCCAAGGCTCGCCGAAAGCGAATGTCGATTTCCGCCGCATCATGCTCAAGCGCCTGCACCATACCGGCTCGACGCTGCGCTCGCGCTCGGTCGCGGACAAGGGGCTCATCGCGCAAGCCATCGCCGAAAGGGTCGTGCCGCTGCTCGCGGCCGGCAAGGTGAAGCCGATCATGGACTCAACCTTTCCGCTGGCCGAGGCCGCCAAAGCCCATGCCCGCATGGAATCCAGTGCCCATATCGGCAAAATCGTGCTGACCGTCTAAAGTCCCGACAGCCGGGGGCGCCGCCCCCCTTCACCAAGGCGAGAACCTGTTCTGGCCCATGCCCCTGCCACTAGGCCATAATGGCGAGAAATCGGGCCTTGCGCCCCGAAAAGGGCGCAAAGCTGGTCCGTTGCTGTTGCGTGTGGGAGCACGAGCCCGTGCGGGGACGCCGCCAAATCCACCCGAAATTTTCTGAGACCGCCGGAGGGCGTCGTTTGCGTACCATGCGCTTTTCGGCCTTGCTCGTCGCAATCGCGGCGGCGCTTTTCTGCGCCGTGCCGTCCGCGCGCGCGGTCGATGCCGTCAACGTGCGCATCGACGCTCCCGCCATCGACCTGACCGAGGCGACGGAACGGCCCCGCAGCGACGGCGACCGCGTGCAGGTCTCCACAGCCCCCGGCCCCGACGGCATTGTCCGCCGCATCGAGGTGCGCGCCCGCGAGGCCGGCAACAGCTGGGCGGTGTTCGCGCTCACCAACAACAGCGACGAGCAGATCGACCGCCTGATCGTCGTTCCGCATTACCGCATGGTCGGCTCAGGCATGTTCTGGCCGGATCTCGGCCTGTCGCGCGTCGTCGGCATCACGCCGAGTTCGGGCGAACGCCCCGAGCGGCAGGACAGCGCCACCGCCGACATCTTCCGCATCACGCTCGATCCCGGCTCGGTCATCACCTTTGTGATGGAATTGCGCACCGATTATCTGCCGCAGCTCTATCTGTGGGAGCCGGACGCCTACAAGGACAAGATCAACTCCTTCACGCTCTATTACGGCATCGTCATCGGCATTGCCGGCCTGCTCGCGCTGTTCCTCACCATCCTGTTCGTGGTGAAGGGCAGCGTGATGTTCCCGGCCGCGGCCGCGCTCGGCTGGGCGGTGCTGGTCTATATCGGTATCGACTTCGGATTCTGGGCCAAGGTGTTCGACATGTCGGCGGGCGCCGAACGTGTCTGGCGCGCCATCGGCGAAGCGATCCTCGCCGCAACCCTGCTCGTATTCCTCTTCGCCTATCTCAACCTCAACCGCTGGCATGTTCGCTACGCGCATATCACGCTGGCCTGGCTCGGCGGCCTCGCCGCGCTCGTCATGCTCGCGGTCTTCGATCCGCCAATCGCGGCCGGCATTGCGCGCTTCTCGCTGGGTCTTGTCGCCTTCCTCGGCTTTGCGCTGGTCATCTATCTGTCTGCGCAAGGCTACGACCGCGCGGTGCTGCTGATCCCGACCTGGTTCCTGTTCGTGGTCTGGGCGGTTGCGGCCGGCCTCACCATCAGCGGCTATGTGACCAACGACATCGTCGGCCCCGCTTTGCTCGGCGGCCTTGTGCTGATCGTGATGCTGATCGGCTTCACCGTCATGCAGCACGCCTTCGCCGGCTCGATCACGCACGGCATCGTCTCCGACGTCGAGCGCCGCGCGCTGGCGCTGACCGGCGCCGGCGACATGATCTGGGACTGGGACGTGTCCTCCGACAAGGTGTTCACCTCGCCGGAGACCGAACACACGCTCGGCCTGAAGCGCGGCTCGCTCGAAGGCTCCGCCGCCGGCTGGCTCGATTATCTGCATCCGCTCGATCGCGACCGTTTCCGCGCCTCGCTCGATGGCGTGGTCGAGCAAAGGCGCGGACGGCTGCTGCAGGATTTCCGCCTGCGCACCAATGACGGACATTATCTCTGGTTCGCGCTGAAGGCCCGTCCCGTCGTCGGCTCCGACGGCGAAGTGGTGCGGCTTGTCGGCACGCTGACCGACGTCACCGAATTCAAGACCGCGGAAGAGCGGCTGCTGCACGACGCCGTGCACGACAATCTCACTGGCCTGCCGAACCGGCAACTCTTCCTCGACCGTTTCGAGGGCGTGCTCGGCTTCGCGCGCAGCGACAACACCATCCGCCCGACCGTGATGGTGATCGACCTCGACCGGTTCAAGCAGGTCAACGATTCCGTCGGCATCGCGGTCGGCGATTCCATCCTGCTGACGCTGGCGCGCCGGCTCGGACGCCTGCTGAAGCCGCAGGACACGCTGGCGCGGCTCTCCGGCGACCAGTTCGCACTCATCCTTCTGTCCGAACGCGATCCCGGCAAGATCATCGCCTTCGCCGAAACCATCCGCCGCACCTTGCGCGCGCCGATCACCTTCAACGACCGCGAAATCTTCCTCACCGCCTCGATCGGCCTTGCGCTCGCCGATGGGCAGACCGCGCGCACCGAGGAAATCCTCAAGGACGCGGAGCTGGCGATGTATCACGCCAAGCGCATCGGCGGCGACCGCATCGAGGTGTTCAAGCAGGCGATGCGTGCCCGCAAGACCGATCGCCTGACGCTGGAATCCGAATTGCGCCGCGCGCTCGAGCGCGAGGAAATCACCCTGCTCTACCAGCCGATCATCCGTCTCGAGGATCGCACGGTTGCCGGCTTCGAGGCGCTGGCGCGCTGGGATCATCCGAAGATGGGCCGCATGTCGCCGGCCGAATTCATTTCCATCGCCGAGGAGATCGGCCTGATCGTCGACCTCGGCATGTTCGCGCTGGAACGCACCGCCAAGCAGCTCAGCATCTGGCAGCGGAATATGCGTCCGCACGAAGCGATCTTCGCCAGCGTAAATGTGTCGTCACGGCAATTGCTGCGGCAGGACCTGATCCACGATCTGCGCACCGTGCTGTCGCGTTCCTCGGTGATGCGCGGCACACTGAAGCTGGAACTGACCGAGTCGCTGGTCATGGAAAATCCGGAACACGCTGCGCAGATGCTGCTGCGCATCCGCGAACTCGGCGCCGGCCTCGCGCTCGACGATTTCGGCACCGGACATTCCTCGCTCGCCTACCTGCAGCGCTTCCCGTTCGACACCATCAAGATCGACCAGTCCTTCGTGCGCACTACGGCCAAAGGACGCCGTCCGGTGATCCTGCGCTCGATCATTTCGCTCGCGCACGACCTCGGCATGGAAGTGGTGGCGGAAGGCGCGGAGACGGACTCGGACGCGGTGGAGCTTTATCAGCTCGGCTGCGAATACGCGCAGGGCTTCGCCTTCGGCGAGCCGATGACGGCCGAACAGGCCGGAAAGCTTCTCACAACCGATCGTCAGGAACTGGTGCGCAACACCGCCTGACGCACAATCAGCAAAAGTGGGAACCGGTTTTGCGTTAGATTGTGCGTCTGAAAAAAATCAGGCGTGTCCGACATCGCTCGACAGCATGCCCGGCCCGATGCCGATCTTGCGCATCGCCTTGTCGTATTTGTGCTCGTTGTCCGCCCCGAAGATCAGGTCGGGGTCGGCCGGACAATGCAGCCAGCCGTTTTTCTGGATTTCCGATTCCAGCTGTCCCGGCGCCCAGCCGGCATAGCCCAGCGCGAGCACCGCATTCACCGGGCCATCGCCCTTGGCGATCGCCTTGAGGATGTCGAGTGTCGCGGTGAGGCAAATGCCTTCGTCGATCGGCAACGTGGAATTCTCGATGAAGAAATCCGCCGAATGCAGGACGAAGCCGCGTCCGGTCTCCACCGGCCCGCCTTTCAGGATCCTGATCTCGTCGCGCGGCGAAATCTCGATCGCCTCGCCTTCCTTGATGACTTCGAGCTGCATCAGAAGATCGGGGAAGTTGATGTTGGAGGCCGGCTGGTTCACCACGATGCCCATCGCACCTTCCGGCGAATGGGCGCAGATATAGATCAGGCTGCGCGAGAAGCGGTCGTCCAGCATCGTCGGGGTCGCAATCAGCATCTGGCCGTCCAGATACCCCCGGCCTGGCTTTTCCTGCGGTGATTTGCGCGCCATTTTCATGAGGAAAGGTTACCCCCTCCGACCCAACTTGGGAAATGGAACTTCGCCAGATTATTCACGACCATTTCAGTGGCGGCAGTCGCCATCCATGATTAAACCGACGCCATGTTTACGGCTGGATTACGATCAAACCCAAGGCAACTTGTCACACACCGCAGTCCCCGCGCGGCAACCTTGCTTTGCCTGATGCTCCTCTCCATTGGGGCGCCACGCGCAGGCGTTGCAGCGGACGCATCTGACTGGGTGGGAGATGCCCGCTCGGCGGCGCGTCTGGTCGCAGGCAGCGCGCAAACTCGCGAGGCGGCGAAAATTCACCGTGCCGGGGTGGAGATCCGCCTCGCGCCAGGGTGGAAAACCTACTGGCGCTATCCCGGTGATTCCGGCGTCCCGCCGCATTTCGATTTTGCCGGCTCCGACAATGTCAAAAACGTGACTGTGCTCTGGCCGGCACCGCGGCGCCTCGTGGACAGCGAAGGCGTGACCATCGGCTACAAGGACAATGTTGTCTTCCCGCTCCATGTCGAGCCCAGGGATGCAGGCAAGCCGGTCACGCTGCGGCTGAAGCTCGATTACGCCATCTGCGAGAAATTATGTATTCCGGTCGATGCCAGGATCGGCATCGATCTGACCGGCACCGCGAAAGCAAATGAGACTATCCTGTCGGCCGCGGAAATGCGCGTGCCGCGCACCGCCGGCCTGGCCCAGCCGGGCGATATCGCCATCACCGCGGTCAAGCGCGACGGCAATGCCTCTCCGCATCGCATCCTGGTCGATGTGAAAATGCCGGCGGGGACCACGCCGGAATTATTTGCCGAAGGTCCGACGCCCGACTGGGCGCTGCCCGTCCCTGA
>JAESGM010000537.1_pt1 | contig 25399 bp, 30 predicted proteins | sample 9269721 | NCBI WGS metagenome assembly JAESGM01 (sample SAMN15720920, study PRJNA650825) | algae metagenome | isolation source: Komarekiella atlantica HA4396-MV6 and co-occurring heterotrophs from... | place: USA: Theobald House, Kauai, HI | collected 2009-07-29 | reverse complement strand
GCTTCCAGCTTGAACTCGGCGCTGAAGAACCGGCGCTTCCCTCCGCTTGGTTCGCCCATCCGGACACCTCCATCCCCGAACCATAGTCGGGGCAGGCTGGGTGTCCATCAAACCGGGTCAGGCCCAGTTACTGCGTCGCCTACAGCTTCAGGCCACGCAGTAACGACTCCCGCTGTGATGACTCCCGCAGTAACGACTTCCGCTTTTCCTGCCCGTTATATTGTCCCGTTCCCCACCCCAGCGATCCGCCGTACGGAACGGAGCTCCAAGATGGCCGGCCACAGCAAATGGAAGCAGATCAAGCACTACAAGGCTGCGACGGACGCGAAGCGCGGCGCGCTGTTCACCAAGCTCATCCGTGAAATCACCGTCGCCGCGAAGGCGGGCGGCGGCGACCCGGAGCACAACCCGCGGCTGCGTCTGGCCATCGAGACCGCGCGGTCGAGCTCGATGCCGAAGGAGAACATCGAGCGGGCGGTGAAGAAGGGGACGGGGGAGCTGGAGGGGGTCGACTACCAGGAGGTCATGTACGAGGCGTACGGGCCGGGGGGCGTCGCGCTCATGATCATGGCGCTCACGGACAACCCGACCCGCACCGTGGCCGACGTCCGCCACAAGCTGTCGCGGAACGCCGGCAACCTGGGGACGTCGGGGTCGGTCGCCTTCATGTTCGACCGCAAGGGGCAGATGCTGCTCGACCCGGCGCTCGACGAGGACGCGGCCATGGAGGCGGCGCTCGACGCCGGCGCCGAGGACTTCCAGCGCGACGACGACCAGAACGTGGTCACCACCGACCCGGCCTCGCTGCACGCCGTGAAGGCGGCGCTCGAGGGGCGCGGGCTCGGGGTCAGCGAGGCGCAGCTCACCTGGGTGCCGAAGAGCACCGTCAAGGTCGAGGGGGAGGCGGCGCAGCAGCTGGTCAAGCTCCTCGACGCGCTCGAGGAGCTGGACGACGTGCAGAAGGTCGAGGGGAACTTCGACATCGACGCCGCGGCGCTGGCCGAAGCCTGAGCGACCCCGAGGCCCGCCCATGCTCGTCCTCGGGATCGATCCGGGGACCGCGACCACCGGCTACGGGGTGGTGCGGTCCGAGCGGGGCGGGCTCGCCCGGCTGGTCGAGTGCGGCGTCGTCCGCACCCGCCCGCGCGACCCGCTCCCGGCGCGGCTGCGCGAGATCTTCGAGGGGGTGCAGGAGCTGATCGCCCGCCACCGCCCCGACGCCCTCGCGGTCGAGAGCATCTTCTACGCGAAGAACGTCCGCACCACCGTCACCCTCGGCCACGCCCGCGGGGTGATCCTGCTGGCCGGCGAGCTGGCCGGGCTCACCGTGCACGAGTTCCCGCCCGCCGAGATCAAGAAGGCGGTCGTCGGCACGGGCGCGGCGAGCAAGGAGCAGGTGCAGTTCATGCTGACCCGGCTGCTCCGCCTGAAGGCCGTCCCCTCCCCATCCGACGCCGCCGACGGCGTCGCCGCCGCCCTCACGTACTGCATGGCGCCCCACCTCCCCACCGCCACCGCGCGCGCGGTCGCCCACTCGTGATCGCCCACGTCGTCGGGCGCGTCGTCGCCAAGGAGCTGGACCGGGTCGAGCTGCTCACCAAGGGGGGCGTGGGATACGAGCTGTTCATCCCGCTCTCCACCTACGAGGGGCTCCCCAAGCTCGGCGAGGACGCGGCGCTGCACACGCAGCTGGTGGTGAAGGAGGACGGCTGGCAGCTGTTCGGCTTCGCCAGCGCCTTCGAGCGGCGCGTCTTCCAGAAGGTGCTGGCCGCCAAGGGGGTGGGGCCCGCGCTCGCGATCGGGATGCTGTCGACGCTCACCGCCGAGCGGTTGGTGCGCGCCATCCGCGAGAAGGACCTGGCGACGCTGCAGGGGGTGCCGCGCGTCGGGCGCAAGAAGGCGGAGCAGCTGATCCTCGACCTGGCCGACAAGCTGGACGAGCTGCAGACCGACCCGACGCCGGGCGCGCGCCCCGAGGGCGCCACCGCCGACGACGCGATCCGCGCCCTGGTCTCGCTCGGCTACACCACGGCGGACGCCGAGCGCGCGGTGAAGGGCGCCATCGACGCCGGCGGGAAGAAGCTCAGCGCGACGGAGCTGATCCGCGCGAGCCTCGCCCGCATCGGCCAGCGCTGACGCGGCGCTCTTCTCCTCCTGCCTTCGCACTCTCCACCATGCCCCGCCCTGCCTGCCGCACGCCATCCTCCGTCGTTGCTGCCCTCCTCCTCGCGGCGTGCGGCGACGCCTCGCGCGACGCGGCGGCGCGCGCCGACAGCGCGGAGACCGGCCGCGGGCAGGTGACGATCGGGACGACGACGACGCTCGACCTGGCGCCGAACACGGTGGGCGCGGGGGAGGAGTTCATCGTGCGCTTCGGGATCCGCAACGACGCGCCCGACACGCTGCGCCTCGTGCAGTCGTGCGACGCGCCGGCGCGGGTGGCGATCCGCGCGGCCGGGGCGGCGCCGGGGAGCCCGGCGCTCGAGACTACCGACTGCGCGGGCGGCGACAAGGAGCAGGTGGTCCCGCCGGGGGCGTCGGTCGTGCTCCAGTTCCCGACGCGCGCCGCCGTGCGGTCCGACCCGGCGCAGCGCCTCTCGCGCCCGCTCGAGCCGGGCGTCTACGTGGTCGAGGCGACGCCGACGGTGAAGTCGGCGAACGGGCGGGAGATCACGATCAGCGCCGTCACCGCCGAGCTGCGGGTGCGCTGAGGCGGGTGCGCTGAGGCGGGCGCGCGGAGGCGGGCGCCGCGCGCCGGCGTGACGGCGCGGGCTTGACGCCGCGTGCGCCGCCCGGTCGATTCGCGGGGCCGCCGCCCGCGCCCGGGCGTCGGCGCGACCCGAGCCCCGCGCCCTCCGCATGCCGTCCCGCCGCGCCTCGAGCTTCACGGAAAGCGTCATCCGCGAGATGACGCGCGTCGCCCAGCAGCACGGCGCGATCAACCTCGCCCAGGGCTTCCCCGACTTCCCGATGCCGGCGCCGATGAAGGACGCGGCGTGCGCGGCGATCCACGGGGACGTCAACCAGTACGCGATCACCTGGGGGACGCCGGCGCTGCGGCTGGCGATCGCCGAGAAGTACCGGCGGTGGTACGGGCTCGAGGTCGACCCCGACCGCGAGGTGACGGTGACGTGCGGCGCGACCGAGGCGATGGCCGCCGTCTTCCTGGCGCTCGTCGACCCGGGCGACGAGGTCGTGGTGTTCGAGCCGTTCTACGAGAATTACGGCCCGGACGCGATCCTCGCCGGGGCCACCCCGGTGTTCGTGCCGCTCGCCTTCGCGTCGTCGGGCGCCGCGCCCGAGTGGCGGATCGACGAGGAGCGGTTGCGCGCGGCGCTGGCGCGGCGGCCGAAGGCGCTGGTGCTCAACACGCCGCACAACCCGACCGGCAAGGTGCTCACGCGCGAGGAGATCGACCTGATCGCGCGGCTGGTGCTCGAGCACGACGTGCCGTGGGTGTTCACCGACGACCCGTACGAGCACATCGTCTTCGGCGGGCACCACCACCCGATCGCGCAGTGGCCGGGGATGCGGGAGCGCACGGTCACGATCTCCAGCCTGTCGAAGACGTTCACCTGCACCGGGTGGCGGCTGGGCTACGCCATCGCCCCGCCGGCGGCGACGAACGCGATCCGCAAGGTGCACGACTTCCTGACCGTGGGCGCGCCGGCCCCCTTGCAGGCCGCGGCGGCGGTCGGCTTCGCGCTCGACGCCGACTACTACAACCACCTGGCGATGGACTACCGCGCGCGCCGCGAGCTGCTCGCCCCGGTGCTGCGGGACCTGGGCTTCAAGTTCGCCATGCCCGACGGCGCGTACTTCCTCATGGCGGACTTCTCGGCGCTGAGTTCCGACGACGACGTGACGTTCGCGCGGTGGCTGGCGAGCGACGTGGGCGTGGCGACGGTGCCGGGGTCGAGCTTCTACCGGCCGGGGAGCGCCGAGGGGCGCCGCTTCGTGCGCTTCGCCTTCTGCAAGAAGATGGAGACGATGACGGCGGCGGCGGAGCGGCTGGCGGGGATGCGGGCGGCGGTCTGACCGCCGCCCGCGGGGCGCCCCGGGGTCGCGTTCGTCAGGGCGCGACGACGACGCCCGCCGTCTTGCTCGTCACGAGGTCGATGTTCGCGCCCGGGTTCGTGCCGTCGGTCGCGCGCCCGGCGTACAGGCTCGTCGACGCGAGGCGGTAGTTGCCGCCGGCGTAGTCGACGAAGCCGAGGGCGGCGATCGTCGCCGGGAACATGTTGCCGGCGGGGTACTTCGACGCGCTCCCGGCGACCATCACGTTGCCGGCGAAGGTGTAGCTCGCCCAGTACTTGTCGAGCGCCGCGGTCCCCTCGGCCACCGACGTGCCGCCGACGCCGTAGGCGGTCCGGATCTGCACCTGGTTGGTGTAGGTCAGGTCGGTCCCGCGGATCGAGCCGCCCAGCGAGACGAGCTGCGCGCCCGACCGGTTCGGGATCAGCGTGTTGTGCGTGATCGTCACGTCGGCCAGGTCGCCGCTCAGCGCGAACTGGCGCCCGTTGGCGGTGCCGTTCGACGCGCCGACCCCGTCGACCAGGTTGTGCGCGACGAGGAAGAGGCGCGCCGGCAGCGCCGGGTGCGTCTCGGGCCGGGCGGCGATGCTGAACCCGGCGGCGACGTTGCGCACGCGGTTGTACCGCACGGTGACGTCGCGCGTCACGCACCAGGGGCAGTCGCCGCTCTGGTTCACGGACTTGAGCACGATCGCGGTGCCGCTCTGCCCGTCGACCCAGTTGTTCTCGAAGACGTTCCCCTCGACGAGCACGCGGCGCGCGTTCTTGAGCTCGAGGAGGTTCTTCACCAGCCAGCGGTCCTTCCACGCCAGCGGCTTGGCGACGTGGTTGCCCGTGACCTCGATGTCGCTCGGGACGAGGTCGGGGATGGTCGGGTCGGCGCCGCCGAACATCACGTTCTCCCCCGCCCCCTCCAGGTAGTTGTTGTGGATCCGGTACGGCCCGGGGCCGTTGGTGCCGCCGACGGCCTGGGAGTCCTGGATGTCGCTGTGGCAGTCGCTGACCCACGACTCGACGACGCCGGTGGAGGCGCTGTTGAGCGCGACGCACCGCTTGATCCTGAGCGAGGGGTGGCCGTGGACGTACAGGCGGTCGAGCACGAGGTCGCGCGCGATGGTCGCCAGCGACGTCTGCGGGTCGGCGCCGTAGCCCAGCTGGACGAGCGGGCTGACCATCGCCGTGCGGGCGCTGTCGGCCGTCACCTCGAGTCCCATCAGGCGCCAGTGGTGCGCGCCGGAGACCGTTCGGAACACGGGCATGTCGCGCGTCGTCACCACGCGCGCGAGCTGGAGCGACCGCGCGCGCGTGGGCGTCATGCGCGTCCCCGACGGAAGCGTCACGTCGGTGCGGATGACGATGGCGGCGGTCGCCGCGGGATCCTTGGCGCGGAGGACGAAGTTCCCGACGTACGTCGCGCCGGGGCGGAGCAGGATCACGTCGCCGGCGCGCGCGGAGTCGATCGCCGCCTGAAGGTCGCCGCCGGGGGCGACGGGCAGGCGACGCCCGGTGGGGGCGACGTAGGCGGTGTTGAGCGTGGCCGGAAGGGCCGGGAGCTCGGAGGTGGCGGCGACGGCGCGCCGGAGGTCACCCGGGGTGAGGGCGGTCGAGGCGGGGGCGTCGGACGGCGCGGCGGGGGCGAGGGCGCGGTCGGGAGCGCAGGCGGCCGCGGCGAGCAGCAGCGCGGCGCCCGGGGCCGCCAGGCGGCGACACGGGTGGGACGGCATGAGGCGAGGGGGTGCTGCGGAGGGAGGTCGTGCAGGGGAGGGCCCGCGCACCGGGCCGAAGCGTGCGCGAGCGACCGCAACACTGTCGGCGGTACCCAACGGCCGTCGTGACTCACCGCACAGTTCGGCTCACCTGTGACGCCGCCCCTATCTTCCGGCAGGCCGCGCCGCGCGTCCGGCCACTTTCGGCATTCGTTCGGGTATATTGCCGGGTCCCGATCGCCCGGACGTTCCCGACTGCGAGGACGTGTGCCCCCATGACGGCTTCTGTGACCGCCCCCCCTCCTTCGATGGCCCGCGCCGAGATCACCACCCCCGAGGTCCTGAGCGAGGAGAGCGTCGTCGAGCTCTCGCTGCGCCCGCAGCGCCTGGCCGAGTTCATCGGGCAGCAGAAGGTGAAGGACAACCTGCGGATCGCGATCGCGGCGGCCATCGCGCGCAAGGAGCCGCTCGACCACACGCTCTTCCACGGCCCGCCGGGGCTAGGGAAGACGACGCTGGCGGAGCTGATCGCGCGCGAGCTGAGCGTGAACATCCACACGACGAGCGGCCCGGCGATCGAGAAGCCGGGGGACCTCGTGGGGAAGCTCACGAACATGCGCGAGGGGGACATCCTCTTCATCGACGAGATCCACCGCCTGAAGCCGGTGATCGAGGAGTTCCTCTACCCGGCGATGGAGGACTACAAGATCGACATCCGCCTCAGCGAGGGGCCGAAGGCGCAGACGATCACGATGCCGATCGAGCGCTTCACGCTGGTCGGCGCGACGACGCGCTTCGGGATGCTGACGTCGCCGATGCGGGCGCGCTTCGGGATCGTGGAGCGGCTGAACTACTACCCGGAGGAGGCGCTCGAGCTGATCGTGCGCCGCACCTCGGAGGTGCTGAAGGTGCCGTGCGACGCCGGCGGGGCGCAGGAGATCGCGCGCCGCTCGCGCGGGACGCCGCGCATCGCGAACCGCCTGCTGCGGCGCGTGCGCGACTACGCGGAGGTCGAGGCGGGGGGGGCGATCACGCGCGACGTCGCCGACCTCGCGCTGCGGCGGCTGGACGTCGACGAGTTCGGACTCGACGACATGGACGCGCGGGTGCTGCGCTGCATCATCGAGAAGTTCGACGGCGGGCCGGTGGGGATCTCGACCATCGCCGCCGCGGTCGGCGAGGACGGCGGCACGATCGAGGAGGTGTACGAGCCCTTCCTCGTGCAGCACGGCTTCCTGCAGCGCACGCCGCGCGGGCGCGTGGCGACGGGGCAGGCGTACCGGCACTTCGGGTACGAGCCGCCGTCCGGTGGTGGGCAGCCGAACCTGTTCGGCGGCTGAGGGAAGATCTACCGAAAAGCAGGAGGGGATGAAAATCTGAGAACTGCTCGGACAGGGCGCGGAGGAGCTCGGAGCCGTCAGCTCTCCCCGCCGTGTCAGAGCCGTTCTCAGATTTTCATCCCCTCCTGCTTTTCAATCACCTCCAGCTCCACCAGCAACGGGAAGTGATCGCTCGCCGTGCGCGCCTCGGGCGGCGACGTGAAGACCTCGCAGCGGCCGATCCGCTCGGCCCACCGTGCGGGGGCGAACAGGTAGTCGAGCCGCACGTGCGGGTCCCAGGTCGGGAAGGAGTAGCCCGGTTCGACCGCGTGGAGGCGGCGCCAGGCGTCGACGTAGCCGCCGTCGAGCATGGACTGAATGGTGTCGCGCGCGATGTCGCGGCCGCTCAGCCAGATCATCGCCCGGATCCACGCCGGGAAGCGTCGCACCTCCAGCCGTTCGCCGGGGGCCAGCGCGTTGAAGTCGCCGGCGATCACGTGCAGGCCGTGCTCCTCCGCCCGCACGCCCGCCAGCAGCGCGGCGATCTCGCGGGCGCGGCGGCGTTCGCTCCAGCGCGAGAACCAGGCGCTCAGGTGCAGCCCGAAGAGCGTGCACCCGGCGTCGGCCAGCTCGACCTCGAGGAAGGCGTGGCGCGCCACCGGCGGGTGGTGCCAGGCGTGGCGGGCGACCGGGAGCCGACTCAGGAAGCCCGTCGAGTGCCCGACGCGCGCCCCCCAGGCGTCGTGCCCCGTGCGCTCGGCGACCGCGCGCACCACCGCCGGGTCGGTCGCCTCCTGCAGCATCACCACGTCCGGGTCGGCGGCGCGGATCACCGCCGCCAGCGCCGCCTCCCGCCCAGTCCCGCCGTAGCGGATGTTGTAGCTCAGGAGGCGCAGCGGCACGGCCGGCGTCAGTCCTCGGCGCGCGGCACCAGCGTGAGGTAGGGCTGGTCCATCATCACGTCGCGCGCGTGCTGCACGAAGTCCGACGTTGCCTGGATGTTCACCGGGCGCCCGGCGAGCGCGCACAGGGCGCGGCGCAGCGGGGTGAAGGTCGGCGAGGCGTTCGGGTGGTCCTCGCTCAGCGGGACGCTGTGCAGCCCCGGGATGTAGAACTCCTCGAACAGCTTCAGCATGTCGCCGCCGACGAGGGTAAGGTCGAGGTCGCTCGTCCCAGGGCCGTCGGCGTCGAACGGCGCGCCGTCGGCCCACCGGCAGCCCGTGACGGCGCTGCCGCGCAGCACGATCTCGACGTCCGGCGGGATCACGGCGCGCAGCGCCGCCAGGAACTCGGCGTAGCGCCCCTCGTCGCCGCCGAAGGCCAGCCGGACGACCCGGCGGCGGACCTCCTCCGGGGTCATCGCGCGCGTCTGCGCGGTCACGGCTTCTACGACGGCGTTGGCCATGCGGGCGCCCCGTGCAAGGTCGGGACCGGCGCGCGGCGCGGTTATCCTTCGGCGATGCCCGGCGACCGCACCTCCGACTACGACTTCGAGCTCCCCGAGCGGCTGATCGCGCAGACGCCCGCCGAGCGGCGCGACGCCAGCCGGCTGATGGTGGTGGACCGCGCGGCGGGGACGGTCGCGCACCGCACCTTCGCCGAGCTGGCGGAGCTGATCCCGGCCGGCGACGCCCTCGTGCTCAACACGACGCGCGTCTTCCGCGCCCGCCTGCTCGGCGCTCGCGACAGCGGCGCGCCCGCCGAGGTGCTGCTGCTGCGTGCGGCCGGCGGGGACGGGGTGTGGGAGGCGATGGTGTCGCCCGGCGGGAAGCTCAAGCCCGGGCGGCGCGTGACCGTGGCGCCCGACCTCGCCGTCGAGATCCTGGCCGTCACCGAGCGGCGCACGCGCCTGGTGCGGCTGCACGCCGACGGCGATCCGATGGTGTTGGTTGAACGGCACGGCCACGTCCCGCTCCCGCCGTACATCCACCGCCCCGACGCCGCCGCGGACGCGGAGCGCTACCAGACCGTCTACGCGCGCGAGCCCGGCTCGGTGGCCGCGCCGACGGCGGGGCTGCACTTCACCCCCGCGCTGCTGGCGGCGCTCGAGTCGCGCGGGGTGCGGCGCGTCGACGTCACCCTGCACGTCGGCGCCGGGACGTTCAAACCGGTCGAGGTCGAGGACCCGGCCGCGCACGTGATGCACGAGGAGTGGTACGACGTGCCGCCGGCGAGCGCCGACGCGCTGGCCGGCGTGCGCGCCGCCGGCGGGCGGGTGTGGGCCGTCGGCACCACCTCGGCGCGCACGCTCGAGAGCGCGGCCGACGCGGAGGGGCGCGTGCGCGCGGGGAGCGGGGACACCGCGCTGTTCATCCGCCCCGGCTACCAGTTCCGTGCGGTCGACCGCCTGGTCACCAACTTCCACCTCCCGCGCTCGACGCTGCTGATGCTGGTGGCGGCGCTGGCGGGGCACGAGCTCACGATGCGCGCCTACGCCGAGGCGGTGCGCGCGGGCTACCGCTTCTACTCGTACGGCGACGCGATGGTGATCCTGTGAGCGGGGCCGCGTTCTCCTTCGCGGTCGAGCACGAGCGCGGGCGCGCGCGCTCCGGAACGTTCGTCACCCCGCACGGCGCGGTGCGCACGCCGGCCTTCATGGCCGTCGGCACGCTGGCCACGGTGAAGGGGCTCGACCCCGACGACCTGCGCGCGATGGGCGCGCAGATGATCCTCGCCAACGCCTACCACCTGCACCTGCGCCCCGGCGACGCGCTGGTGCGGCAGCTGGGCGGGCTGCACCGCTTCATGGCGTGGGACGGCCCGATCCTCACCGACTCGGGCGGCTTCCAGGTGTTCTCGCTCGAGGGGCTGCGCAAGATCGACGAGGACGGGGTCGAGTTCCGCAGCCACATCGACGGCTCGGCGCGCCGCTTCACCCCCGAGCGCGTGATGGCGATCGAGCGCAACCTGGGCGCCGACGTGATCATGCAGTTCGACCACGTGCCGCCGGGGCAGAGCGACGCCGCCTCCGCGCGCGACGCGATGGAGCGCTCGCTGCGCTGGCTGGCGCGCTGCCGCGCCGAGTTCGAGCGGCTGCGCGGCGAGGACGCGGGCGCGCCGACGCCCGAGCAGGCGCTCTTCCCGATCGTGCAGGGCGGGATCCACGCCGAGCTGCGGCGCGAGAGCGCGCGGGCGATCGTCGCGTCGGGGGATTGGCGCGGGATCGGGGTCGGCGGGCTGTCGGTGGGCGAGTCGAAGCCCGACATGTACGCGATGCTCGAGGTGGTCGACGGCGAGCTGCCGCGCGACCGGCCGCGCTACCTGATGGGCGTCGGCTACCCCGAGGACCTGGTCGAGGGGGTGCGGCGCGGCGTCGACCTGTTCGACTGCGTGGCGCCGACGCGCATGGGGCGCAACGGCGCCGCGCTCACCCGGGACGGGCGCATCAACCTGCGCAACGCCCGCTGGCGCGAGGACCCGGGCCCGCTCGACGAGGGGTGCGACTGCGCGACGTGCGCGCGCTTCTCGCGCGCCTACCTGCGCCACCTCGTGACGGCGGACGAGATGCTCGGGCTGCGGCTCATCAGCCTGCACAACGTGCACTTCCTGGTGGCGCTGATGGCGCGCGCCCGCGAGACGCTGGCCGACGGCACGTTCGACGGCTGGAGCGCGGCGTGGCTGGAGCGCTACCTCGCGGGGGAACGGGCGCGGGGCGCGGTCGCGCGGCCCGTGTTGCCGCATCCCCGGCGCTGATGCTGGCGACTGTGGCCTGTGAAGGTCAACTGAAAAGCAGGGGGGGATGAGAATCTGAGAACGGCTCGGAAACGGCGGGGAGAGCTGACAGCTCTCGGCTCCTCCGCGCCCTGTCAGAGCCGTTCTCAGATTCTCATCCCCCTTGCTCTTCTTGGTTTCGGAAGGGAAATCAGCGCAGATCGGGCGCGACGGCGAGCGTGTGGGTGCCCGCGTCGTGCTGGGCGACGCGGTCGCGCAGCCAGTCGCGCTGCCGGGCGTTGAGGAGCGGAGAGTGCGAGAGGAGGGCGCTCTTCTCGGCGTAGCGGCGCAGGCGCTCGCCGTCGCGCACCTCGCGGGCGATGTAGGCCACGTTCGTGTAGGCCACCGCGGCGGTGAACACGTCGCCGTGCGCGATCGCGCGGTCGCCGGCCTGCTCCATGAGCGACAGCGCGGCGGGGCGCTGGTTGAGGGCGTGGCGGATCAGCGCCGCCGTCTGGAGGGCGTAGACGGCGCGCGGGTCCTCGGGCGCGCGCAGACGGGCGGCCTTCTCGCGCAGCCCGGCCGCCCGCCCCCAGTCGCGGCGCGAGTTCGACTCCTGGTAGGCGGCCGCGCGGGCGTCCAGCCGGTCCGCCTCGGCGGTGCGCGCAGAGACCTGGACCGTGTCGAGCGGCTGCTGCGCGGGCGCGGCGGCCGGCAGGACCAGGAGGGTCGCGAGGGCGACGGCGGCGATCAAGGGGCGGCGGGGAGCACGCATGGAAGACTCCTGCAGTCGGCGGTGAGCGGTGCGGCGAGGGATGGCGTCCGGACCGGGGGCGTGGCGACGCCTTGGTCCCGGTCCCCCTACGAGGTCCGACAGCCGGCGGCGCCGCGCGCGTTGTTCGCGAGCCGTTATCTCTCCGTCCGCGATCCGTGCGCGCGGCCGGCCCCGCGGCCCGCCGGCCCCGGTTAGCTTTCCCGGCTCACCCCTGCTCGACCTCCCATGCTGCCCACGCTCCTGCTCCTGCAGTCGACGGCGAACCCGCTGTTCGGGACGCTGTTCATGTACGTCGCCATCGCGGCGATCTTCTACTTCATCCTCTGGCGCCCGCAGCAGCGGCAGCGGAAGCAGCACGACCAGACGGTCCGCTCGCTCAAGCGCGGCGACGAGATCGTCACGGCGGGCGGGATCGTCGGCGAGGTCGTGCAGATCAAGGAGCTGACGGCGGGACAGGTGTCGGCCGAGGACCAGATCACGATCCGCTCGGGCGAGTCGCGGCTCGTCGTCGAGCGCGGGCGCATCGCGCGGGTCGCCGGCGCGCGCGCCGCCGCGGCCAGCTGAGGCGGGCGGCGTGGCGCTCCTCGACATCCACGTCCTCGGCTCCCCGATCCTGCGCCAGGAGACGCAGCCCGTCGCCGGGGTGACCGACGAGCTGCGGCGGCTGGCCGACGACATGCTCGAGACGATGCACGCCGCCAAGGGGATCGGCCTCGCGGCGCCGCAGGTGGGGCGCCCGGAGCGGCTGTTCGTCGCCGAGGTGGAGGACCGGAAGCTGGTGCTGTTCAACCCCGAGATCGTGCTCGCCGAAGGGACGGCGCGCGGCGAGGAGGGGTGCCTGTCGATCCCCGAGGTGTTCGGCGACGTGGACCGCGCCGCGCGCGTGGTGATGCGCGGGCTCGACCGGGACGGGCAATCGGTCGAGGTCGAGGGGACGGAGCTGCTCGGCCGCTGCATGCAGCACGAGCTCGACCACCTGCACGGAAAGCTCTTCCTCGACTACCTGGGGCTGTTCAAGCGCCGGTCGGCGATGCAGAAGTGGGAGCGCGAGAAGGCCAAGTACCCCGCGCTGCGCCGCGGCGTCATCTCGGCGAAGGACGTGGCGGCGCAGCACAACGACGAGGCGCTGTAGGCGCGCCGTGCGCATCCTCTTCTGGGGGACCCCGGAGTTCGCCACCCCGCCGCTGCGCGCGCTGCTCGGCGAGGGGTTCGACGTGGTGGGGGTGGTGACGCAGCCGGACCGCCCGCGCGGGCGCTCGCGCTCGCAGCTCGACCCGTCGCCGGTGAAGCAGGTGGCGCTGGCCGAGGGGGTGCCGGTGCTGCAGCCGGAGCGCCCGCGCGGCGACGCCTTCCTGGACGAGATGCGTGCGCTCGCCCCCGACCTGTCGGTGGTGGTGGCGTACGGGCACATCCTGCCGAAAGCGGTGATCGACCTGCCGACGCGAGGGACGCTGAACATCCACGCCTCGCTCCTCCCGCTGCTGCGCGGGGCGGATCCGATCCGCGCGGCGATCCGGCAGGGGTTCGCGACGACGGGCGTGTCGATCATGCGCATGGTGCCGGCGCTCGACGCGGGGCCGGTGCTGCACACGCTCGAGACGCCGGTCGCCGACGACGAGACGTACGGCGAGTTGACGGCGCGCCTCTCGGAGCTGGGCGCGCTGGCGCTGTTGGAGGGGCTGACGCTGCTGGCCACCGGCGACGCGCGCGAGGCGCCGCAGGACGACGCGCGGGCGACCTACGCGCCCAAGACCGAGCGCGAGCACGCCCGCCTCGACTGGACTCGCCCCGCCGAGGACGTCGCGCGGGCGGTGCGGGCCTACGACCCGCGCCCGGGGGCCTTCGGCGTGCTGCGCGGCGCCGAGGTGAAGCTGTTCGGCGCGCGCGCGGTGGTGGTCGAGGAGCGCCCCGACGTCACGCCGGGCGAGGTGATCGCCGTCGGCCCCGAGGGGATGGACGTGAAGTGCGGCGAGGACGCGGTGCGGGTGGGCTGGGCGCAGCCGGCCGGGCGGGCGCGGCTGCTGGTGGCCGACTGGGCGCGCGGGCGGGGGGTGGAGCTGGGAGACGTCTTCGCGGCGCCGGGCGCCGTCGCGTAGGCGCTATCTTCCGTCCATGGCTCCCGCCGACGCGCCTCCCGTGCCCAGACCGCCTGCCGCCGGCGGCGTCACGCCGTCGCGCGTGCTCGCCGCCGAGGTGCTGGCCGACCTGCGCAAGGGGTTCCTGCTGGACCCGTCGTTCGAGCGGCGGGCGCACGCGCTCGACGCGCGCGACCGGCGGTGGGCGCAGGAGCTGTTGTGGGGGACGCTGCGCCGGCGCGGGTGGCTGGACGCGCTGCTCGCCGAGCGGGTGAGCGGCGGGCTGGCGCGCCTCGACGCCGACGTGATCGACCTGCTGCGCCTGGGCGCGTACCAGCTGCTCGAGATGACGAGCGTCCCGCCCTACGCCGCGATCGCGCAGACGGTCGAGCTGGCGAAGCGGCGGCACGGGCTGGGGGCGAGCAAGTTGGTGAACGCGGTGCTGCGGCGGGTGGAGCGCGACCGCACCGAGCGCGGGCGCGACGCCCTGACCGGCCCCGCGCCCGCCGATGCGCGCGAGGCGATGGCGCAGCGCCACTCGCACCCGCAGTGGCTGGTGGAGCGGTGGGCCGAGCGGTGGGCGGACGACGAGGTCGAGGCGCTGCTGGCGGCCAACAACCGCGAGGCGCCGGTGGTGGTGCGCCCGTGGGGGCTCGACGCCGACGCGCTGGCGGCGGAGCTGACGACCGCCGGGGTGCGGCTGGCCGACCCCGCGCCGGGGACGGTGTGGGCGCGCGGTTCGCTGCAGCTCGCGCCGGGGGCCTCGCTCACCGAGCTGGGGGCGTACCGGCAGGGGCATTTCTTCGTGCAGGACCCGGCGTCGACGCTGGTCACGCAGTACGCGGCGATTCCCGACGGCGCGACGGTGGCCGACCTGTGCGCCGCCCCCGGCGGGAAGGCGCTCGAGCTGGCGCGGCGGGCGTCGGCGGTGTTCGCCGGGGACCGCTCGTTCGCGCGGCTGCGGCGCGTGGTGGCCAACCTGCAGCGGCTGGGGGTGCGGCACATGCACGTCTTCGCCGCCGACGCGCGCGAGCCGGCGGTGGGGCCGGTGGACGTGGCGCTGATCGACGCGCCGTGCACGGGGACGGGGACGTTCCGCCGCCATCCCGACGCGCGCTGGCGGCTCAAGCCGTCGGACCTGGCGGTGATGCCGGCGCTGCAGCGGCAGATCCTGCGCGCCGCCGCGGCGGTCGTGAGGCCGGGCGGGCTGCTGGTGTACAGCACCTGCTCGCTGGAGGCGGAGGAGAACGACGCGCCGGTCGACGACTTCCTGGCGGCGCACCCCGGGTGGACGTTCGAGCCGCCGCCGGCGGGCGCGGTCCCCGACGCGGTGCTCGACGGCGGGCGCCTGCGCGTGCTCCCGCACCGCCACGGCGTCGACGGGGCGTTCGCGGTGCGGCTGCGGCGCGCGGAGTGACCGTGGCCACGAGCGCCGCTCCCGCCCCCGCCCCGCCGTCGCGGCCGGCCGCGCCGCGCTGGCGCGCCCGCGCCCGCGGGCTGCTCCCCTTCGCCGTGATCGCGGCGTCGGGGTTCGTGCTGGGGTACCTGGTGGTGTACCTGTTCGTGCTCCCGAGCGCGCTGGTGCCGAGCGACCGCCCGGTGCCGAACGTGATCGGGATGCTCGACACCGACGCCCGGCGCGCGCTGGGCGACGCGGGCTTCGTCGTGCAGCTCGGCGAGCAGCGCCCCAACGCGTCGGTGGCGCCGAACACGGTGCTCCGGCAGACCCCGGTCGGCACGTCGCGCAAGCCGAAGGGGAGCACGGTCGTCATCGACGTCGCGGTGGAACCCTGAACTGACGATGATGCGTGCGAGGTGGGGCGTGCGAGGTGGGGCGTGCGAGGAACGGCGTGCGGGATGAGGCGACGGCACGCTCGTCCTCGCTCGCGGTATCTCGCACGCAGCACCTCGCACGCCCCACCTCGCACGCCGTACCTGAGAGCCCCCGTTGCCCGTCCAGATCTCCCCCTCCCTCCTGAGCGCCGACTTCGCCCGACTCGCCGACGAGATCGCGACGTGCGAGGCCGGCGGCGCCGACATGCTGCACGTGGACGTCATGGACGGCCGCTTCGTGCCCAACCTGACGTTCGGCGCCAAGGTGATCGAGGCGGCGCGGCGGTGCAGCGAGCTGCCGCTCGACGTGCACCTGATGGTCGTCGAGCCCGAGCGCTACTTCGACGACTTCGCGCGCGCGGGGGCGTCGATCCTCACCATCCACGTCGAGGCGGCGCCGCACCTCGACCGGCAGCTGGCGCGCATCCGCGAGCTGGGGTGCCGGGCCGGCGTGACGCTCAACCCGGCGACGCCGCTGGCAACGATCGAGGAAGTGGTGCGCGACGTCGACCTCGTGCTGATCATGAGCGTGAACCCCGGCTTCGGTGGGCAGCGCTTCCTCGAGTACAGCGTCGACCGGATCGCGCGCGTGCGCCGCATGCTCGACGAGGCCGGGAGCCGCGCGCGGCTGGAGGTCGACGGCGGGGTCACGCGCGACACGATCCTGCGCTGCCGCCGCGCCGGCGCCGACACCTTCGTCGCCGGCAACGCGATCTTCGGCGCCGCCGACCCGCGGGCCGAGATCGGCGCCCTGAAGCGCGCGGCGCTGGAGGTCGCGTGACGGCGCGCGGGCAGTGGACGGTCGTCGGCATCGTCGTCGCCGTGCTGGCGCTCGGCCTGTTCGCGGCCACCCGCTTCCTCGGCGACGAGCTGTACGCGGTCGAGGTGGGGAGCGAGGCGCCGACGTTCTCGGCGGTCACCCTCGACACCCCCGCGAAGCCGGTGTCGCTCGACGACTACCGCGGCAAGGTCGTGCTGGTGAACGTCTGGGCCACCTGGTGCCCGCCGTGCCGCGAGGAGATGCCGAGCATGCAGGCGCTCTACCGCGACTTCGCGCCGCGCGGCTTCGAGGTCGTGGCCGTGAGCATCGACGACGCGGGGGCCGAGCAGAAGGTGCGCGACTTCGTGCGGGAGTTCGGGCTCACCTTCGACGTCGTGCACGATCCGGCGGGGGCGATCCAGCAGACGTACGCCACCACCGGAGTCCCCGAGAACTTCGTGATCGGCGCCGACGGCACGGTGCGCAAGAAGGCGTACGCGCAGGACTGGAACTCCCCCGAGAACCGCGCGCTGATCGCCCGCCTGCTCGACGAGGCCGGGGCGCCGGCGGCGCCGGCCGGGCGCTGATGGCGCGCGACGACTGGTCGCTCGGCCGGGTGCCGGCGGCGCTGCTGGCCGCCGTGCTGGCCGCGCTCCTCTGGCTGTGCGCCCACTTCGAGCGGACGACGCGGTGACCGCACGCCCGCTGCGCGTGCTCGGCGTCGAGACGTCGTGCGACGAGACGTCGGCGGCGGTGGTCGAGGGGCGCGGGGACGAGGTCGCGCTGCGCTCGCTGGTCATCCTGTCGCAGGACGTGCACGCGCTGTTCGGCGGCGTGGTCCCCGAGCTGGCGAGCCGGGCGCACCTGACGAGCGTCGTGCCGGTGGTGCGCCGCGCGCTGGCCGACGCCGGGGTGGCGCCGCGCGAGCTGGACGCCGTGGCGGTGACGCACGCGCCGGGGCTGGTGGGGGCGCTGCTGGTGGGGGTGAGCTACGGGAAGGCGCTCGCCTACGCGGCCGGCGTGCCGCTGATCGGCGCGCACCACATGGAGGGGCACCTGTTCGCGACCGCGCTCGAGCACCCGGACGCGACGCCCCCGTTCACCGCGCTGCTGGTCTCCGGCGGGCACACGCTGCTGCTCGACGTGGCGGCGTGGGGGGAGTACCGGCTGCTCGGCGCGACGCGCGACGACGCGGCGGGGGAGGCGTTCGACAAGGTGGCCAAGCTGCTCGGCCTCCCGTACCCCGGCGGGCGCCACGTCGAGGCGCTGGCGCGTACGGCGCCGCCCGACGGCCCCGACTCGCCGCACATCTTCCGGAAGCCGCTGCGCTTCGCGCGCCCGATGCTGCGCGCCAACCAGGCGCCCGACGACGCCGACTACTACGACGTCTCGTTCAGCGGGCTCAAGACCGCGGCGCTGCACGCCGTGCGCGACGCCGAGCGGCGCGACGCGCTGGACGCCGAGCGGGCGACGATCGCGCGCGAGTTCCAGGACGCGCTGATCGAGACGCTGGTCGAGAAGACCTTCCGCGCGGCGCGCGCGTTCGGGCGCACGCGCGTGGTGCTGGGGGGGGGCGTGGCGTGCAACCGGGCGCTGGTAACCGCGATGCGGCGGCGGCTGGAGCCGCGCGGCGCGCGCGTCTTCGCCCCCTCGCCGCGCCTCGCCACCGACAACGCGGCGATGATCGCGCGCGCGGGGCTCTTCCGGCTGGAGCGCGGGGAGCGCGCCGACCTGTCGCTCAACGCGTACGCCTCGCTCCCGATCCCGGGGCTGTCGGCCGGGCGCTGAGCCCGGGTAGCTTTCCGGCCGCTTCCGACCTCCACTGCCCATGACGCTCGCCGCCCCCTACGTCCACGCCCCGTTCGCGATCGAGCTGGGGCCGCTCGAGTTCACCGGCTTCGGCCTCGCCGTGCTGGCAGCGTTCTGGCTGTCGCAGGTGGTCGTCATGCGCGAGCTGACGCGGCGCGGGCACGACCTGTACGCGCAGACCACGCCGGACATCGTCTTCGCGGCGCTGCTCGGCTTCCTGATCGGCGCGAAGCTCTACTTCGTCGTGCTGACCGGCGACCCGGGGGCGTTCTTCAGCCGCGGCGGCTTCGTGTTCTGGGGCGGGTTCATGGGCTCCGTCGCGCTCTGCTTCCTCACGATCAAGCGCAAGAAGCTCTCGTTCGCGCGCTACGCCGACGTGGCCGGGATCGCGATCGCCGGCGGGTACGCGGTGGGGCGCACGGGGTGCTTCGCGGTGGGCGACGACTACGGGCGCCCGTGGGGGGGGCCGCTGGCGTTCACCTTCCCGAACGGCGCCCCGCCCTCCACCGCGGCCAACATGCGCGACCTGTTCGGGATCCCGCTCCCCGCTGGCACGCTCCCCGGCGAGGTGATCGCGGTGCACCCCACGCAGCTGTACGAGACGGCGATGGGGTTCGTGATGTTCCTGATCCTCTGGCGGCTGCGCGACCACGAGCACGCCGAGGGGTGGCTGTTCGGGGTGTACTGCATCCTGGCCGGGGTCGAGCGCTTCATCGTCGAGTTCTTCCGCGCCAAGGACGACCAGCTGATCGTCGGGCTGACCTCGGCGCAGATCATCGCGATCGCGATCGCCCTCGTCGGCGTGGTGGTCATGGTCGCCCGCCGGACCCCGCGTCCGGGCGCGCCGGGGATCCACGCCGTGCCGGCCTGAGAATCCCGAGTGCAATTGACGGCTTTGTGACGTGGCGTCAGATTGTCGGGGCGCGGTCCGGATCTTCCTTCGGACCGTGCCCCTTTTCGTGAGCCGCCTCGTGCTGAGTCTGTTCGCCCGCCGCCCCCGCCCCGACCGCGCGTTGGCCGTCCTGCCGGCCGACGCGGCGCCGAGCGCGGCGGCCGACGCGCCCCCGGCGGCCTGCCCGCTGGCGGCCTGCGCCCCCGGCGCCCGCGCCACGGTGGTCGCGCTCTGCTGCGGCCACCAGGAGGCCTGCCGCCTGCGCGCCCTCGGCGTGAGCGAGGGGACCGAGGTGGGCGTCGTCGACGCCCGGCACGCGATGCTCCTCGACGTGCGCGGGACGCGCCTGGCCCTCGGGCGGGCGCTCACGGCCGGCATCACCGTCCAGCCGCACGCGAGCTGACGTGGCCCCCCCGCCCGTCACGGCGGGCGACCTCGGCGCGAGGCACCCCGGCGGCACGGTAACGCCCGACGCGGCTCCCCCGCCGCCCACTCGCCCGACCGCGGCCGACGCGCGCCCGCTGCGGGTGGCGCTGATCGGGAACCCGAACACCGGGAAGACGACGCTCTTCAACGCGCTCACCGGGCTGCGGCAGCGCGTCGGGAACTTCGCCGGCGTCACCGTCGAGCGGCACGAGGGGTCGTTCCGCACCGCCGACGGCGGGCGCGCGCTCCTGCTCGACCTCCCGGGGAGCTACTCACTCTCGGCCGGCTCCCCCGACGAGGCGATCGCGCTCGAGGTGCTGATCGGGCGCGGGCGCGACGTCCCGCTCCCCGACGTGGTGGTGGTGGTCGTCGACGCGCAGCACCTGGAGCGGAACCTCTTCCTCGCCGGCCAGGTGCTCGAGCTCGGGCTCCCGGTAGTGGTCGCGCTCAACCAGTTCGACGCGGCGACGGCGGCCGGGCTCACGATCGACGTCCCGGAGCTGATCCACGAGCTGGGCGTGACGGTGGTGCCGACGGTCGCCAACCGCGGCGAGGGAATCGAGGCGCTGCGACGCGCGATCGCGCTCGCCCCGACGCTGCCCTCCGCCGGACGCCGCTTCGCGCTGCCGCCGGCGGCCGAGGAGGCGCTGGCGCCCGTGGTGGCGCGTCTCGAGGAGGCGGGGCTCGCCGCGTCGCCGGCGCGCACGGAGGCGCTGCGGCTGCTCGGCGTCGCGCACCCCGAGTCGCACCTGGCCGACGTGCGCGGGCTGCCGGCGCTGCTGGCGCGCGCGCGCACGGAGCTGAACACCGCGGGGCTCGCCCCCGAGCGGCTGGAGGCGGAGCTGCGCTACGGGTGGATCGGCGGCGTGCTCGCGCGCTGCGTGACGCGCCGGGCGCCGCGCGGGCGCACCGCGACCGACCGGATCGACGGCGTGGTGCTGCACCGCGTCTGGGGGCCGGCGATCTTCGTCGCGCTGATGGCACTCGTCTTCCAGTCGATCTTCACCTGGGCGACGCCGCTGCAGGACGCGATCGAGGGGGCGGTCGCGTGGCTGGGCACGCGCGTCGGCGCCGCGCTCCCGCCGGGCGACCTCAACTCGCTGGTCGTCGACGGGGTGATCGCGGGGGTGGGCAGCGTGCTGGTCTTCCTGCCGCAGATCGCGCTCCTCTTCCTCTTCATCGGCTTCCTCGAGGCCAGCGGCTACATGGCGCGCGCCGCCTTCCTGATGGACGGGCTGATGCGCCGCGTGGGGCTGCACGGGAAGAGCTTCATCCCGATGCTCTCGGGGTACGCGTGCGCGGTGCCGGGGATCATGGCGGCGCGCACGGTGGAGCACGACAAGGACCGGCTGGCGACGATCATGGTGGTGCCGCTGATGAGCTGCTCGGCGCGCCTGCCGATCTACACGCTGCTCATCGGAACCTTCGTGCCGCCGGTCGCGCTGCTCGGCGGCGCGCTGACGCTGCAAGGGGTGACGATGCTCGGGATGTACTTCCTGGGCACGGTGACGGCGCTCGGCGTGGCGGCGCTGTTCAAGCGCACGCTGCTGCGCGGCCCGGCGCGCCCGATGATCCTCGAGCTCCCCGCGTACCGGTGGCCGAGCGCGAAGAGCCTGGCGCTAGGGGTGGCGGGGCGCGCGCGGCTGTTCGTGCGGCGGGCGGGGACGGTGATCCTCGCCCTGTCGATCGTACTCTGGGCGCTCGCGACGTACCCGAAGACGGCGCCCGACGCGTCGCTCCCGGAAGCGGCGCAGCAGGAGCAGCAGCTGGAGCGCTCCTTCCTCGGCCGCGTCGGCCACGCGATCGAGCCGGCGGTGCGCCCGCTCGGCTACGACTGGAAGATCGGCGTCTCGATCGCGGCGAGCTTCGCGGCGCGCGAGGTGTTCGTGAGCACGATGGGCACGATCTACGGCGTCGGCGACGCGGAGGAAGGAAGCGCCGCGCTTCCCGACCGGCTGCGCGCCGAGCGCGACCCGGCGACGGGGCGGGCGACGTACACGCCGCTGGTGGCGGTGGGGCTGATGGTGTTCTACGTCTACGCGCTGATGTGCATGAGCACGGTCGCGGTGACGGTGCGCGAGACGGGGGGCGGGCGCGTCGGCTGGCGGTGGGCGGCGGTGCAGTTCGCGTACATGCTGGCGCTCGCGTGGGGCGCGGCGTTCGTGGTCTACCAGGGCGGCCGGCTGCTCGGCTGGGGGTGACGCCGATGGACGTGCAGACGCTGATCGTGGTGCTGGTCGTCGCGGGGGCGCTGGCCTTCATGGCGCGCCGCGCGTGGGCGACGCTGCGGCCCCGTAAGGACGCGGCGTGCGCGTCGGACTGCGGGTGCGGCGACGCGGCGGGCGGCGGCCCGGCCGACTGGTCGAAGACGTGAGGCGCGTCGCACTGCTGGCCGTGCTAGCGCCCGCGCTGGCGTCGGCGCAGACGCGGACCCTCCCGCGGACCAGCGTCCTGCTCTCGGTCGGCGCGGGCGAGGCCCCGAACGACGCGACGACCGGCGAAGCAGGCGGCGCAGTTCTCGCTGCGCTCGGGCTGCGCTACCGTGCGTGGCGCGCGCTGATCGTCGAGGGCGCGGTGCAGACGTCGTGGGGGTACGCCACGGGAGCCGACGCCGTGCTGCACTGCCTCCCGTCGGGGGGGCCGGGCGCGCCGTGCCGCGTCCGCGAGTACGACCGCCGGGACCAGATGGTCGACCTGCTCCCGAGCGCCGTCGCGCGAGCGGGGATCGAAGGTGTGCTCGGCACGTGCCGGGTGCGCGGGCGGCTGACGGTGGGCGCCGGCCGCATGTTCAACGTCGGCGAAACATTCGGGAGCGCCGCGGCCGGCCTGTCGATCGGCGGGCGCCGCGTACGCTTCGCACTCGAAGCCGAGCAGTGGCGCTACCGCCTGGACGCCGCGGAGTACGCGGAGCGGGTGCCGCGCCCAACCGAGGGCGACCTCTTCCGCCTGGACCGACGCCTGCGGCTCCCCGCGCGGTCGACGTTCGTGCGCGTCGGGGTGGAGCTGCCCATCGGCCGGTGAGGGCGTGCGTCGCGCTCGCGGCGCTCGCGTGCGCGGCATGCTCGACGCCGCGCAGCGTGCGGGAGGGCGTACAGACGCTGACTACGCCCGGGTCGGCCGCGGCGACGACGGACGGCGCCAACGCGAGTCTGATCTACGCGGTGCGCACCGACTCTAGCGTGGTGGTCGTGGACCTCGGCTGGTCGGACGCCGAGCGGGCGCTGCGCGACGCGCTGAGCCGGCTGGGCGCGACGCCGCGCGACGTGGCGGCGGTGCTGCTCACCCACAGCCACCGCGACCACATCGGAGCCTGGCGCGCGGTCGCGCACGCGCCGTTCTACGTGGGCCGTGGCGAGGGGGCGCGGCTGCGCGGCGAGACGGCGCACGGCGGCTGGATCCCGCGCTGGGCGGACCGGCTGCGGCGTCCCGCGTTGCCGGACGCGCGTGTCACGGTGCGCGAGCTGACCGGCGACACGGCGCTCGCGTTCGGGCGCGACACGGTGCGCGCCTTCGCGCTCCCGGGGCACACGCCGGGGAGCGTGGCCTGGCTGGTCGGCGGCGTGCTGCTGGTCGGCGACGGGGCGTCGCACGCGAAGTCCAGCGGCCGGCTGCGCCCCGCGCGTCGCGGCTTCTCCGACGACGCGGCCGAGGCGCGACGAAGTCTGGCGCGGCTGCGGGAGGCGGTGGCGCCGCACCCGGTGCGCGTGATCTGCACCGCGCACGCCCGCTGCGCGCCGGCCGACTCGGCGACGTGGGCGCGGCTGGCTCCCCGCTGAAGCCCGGTGTGTCGCAACCGGGCGGGCCGCACGCTTTGGCTCGTGCTCGGCACTACCGCTGGTCTCCAGATGGACGCAGATTATGTTTCCGTCCATTTTTGGAGAGGCGATGCCCCCGCGTCCCGAGGCCCCGGCCCGTTCCGACGTCGAGTCCCGCGACGCGCTGTCCGAACCGGCCCTGCGCACCTTCTTCCGCATCACGGAACTCTGGCGGTTGAGCGCCGGGGAGCAGATGACGCTGCTAGGCGCGCCGCCGCGGTCGACGTACTACAAGTGGCGTGAGGGCGGCGCGGGTCGCCTGCCGCGCGACGTCATCGAGCGTATCTCATACGTGTTCGGGATCTACAAGGCGCTGCAGATCCTTTTTCCCGACCCGGAGCGCGCCGACCGATGGATCCGGCGCCCGAACGACGCCCCGCCGTTCGGAGGCAGCTCGGCCCTCGACCGCATGCTCTCGGGGCACGTCGCCGACCTATTTGTGGTGCGGCAGTACCTCGACGCGCAGCGGGGCGGCTGGCCGTGAGGGACGGCGGGGCGGCCGCCGGCGGGGCGCCGGCCGCGGTGCCGGTCGTGCCGGTGCGGTGGAAGCCGTGCTACCGCGTGGTGCCGAGCCGCTTCCCGCCCATCAACCTGTTCGAGCGGGTGGCGGACCCCGCGGACCTCGAGGCGGTGTTCGCGATCGAGGCGATGACCGACGACCGCGTGCGCGCCGAGGTGGGCGACTTGTCGCTGGTGCCCGCCGAGGAACGCGTGACCGGCGCGGGGGCAGGGTACGTGATGGCGCCCTTCACGCACCTCGCGCCCCCGGGCGGACGCTTCACCGACGGCACCTTCGGCGCGTACTACGCCGCGCGCACGCTGGAGACCGCGGTCGCGGAGACCACGTACCACCGCGCGCGCTTTCTCGCGGCGACGCGCGAGCCGCCGATGGAGCTCGACATGCGCGTGCTCGTGGCGACGCTCGACGCGCCGCTGCACGACCTGCGCGGGCGCTCGGCGGAGCACCCCGCGCTCTACCACCCCGGTGACTACGGCGCCTCGCAGGCGTTCGGGCGCGCGGCGCGCGCGGCCGGGTCGTGGGGAGTCGTGTACGACAGCGTGCGGCACCCCGGCGGCGAGTGCGCGGCGGTGCTGCGGCCGCGCGCCGTGACGCAGTGCCGGCAGTCGCTGCACCTCACCTACCACTGGGACGGCGCGCGCATCGCGTACGTGTACGAGAAGCGATCGTTTCGCGCCTAGCAGGGTGCTGAACTAGCGTTCGGCAACGTCGGATGGGGAAAGGCCCAGCTCCGGATGAGTGCTCCGGAGCGCGCGGCGACGCGGTCAAGGTCCGCGCCGCCGCCGTGGTCGCGCTCAAGACGCTGCTCGTCAACACGCCCGGCGAGGTGCGCGAGGCGCTCGAGCCGCCGACCGAAGCGCCGCTGCTGGCGCGCTGCGCCGTGCTGGAGGCAGGCGCGATCCGCACGCCGGCGGCCGGCCCCGGTGCGCCACGCCCTGCGCCCCCCTCGCGCGGCGCATCCGGCTGCTCGCCGAGGAGATCGTCGTGCATGGCGATCTCCTCGGCGCACTCAACGCGGAGGCGGCGCAGACGCTGCGCGCCGCCTTCGGCATCGGCGTCGACGCCGCGGCCGAGATGCTGATCGCCGCCGGCGACATCCCCGACCGCATCCGCTCCGAGGCCGCATGCGCGAAGCTCGGCGGCGCCTGCCCGATCCCGGCGTCGAGCGGCGTGACGCACGCACACCAGCTCTACCGCGGCGGCCACCGCCGTGCGAACGCCGCGGTGCACCGCATCGCGCTTGTGCGCCGGCGCTGGCACGAGCCGACCAGTAAGTACGCGGAACGCCGCACGGGCGAGGGACTCAGCAAGCGCGACGTACTGCGCTGCCTCAAGCGCTTCGTCGCCCGCGAGGTGTACCGCGCACTCGTCGCGGCCCACCGCGCCCGACAGCCCGCGGCGGCACCGGTCACGCCCGCAGCTGAGTGGTCCCAACCGACTTCTTGAAACGGAGGGGCGTCATCACGGCCGCAGACAGCTTCGCGACGCTCGAGCACGAGCTGCTCGCCGACGCGGACTTCGCCGGGCCGCGCGAGGCGCACCTCGCCGGGGTCGCCTTCATCGACGACGTGGTACCGTCCCGAACGGCGGCACTCGACCTCTAGGCTACGTCAGTCCCGTGCAGTACGAGCAGCAACTCCGCCGGTCCGAGCGGCCCGAGGTTTCGTCAAGAAGTGTGGAAACGCCGCGTCAAGCGGCGGCCTTCTCGGGCTGGTCGGGTGAGCCCTTCGGCTTCGTGGTGACGACGCGCTGCCCGTCGGCGTAGGCGACGCCGGCGTACACCT
>JAESGM010000536.1_pt1 | contig 25458 bp, 32 predicted proteins | sample 9269721 | NCBI WGS metagenome assembly JAESGM01 (sample SAMN15720920, study PRJNA650825) | algae metagenome | isolation source: Komarekiella atlantica HA4396-MV6 and co-occurring heterotrophs from... | place: USA: Theobald House, Kauai, HI | collected 2009-07-29 | reverse complement strand
AGTCGAACCCGGTTCGGAGGTTCGGCCGTGAAACCGGGCTCGCGTCTCGCCGCCCTGGTCCCGGCAATACCGTATCTCTGGCTTATGCTCTTCTTCCTCGCGCCCTTCGCGATCGTGCTGCGCATGGCGCTGTCGGATGCGGATACCGCGATCCCGCCCTATGCGCCGCATTTCCAGGGGTTCTCGGATCTGTGGGCCTTTCTCTCCGGTCTCGATCTCGAGAACTTCCGGCTGATCGCGAGCGACGACCTCTACTGGCAGAGCTACCTCACCTCGCTGCGGATCGCGGCCCTGACGACGCTGGCGGCTCTCGTGATCGGTTATCCGCTCGCCTATGCGATGGCGGCCGCGCCCGCGCGCTGGCAGGGCGCGCTGATCGTGCTCGTCATTCTGCCGTTCTGGACCTCGTTCCTGATCCGCGTCTACGCCTGGATCGGCATCCTGCGCCCCGAGGGCCTGCTCGATGCCGCGCTCGGATGGGTCGGCCTGAGCGCCGAGCCGCTGCGCCTGCTCAACACCGAGGCCGCCGTGCTGATCGGCATGGTCTATTCCTATCTGCCCTTCATGGTGCTGCCGCTCTACGCCAGCCTGCAGAAGCTCGACCATACGCTGCTGGAGGCGGCCGCCGATCTCGGTGCGACGCCGCGGCGGGCGTTTCTTTCGGTGACGCTGCCCCTGTCGCTGCCGGGCATCCTCGCCGGCTCGGCGCTGGTGTTCATCCCGGCGATCGGCGAGTTCGTCATCCCCGATCTGCTCGGCGGCCCCGACACCACCATGATCGGCAAGGCGCTCTGGACCGAGTTCTTCTCCAACCGGGACTGGCCTTTGGCGTCTGCGGTCGCGGTGGTGCTGCTCGTCGTGCTGGTCGCGCCGCTGATGCTGCTGCAGCGTGCGCGTCTGGCGCGGGGAGGGGCGGCGTGAGGCGGCTCGGCCCCGGCCTCATGCTGGCGCTCGTCGCCGGCTTCGCCTTTCTCTACCTGCCGATCGTGGCTTTGGTCGCCTACTCCTTCAACGACTCGCGTCTGGTCACGGTCTGGGGCGGATTTTCGACGCGCTGGTACGGCGCGCTTCTGGCGAACCAGCCGCTGCTGGACGCCGGCTGGCTCAGTCTCATGCTCGCTTTCGTCTCTGCGACGCTGGCGACGGTTCTGGGCACGCTCGCCGCGCTCGCTCTGGCGCGACATGGCCGCTTCGTCGGCCGGACGCTGTTTTCCGGCATGGCGCTCGCCCCGCTGGTCATGCCGGAGGTCATCACCGGGCTGTCGCTGCTGCTGCTGTTCGTCTCGCTCGACGTCGGCCGCGGCTTCTGGACCGTGACGGTCGCGCACGCAACGCTTGGGCTGGGCTTCGCGGCGATCGTCGTTCAGGCGCGGCTGGCCCGCTTCGATGCGTCGCTGGAGGAGGCCGCGCGCGATCTCGGCGCGACGCCGCTCGTCACCTTCTTCACCGTGACGCTGCCACTGATCGCGCCCGGCGTCGCGGCGGCCTGGATGCTAGCCTTCACGCTCTCGCTCGACGATCTGGTGATTGCGAGCTTCACCACGGGGCCGGGCGCGACGACGCTGCCGATGCGGCTCTATTCGGCGGTCAGGCTCGGCGTCTCGCCCGAGATCAACGCCGCCTGCACGCTGCTGATCGCGAGCGTCGCCGTCGTGGTGATCGCGGCCTCGCTGCTGCTGAAGCGCGAGCGGCTGGCCGGGCGATAAACGGCGGGTGAATGCCGGCCTCAACCGCCGTTCAGACGGGTTCTGCGAGATTGCGCATCAGGCGAGGGGCTTCTCCCGCGCCGTCGCACAGGATCAGGAACCATGTTCCGCAAACTCGCCTCGACCCGTCTCGCCACCCTCGTCATCGGCGCAGCCGCGCTGGCCGGGGCAAGCCTCGCCGCCCCGGCCGACGCGCAGGCCTATGAAGGCCGCTACTATGGCCGCGGCGGCTATGACCGTCCGCATGGCTGGCGCGCCCCGCCGCCGGTCTTCCATGGCTACTGGGGCCAGCGACGCTGGCAGCGCTGGCATGACGAGCGCCGCTTCTACGGCCCGCCGCCGGCTTATCGCTACGGCTGGCGGTGAGCGCCCTCACGCTTCGCCGTTTTCGTCCTCGGCGATGATCAGATCGATCGCGCGCTCCAGATCGTAGATTTCGGCGCGCGCGATCAAAAGCAGCGTCTCGAACGTGACGGCATCGTATCCGTGACGCAGGACGTTGCCGATGTTCCTGATCTTGATCCACGGGATGTCTGCGTGCCGGCCGCGGGTTTCGTCCGGAATGTAACGGCTGGCCTCGCTGATGATCTCGACGAACCGTTCGAGAGCGGCCCGCTTTATGGGATCGGACACAATCTCGGTGTCCGACCAAGCGTCCGTGAGATCATGAATGTGAGTAATCGCTTGCCTGATGTGAACCAGCCGGTCGGCCAGAGTGGCTCTCATCAGAAAAGCTCGATCAAGTCGTCTTCGACTCGTTTGGCAAAGCGCTCAGTCATGCCGCGACGCAAAGTCAGTTGCACCGGCAAACCCAGCCGGTCGGCGAGATCGTGCTCGATGCCGATCAGATCCAGAATTGTGAAGCGCGGATGGTCAATGTCGATCATCAGATCGACATCGCTGTCTTCGCGGGCATCGCCGCGTGCTCGAGAGCCGAAAAGAGCCATGTGGCTGACGCCTTGCGCTCGCAGATCGGCTTGCATCGCCATGATCCTCGCCGTCAGCTCCTCCCGCGTGATCATCGCTCCCGTCCCGTCGAACTCCTCGGAAGGATTCTACCACATTCACTCCGCCGCGTCCCTCTGCGCATAGCCCAGCCGGCCGTTGAGCTCCCCGAGCAGCTTCTCGGCGGCGTCGGCGATGACCGTGCCGGGCGGAAAGATCGCGCTCGCGCCGGCCTGCATCAGCGCCTCGAAATCCTGAGGCGGGATGACGCCGCCGACCACGATCATGATGTCGGGGCGACCTGCCTCGGCGAGCGCGGCTTTCAGCTCCGGCACCAGCGTCAGGTGGCCGGCCGCCAGCGACGAGACGCCGATGATGTGGACGTCGTTCTCGACGCCCTGGCGCGCCGCCTCGTCGGGCGTGGCGAAAAGCGGGCCGATATCGACGTCGAAGCCGAGATCGGCGAAGGCCGAGGCGATGACCTTCTGCCCGCGATCATGCCCGTCCTGCCCCATCTTGGCGACGAGGATGCGCGGCCGGCGGCCATCGGCCTCCTCGAAAGCCTCACACATCATCTGCACGCGCGTCACCGCAGGGTTCATGTCGCCAACCTCCCGCTTGTAGACGCCGGCGATCGACTTGATCTCGGCCCTGTGACGCCCGAAGACCTGCTCCATGGCGAGCGAAATCTCGCCGACGGTCGCCTTGGCGCGAGCGGCCTTCACGGCAAGGTCGAGCAGGTTGCCGTCGCTGCCTGCGCCGTTGGTCAGGGCCGTCAGCGCCGACTGGACATCGGCTTCGCTGCGTTCGGCCTTGAGCCTGCGCAGCTTCTCCAGCTGCTGCGATCGCACCGAGGCGTTGTTGACGACGAGCACGTCGATCTTCGCTTCGTTGTCGGGCTTGAACATGTTGACGCCGATGATGCCCTGCTGGCCGCCGTCGATGCGTGCCTGCGTCTTGGCGGCGGCCTCTTCGATCCTGAGCTTCGGGATGCCGGCCTCGATCGCCTTGGCCATGCCGCCCAGCGCCTCGACCTCCCGGATATGGCCCCAGGCCTTGGCCGCGAGCTCGGCGGTGAGGCGTTCGACGTAGTAGGAGCCGCCCCAGGGGTCGATGATCCGGCTGGCGCCGCTCTCCTGCTGCAGCAGAATCTGGGTGTTGCGGGCAATCCGGGCCGAGAAATCGGTCGGCAGGGCCAGCGCCTCGTCGAGCGCGTTGGTGTGCAGCGACTGGGTGTGGCCTTGCGTCGCGGCCATCGCCTCGATCATGGTGCGGGGCACGTTGTTGAAGACGTCCTGCGCCGTCAGCGACCAGCCGGACGTCTGGCAGTGGGTGCGCAGCGGCAGGGATTTCTCGTTGGTGGCGCCGAAATCCTTGACGAGCTTCGCCCAGATCAGCCGGGCGGCCCTGAGCTTGGCGACCTCCATGAAGAAGTTCATGCCGATCGCCCAGAAGAACGACAGACGCGGCGCGAACGCGTCGACTCCCAAGCCCGCGCGCTGGCCGGCGCGGATGTATTCGACGCCGTCGGCCAGCGTGTAGCCGAGTTCGAGGTCCTGCGTCGCCCCGGCCTCCTGCATGTGATAGCCGGAGATCGAGATCGAGTTGAACTTCGGCATATGCTGCGACGTATAGGAGAAGATGTCGCCGATGATCCGCATCGAGGGGGCAGGCGGGTAGATATACGTGTTGCGGACCATGAACTCCTTGAGGATGTCGTTCTGGATCGTCCCCGAGAGTTTCGCCGCCGGCACGCCCTGTTCTTCCGCCGCGACGATAAAGAGCGCGAGCACTGGCAGCACCGCGCCGTTCATCGTCATCGACACGCTCATCTGGTCGAGCGGGATGCCGGAGAACAGCGTGCGCATGTCGTAGATCGAATCGATCGCGACGCCGGCCATGCCGACATCGCCGCCGACGCGGGGATGGTCGGAATCGTAGCCGCGATGGGTGGCGAGATCGAAGGCGACGGAGAGGCCCTTCTGGCCCGCGGCGAGGTTGCGCCGGTAGAAGGCGTTGGAATCCTCGGCTGTGGAGAAGCCGGCATATTGCCGGATCGTCCAGGGCTGGTTGACATACATCGTCGGATAGGGCCCGCGCAGATAGGGCGCGATACCGGGGAGCGTGTCGACGAAGGGCAGGCCAGCGCGGTCTTCGGCCGTGTAGAGCGGCTTGACCGGGATGCCCTCGGGCGTCAGCCAGAGGTCGGCTCCTGAGGAGAGGGCAGGCGGCGTCGGAACGGCATCGTTCGCAAAGGAGATCGTCGCAAAATCCGGGATGGCTGTCATGGCTGTCTCCCGTCGGGCCTGTCCCACCAATGGTGGAAATGATGCACCGGGCCGTGGCCATGGCCAACCGGCACCGTGTCGGACGCCATGATCGCGGCGGTGATGTAGGTCTTGGCGTGGCCGACCGCCTCGGGCAAGGCGAGGCCCTTGGCGAGATTGGCCGCGATCGCGGAGGACAGCGTGCAGCCCGTGCCATGCGTGTTGCGCGTCGGATGTCGCGGCGCGGCGAAGCGCTGGCGCACGCCGCCGGCGATCAGCAGCAGGTCGGTGCTGGTCTCGCCCGCGCCATGGCCGCCCTTGACCAGGATATTGGCCGCACCGAGCGCTTGAAGCTTTTCGGCCTGCGCGTCGATGGCCGTATCGGTGTGTGCCGGCGCGGAGCCGAGAAGCGCGGCGCATTCGGGCAGGTTCGGCGTGACCAGCGTCGCCAGCGGAAAGAGCTTGCGGCGGATCGCGTCGATCGCCTCGTCCTCCAGCAGCTTTGCCCCCGATGCGGCGACCATGACGGGGTCGAGCACGATGTTGCGGGCCTTGTGGCGCATCAGGCCGGCAGCGACCGTCTCGATCAGTTCCGCAGTCGCCAGCATCCCGATCTTCACGGTGGCCACGTCGAGATCGGAGAAGACGGCGTCGATCTGCGCGGTGACGAAATCGGCCGGGACGGCATGGATGCCGGTGACGCCCTGCGTGTTCTGCGCCGTCAGCGCGACGATGACGCTCGCGCCATAGACCTGATGGGCCGCAAACGTCTTGAGATCGGCCTGGATGCCGGCGCCGCCGCTGGAATCCGAGCCCGCGATGGTCAGCGCGATGGGGAAGGCCATGCTCACTCGGCCGCTTCCAGCGTGATCCGGAGCTTTGTGCCGGTCGCTTGGGCATAACGCTCAAGTGTCCGCGTCGAGGGTTTTCCGCGTCCGCTTTCGAGCCGGGCAACGACGGATTGCGTCGTGCCCATGCGCTGGGCGAGTTCTTCCTGTGTCAGCCCGGCGCGGGTGCGGGCACGGATCAGCGAGGTCAGGAGGGCGATCTCCTCTTCGAGCGCGTCATATTCGCGCTTGAATTCGGGGTCGGTCATCTGCTCGGCGACCCACTCACGAATGTCTCTCATATGACCTCCCTCGCGCGTGCGCGGGCCAAGTCGAGTTCACGCCTTGGCGTCTTTTCAGTCTTCTTGACGAACGCACGCAAGATGACGACGCGGCACCCGTTTGCGATGAGGTAGATCGCCCTTGCGATCCCGTCCCGCCCAGTCAGCCTCAATTCCCAGAGCTTGTCGCCGAGCGGCTTGACCCATCCGAATGGCAGCGCGTGCAGACCGTCTCGCTGAATGACCTCTGTAGAGCGCGCGAAACGCGCTCTCATATCGGCAGGCAAGGTAGCAAGTTCTCTCTCAACGATTTGGTTGAGGGATTGAACCGTCCATGTCTGACCAGGTTTCATAGCAAAAAAGCGCTAATTCGACAAGGCCGGTAAGACGACCGCCTGCGCCTGCTCCAGTACTCCCACTGCATCGCAGCCGGCGAAGACGAAGGCCGCGACGCCTGCCTCGCGCAGTGCCGCCTCGCTCTCGCCGGGCTTGCCGGCCAGCCAAATGGTCGCTTGGGCAGCCTGCAATGCTTGCGCGGCGGCGACGGCTTCGGCCTCATACGCCGCGTCCGAGCCGCAGAGGCAGGCGAGCTTTGCCCCTGAGGCGCGATAGGCCGCAGCCAACGTTTCGATATCAGTCCCCAATCCTGCCGCAAAACCGTCATGGCCGGCCGCGGCGATGCCGCCCGCTTCGAACAGGTTTCGCGCGAAGCCGGCGCGGGCGGTGAAGTCGGCGACGCTGCCGAGAGTGGCGAGAAAGACATGCGGACGCTCCGGCGAGGCGTCGGCGCGTTCGCGGAGCGCCTCGAAGGGCTCCGCCAGACGCACGGAAGGCAGGGGCTCGACGTCAAGCCCCGCTTCTGGGGCGGACAACGCGTGTGAGCGCGGTGTGCCCTTCGCCAGCGCGGCGACCAGGTCTTCGGCACTCTGTTCAGACGCCTTGACCAGAGGCGGTTTCGCCTTGGCCGGCCTGACTGGCTCAACCGCAAGCACGTTTACGGCGGCCTCGGCCAGATTCGGGTATTCGCTCGTGCCGGTGATCGGTTCGCGCCGCGTCGCGACTGCCTTTCCGCGGGTTTCGCGCTCGCGGGCGAGGCCCTTCTGGATATGGCCGTTCGCCAGCGCGGCGACGATGCCGGGCAGGCCCTCGGTGGCTTCGCGTTCCAGATCCTGCAGCTTGCTCCAGGCCTGTTCGCAGAGCGCCTGCGTCAGCGCCTCGAAGCCGCCTGCGCCTGCAGCCGGATCGGCGACGCGCCAGAGGCTTGCTTCCTCCAGCAGGACGAGCTGCGTGTTGCGGGCGACGCGCCGGGCGAACGCATCGGGCAAGCCGAGCGCTGCGGTGAAGGGCAGCACGGTCAGCGAGTCCGCGCCGCCGACGCCGGCCGAGAAGCTCGCGACCGTGGCGCGCAGCAGATTGACCCACGGATCGCGCTTCGTCAGCGAACGCCACGCCGTCTCGGCATGAAGCACCATCGGCTTCGGCGTCAGGCCGCAGGCCTCCTGCACGCGGTCCCAGAGCAGCCGCGCCGACCGGAACTTTGCGATGGTGAGGAATTCATCGGTGTCGGCGACCAGCACGAAGGAGATCGCGTCGCGGGCCTCCGCCAACGGCACGCCTTGCGCTTCGAGCGCGCGCAGATAGGCGACGGCCGTTGCGAGTGCGCCGCCGAGTTCCTGCGCCTCGCTCGCGCCGGCCTCATGATACGGCCGTGAATCGGCGGTGACGAAGGGGCCGGCAAAGCCGCGCGTCTTGAGCGCCGCGATGGTCTCGGCAAGTCGGCGGCCGATCTCGGGCCAGGACGCGGCGAAGCGGCCCTGCGTCGCCAGAACGCCGATCGGATCGAGCCCGAAATCGATCGCGGTCGTCGCCGGATCGAGCCGGCGGTTCTCGACCAGCGCCGCCAGCATCAGCGCGTTGACGCGGCCCTGCGGCGCGGGATCGAGCCGCAGGCGGATCAGGTCGAGCATGACGCCGTCCAGCGCGGCATCGAGCGCCGCGACGTCGTCCGCGACGAGGCCATGGCCGCGCGCCGCGCGGGCTCCGGCGAAGCTCAGGACGAGGGAGTCGGCGCCCCCTTCCAGATCGGCGAGCGCCAGCGCGCGGGCCTGTTCCGGCTGGGGATGATCGACGCGGGCTGCGACCTGCCAGCGGCCGGCCCCGGCGCGCAACGGCCGAAGCGCAGGCCTGGCTGCCGGATAAAGCGGCTCGATGCGGATGCCGTCTGAGGTGCGACCGACCAGACGCTTCTCGAAATCGGAGCCCTTCAGCACCTTGTCGACGGCAGCCCGCCACTGCTCGATCGACGGCGTCGGAAACGCGTCCATGAAGGGCAGATCGGATGCTGGGGCCGAGTTCATCTGCGCCGGTGCTCCTCTTTGCGCCCATTGTGCAACCGCGAAGCCGTGATTGCCATGGGGGTCGCCGCGCCGCCATGCCTACTTCGTCGCAAGCCGGATGCGCAAAGGGGTATTGGAAACGACAACGCCGCCCGGAGAGGGCGGCGTCGCAACGTGTCCAAAGGCAGGTCGGCGCTCAGACGAACTGGCCCAGCCCCGGGATCGCGCCGACGATCGCGCCCATCGTGTCCTCGCCGGCCTTTTCGCGGCCCACCGCGAACATCTCCTTGGAGACCGACTGGATCTGACCCATCGAAAGGCCCGCGCCCATCAGCTGGCCGCCGAGCGCCATGACGCCGCCGCTGCCGCCCATCATGCCGCCGACCATGCCCATCAGCCCGCCCTTGGCGCCGCCCTCGGCATCGGCGAGTTCCTGCGCGCCGGGCAGCGCGGCCATCAACTGGCCGATCTCGGCCGGGGGACCCTCCTTCTGCAGGAAGGCGAGGATGATGCCGATCGCCTTGCGCGCGAGCTCTTCATTGAGGCCGGAGACCGCAATGATGCGGGAGACCAGTTCGTCCATCGTCTTATCCTTTGTGAGTTGCCGCGCGATAGTTCACATATTAACGATCTAATCAACCCCGCATCGGGCTTCCGCCGCCGCCCGCGTTTCGCTACACCCTGCTGACGTTTCGATAACATGACAGGGCGACATCATGGCGCAAGCGGATAGCGGAAACGGCGCGATCCTGATCGGCAAGAGCTGGAAGGAGGAGAACCTCCTGCTCAAGCTCGCCAACCGCCATGGTCTCGTGACCGGCGCGACCGGAACGGGCAAGACGGTGACGCTGCAGGTGCTGGCCGAGGGTTTCGCGCACAACGGCGTGCCGGTCTTCGCCGCCGACATCAAAGGCGACCTGTCGGGGATCGCAGCGCCCGGAGATTCGAAGCCGCCCTTCGTCAAGCGCGCCGAGGAGATCGGCGTCAAATACGAGCCGGACCAGTTCACCACCGTGTTCTGGGACGTGTTCGGCGAGCAGGGGCACCCGGTCCGCGCGACGATCTCGGAGATGGGGCCGCTGCTGCTGGCCCGCCTGCTCGATCTCAACGACACGCAGGAGGGCGTGCTCAACATCGCCTTCCGCATCGCCGACGAGCAGAAGCTGCTGCTGCTCGACCTGAAGGACCTGCGCGCGATCCTCTCCTTCATCGCCGACAACGCGAAGGACCTGACGACGAAGTACGGCAATGTCTCGGCCCAGACGGTCGGCACCATCCAGCGGGCGCTGCTCGTTCTGGAGAACCAGAAAGGCGAAAAATTCTTCGGCGAGCCGGCGCTCGACATCAATGATCTGATGAAGACCGACCGCTATGGCCGCGGCATCGTCAACATCCTCTGCGCCGACAAGCTGATGGCCAATCCCAGGCTTTACGCGACCTTCCTGCTCTGGCTGCTGTCGGAGCTGTTCGAGCAGTTGCCCGAGGTCGGCGATCTGGATAAGCCCAAGCTCGTCTTCTTCTTCGACGAGGCGCATCTCTTGTTCAACGGCGCGCCAAAGGTGCTGCTGACGGCGGTCGAGCAGGTGGTGCGGCTGATCCGCTCAAAAGGCGTCGGCGTCTATTTCGTGACGCAGAACCCGCTCGACATTCCCGACACCGTGCTGGCCCAGCTCGGCAACCGCGTCCAGCATGCGCTGCGCGCCTTCACCCCGCGCGACCAGAAGGCGGTGCGCGCCGCAGCCGAGACCTTCCGCCAGAACCCCAAATTCAAGACGGAGGAGGCGATCACGCAGCTCGCCGTCGGCGAGGCGCTGACCTCGACGCTGGAGGGCAAGGGCACGCCGACCATGGTCGAGCGCACGCTGATAGCTCCCGCCATGGCGCAGGTCGGCCCGTGCTCGCCGCAACTGCGCCAGCAGGCGCTCAACGAGTCGGGCTACAAGGGCAAATACGACACCATGGTCGATCGCGAGTCGGCCTATGAGGAGCTGGCCAAGCGCAAGCATCTCGAGACGCAGGCCGAGGCCGTGGAAGCCGGCAACGCCGGCGGCGGCGGGATCATGGACACGATCGGCGGCTGGCTCGGCGGCAATTCCAACGCCCCGCGCCCCAAGACCGGCCCGGGCAGCCGCGGCGGCGCGATGCCCCAGAGCATGACCGAAAAGATCATCACCTCGGCGGCGCGCTCGGCGGCGACCTCGATCGGCCGGCAGGTCGGCACCGCGATCCTGCGCGGCGTGCTGGGGAGCATGATGGGCGGCGGGCGGCGCTGACGGGAGCGTCCGAGTGCCCTCAGCCCTCATCCTGAGAAGCCGCGAAGCGGCGTCTCGAAGGATGCTCCAGTTCACTGCGGAGGCATCTGGAGCATCCTTCGAGACGCGCTCTGCGAGCGCTCCTCAGGATGAGGGCTTTGGGAGCGCCAGCACTCGCCAGACAGGGACGCCATGTCCCGCTGATGGCTGACGGCAGGGCGAAGCCTTGTCATGATGGCGCATCAGAATCGGCTTTCGATCGCGAAAGCCTGAAAGACGAGCGCCATGTCACAGCTTCCCGCCATCCTCTCCCGCCTCGACGCCGATCTCGAAACCGCACTGACGCGGCTTTCGACCTGGCTTGAAATCCCGTCTATCGGCACCGATCCGGCGTTCAACGCCGAGACCCGCCGCGCTGCGCAGTGGCTCAGCGATGATCTTGCGACGCTCGGTTTCTCTTCGGAGGTTCGCGATACGCCCGGCCAGCCGGTCGTTCTGGCGCATCGGCCGAAACCCGGCGCGCCGCATGTGCTGTTCTACGGCCATTACGACGTGCAGCCGGTCGATCCGCTGAACCTCTGGGAGAGCGAGCCGTTCAAGCCGGTGGTCAAGGAGATCGAGCCCGGCCGCCGCGTGATCGTGGCGCGCGGGGCCTGCGACGACAAGGGCCAGGTGATGACCTTCGTCGAGGCGATGCGGGCGACGATTGCGGAGACCGGCGACCTGCCTGTCGGGGTGACGGTCCTTGTCGAGGGCGAGGAGGAATCGGGCTCGGCCAACCTGCCGCCGTTCATTCGCGAGAATGCGCAGGCCCTGAAGGCCGATTTCGCGCTGGTCTGCGACACCGGCATGTGGGACCGGCAGACGCCGGCCATCACCTCCTCGCTGCGCGGCATGGTCTATCAGGAGGTGACGATCACCTGCGCCGACCGCGATTTGCATTCGGGCCTGTTCGGCGGCGCGGCGGCCAACCCGATCCATGTGCTGGCGAAGATCGTGGCAGCGCTGCACGACGAAACGGGCCGCATCACGCTTCCGGGCTTCTATGACGGCGTCGAGGAGCCGACCAACCAGCAGAAGGCCGACTGGGCCGATCTGAACCTCACCGAGGAAGAGTTCCTCGGCGGCGTCGGTCTGAAGCACTCGATCGGCGAGAAGGGGCGCATGCTGATCGAGCAGATCCAGTCGCGCCCGACCTGCGACGTCAACGGCATCTGGGGCGGCTATACCGGCGAGGGCACCAAGACGGTGATCGCCGGACAGGCTTCGGCAAAAGTCTCATTCAGGCTCGTCGGCAAGCAGGACCCCGCCAAGGTGGCGGCCGCCTTCCAGGCCTTCGTGCGCGAGCGGCTGCCGGCAGATTGCAAGGCGGAGTTCATCGCGCATGGCGCCTCGCCGGCGATCGCGGTGCCGGTCGATTCGCCCGCTTTGGTCAAGGCGCGGCAGGCGCTGGCCGACGAATGGGGCGGAAGGGTCGTCACTATCGGCACCGGCGGCTCGATTCCGGTCGGCGGCGACTTCAAGAAGACCCTCGGCCTCGACACGCTGTTCGTCGGCTTCGGGCTGGAGGACGACCGGGTGCATTCGCCCAACGAGAAATACGACCTGTCCTCGTTCCACAAAGGCCAGCGCTCCTGGGCGCGCATCTTGCAGGCTCTCGCCACATGAAATCCGTCTGTGTCTTCTGCGGCTCCAATCCCGGCAACGATCCCGTCTATGCCGACGGCGCGCGCGCCATGGGGCGCGAGATCGCCCGGCGCGGGCTGATCCTGGTCTATGGCGGCGGCGCGGTCGGGCTGATGGGCATCGTCGCCGATGCGGCGCTGGAGGCAGGCGGCGAGGTCCATGGCGTGATCCCGCGCGCGCTGCGCGAGAAGGAGGTCGGCCACCATCACCTGACCCGGCTCGAGATCGTCGACACCATGCATATCCGCAAGGCGCGCATGGCCGAGCTCTCGGACGGCTTCATCGCCATGCCAGGCGGCATCGGCACCTTCGAGGAGCTGTTCGAAATCTGGACTTGGGGCCAGCTCGGCATCCACTCGAAGCCGCTGGGCCTGCTGAATGTGGCGGGCTTCTACGATCCGCTGGCGGCCTTTCTCGACGGTACGGTCGAGGCCGGGTTCCTGAAGCAAACCCACCGCGCCATGGCGATGACCGATACGCGGCCGGAGACGCTGCTCGACCGGATGGAGCAGTATGTGCCGGCGGCGGTGATCAAGTGGGTGGAGAAGGAGGAGGTGTGAGGTGGGCGAGAGGGCGCGTCTAGTCTTGTCCAATAGGCGGCAGATCCCCATTTCTGGCTCCAAACAGGCGGATGATTTGCAAGATTCGCTGAGAAGGCGCATGATTTCGCATCGCTAAGGGGTCACTGAATGGTCGTCATGGGTCTGAAGATCGAGCACCGCGTCGTCGGGACACAGCACGTCTTCACGTCGCCCGACCTGCCGGGCCTGCTCGTCGCTCATCGCGACCGCGACACGGCGGAGGCCGATGTGCCCGCCGCAATCGAGATGCTGCGTCGGATGGAGCAGCGTCTCGCTGAGAAGCGCCGTGTCAAAAGCCGGATCGCGCTCAGCGCCTGATGGCGTTCTATCGCGAGACTGACGTTTTGAGATTTCTCGAGGAAGCAGGATGCCGCTTCGAGGGAGACCGTTATCCGCGTGGCATGGGTTGGATTACACGCGACGAAATGCCCTTTACGCTGCCGGATGCAGAGGATGGCTGGCTCGATGCCGACGTTGTCGATCTGATCCTCGCAGACCGTTGGGTCTGGACAGGCACATCGCGAATTCGACGCTATGCCGACCGAGAGGAATTATAGGAAATTAGTCCTTGACATCGTCACGCTGATCGGCTAATCATCAGGAACGCTCACGAAGTGTGACCAGACAGCCCAAGCCGCCGCGCTCTCCTGCCGGCGGCTTTTGCATGTCCGGGTCACTTCACGATCTCGCCCATCGAGGGTTTCCACATGACCGATGAAGACGACGACGCGCCGGCTTTGCCGGCCGCGAAGGGCAGGCGCTTGACCGTCGGCCGCAAGGCCGTGGTGAGCAAGCTCTGGCGCGCGGCGAAGCGGCAGCTCGAGGCGCATGAGGCGCGGCTCGACGAACTGCCGCAGGGCGCGGCGGCCAGTGAATCCGACGCCAAGGCGCTGGCGGTGCTCGCCCGCACGGTGCGCGAACTCGTCGCGCTGGACGGGGCGACCGCGAGCCAGGAGGGCAAACCGACCGATGAACTCTCGCCCGCCGCCGGACTGCGCCACGTGGCCGAACTCCGAAAGGAGCTTGCACGACGTCTTGAAGTCCTTGCCGCCGAAGAGGCGGATACCGCTTCTCAGGAAACTCCTGCCGACGGCGACGCCTGATCAGTGCGAGGTCATCTTCGCAGAATGGCTGGTCTGGGCCAGGCCCGACCAGTTGCCGCCCGAGACGGCGCAATGGTCCGTCTGGCTGGTGCTGGGCGGTCGCGGCGCGGGCAAGACACGCACCGGCGCCGAGTGGATCAAGGGCATGGCGCTGGGTCATCCGGGCTTCGCGGACACGCCGGCCGACCGCATCGCGCTGGTCGGCGAGACGCAGGGCCAGGTCCGCGACGTGATGATCGAGGGCGTCTCCGGGCTGCTTTCGATCCATACGCGCTGGGAGCGGCCGAGCTGGTATCCCTCGCGCCGGCGGCTCGAATGGCCCAATGGCGCGATCGCGCAGGTCTTTTCGGCCGAAGACCCGGAAGGCCTGCGCGGGCCGCAATTTTCCGCCGCATGGTCGGACGAACTGGCGAAATGGCCCAACCTTCAGGAGTGCTGGGACATGCTGCAATTCGGATTGCGCCTCGGCGACAGGCCGCGCCAGATCGTCACCACGACGCCGCGCCCGGTCCCGCTGCTCAAGCGGCTGCTGGCCGATCCTCATGTCGCGGTCAGCCGGGCCGCGACCGCCGCGAACCGCTATCATCTCGCGCCCGAGTTCATCCGCAGCATCACGCAGACCTATGGCGGCACGCGGCTCGGCCGGCAGGAGATCGACGGCGAGATCGTCGAGGAAAGCGCGGACGCGCTCTGGACGAGGGCGATGATCGAGGATTGCCGTAAGCCGGCGGCTCCGGGACTGGCGCGCATCGTCGTCGCAGTCGATCCGCCGGCCTCCTCGTCGCAGCGGGCCGATTCCTGCGGGCTTATCGTCGCCGGTATCGATGGCGACGGCGTCGGCCATGTGCTGGAGGACGGAACCGTATCCGGAGCCCGTCCGCATGAATGGGCGGCCAAGGCGATCGCGCTCTATCGGCGCTTCGAGGCCGATGCGCTCGTCGTCGAGGTCAACCAGGGCGGCGAGATGGCGACCTCCGTCATACGCGAGGTCGATCCCGGCGTGCCGGTCACGGCGGTCAGGGCGACGCGCGGGAAATATCTCCGCGCCGAGCCGGTGGCGGCGCTCTATGCGCAGGGTCGGGTTCGCCATGCCGGCCGCTTTCCGCGGCTCGAGGACGAGATGTGCGATTTTGGTCCGGCCGGCCTGAGCTCCGGCCGCTCGCCCGACCGGCTCGACGCGCTGGTCTGGGCCCTGACGCATCTGATGCTGATGGCGAAGGGACGGCCCCGGGTGAGGGGCATCTAGCCGCGTTCGGACGCGGAACTGGTTTCAACGCTCAACAGCGAGACATCCATGCTCAACTTCCTACGCAACCTGCGCGGCCACGCCGCGCCGGACCAGAAGCGCTCGCGCGTCGGGCCGCTGATCGCGCTGCACGAGGCCGGCCGAGCGGTCTGGACGCCGCGCGATTATGCGGCGCTGGCCCGCGAGGGCTATGAGCGCAATCCGGTCGTGCATCGCTGCGTCAGGCTGATCGCCGAGGCCGCGGCGCAGATGCCGCTCGTCGCCCGGGTAGGGACGCGCGAGGAGCCCGATCATCCGGCGCTCGCGCTGATCGACCGGCCCAATCCGCGCCAGGGCGGCATCGCCTTTCGCGAGACGCTCTATGGGCACCTGCTCGTCGCCGGAAACGCCTATGTCGAGGCGGCGAGCGTCGGCGCCGAGCCGCGCGAACTCTATGCGCTGCGGCCCGACCGGATGCGGATCGTGCCCGGCCGCGACGGCTGGCCCGAGGCCTATGACTACACGGTCGGCGGCGACACTGTGCGCTTCCGGCAGGACGAGGGCGGCCTGCCGCCGATCCTGCACCTGACGCTGTTCCATCCGGTCGACGATCATTACGGCCTCTCGCCGATCGAGGCGGCGGCCTGTTCGCTCGACATCCACAATGCCGCCAGCAACTGGCACAAGGCGCTGCTCGACAATGCGGCCAGGCCCTCGGGCGCGCTGGTCTATGACGGGCCTGACGGCGCGAGCCTGACCGAGGCGCAGTTCGAGCGGCTGAAGGGCGAGCTGGAGGAGAGTTTCCAGGGCGCGCGCAATGCCGGCCGGCCGCTGCTGCTGGAGGGCGGGCTCGACTGGAAGCCGCTCTCGCTGACGCCGGCGGAACTGGATTTCGTCGCCGCCAAGGGCGTGGCGGCGCGCGAGATCGCGCTGGCCTTCGGCGTGCCGCCGCTGCTGCTGGGGCTGCCGGGCGACAACACCCACGCCAATTTCGCCGAGGCGAACCGCGCCTTCTGGAGGCAGACCGCGATTCCGCTGGTCCGGCGCACCGCGCAGTCGCTGGCGCAATGGCTCGGCCCGGCCTTCGGCGACGCGCTGTCGCTGGAGCCCGATCTCGACGCCATCGAGGCGCTGGCCGAGGAGCGGGAATCGCTCTGGCGGCGGGTCGGAGCGGCCGATTTCCTCAGCGCCGACGAGAAGCGCGAGGCCGTCGGCTACGGCCGCGCCAGCCCAACCAATGCGGAGGCCACGCCATGAACGCGCTCGACCAGATCCTGACCAGCTTCGTAGGCAAGGGCGATGTCGGCCATCTCGGCCTGCTGCTCTGGGCTGCGGCCGCGTCCGGCCTCGCCTGGCTGATGCTGCGCGAACTGACGGCGGCCAACCGGCGCTTCGACGATTTCGTCCGCGAGCTCAACCGCTTCAACGCACGTCACGAGGAGGAGAAATCATGAGCCGATCCGGCGACAAGCGGGCCCCTGCCGGCAAGGGGCCACAAGCTTCCAAACCGACGCCGAGGCCGGGATCGGGCGCATCGCCCGCGGCGACTTTCGGGCGCTTCCTCGGCACGCTCGCGCGGCTCGAAGGCAACCGCAAGGAGGGCGGCCGATGAGGGCGGCTGTGGCGACCGGCCCCTTCGCCCGCGAGACGAAATATCTGCCCCTGCCGCCGGCCCGGGTGAGGCCCGACGGGCTGTTCGAGGGCTATGCCAGCCTGTTCCGCATCGCCGATCTCGGCAAGGACATCGTCGAGCCCGGCGCCTTTCGCGAGAGCCTGGTCCGGCGCGGGCCGGCGGGCGTCAAGCTGCTCTGGCAGCATGATCCGGCCGAACCGCTCGGGCGCTGGCTCAGCCTCATCGAGGATTCGCGCGGGCTCTTCGTGCGCGGCCAGCTCTCGCTCGCCGTGGCGCGGGCCCGCGAGATTCATGCGCTGATGCGCGAAGGCGCGGTCGATGGGCTCTCCATCGGCTTCCGGCCCGAAAAAGCCCGCACCGAGCCGCGCACCGGCTACCGCCGGCTGGAGCGGATAGATCTCTGGGAGATCTCGCTCGTCACCTTCCCGATGCTGCCGCAGGCCCGCGTCTCCGCCGTCAAGGCGCTGCCGGGCGCGGTGGCCCTTCTTCACGCCTGACCATCTTTCACAGCAGGAGAGACCATGACCACGCTGCCTCATGCCCCCGAGACCAAATCCGCCGCGTTCGATCCCGCCCAGGACGATCTGCGCTATACCTTCGAGAGCTACCGCCTCGCCAATGACGAGCGCCTGGCCGAGATCGAGAGCCGGGGCGCGGCCGATCCGCTGCTCGACGAGAAGGTCGCTCGCATCGACGCGGCGCTCGACGAGACCAGGCGCCGGATCGACCGCGTCGCGCTCGACCGCGCCCGCCCGGCGCTGGGCCAGGACGGCCCCCGCGATCCGCTGAGCCATGAGCACAAGGCGGCCTTCGCATCCTATATCCGCAGCGGCGAGGCCGGCGGGCTGAAGCGGCTCGAGGCCAAGGCGCTCTCGGCCGGCTCCGGCCCCGATGGCGGCTATCTGGCGCCCTCGACGGTCGAGGCCGAGATCCTGCGCCGGCTGGCGACCATCTCGCCGATCCGCGCCATCGCCACGGTCCGGACGATCTCGTCGGGCTCCTACAAGAAGGCGTTCTCGACGACCGGCCCCGCTTCGGGCTGGGTCGCGGAGGCTGCCGCGCGGCCGCAGACCGGCTCGCCGACGCTGGCCGAGCTGTCCTTCCCGGCCATGGAGCTCTACGCCATGCCCGCCGCGACCCAGACTTTGCTCGACGACGCCATCGTCAACATCGACCAGTGGATCGCCGAGGAGGTCGAGGCCGCCTTCGCCGAGCAGGAGGGCGCTGCCTTCGTCGCCGGCGACGGCATCGACAAGCCCAAGGGCTTCCTGGCCTATCCGACTGTGGCGGATGCGAGCTGGAGCTGGGGCAATATCGGCGTGCTGAACTCCGGCGTCGCCGAGGCCTTCTCGGCCACCAATCCCTCCGACATCCTGGTCGACCTCATCTACGCGCTGAAGGCCGGCTACCGCCAGAACGCCTCCTTCGTGATGAACCGGAAGACGCAGGCCGTGATCCGCAAGTTCAAGGACGCCAACGGCAATTATCTCTGGCAGCCTCCGGCCTCGGCCGGCGCTCCGGCGACGCTGCTCGGTTTCCCGCTGGTCGAGGCGGAGGACATGCCCAACATCGCCACCGGCTCGGTCTCGGTCGCGTTCGGCGATTTCCGGCGCGGCTATCTGGTGGTGGACCGGGCGGGCGTGCGCATCCTGCGCGATCCCTACTCCGCCAAGCCCTATGTGCTGTTCTACACGACCAAACGGGTCGGCGGCGGCGTGCAGGACTTCGCCGCGATCAAGGGGCTGAAGTTCGCCGTCTGAGGCGTCGTCATTGCGAGGAGCGCAGCGACGAAGCAATCCGGGGGCGGCAGTGCTCTATGTCTCCTGGGTTGCTTCGCTCCGCTCGCAAAGACGAGACGTCACCGCGAGAACCACCAGCTATAGCCCGCCTGAGGCGGCATGGGTTCGGCTTGACGCCCGTCTGCTCCGAGGGCGAGCAGCCGCTGGCTCGCCTCGGTGATCCAGACGCGATGCTCGCTGATCGGCGTGATCGCGGTGAAGCCGCCGCAGATGCGCCGGACGCGCGAGTTCAGCGGGCCGCTCGACCAGCTCACCACGCCGACGAGATCCCGTGAGGAGGCGGTTCCGCGCAGGACGGGCCCGCCCGAATCGCCCCGGCAGGCTCCGGCTCCGGGGCTCTCGCCGCGCGCCTCGACATCGACCGCGACCTTCACGGTGTTGGCCGTGGTGTAGCTGCCGGCGTTGACCAGCCGCGTCTCGCGCAGGCGGCGCGCCGTGCCCTTGTTGTTTTCGATCGCGAGGCCAAAGCCCGCCATGGTCACGGTCTCGCCCTGCCAGAGACCGCCGCCGAGCGTCAGCGGTTCGATATCGCGTGGAAGCGGAGCGGCGAGGCGCAGAATCGCCAGGTCCGCGCCGGGTTGCGTGCGCGGCGTCGTGCCGGGCACGAAGCTCGGATGCGGCAGGATGGCCGCCACGGTGTGACGCCGGGCGCGGAAGCGCGTGTCGAGACTGACGACGCTGACCGCCCCGCCACCCATCAGGCAATGCGCGGCGGTGATGACCAGTTCCGGCCCGATCGCCGCGCCAGAGCACAACTCGCCTCGACTGGTCTCGACCCGCAAGGTCGAGGCGCGCGCGCCACCGACATCACGGGAGACGGTGCCGCCGACGACCGCGAGAGCGGGCGAGGCCGCGCCGAGCGCGACGACGACAGTGAGCATGAAAGCACGAACGGGCATGAGCGGGACCAGGTGACGACTGTCACCAATCTATGGTCTGCCGCGCCGCAGTCCAGTGTTTCGATCAGCGGCCGATCGTCCAGTTGGCGCTCTCGCCCCATTGTGACAGCGTCCGGTCGATCCAGGCGCGCTGCGGCGCGACCAGAACGCCCTGGCTGAGCAGGCCGCAACTCTTGCCCGTGGGACCGGTCGACCAGCTCGTCACGGCGACGACGCCGCCGCTTTCCGCGAGCATTGGACCGCCCGAATCGCCCTGGCAGGCGCTGCCTCCGGGACGCTTGCCCAACCCGGACGGGTCGGCCGCCCAGAGCAGGATTCGGCCCGGCCCATAGGGTTCGACCGCGACGAGATCGGCCGAGCGATAGGTGCCGGTGCTGCGCGCGTCGCCCTCGCGGGAGACGCCGTAGCCGGCCAGCGCAAGGCCTGTGCCGGCTCGCGGCAACGCGCCGTCGGCGAGGCTGGTTGGCTGGAAGCGCGGCGGCAGCGGCGCGGACAGGCGCAGCAAGGCGAGATCGATCGAGCGACGGCGGGCGGTGATCGCCTTGGCGTCGAATTCGGGATGCAGGGCTATCGTGGCGGGCGGGATCAGCACCGGCTCGCCGGAGCCCTCCTTCCAGTGGATCCGCAGGTCGACGCCGCCTGAGGCGCAATGCGCCGCCGTCAGGATGGCGCGCGACGACAGGACGATGCCGGTGCACACGCCGCCGCGCGCATTCAGCACCATCAGGGTCGAGGCCGCGGCCGGGCCGCCCTCGCGACCGCCGACGACGGCATCGGCCGGCTGCGCAGCCAATGCGCCGGTGAGCGTCAGCGCCGCGACCGAGATTCGAGACCGACATCCGATGTGCATCACGCGCTCCTCGCGAGGGGAGCCGCTGGATAGCGCGTCGCAGCCCAGAGTTGAACCCGCAATCGGAGCGACCCATGACGCCCATCGCGCTGACCCCGCCGGTGATGGAGCCGGTTTCCCTGCCCGACGCACGCATGTTCCTGCGGCTCGACCTGGACGAGGAGGACGGGCTGCTCGGCACGCTGATCACGGCCGCGAGGCTGATGATCGAGGCGGCCTCGGGCCGGATGCTGATCGACCAGGATTGGCGCATCGTGCTCGATCGCTGGCCCGATAGCGGTGAAATTCGGCTTCCGCTTTCGCCGGTGCGCTCGATCAGCGCCGCCCGGGTCTATGACGCACAAGGGCTGGCGCAGACCGTCTCTCCGGCTGCCCTGCAGCTCGACGCCAGCGCCGATCCCCCGGTGATCCGGCTGGTTGCAGGCGTGCCGCCGATCGGCCGGACACGAAGCGCAATCGAGATCGACGTCGTCGCCGGCTATGGCGACAGCGCGGCTGCCGTGCCGGCCCTGCTGCGTCAGGCCGTGCTGCGGCTGGCCGCGCGCTGGTTCGAGGAGCGCGGCGACGTCGTCGGCCGCGATGCGGCCGCGCTGCCTCCCGAGATCATGGCGCTGGTCGCGCCCTTCCGCCGCATGAGGCTGTGACGTCATGACCGGTTCGGTAAACGGGAGGACGTCCGTCGGCGCGCTGCGCCGCCGCCTCGTGCTGGAGGCGCCGGTCGCGACGCATGACGGGCTTGGCGGCGCAACACAGGCCTTCGCCACCGTCGCGGCGGTCTGGGCGCGCGTCGAATGGCTTTCGGGCCGCGAGGAGTGGGTCAGGGGCCGGCCGGAACAGGCCACGACGCATCGGGTCACGCTGCGCTGGCGCAACGGCGTCGATTCGGGCCAGCGGCTGCGCGACGGCGCGCGCCTCTACGACATCCGCGCCGTCGCCGACCCCGATGGCGGGCGGCGACGGCTGGTCTGTCTGGTCGAGGAGATTTCGCCATGAACCTGCTGGTGCACATATGAGCGATGCCATTCTGGCCCTGCGCGCCGCGTTGCAGACACGGCTCGCGGCCGACGCGGCGCTCACGGCGCTGATCGGCCCCGGCCGCGTCCATGACGAGGCGCCGCGCGCGGCGCGCGGCGTCTATGTCGTCCATGGCGAGGCCGATGCGCGCGACTGGTCGACCGGCAGCGACAAGGGCTGCGAGCAGGACGTCTCGCTCGTGGTCTGGGCCGGCGAAAGCGCGTCCACGAAGCAGGCGCTGCAGGCGGCGGCCTGCGTCACCGCCGCCCTCGACGAGGCCGATCTGACCCTGTCCGGCCACCGGCTGATCAACCTGCGCTGGCAGGCGAGCCGGCTCGCCCGCGATCCCAGGACCGGACTCGCCTCGGTCACCATCCGGCTGCGGGCCGTGACCGAGACGCTCTGATCGCTCTCAACCCATCATCTGAAGGAGAAGCCGGATGTCGGCACAGAAGGGCAAGGATCTGCTGCTCAAGGCGGCGGATGCGGGCGGGGCCTTCGTCACCGTCGCGGGACTGCGCGCCCGCCAGATAGCGTTCAACGCCGAAAGCGTCGACGTCACCCACGCCGAATCGGCCGGGCGTTGGCGCGAATTGCTGGCGGGCGCCGGCGCGCGCCGGGCCAGCATCAGCGGGGCGGGCATCTTCAAGGACGAGGCCTCGGACGCGCTGCTGCGGCAGATATTCTTCGAGGGCGCGATCCGCGACTGGCAGGTGATCGTGCCCGATTTCGGCACGATCGCCGGGCCGTTCCAGATCACCAGCCTCGAATATCGCGGCGATCACGCCGCCGAGGTGACCTTCGAGCTGTCGCTGGATTCCGCCGGCGCGCTCAGCTTCACCATGCTGTGAGGAGCGCTGACATGAGCAACCGCTACCGCGGCGAGACCGCTCTGATGGTCGACGGGCAGGCGCTTCCGATGCGGCTGACGCTGGGCGCGCTCGCCGAGCTGGAGCAGGCCTTTGCCGTCGACAGTCTGCCGGCGCTGGGCGAGCGCTTCGTCGGCGGCCGGCTGTCGGCCCAGGACATCGTCCGTATCCTCGGCGCGGGCCTGCGCGGCGCGGGGAGCAGCGTCAGTGACATCCAGGTCGCGGCGCTGGCTTTCGATGGCGGGCTGAACGGCGCGATCCAGGCCGCGATCGCGCTGCTCGACGCGACCTTCAGCGGCGAAGCGGAGGGAGCCGAGTCGCGCCCTCCGCAGCCGCCGGCGGACTGACGCCGCCGGCGGCTCAAGCCTTTCCCTGGCGCGACGTGATGGCCTTCGGGCTCGGCCGCCTGCGCTGGACGCCCGACGCCTTCTGGGCCGCGACGCCGCGCGAGATCGCGGCCGCCTTGCGCGCGCATGAGCGCTTGTCCTCCACGGATGCGCCGCGCCGCGAGGCGTTGGCGCGGCTGATGGCGGCGTTTCCGGACGCGTGACGCCGCGCCATCCCAATCAGGAGATTCGATCATCATGGCCGACGACGATTTCACGGGCGACGGCGATCTCGCCGGCGGATCCGGTTCCTCCTCCCGCGCCTCCGAGCTGCGCTCGATGGACCGGCTGACCAGGAGCCTGGGCCGATCGGCGGACAGTTTCGGCAGGTCGATCAGCAACGCCTTCGCCAAGGGCATCGTCGAGGGCAAGCGTTTCGAGGATGTGCTGCGTAGCGTCGGCAAGTCGATCACGCAGGGACTGCTCAAGACGGCGCTGCAGCCGCTGACCAGCGGCCTGTCGAGCCTGCTGACCACCGGCGTGAAGAGCCTGACCGGGCTGTTCACCGGCGGGCTCTCCAACCTCACCGGGCTGTCGGGGCTGGGCAAGGCTGCGAGCGTCTCCGTCGCGCCCTTCGCCGATGGCGGGGTGATCGCGCAGCCCTCCTATTTTCCGCTCGGGCGCGGCCTCGGACTGATGGGCGAGGCCGGCGCGGAGGCGATCCTGCCGCTCTCGCGCGGACCGGACGGCAAGCTCGGCGTCAGCGCCGGTGGCGCGGCCGCGCGACCGATGAACGTCACCGTTCAGGTCTCGACGCCCGACGCCGACAGTTTTCGCCGCTCGGAAGCGCAGGTCTCGGCCGCGATCGCGCGGGCCGTGGCGCGCGGCAGCCGGGCGCTTTGACAGGCGAGAGGGCAAGGCGATGACCGATTTCCACGATGTCCGCTTTCCGCTCGACATTTCGCGCGGGGCGCGGGGTGGGCCGGAGCGGCTGACGCAGATCGTCACGCTGGCCTCGGGCCGCGAGGTGCGCAACAGCCGCTGGGCCCATTCGCGCCGGCGCTACGACGCGGGCGTCGGCGTCCGTACGCTCGATGCGCTCAGCCTCATCGTCGCCTTCTTCGAGGAGCGTCGCGGCCGGCTCTACGGTTTCAGGTGGCGCGACCGGCTCGACTGGAAGAGTTGCCCGCCCTCGCAGACCCCGACCGCACTCGACCAGACGCTCGGCGTCGGCGACGGCGTGACCGCCAGCTTCCAACTCGCCAAGGACTACGGCGCGGGCATCGCGACCTATCGGCGCGCCATCACGAAACCATGGCATGGCGAGGTCCATCTCGCCGTCGATGGCGTGGCGCAACCTCAGCCAACCCACGCTTCGACGAACGCCGCGACCGGCCTCGTCACCTTCGCGCCCGGCCACATCCCGCCGGCCGGCAGCCTCGTCACCGCCGGCTTCCTCTTCGACGTGCCGGTGCGCTTCGACATCGACGCGATCGAGGTCGATCTCTCCGCCTTCGAGGCCGGCGAGATCCCGCGCATTCCGGTCGTCGAGATCATCGCCTGAAGGAGTTTTCATGCGCGACGTTCCTGCTGCTCTCGCGGCCCATCTCGCCCGGGCCGCGACCACGCTGTGCCGCTGCTGGAGCCTGACCCGCCGCGACGGGCTGGTGCTTGGCTTCACCGACCACGACCGGCCGCTTGCTTTCGAGGGCGTCACCTTCCGCGAGACGACAGGGCTGGAGGCCGCCGAAGGCGCGGCCGAGCTCGGTTTCGCGATCGGCGGCGGCGAGGTTTCCGGCGCGTTCGCGGCGGTCGGGCTCAACGAGGCCGATCTGGCGCGCGGGCTCTATGACGATGCGCGCGTCTCGATCTGGCTGGTGAACTGGGCCGATGTCTCGCAGCGGCTGCTACTGGAGACCGGCTTCGTCGGCGAGATCAAGCGCGGCGATCTCGCTTTCAGCGCCGAGGTGCGGGGATTGGCCAAGGCTTTCGACGAGGAGCGCGGCCGGCTCTACACCCGGGCCTGTTCCGCCGATCTCGGCGACGCCCGCTGCGGCGTGGCTCTGACGCCTGTGGTGGGAACCGTCGCCACGACCGACGGCCGCCTCTCGCTGGCCGCGCCGGCGCTGGCGTCTTTCCCTGATGCTCATTTCAGCGCCGGTCGGCTCGTCTTCACCGGCGGCGGCAATGCCGGCTTCGTCACCGAGGTGAAGCGCCACGCCGCCGACGGGCTGGGCACGCTCCAGCTCTGGCAGGCCCCGCCATCGCAGATCGCCGTTGGCGACGCCTTCCAGGTGACGCCGGGCTGCGACAAGAGCTTCTTCATCTGCCAGGCGAAATTCAACAATGGAATCAACTTCAGAGGGTTTCCGCACCTGCCTGGGAACGACTTCATCATCGGCGGGGTCGGGCCGGGCGACGGCGCGCTCGACGGCGGGAGCCTGTTTCGATGAACCGGGTGACGCGCGCTGAGATCGTCGCGGCGGCCACGCAATGGCTCGGCACGCCCTATCATCATCAGGCCTCGCTGCGCGGCGTCGGCTGCGACTGCCTTGGGCTGGTGCGCGGGGTCTGGCGCGAACTGCATGGGCACGAGCCCGAGCCGGTGCCGGCCTATTCGCCGCTCTGGGCGGAGAGCATCGGCGAGGAGAGCCTCGCAGCCGCGGCGTTTCGCCATTTGCGTACTGTTCCGCTGGATATGGCGCGTCCCGGCGACGTGCTCCTGTTCCGCTGGCGCTCGCACATCCCCGCCAAGCATTGCGCGATCCTGAGCGCGCCCGACCGCATCATCCACGCCCATGACGGGGCCTGCGTCGCCGAGGTCGCGCTGACGCCGTGGTGGCGGCGTCATCTCAGCCA
>JAESGM010000535.1_pt1 | contig 25576 bp, 27 predicted proteins | sample 9269721 | NCBI WGS metagenome assembly JAESGM01 (sample SAMN15720920, study PRJNA650825) | algae metagenome | isolation source: Komarekiella atlantica HA4396-MV6 and co-occurring heterotrophs from... | place: USA: Theobald House, Kauai, HI | collected 2009-07-29 | reverse complement strand
CAGCCGCGCCGGATCAGTTCCGCGATCAGGGACGGGAAGACCGACGCATCCTCCAGACCCTCGGGGTTGACCCAGCCGAAGAAGTCCGAGCCGATGCCGACATGGTCGTGGCCGATGCGGCCCGCGATGTAGTCGAGATGCTCGCAATAGTCCGGCAGCGTCGCCTTGGGACGCGGGCCGGCCTTGCGCTCGATCTCCTGCTCCGCTTTGGCGTAATCCACGCCCTCGGGCGTCTTGCCGTATTTGTCCTTGGCCGGCCTGTGCCAGTCGCGCGAGGCCTGGCTGATGAAATCCGGCACGAAGGTCGCCATGACGAGGCCGCCATTGGCGGCGACCCGGTCGAGCACGTCGTCGGGCACGTTGCGGGGATGGTCGCAGACCGCAAACGCGTTGGAATGCGACCAGACGACCGGCGCGGTCGTGATGTCGAGCACGTCATGCATGACCTTGGGCGAGACATGGGCGAGATCGACGACCATGCCGAGCCTGTTCATGCGGCCGATCACCTCCTTGCCGAAGCCTGAGAGGCCGTTATGCCGCGGCTCGTCGGTGGCGGAATCGCACCAGTCATGCGTGCCGTTGTGGCAGAGCGTCATCAGCCGGATGCCGAGATCGAAATAGGCGTCGAGCGTATCGATCTGGTTGTCCAGCGCCGAGCCGTTCTCGATCGTCATGAACAGCGCGATCTTGCCTTCGGCCTTCGCCGCCGCGACGTCGTCGGCGCTCAGGCCCGGCCGGAAGACATCGGCGTGACGCTTGAGGATGTCGCGCATCAGCGCGATCTGCGCGAGCGCGAAACCGGCCGGGTGCTTGTGGTTGGACGGCACATAGGCCGCGAAGAACTGGCCCGCCAGCATGCCGGCCCGCATGCGCGGAATGTCGGTGTCGACCTCCTCATGCACGCGGGTCAGGTCATAGGCCGCGACGTCGCCCTTGGCATCGCGGCTCATGCGGATGACGTAGGGCAGATCGTTATGCCCGTCGATCAGCGGGGCGCGCTCCAGCAGCGCGAGCGCGGCAGTGTAGGCGTTGTCCTGGACGGGCGGTTTGGCGAGGGCCATGGGGGGAGCCTTGGGTCGGAGAATCTGTTGGGGCGATGGTGGCAGGGGAGGGCTGGCGAGGCGAGGGGGCATGGCGCAGGGCTGTCATCCCGCACGCGCTGCGGCATGCAATGCCGCTGCGCAGACGAGGGACCGTTGTCAGGATGAAGCCCTTCCTCGTTGCGGTCCCGTGTCTGCGCAGCAGCGTTTCACGCTGCGGCGCGCACGGGATGACAGGTGCTACCCGAACCGCGCCGGCGCGAACGGCGCGGGGTCTACGAGCACCGGCCGCCCCGTCACCATCTCGGCGATCATCCGCCCCGTCACCGCAGCCAGCGTCAGCCCGTGATGGGCATGGCCGAAGGAGAACCAGAGGTTCTTGTGCTTCGGGGCGGGGCCGATGATCGGCATCATGTCGGGCGTGCAGGGGCGGTTGCCGAGCCAGGGCTCGGGGTCGAGCCGTTCGCCGAGCGGGAACAGGGTTTTCGCGATCGGCTCGGCGCGTCCGAGTTGCACCGGGGTTTTCGGCGCATCACGGTTGGCGAATTCCGCCCCGGTGGTCAGGCGCACGCCCTGCTTCATCGGCGCGAGGAAGTAGCCGCGCTCGGTGTCGAGCACGGGATGGTTCAGCACCGCGTTGCCGAGCGGCCTGTAATGCATGTGGTAGCCGCGCTTGACCGCCAGCGGCAGGCGATAGCCGAGCCTGTGGTTGACCATGTCGGCCCAGGGGCCGAGCGCCACGACCGCGTCCTTCGCGGTCGCCTTGACGCTGTCGGCGAGCGTCACGCTCCAGCCTGCGCCGTCCTGCGCCAGCGTGCCGGCGTCGCCCTGCGCCAGCCGGCCGCCGAGCTTTTCGAACAGCGCGACATAGGCCCTCGACAGGGCGAGCGGGTCGATCACCGTCACCGGATCTGTCCAGTGCAGGCCGCCGATCAGGCTCTGGTCGAGATGGGGTTCTTCCGTCCGCAGGGTCGAGACATCGAGCGCGCGATGGTTCAGCCCGAAATCGCGCTTCCAGCGCGCGGCCTCCGCCAGCCGCTCGTCCTGCTGGGCCTGCGTGCGGAACACCTTCATCCAGCCCTTGCGACGCAGCAGATCGGTCGCGCCGGCCTCGGCGGCCAGCGCATCGTGCTCCGAGACGCAATGCTCGATCAGCGTGGCGTATTTCCGCGCGATCGCCTCATGCTGCGAGGCGCGCGAATGCATCCAGTAGGACCACAGGAAGGGCGCGAGCTTCGGGATCGCGTTCCAGTGATAATGCGCGTCGATGGTGTTGTTCATCGCATAGCGGATGAGCGCGCCGAAATCATGCGGGAAGCCGTAGGGATAGACGCCCTCGCGCTGGATCAGCCCGGCATTGCCGTAGCTCGTTTCCTCGCCCGGCCCGCGCCGGTCGACGAGCAGGACCGAGCGGCCGGCCTTCTGCAGATGCAGCGCCACCGAGATGCCGACGACGCCGGCTCCCAGAACGATCGTGTCCGCCTGCATCACCATGCTCCCGCCAGCCGCCATCCTCGTAGAAATAGCCGTTTGCGGGGCAAAGTCAGCGGCCAGGCACGGTTCTGCGAGGGGTTGCGCGAAGTTTCGCAAGATTTGCGCCAGAGCCTGCGCTGCCGTCGCGCGCATGGTCGCCCGGCGCTGTTTGCCGCAATTTTCTGTCGGCGCGGGTCGGCGATATGCTAACGCGGTGCAGCGCCGCCGCGACCTTGCGGCCCCGTCGAAGCCCGTCCCGGATCGAATTGGCCTTATGATCGCGCGTCTTGCCGCTCCACTTGCCGCCGGCCTCGCCTGGCTCGGCCGCTATGGCACGCAAGGGTTCGCGCTCTCGATCCTGCTCGGCCTCGCCCTGCCGCAATTTTCCGCCGCGGCGCGGCCGCTGCTGCCGGTCTCGATCTTCTGCTTCACCACCGTCACCTTCATGCGCGCCGATATCGGCATCATCCTCGGCCTGGTGCGGCGGCCCAGAAAACTTCTGCTCTGCGCGCTCTGGCTGATCGTGGCTCCCGTCGCGCTGATCGGGGGCGGGCTCCTGCTGACCGGGCGGGCGGCGCTCGACCCCGGTCTCGTGCTCGGGCTGGCGCTGCTGGCGGCCGCGCCGCCGATCATGTCCTCGCCCGCTCTGGCGATCATCTACGGCTTTGAGCCCTCGCTGATCATCGCCGGCGTCATCGTGACGACGCTGCTCAGCCCGATCGTCGCGCCGCTGCTGGTCGATCTGCTGGCGGGCTCGGCCGTGCCGCTCGACCGCTGGGTGCTGACGATGCGGCTGCTGTTCTTCATCGGCGGCGGCATGGCGGTGGCGACGCTGCTGCGCGTCTGGCTCGGGACGGCGAAGATCAGGGCGATGAAGGCCAATCTCGATGGGTTCGGCGTGCTGATGTATTTCATCTTCGCGGTGGCGGCGATGGACGGCGTCACGCGGGCGGCCATCGCGGATCCCGGCAAGGTCGCGTTCTTCCTGGCCTGCGCCTTCGCGGTCTCGCTGGTCGGGATCATGGCGAGCTATCTCGTTCTGCGTCCGCTGCCGCCGTCGGACCGCTTCATGGTTGGGTACGGCTCGGGCCAGCGCAATATGGGCCTGCTGGTCGCGGCGCTGGGGGCGGGCGTGCCGCAGACGACCTTCCTGTTCTTCGCGCTGGCGCAGTTCCCGATCTACCTGCTGCCCTGGCTGCTGCGCGGCGTCGCGGCCAGGATCAAGCGCTCGGAGGGCGCTGCTGACGGGGCCTGACGCGGTCCTTTGCGAGGTTTGGCTGCCGCCGCAGCCGGAGCCGCATCATGATCACGCTTTACACGGGCCCTTTGAGCCTGTTCGCCCGCAAGGTCGAGATCGCGCTGGGCGAGAAGGGCCTGGCTTTCGAGCGCATCACCGTGCCGTTCAACCAGACCACGGGCTACGATCCGAAACACCCCGAGGTGCTGGCGCTGAACCCGAAGGGCCAGGTGCCGGTGCTGAGCGACGCCGGCCTCGTCGTGTACGATTCCACGGTCATCCTCGAATATCTCGACGAAGCCTATCCCGAGCCGCCGCTCTATCCGAAAAGCCCGGCGGAGCGGGCGCGCTGCCGGCTCGACGAGCTCTATTCCGACGAGATCATGCATGGCTCGCTGCGTGCCCTGATGCATCGCACGACGCCTCCCACTGCCGACCAGACGAAGCGGGCGGCGCTGGAGGCGGACGCGCTGATCGCGGAGGCGGAGCTGACGCGTCACTACGCTGTCCTGGAGGATCGTCTTGCCGGGCGCGCATTCTTCTCCGAAACCCTGTCGGCTGCGGACATCGCGCTTTTCATGAGCATGCTGTATTCGCAGCGGCTTGGCGGGCCGCCATTGACCGGTTTTGAGGGATTGTCGGCCTGGTTCGCGCGGCTTTCGCGCCGCCAGGCCTTCGCGCAGGTGGCCGGCGAGATGGCCGAGGCCGACCGACGCCTCTCCCATCCGGTCGTTCGACGCACATAGCCGCCGCAATGCGATTGCCGGGCCGGCTCGCGGCGGCTAAACCCGCCCTCATGAGCGCCCCCATCCGCATCGCCCCCTCGATCCTCTCGGCCGATTTCGCCAAGCTCGGCGAGGAGGTGCGCGCGATCGACGCGGCCGGCGCGGACTGGATCCATTGCGACGTGATGGATGGGCATTTCGTGCCCAACATCACCTTCGGCCCCGACGTGCTGAAGGCGATCCGGCCGCACACCAAAAAGTTCTTCGACGTGCATCTGATGATCGCGCCGGTCGACGCCTACATCGAGCCCTTCGCCAAGGCGGGCGCGGACCTGATCTCCTTCCATGTCGAGGCGGGACCGCATCCGCATCGCACGCTGCAGGCGATCAGGAGCCACGGCAAGCAGGCAGGCATCGTGCTCAACCCCGGCACGCATGAAAGCGCGATCGAGCCCTTGCTCGACGATCTCGACCTGATCCTGCTGATGACGGTCAATCCGGGCTTTGGCGGGCAGAGCTTCATTCGCTCCGTGGTCGAGAAGATCGACCGCGTGCGCGCCCTGATCGGCGACCGGCCGATCGCGCTCGAGATCGACGGCGGCGCGACGCCCGAGACCGCGCCGCTCGCGGCGAAGGCCGGGGCGAACGTGCTGGTCGCGGGCTCGGCCGTGTTCAAGGGCGGGCCTTCGGCGTATGCGGAAAACATCGCCGCGATCCGCAAGGCGGCCGAGGCCGCGCGCGGTGACTGGGTTTGAGATTGTGACTGAGACGACCGCGTAACCGAACCTTCCCCGTCATGGTCGGGCTTGTCCCGACCATCCACGTCTTCCGCGGCTCGCCATTCTCGCCGCCGGTCAAGACGTGGATGCTCGGCACAAGGCCGAGCATGACGGAATAGCCACAAGGCAAGACCGAGCATGATCCCGCGCTATTCCCGCCCCGAAATGGTCGCCATCTGGGAGCCGCAGACGCGATTCCGGATCTGGTTCGAGATCGAGGCGCACGCCACCGACAAGCTGGCCGAGCTCGGCGTGGTGCCGAAAGAGGCGGCAGCGACCATCTGGGCCAAGGCCAGGGATGTCACCTTCGACGTCGCCCGCATCGACGAGATCGAGCGCGTCACCAAGCACGACGTCATCGCCTTCCTGACGCATCTGGCCGAGATCGTCGGGCCGGAAGCGCGTTTCGTCCATCAGGGCATGACCTCGTCGGACATCCTCGACACCACGCTCTCCGTCCAGCTCGCGCGCGCCACCGACATCCTCATCGCCGACGTCGATGCGCTGCTGGCGGCGATCAAGCGCCGCGCCTTCGAGCACAAGCTGACCCCGACGATCGGGCGCTCGCACGGCATCCATGCCGAGCCGGTGACCTTCGGGCTCAAGCTGGCGCAGGCCTATGCCGAGTTCGACCGCTGCAGGCTAAGGCTGGTGGCGGCGCGCGCCGAGATCGCGACCTGCGCGATATCGGGCGCGGTCGGCACCTTCGCCAATATCGACCCGAGCGTCGAGGCGCATGTCGCGCAGAAAATGGGGCTGACGATCGAGCCGGTCTCGACTCAAGTCATCCCGCGCGACCGGCACGCGATGTATTTCGCCACGCTCGGCGTCGTCGCCTCGTCGGTCGAGCGGCTGGCGACCGAGATCCGGCATCTGCAGCGCACCGAGGTGTACGAGGCGGAAGAATTCTTCTCGCCCGGCCAGAAAGGCTCCTCGGCCATGCCGCACAAGCGCAATCCGGTGCTGACCGAGAATCTGACCGGCCTCGCCCGCCTCGTGCGCGGCATGGTCGTGCCGGCGCTGGAGAACGTCGCGCTCTGGCACGAGCGCGACATCTCGCATTCCTCGGTCGAGCGCATGATCGGGCCCGACGCCACCGTGACGCTGGATTTCGCGCTGGCGCGGCTGACAGGCGTCGTCGACAAGCTGCTGATCTACCCAGAAAACATGCGCAAGAACCTCGACAGGCTGGGCGGCCTGCACAACTCCCAGCGCGTGCTGCTGGCGCTGACCCAGGCCGGGGCCAGCCGCGAGGAGAGCTATGCGCTGGTCCAGCGCAACGCGATGCGGACCTGGGAGCATGGCGAGGACTTTTTGACCAACCTCAAGGCTGACAAGGAGGTGACAGCCAAGTTGTCAGCGGCCGAGCTGGAGGCGATGTTCGACGAGGGCTACCACTTCAAGCATGTCGACACGATCTTTGCGCGGGTGTTCGGGGAGGGATGAGTGGCCGGCGACGATATCGTTCGCAATCCGCCCGAAATCATCACGCACAACTATGATCCCGCGCGCGGCCCGTTCCGAAATCTCTGCAGCCTGTCGGACACCGAAGCCGAGGCCGTTCTTGCCTCCATTCGTGCGTCCGGTCGCCGGACGATCAAGCTCAACTACCTTTCCGTCGCCGTCGGACGGAAGTCTGGTTGCTGTCGGAGCGGAGTCGCAAGCTCGGCGTCCCGCCGCTGCGCCATCCGATATATTTCTTTCTCGGCGACATGGCGGACGGCGCCGATTCATCGCGTCCGGCCTCCGTCATGCTGCCGTTGTCGATTTTCGCTGACGACATGGTGACTTCACCTATCCCGACAGCATGGCGAGCTTGCCGCTGGGGACGCGCGCGGACCATGCCGACTCGCGGATGCCGTATCACGGGCAGGTTTTCACGCTCGATGAGATACGGGATGTCGTATCCGCCTTTGGCATGCCTCGAAGAGCGGAGTTCGGTCCGTCCGGTGCCGGCCCCGGTTGTTTTTCACTGAAGTTCAGGTCCGGGACGACGAGCCGCTTCGAGCGTTCTTGAATCAACCAGTCAACCAGTTTATCCTCACAGCATGATTACCGTCGGCGCATTCGAGGCCAAGACCAAGTTCTCCGAACTGCTCGACAAGGTCGAGCAGGGCGAGGAGGTCGTGATCACCCGCCATGGAAAGACCGTCGCAAGGCTGGTGTCGCAGACGTCGACCAAGGCGCAGGGTCGCGATCTGCGCGCCGAACTGATGGCGCTGCGCGAGCGACTGCGAGCCGAAGGCTTTTCCTTTACACGGGATGAGATCATCGAGATGCGCGATATGGGGCGCCGTTGACCGCGTTCGTCATCGATGCCTCGGCTGCGATCGCGCTGATCTCGCCAGATGAGCAGACCGACGCCGTCTTCAAGCTCTTCGACCGAATGATGGACCATGGCGCTTTCGCGCCGGCGCTCTGGCTTTTCGAGACGGCGAACGCAGCTCGCTACAAGTGGTCAAAATGGGCCGCGTCGGCTCCGACGTTGCGGGAGAGCGTCGAGCAGATTCACGGTTTCCCCGTCGAGTTCGTCGACCTCGAGCCGCGCATCATCAGCGGTAGTGTGCTGACCTTGGCTTTGCGGCACAGGCTGACTGTCTACGATGCGAGCTATCTCCACTTGGCCATCACGCTTTCGCTTCCACTCGCGACGCTCGACAGAGAATTGGTGATTGCTGCACCGAAAGAGAACGTCGAGCTGATTTCCGTCTAAACTCCGATCCTGCCCGCCATGAAATCCTCCGACGTCGACATCCTCATCATCCCGGGCTGGTCCGGCTCCGGCCCCGACCATTGGCAGAGCCGTTGGGAGAGCAAACTCAAGACGGCGCGGCGCGTCGTCCAGGACGATTGGGAGAAGCCGTCGCGCGAGGAATGGGCGCGGCGCATTGTCGAGGCCGTGCGGGCGGCGAGCCGTCCGGTGGTTCTCGTGGCGCATTCCTGCGGGGTCAGCGCGGTGGCGCATGCGGCGGGGCATCTGCGGCCGGGCGAGGTCGCGGGCGCTTTTCTCGTCGCCCCGGCTTCCGAGCAGGCCAAGCTGGCATTGCCCGGCATGGAGCCTGGGTTCGCCGAGCACCGTCGCGACACGCTGCCCTTCCCCGCGACCGTGATCGCCAGCGCGACCGATCCGCATTGCCCCCAGGACGAGGCGAAGGCGCTGGCGGAGTCGTGGGGCGCGAGCTTCGTCGACGCGGGCGACAGCGGCCATCTCAACACCGCATCCGGGCATGGCCCCTGGCCCGACGGGCTTTTGCAGTTCGCGGGGTTTCTCAGGAAGTTGGGCTGAGCCGCTGACCCCTCCTGTCATTCCGTGGCTCGGCGCAGCCGAGAACCCGGAACCCACGATCGGGTGAACCCTCGTGGGCAGCGAATGGATCGCTCGCCAGGTCGTGGGTTCCGGGTTCTTCGCTTCGCGAAGCCCCGGAATGACAAAAAACCGCCCCGAATTTCTCCGGGGCGGCCTTGTCTCACGCCGAAGGGCGATCAGCAGCCGAGATCAATTCTCGACATAGGTGATCTTGCCGTCGGCGGCCTTCTTCCAGGTGTAGATGGTGTAGTCCGGACGGGTGATGTCGCCCTTCTTGTCGAAGGCGAGATCGCCGATCACGGTCTTGACCGGCGCGCCGCCCGCCAGAGTCGCCGAGATCTTCTTGGGATCGAGCGAGTTGGCGCGCTTGGCGCCCTCGGCCATGACCTGGACCGCGGCGTAGCTGTAGAGCGTGTAGGCCTCGGGCTTGAACTTCTTGGCCTCGAACTTCTTGATGACGGCGGCCGCCTCGGGGCGCTTCTGCGGGTCGGGCGGGAAGGTCATCAGCGTGCCCTCCACGCCGGGGCCGCCGATCGTGGCGAACTCGTCGGTGGTGATGCCGTCGCCCGAGATCAGCACGGCCTTGACGCCCTGGTCGCGCATCTGGCGGACGATCAGGCCGCCTTCGGTGTGCAGGCCGCCCCAGTAGACATAGTCGGCGCCGACGGACTTGATCTTGGAGATCAGCGCCGAGAAGTCCTTCTCGCCCTGGTTCACGCCCTCGTAGAGCACGTCCTTGACGCCGGCCTTGGTCAGGCCCTTGCGGGTCTCGTCGGCGAGGCCCTGGCCGTAGGTGGTCTTGTCGTGGACGATCGCGATCTTCTTGTCCTTGAAGTTCTTGGCGATGTAGGCCGCCGCGACCTCGCCCTGCTGGTCGTCGCGGCCGCAGGTGCGGAAGACGTTCCAGAGGCCGCGCTCGGTGATCCTCGGATTGGTCGCCGAGGGCGAGATCATCAGGATGCCGTTCTCGGCATAGACTTCCGACGCCGGCATCACGACGCCGGAGTTGAAGTGGCCGACCACCCATTTGACGCCGTCACCGACGAACTTGTTGGCGACGGACACGCCCTGCTTGGGATCGCCGACATCGTCGCCGACCGAGAGGACGAGCTTCTGGCCGAGGATGCCGCCGGCCGCGTTGATGTCCTCGACCGCCTGTTCGGTGCCGTTCTTCAGCTGCGCGCCGAAAGCGGCGCTGGAGCCGGTGATGGGCCCGGCGACGCCGAGCTTGATCTGCGCATTGGCCACGCCCGAGAAGGCGAGGACCGCGCCGAGCGCGATGCCGCTCAACAGCAGTTTCTTCATGAGATGAGACTCCCCTGCATTGACACTATGAACGGGCTTCATGGTCCGCCCGTCTCGGCGCGTGGTGCCACCGTGGGGCGCAGTCTTGCGCTTTTTCAACGGTCTGTCACGCGTCAAGCTTGGCGCCTTTTCAGGCGATTTCTGCCTTGATCGTAACGCCTTCGCGCGGCTTCCAGCCAAAGGGTCCGGAGCGCTCGAAGAGCCAGCGATACTGTGTCGTCATCTGCCGCGCGCGGTTGTAGCGCCAGCCCGCGAAGGCGAACGCCATCAGGATGACCGTGTCGACGATGTAGAAGTGCAGCGTCAGCAGCGTCGCGTGGAACAGGGCGAAATGAATGAAGCGGACCACGAGGCCGAGCACCAGGACGTAGAGCACGAGCTGGTATTGCGGCTTCCAGGTCAGCGCGATGGCGCGGCCCGTCATCCAGGCGAGCCAGCCGCCCATCACCACCGTGACCAGCAGGAACAGCCAGACGGTCGGTTCTTCGTAGAGAATGCCCTGCATCGTCAGTGCCTCCCGCCTTCGAGATAGGCCGCCCGCACCTGCGGGTTGGCGAGCAGATCCTGGCCCGTGCCGCTCATGGTGACGACGCCGTTGACCATCACGTAGCCGCGATGGGCGAGCTTCAGCGCATGGAAGGCGTTCTGCTCGACCAGGAACACGGTCAGGCCCTCGCTGCGGTTGAGCTCGCGGATCGCCTCGAAGATCTGCTTGACGATCAGCGGCGCGAGACCCAGCGACGGTTCGTCGAGCAGCAGGAGCTTCGGCCGCGCCATCAGCGCGCGCGCGATCGCGACCATCTGCTGTTCGCCGCCCGACAGGGTGCCGCCGCGCTGCTGCAGCCGCTCCCGAATGCGCGGGAACAGGACGCAGATCTTCTCCAGATCCTCGTCGAAATGCTGCAGCCCGTGCACGGCCGCGCCCATCTGCAAGTTCTCGAACACGGTCATGCGCGGGAAGATGCGCCGTCCTTCCGGGGACTGAGCTATCCCCAGGCGGGCGATTTCGTGGCTCGGCATCCTGGTGATGTCGCGGCCCTGATAGGTGATCGCGCCTTCGCGAGCCTGTGGATTGCCGAAGATCGTCATCATCAGGGTCGATTTGCCGGCGCCGTTGGCCCCGATCATGGTGACGATCTCGCCCTCGCCGACGTCGAGATCGACGCCCTTCAGCGCGATGATCTTGCCGTAATAGGTTTTCACGCCCCGGACGGTGAGCATGGGAGCGGCTTCAGTCATGCGATCCCGACCTCCGCCTCGACGGCCGCGACCTCGTCGTCGTCGACGCCGAGATAGGCGGCGATCACCCTCGGATCGGCCTGGATTTCCGCCGGCGTGCCGTCGGCGATCTTGGTGCCGTAGTCCAGCACCACGACATGGTCCGAAATCTCCATCACCACCGACATGTCGTGTTCGATCAGCAGCAGCGCCGTGCCGATGTCCTTGCGGATCGACAGAAGCAGTTCGTTGAGGTCGGCGCTTTCGCGCGGGTTGAGGCCGGCGGCCGGTTCGTCGAGGCAAAGCAGCACGGGATCGGTGCACATGGCCCGCGCGATCTCGAGGCGGCGCTGGTCGCCATAGGGCAGGTCGGCCGCGGGGTCGTCGGCCCGGTCGATCAGGTTGATCTTGTCCAGCCAGAACTTGGCCTTCTCGATGGCTTCCGCCTCGCGCGCCTTGTAGCCGCCGATGCCGAGCACGCCGAGAAAGGTGAAGCCGGATGCGATCATCAGCGGGTTGTGCTGGGCGACGAGCAGGTTCTCCAGCACGGTCATGCCGCCGAAGAGCCGGATGTTCTGGAAGGTGCGCGCGACTTTCGCCTTCCAGGCGATCTGGAAATCGGGCATGCGCTCCAGCAGGAAGCTCGCACCGCTCTCCTGCGTCAGCGTCATCATGCCTTCCGTCGGCTTGTAGAAGCCGGTGATGCAGTTGAAGACGGTGGTCTTGCCGGCGCCGTTTGGGCCGATCAGCGCGGTGATCTCGCCCGTGCGGGCCTCGAAGGAGAGGTCGTTGACGGCGGTCAGCCCGCCGAAGCGCATCGTCAGATGCTCGACCTGCAGAAGGGGAGGAGGCGCGGTTTCGGAAGGCGTCATCAGCCGTGGCCCTCCTGCACCATTTCAGACGAGATCGCCTTTTTCTCCTTCAGGAAGGCGGTGGGCTCGCGCGTCGAGATCAGCCCGCGCGGCTTCCAGATCATGATCGCGACCATGGCCGCGCCGAAGATCAGCATGCGGTATTTGGTCGGATCGAAATCGTTGCCGAAGATCTGCTTGAGCCAGTCGAGTTCGCGCAGCAGTTCCGTGCCGCCGATCATCACGATCGCCGCGATGGCGCAGCCCCAGAGCGAGCCCATGCCGCCGAGGACGACGATGGCGAGGATGATCGCCGATTCCATGAAGACGAAGGACTCTGGCGAGATGAAGCCCTGACGCGCCGAGAAGAAGGCGCCGGCGAAGCCGCCGAACATGGCGCCGATCGAGAAGGCGGTCAGCTTCGTGTTGGTGGTGTTGATGCCGAGCGAGCGACAGGCGATCTCGTCCTCGCGCAGCGCCTCCCAGGCGCGTCCGACCGGCAGGCGACGCAGCCGGAGCGTCACGAAGGCCGTCAACAATGCCAATGAGAGGATGATATAATAAAGGAAGATGGTGCGGTAGAGCGGCGTGAACTCGAGCCCGAACACCGCCGCAAACCCGGTGTCGCTGGCGTTGAACGGGATGCCGAAGAAGGTCGGTCGCGGAATGCCCGAGATTCCGGCATAGCCGCCCGAGAAGTCGACCCAGTTGATCAGCACGAGCCGGATGATCTCGCCGAAGGCGAGCGTGACGATGGCGAGATAGTCGCCGCGCAGCCGCAGCACGGGGAAGCCGAGCAGCATGCCCCAGAAGGCGGCGAGAATGCCGCAAAGCGGCAGCAGGATCCAGAAGGACAGGCCGAAATTCTTGGCCAGGAGCGCATAGGAGTAGGCGCCGACCGCGTAGAAGGCGACATATCCGAGATCGAGCAGGCCGGCGAGGCCGACGACGATGTTCAGCCCCCAGCCGAGCATGACGTAGATCAGGATCTGGACGCCGAAATTGTCGATCCATTTCAGCGCGCCGCCCCAGCCCGAAAGCGTGATCGCGATGATCGGGAAGGTCACGAGGAAGCCGAGGCCGATCAGCGAGAAAATGCGCGAACGCGCCTGCAGCCAGGCGAAGGTGCCATGCGGCAGGAAACGCACCAGCGACTGCCGCTCGGACCTGTCCTGGGCGCGCAGCGCCACGAGGAAGCGGCCGACGAAGACGATGGCGACCGCCCAGGCGACGGCGTCCCAGCGCGGGTCGAGGACGAGCACGTTCTCGATGTTCTGGCGCGTGCCCCAGGCGATGATCGGGATGCACAGGCCGAAGGTGATCAGCGCCGAGAAGGCGGCCTCCTTCAGCGCCGCCTTGTAGTCGCGCTCGCGGGCGGCGGGTGTCGAAACGGTGGCCATGGCGTCAGACCTTCTCGACTTCGGGGCGGCCGAAGATGCCGGACGGCATGAAGACCAGCACGATGGCGAGGATGCAGAACGCCGCGACGTCCTTGTAGTCGATGGTGAAATAGGCCGACCACATCACCTCGATCAGCCCGATCAGCAGCCCGCCGACGACGGCGCCGGGCAAAGAGCCGATGCCGCCGAGCACGGCCGCCGTGAAGGCCTTCACGCCGGGCACGAAGCCGTCATGGAACGAGACCACGCCGTAGAGCACGAGATACATCACGCCGGCGACCGCCGCGAGCGCCGCGCCCATGACGAAGGTGATCGAGATGGTGCGGTCCACGTCGATGCCGAGCAGGGCGGCCATCTTGCGGTCCTGCTCGCAGGCGCGCTGGGCGCGGCCGAGGGGAGTCTTCTGGACGATCCACCAGAAGGCGGCGAGCAGCACGGCGGTCGTCACGATGATGACGATCTGCTTGTAGGAAATCTGGACCGAGTAGGTCGCGCTCTCGATCAGCGTGATCGACTTGTTGAGCATCGGCGGGGTCGACTTGTTGCGCGGGCCCTGCACGACCTGGACGAAGTTCATCAGGAAGATCGACATGCCGATGGCCGAGATCAGCGGCGCGAGCCGGAACGAGCCGCGCAGGGGCCGGTAGGCGACGCGCTCGATCGCCCAGTTCCACAGCGAGGTGAAGAACATCGCCAGCACGAGCACGAAGATCAGCGCCAGCACGATCAGCCCGGCCCCGAACCAGGCGGCGATCAGCATGAAGAAGATCAGCGCGATGAAGGCCGAGAGCATGAAGATGTCGCCATGGGCGAAGTTCACCATGCCGATGATGCCGAACACCATCGTGTAGCCGATGGCGATGAGCCCGTAGATCGAGCCCAGGGTCAGCCCGTTGATGAGCTGCTGCAGAAACACTTCCATCGAGACGCGCGACCCCTCGAACCAGCTCCCGTTCTCTTGCCCCGGCATGTCGCCGGCGCATGCGGGATGCGATTGCTGCGCAGAGCTACCAACGCCGCGCGGGTTCGACAATCGCGCCGCGCCATAAAACTGTCAAAAGCAATCTGGGGTCGGCTGCCGCTTGTTTGAGCACCCGACTTTGCGGTCGCGAGGCGATTTGGCGCAACATGATTGCGGGATGGGCAGCGCGGCAAGGCGCGCTTGAGACAGCATCCTCGCGCGATCTGATCACGCGGCGCTTCGCGTCTCCGAAAGAGGCATATCGAGCGCGATCCGTGTGAACGAGACGCGAGGTGCGCGCTGCCTGCCTTGTCTCTCCTCGAAACGGAGGAGCCCGTGCCGCTCCATCGTCTTGAGTGTGCGCGACAGATTGGGCAGCGCCCGCCCGGTCATCTGCGCCAGTTCGCTGATCGACGCCGGCTGGGTTTCTGCAATAACAGCAAGCAATTCCCGGTTCCGATCCGACAGCACCTTGGCGAAGCTCTCCAGCGAGGAGAACCAGATTTTCGGGTCATCCGGAGCAGGCTTCAGTTCGCCACGCGCGATGGCGATCGTCCGCGCCTTGAACGCCTCGTAGCCGGCGATGCCGATCCTGAGCGTGGTCATGGAACAATCCCTTTCTCTCTCAGCACCGAATCGACCTGCGTCCAGAAGGCGTCGAGCAGCGCTGCCGCATCCGAATAGGCGTAGGGCCGGACGGTCGCGAAACGGTGCCGATGGTCGAAGGCGACCCCGCGTCGGCGCGACCCTTTGCCCGCTTCGACCGCGAGGTCGAAGCCCATGATCCGCGCGCCAGATGCGTCGTGGAGCGTCAGGCTGTACATCAGGCCATGCGGCCGGGACGCATCGGCTTCGACCCTCTTGACCACGAACCGCACGGCATAGCGGTTCTCGGCGTCGACAAAGAAGACCGTGCCATCCAGCGCCAGCAGCGTATCGAGCGATGGATCGCGTTCCAACGACATGCAACGATATTATCACCGTCTGATCATAAACGGAAGCTCTTGGCCTTTGGAACATCTCAGCCTCTGTCCGCCACCGTGAACCCATGCGCCAGCGGGTCGCGGTCGTCGATGAAGATGGTGTTGTAGCCGGTCATCCGGGCCCACCCCTCGATCGAGGGGATGATCGCGTCGTGATCGCCGACTTTCGCGGCCGCCTCGACGCGGCCCCGAAACAGCGTGCCGATGATGCTCTCATGGACGAACTCGTCGCCGACCTTCAGTTTTCCCTGCGCCGCCCATTGCGCCATGCGCGAGGAGGTGCCGGTGCCGCAGGGCGAGCGGTCCAGCGCCTTGTCGCCATAGAACACGGCGTTGCGGGCATGCGCGCCCGCGACCGTCGGCGCGCCGGTCCAGAGGATGTGGGACAGGCCGTTGATGGCCGGGTTTTCGGGATGAAGGAACTGGTATTTGGCGTTCAGCGCGGCGCGCAGCTTCGGGCTCCAGCGTAGCAGGTCCGAGGGGTTGACGTCGGCGATGTCGGCGATGGCGTCCTGCGGATCGACGATCGCGTAGAAGTTGCCGCCATAGGCGACGTCGACAGTGACCATGCCCAGTCCGTCGACCTCGGCCGTCAGCCCGGTCGCGTGCAGATAGCTCGCGATGTTGGTGATGCGGACGCTGTCGACATAAGGCCCGTTGCGGACATAGGTCGCGGTGACGAGGCCGGCCGGCGTGTCGATCCGGAGCACGCCTTCCTCGCGCGGCGTTACCAGCCCGCGCTCCAGCGCCATGGTCACCGTGCCGATCGTGCCGTGGCCGCACATCGGCAGGCAGCCCGAGGTCTCGATGAAGAGGAAGGCGATGTCGGCGTCGTCCCGCGTCGGCGGATAGAGGATCGCGCCCGACATCATGTCGTGGCCGCGCGGCTCGAACATCAGGCCGGTGCGGATCCAGTCGTACTCCGTCAGGAAATGGGCGCGCTTCTCGACCATGGTGGCGCCCTTCAGCACCGGCCCGCCGCCGGTCACCATGCGCACCGGGTTGCCGCAGGTGTGGCCGTCGACGCAGAAGAAGGTGTGTGTCGTCATGGGTTTGGCTCGGTCGGTTGACGGTTTGATTCGGAATGAACGCCCTTGGCCCTCATCCTGAGGAGCAGGCCGCAAGGCTTGCGTCTCGAAGGATGCTTCAACTCGCTCCGGAAACATCTGGAGCATCCTTCGAGACGCCGCTTCGCGGCTCCTCAGGATGAGGGCTGAGTGGGGTCATGGCCACGTCAAAATCGCTGGGGGCTGAACGGAGCGAGGTCGATCGCGGGGTCCCGGCCGGCGATCAGGTCGGCGACGAGGCCGGCCGTCGCGGTCGCTTGCGTCATGCCGTAATGGCCGTGGCCGAAGGCGTAGAGCACATGCGGGTTGCGGCTGGCCTGCCCGATCACAGGCAGGGAATCGGGCAGGGACGGGCGAAAGCCCATCCAGAGCTGGCCGCTGTCGAAAGCCGGCAGACCATCCACGAAGCTCGCCGCCTTGTCGTAGAGCGTTTTCGTGCGGGCATGGTTGGGCGGCGCATCGAGCCCGCCGAACTCGACCGCGCCGCCGATCCGCAGCCCGCTCTCCAGCGGCGTCATGACGAAGCCATGGCCCTCGAAGCCGATCGGCCGGGAGGTCAGGCCGGTGATTCCCGGAAAGCTGACATTGTAGCCGCGCTCGGTGTCGAGCGGGACGCGGTCGCCGAGCGCGGCCGCCAGCGGCTTCGACCATGCGCCGGCCGCCACGACCGCACGATCGACCACGCGCTGAAAACCGTCGCGGCCGATCAGGGCAGGGCGCTCGCCGCCTGAGATGTTCGTCACCTCTGCTTTCTCGAAACTCGCGCCACGCCCGAGCGCCGCCTCGAACAGCGCCAGCGTCAGCGCCAGCGGATCGGAGATATGGGCGGTGTCGGGGTGGAAGGTCGCGCCGACGAACCTGTCCTTCAGCGCCGGTTCGAACTGGCGCAGTTCCTCGGGGCGGAGCATGTCCACCGTAATGCCGAACTCCGCCTGTCGTCTGGCGATCTCGACGGCCTCGGCCAGAGCGGCGCGGTCGGTGAAGGCGTAGAGCCCGCCCTTGCGATGGATGTGGCCGCCGAGCCCGATCGCCTCGGCCCGCGCCAGCCAGGCCGGCAATGCGAGCTGGTTCAGCCCCGCGATGCCGAGGATCGAGCGCTCATAGGCCTGCGGCCGGGCCGCCAGCACGAAGCGGGCGAGCCAGGGCAGCAGCTTCAGGAAATAAGCGGGCCTGATCGAGAGCGGCCCGAGCGGATCGAGCAGGAACTTCGGCACCTGCCGCAGGATCTTGGGACTGGCGATCGGCAGGATGTCGGTATGGGCCATCCAGCCGGCATTGCCGCGCGAGGGGCCAAAGCCGGGGCCTTCCCTGTCGAGGATCAGCACCTCGTGGCCCTCGTCGAGCAGCGCATGGGCCGTGGCGCAGCCGACGATGCCGGCGCCGATGATCGCGATCTTCATGGCAGGGTCAGCCCAGCGAGCGCGGCGGGCTGCTTCACCTCGATCTCGACGAAGGCGATCGCATGGGCCGAGCCGTTCATGACGTCGTGCGCGATGCCGGCCGGGCGCATATAGGCCTGGCCCCGCGCCAATGGCACATCGGTTTCGCTCTTGCCGTCATGGATTCGCAACGTGCCGGCCTCCAGCATCACCACGAAATAGGGCCAGCCATGCCTGTGCCAGCCGGTGAACGCGCCGGGCTCGAAATCCCAGCGCGTGATGCGGATCGTCTCGTCGTCCTGCTGGAGCGTCGGGATCGCGGGAACGGTGCAGGCGAACGCCATGGTGGCCTCGGCTTCGGAGTTCCGGCGCGCAGGCTCGCGATGCGCCTGGAGCGAGTTCTGCACGGGCGTGGACAATCCGTCGAGCACGTCGCATCGCGTCCGATATACGCCAGCACAAGCTGCTTGCGCGCGAACCGGTTTCGCCCTCAGATTGCAGGCCCGCGATGCCGGGCGCGGTGTCGAACAGGTGATATATCAATGCGCCGAGCAGCGTCAACGCGCCAAACCGTGTCAAAGCCGATGCCCATGGCCGGGAGCGCCGCGTGACCTTTCGGAGCCTCGACGATCCGCGGCCCCCGGGTCCCGCGCCGCGCCCGATCGACGACAATGCCGTCCTCAGCCTTTCGGAGACCGCCTATCGTCGCCTCGAGGAGGCGATCGTCACCCTGTCGCTGCGGCCGGGCGCGTCACTCACCGAGTCGCAGCTCATCGACATGGTCGGCGTCGGCCGCACGCCGGTGCGCGAGGCGCTGATCCGTCTGGCGCAGCAGGGGCTGGTCGAGATCATGCCGCGCAAGGGCGTGATGGTGGCCGGAATCAACGCGATCGACATCATGGCCGCGCTCGACGCGCGCGAGGTTCTGGAACGGCTGATCGCCGCCGAGGCCGCCAGGCGCGCCAGCCCGCGCGAGCGCATCGCCATCGTCGACGCTGCGCGCGCCATGCGCGCCGCCGCCGAGGACGGCGACGCCAACGCCTATATGCGGCTCGACAAGGAACTCGACGCCACGGTGGCGGCGGCCGCGCGCAGCCCCTACGCAACGCGGGCCGCCGAGCCGTTGCAGGCGCTGATCCGGCGCGCCTGGTATCATTTCGAGCGGCAGGACGACCTGCTGCCCGCGGCCCTTCATCATGTCGCCTTCGCCCAGGCGCTGGCGACCGCTGATCCCGCGGCTGCGATGGCGGCGAGCGACCGGCTGATGGCGCATCTTCGCGGCGGCCTGCTGGCTACGCTGGGACGGGACTAGGCTCAGGCTTTCGCCGCCGCGCCGACCGCTTCGGCCTCGATCTCGGCGAAGACGCTGGCCGCTTCCTTGAAGGCGTGGTTGGCGGCGGGCACGCCGGCATAGACCGAGGCCTGCATCAGCACCTCCTTGATCTCGTCGCGGCTCATGCCGTTGTTGAGCGCGCCGCGGACATGGATGCGGAACTCGCCCCAGGCGCCGAGCGCGGCCGCGATCGAGAGCACGATGATCGAGCGCTCGCGCCGCGCCAGGCCCGGCCGGTTCCAGATGTCGTTCCAGGCGTTGCGGGTGATGAACTCCTGCCATTCGCGGTTGAAGTCGGTAAGGCCGGAACTCGCCTTGTCGACGTAAGCCTCGCCGAGCACGGCGCGGCGGGTCTTCATGCCCTCGGCATAGCGGGTCTTGTCGTCCATGGCAGGCTCCTCGGGCGGCGGCAGGTCAGGCATTCAGAAAGTCGAGGACGGCTTTGGTGAAGGCCTCGGGCTGCTCGAGATTGGAGAGATGGGCGGCGTCGAACTCGATGCGCTGCGCGCCATGGATGGCGTCGGCGATGAGGCGTCCGGCGACTGGGGGCGTCGCCGGATCGACCTTGCCGATGATCACGAGCACGGGGTTGACGATGGCGCGGATCGGCTCGCGCTGGTCCATGTCGCGGATGGCGGCGCAGCAATTGGCGTAGCCCAGCGGCGGCGTGGTGGCGAGCATCTCGCTGACCTTCGTCACGGTAGCCGTTTCGCGTTCGCGGAAGGCGGGGCTGAACCAGCGCTCCAGCGTCGGCTGCACGAGGCCTGCCATGCCATTGGCGCGGACCGTCCTGATCCGGCTGTTCCAGAGTTCGGGCGGGCCCATGCGCGCGCCGGTATTGGCGAGCACGACGCGGTTGAGCCGCTTGCCATGATGGGTCGCGAGCCATTGCCCGACCATGCCGCCTTTGGAGAGCCCGCACCAATGCGCGCGCTCGATGCCGAGATGGTCGAGGATCGCAAGCGCATCCTGCCCGAGACGGGCGATCGAATAGGGTTCGTCCTGCGCGGTGGACTTGCCGTGGCCGCGCGAATCGTAGCGCACGACGCGGAAGCTCTTCGCCCATTCCGCCACCTGCGGATCCCACATCGAGAGGTTGGTTCCGAGCGAGTTCGACAGCAGCAGCACGGGCGCATCGGGCGCGCCGTCGAGCGCGATGTTGAAGGGCTCGCCCCTGATGGTCTCGATCGGCATCGGCGTTTTCTCCGTAGCGGCTCGGTTCAAGTCTTACTCTGGCGCGATCGTGCCGTCGCCCGGAAGCCGCAGCCTGCGGCCGTCGAGCGCGCGCTGGTCCGGGGCCGCGACCTTGAGCGCCTGCGGAACGGGCCAGCTCATCTCGCGCGCCACGATCAGCCCGAGCAGCAGGATGGCATCGGGCTCGTGCATCAGGATCGCGGCCGGGGCCTTGCCGGCATGGACGAGTTCGAGCAGCACGGCCGAGGCCGAGGAGGAGCCGATCGTGCCCGGCAGCGCCAGAACGAGGCCCGCGATGCTCTGGCCGCGTTGCGGATGGCGCGCATCGATGATCGCGCCGGTGCGCGGATCGACGCCGCCCCAAAAGCTGATCGGCGCGGTGAGCGCCAGGCACTGCGCCGCGACCTCCGGGCCGGGGATCAGGATCTCGGCGCTCAGGACCATGCGCGCGGCTCCCGGACCAACCGGCCGGCGACGGCGCTCTCGACGCATTCCGACAGCGAGCCGTAGGTCACCGCATAGCCGGTGTTGCCCGGCGCGTAATGGGCGAACTTGCCCGAGTTGGTCATGAGCACCGCGCCGTCCAGATCGGGCAGGATCGGCGTCGCGACGACGCAGGTGTCGATGACGAAGACCACGCCTTGCGCCTCCAGGGCCGCGCGGCGGCCACCTTGCGCGAGCGGTCCGACGACGTGGCGGCCGGTGTTGGCGTAAAGTGGAACGGAGAGCTTTCGACCCGCCAGCCGACGCTCGACCTCCTCGATCTCGTCGAAAGACAGATGTGGCGAGCCGACCGCGACCGCGTCGACCCGATCGACGCCCGCGCTGGTCGAAAGCCGGGCCAGCGTCTCTGTAAGCGCCGCCTGCGTGAAGACGATTCGTTCCAGCGCGGGCTTATGGCCGAGCGCGCTGTTGAGGTCGGGCGCTTCGGGCGAGACCCCCGTGACATGGAACAGCCCGACGCCGCCGGCTGACGCCGCAGACGCGCCGAGGGCCTTGAGCCGGTCCTCGGTGGTGCAGCCCTGCAGGCCGTCGATCACGGCGATGGACGTGCCGGCGCTGCGGCCGAGAAAGGCTCCCAGCACGGGGTAGAACACGTCCGAGGCGCGCAACTCCTGCGATAACCCAGCCACGTCGATGACCAGCGTGGCGAGGCGGTTCTCCGGGCGGTGCAGGCCGTAATCAGGTGCGACGCCGGCTATGGCGCAGGCGATGTCGAGGAAGTCGCCATAGCGGTTGGTGCGCGCGCCCAGCACCGAATTGCAGAAGACGACCGCGTTGGACTCGCCCCAGGCGACGTCGGTCCCCGCTTTCGGCCGGTGGCCGGCCTGATAGGGCGCGCAGGTCCAGGACGGCTCGCAGCCCATCGCCTCATAGGCCCGCATCATCCTTGCCGCCATGTCGCGCTCATGCGGCGGCAGCCGGATTTTCGCGCAGCCGGCCGGGGTCAGCGCGCCGACATTCAGCGTGGCGCGAATGGCGACCTTCGCGCCGCCCTCGACCAGTTTTTCGGCGAAGAGCGTGCCGGAATCGCCGTGATAGAGCGCGCCATCGATATGGGCCGACGCGACCGGGATCAGTCTGGCTGCGCCCATCAACCGCGCGGATTCGGCGACGATCCGCATCGCCATGCCGGCGGCGGGGCCGTCGGAGCCCGAGGCGATGGCGTGTTGCCGGTCGGTGAGCTCAACCATCGGTGGTCATGTGCTCGCGCTCGGCCTCGTAGCGGGCGAGGATGTCGTCGATGATGGCGTCGCTCGCGCCGCGATAGGTCGCCGGGTCGAAGAGCGCATCCAGTGCCGCCGGGTCGAGCGAGCCGGCTATGACTGGGTCTTGAGCCAGCACCTCGCGGAGATGCCGCGCTTGCGCGACGCAGGCCCTGCTCGCCTGCTCCAGCCGGTGATGCGCTTCCTCGCGGCCGAGGCTGGCGGCGAGCGCCAGCGAGACCCGCTCGGCCATGACAAGGCCGTTGGTCAGATCGAGATTGCGGCGCATCGCCTTGGGGAAGATTTGCAAGCCCTCGATAAGCGTCAGGGTTTGGGCGAGAGCCGAGCCGGCGGTGAGGTAGAGTTCGCGCATTGTCGGCCATTCGGCGTGCCAGCCGCCGATTGCCCGCTCATGCTCCTGCGGCATCGCCGACAGCATGGTCGCGACAAGTCCTGGCGTGCGCTTCGAGGCTGAGAGGATCAGCGTACAGAGCACCGGATTGCGCTTGTGCGGCATGGCCGAGGAGCCGCCCTTGCCGGGCGCTTCCGGCTCGGCGAGCTCGCCGATCTCGGTCTGCGCCATCAGCGCGACGTCGAGGGCGATCTTGCCGAGATGGCCGGTGAGGATGCCGACCTGGGCGGCGATCAGGGCGAGACGGTCGCGCTGCGTGTGCCATGGCGTGTTCGTCGCGCCGATCGAAGGCATGGTCCTGACAAAAGCGTCGAGAACGGTCGCGCCTTCGTCGCCCAGCGAGGCAAGCGTGCCGGCCGCGCCGCCGAGCTGGTGGGCGGGCTGACCCCAGAGCCGGCAATTGTCGTGGAACGTCACCAGCGGATCGAGCCATTGCGCCGCCTTGACGCCGAAGGAGATCGGCACGGCGTGCTGCAGAAAGGTCCGGCCGATCATCGGCGTGTCGCGGTGCGCGCTCGCCAGCGCGGCGAGCGCGGCGGCGAGGCGGGCGGTGCGGTCAAGCAGGAGATTGCGCGCTGCGCGATACTGCTGCGCATGCCCGGAATCGATCACGTCCTGGCTGGTGGCGCCGTAATGGACCCATTTCGCCGCTTCCGCGTCGCTGGCGGCGACGCGCGCGGTCAGCGCCTTGACCAGCGGGATCGCCGGGTTGCCGGCGAGCGTCGCGGCCTTGCCGATCGCCGCGATGTCGTAGACCTCAGCACGGCATTCCGCCGCGATAGCCTCGGCCACTGCCTCCGTGAGCAGCCCCGCCGCAGCCTGCGCGCGGGCGAGCGCGGCCTCGAAATCGAGCATGCCCTGCAGCGCGGCGCGATCCTGAAACAGCGCCGCCATCCCGGCATCGGCGAAGAGTTCGCCGTAGAGGCCCGTCGTCGCGCCGCTCATGCCGGGATGCATCCGGGACCGGGCGCGGCGTCGCAAACCATCTTCACGCTTGGTCCCCTTGTGCGCGCCGGCTGATTCCGCTCATGGATAGCGTGCCGCCGCGTCTTGGATAGACCCGGGGCGGGGCTGGCCGCAACTGGCCCGCACGACACGTCGCGAAGCAGGGGAGAGACGCCATGGCGATGACGATGAATGGCGAGGTGATCCTGCCGGCCGCCAGGGACGTGGTCTGGGCTAAGCTGAACGACGCCGAGGTGTTGAAGGCCTGCATTCCGGGCTGCGAGCAACTGGTGAAATCCGACGACACGCATTTCTCGGCGGTGGTGAAGGTCAAGCTCGGTCCGGTCAAGGCGACCTTCAAGGGCAAGGTCGAGCTGGTCGATCTCGATCCGCCCAACGGTTACCGCATCCAGGGCGAGGGCGAGGGCGGCATCGCCGGCTTCGCCAAGGGCGGCGCGAAGGTGACGCTCAGCGATGCGGAGGAAGGCCAGACCCTGCTGCGCTACGATGTCGAGGCGCAGGTCGGCGGCAAGCTGATGCAGATGGGCTCGCGCCTGATCGATTCGGTCTCGAAGAAGCTCGCCGACGAGTTCTTCGCCAATTTCGCCAAAGCGGTCAGCGAAGGGTAACGGCTTTTTCGCCCAAAACCATGCTTTCCAACCCCTCATCCTGAGGAGCAAGCGCAGCTTGCGTCTCGAATGATGCTCCAGATTTCGGGAGCGGGCTGGAGCATCCTTCGAGACGCGCCTGCGGCGCTCCTCAGGATGAGGTCTGTGGGATTGGGCTGAGCCGCGTCAGGACGCCCGCCTGAGCGCCGCCAGCGCCTCTCCGACGGAGGCTTCCGCCGCGCCGACCTGACGGGCGATGTCGGCGGCGGCCTCGTTGGCGCGGTCGAGCGCCCTGGCCGTGGTTTCCAGGCTGTCGTTGACGGCGTTGGCGCTGGCGATCGCCTCGTCGGAACTGCCGACCACGGCGGCCGCGTCGCGCGCGATCCCGGCTGTGACCGAGCCCTGCTGAAGCACGGCGTCCGAGATCGCACCCGAATCCAGCCTGATCTCGCCGATCGTCGCGCCGATCGAGGCGGCGTGCGCGCTGCAGGCCTGCGCGCTGGCGGCGAGTTCGGCGATCTTGCCGCCGATGTCCTGCGTCGCGCTCGCGGTCTGCGTCGCCAGCGACTTCACCTCCGAGGCGACGACGGCGAATCCCCGGCCGGCCTCGCCGGCGCGCGCGGCCTCGATCGTGGCGTTGAGCGCCAGCAGGTTCGTCTGCGCCGCGATATCGGCGATCATGCCGACGACGGCGCCGATCGAATCGGTCACGCCGCGCAGTTGCGAGATCGCCTGGTTCATCTGCTCGGCGTCGCTGACGGCGCGGTTTGCGACGGTCAGGCTCTGGCGCGCGCGCTGGCCGATCTCGGCGATGTTGGCCGACATTTCCTCGGTCGCGGCCGCTGTCTGCAGCGAGCGCTCGCGCACCTCGGCGGATGCCTGCGCCACCGAGCCCACCGTATCCCTGATGAAGGCGGTCGCGGCGGTCGTCTCGGCGGCGGTCGCGACGAACTGCTCGACGGCGTGCGAAATCGAGGCGTCGAGACCGCCGAGCTTCGATCGCAGCATGAGCGCGGCCTCGTCGAGCGCGAACTGGCGCTTCCTGGCCTCGCCCGCCTCGATCTGCTGGTCGATCGTGATCGCGGTGTTGACGTCGTAGGTCAGGATGCGTTCGACGATGTAGAGATCGTGCGCGGTCGCGCGGGGCTGAATCAGGACGCGCGCCCGGCTCTCGACCAGGATTTCGCGAAACAGCGTGTAGGCGATCGAGACGCGCGGCCGCGGTCCGACGCCCGCGACGCGCTCGAGATTGCACAGCGCTTCCACGGAGGCCGTATAGGGCGCGTCGAAATCGCCCTCGAAGAGCAGCCGGAAATGGTTGGCCTCCAGCGCATAGAGCTGCTCGGCGACCGGGCCGACGGTATCGCGCAGGATGGGATGGATGTTGAAGGCGCGGGCGAAATCCGCCGCGACGATCCGGTCGATGACGCGGTCGACCACCGCGCGATAGCTCATCAGCCGCGTGCGCTGGGCGTCGCCGTAGCCGATCGCCCGCAGGCGACGCTGGATCTGATCCTGGATCGACGACACTGCGTGGTCCGCGTTCGCGACGGCGTCTGGATGCCGTAGCGATGGCAGCTTGCGAGCCCGCTGTTAAGAATTCGCAAACGCAAGGCTTTCGGCGCGTAACGGCCCGGCAGGCCCAGGCCTTTT